>Ga0209157_1000369_pt1 | contig 38982 bp, 39 predicted proteins | sample GraSoiAngelo_135_FD_185892 | JGI IMG/M metagenome (GOLD analysis project Ga0209157, IMG submission 185892) | Grasslands soil microbial communities from the Angelo Coastal Reserve, California, USA - 14_0929_05_40cm (SPAdes) (version 2) | ecosystem: Environmental > Terrestrial > Soil > Grasslands ...
TTTTCCTGGTGCTGCATCATATACTTGCTCATTGGGTTGACTGCCGCGATTGTGAATCGGCATTCCTACGACATCAGCATTTTTCATCTTGATGCGAAGAACCCGGACACATACCGCATCAGGAACATGGATGTTGAACACCGATTCCGGGGTTGGTTGCAACAGCACAGCGATCAGGCTGGAGCAGACTTGGCCGCCTTATCCACGGACTCCGAATTCATTGATGCACTGAAAAGCAAAACTTTTTACAAACAGCCATTCGATGAGCCGCTTCAGTTCACAAGAAAGGCTGTTATCTTCGGCTACAGAATTGAGTACGGGCCTCGAAGCAGCCGCGTATTCGTCCTGATCCGCTTTCCGAGCGGCTTGGCTGAGACGCTTGGATTTGAACCGGTGCGCAAAATGTGATCAACGCAGACTATGAACACAGCCGGAATCGCGCCCACCGAAACGCACTTTTACTGTATTTACCATTAAATCATCCCGGCCGCCGCGTTCACGGATACAGTCTTGATTGCTTCCATTCTTTGCCCGATCGTTCATATAGAAGCCGTTCGTGCCGTCGATGTTCGCGATGGGTCCAGAATTCATATCGGACCGGCATCAATTTAAAGCCTCCCCATTCAGGCGAACGGAGGACCGGCAAGGTCTTCGAGGACTCCTCGAGTTCCTCCAGCCGTTTGAGAAACTCGCGCTCGTCGGGCATGGGCTGGCTTTGCAAGGAGACATTCGCAGTAATCTGACTCAGAAGCGGCCGTTGCCGAAAGTATGTGTCGGAGGCTTCAGCCGACAGACGTTCGACCGCACCTTCGATGCGAACCTGCCTCCCCAGATGCGCCCAATAAAACACGATCGCTGCGAAAGAATTCTCCGAAAGTTCCACACTTTTCCGGCTCTGGTAATTGGTGAAGAATGAAAAGCCCCCTTCGCGCAGGCCGCGAAACAGCACCATGCGAACAGAAGGCCGTCCTTCGGGCGTTGCTGTAGCCAGGGCGATGATATCGGGATCAATTGGGGCGCCGCATTTTGCTTCCTCGTACCATGACAGGAAAACGTCGAGCGGATTTGCAAGGGTCATGACCGCCGATGCACCTTCATCTGAAATTTTTCCGGAATAAAAAAATTCTCATTAGCCTGTCGATTTTAGCGTTGTCATGCGTCATAACCATAAGGAGGAAAAAAGTCATGCAATATCTGTTACTGATTTACGAAAACGAGAAACGGTTCAGCAAGGGTTTTCCCGAAGCGGAATTAGCGGAGTACAGGGCATTTGGAAAGCAGTTCGCGGCTGCGATCAAAGGAGGAAACGCATTGCAGCCAACGGGTTCGGCGGCTACTGTGCGCGTGCGTGATGGGAAGGTTCTACCAACCGACGGGCCATTTGCCGAGACGAAAGAGCAGTTGGGCGGTTACTATTTGGTCGAAGCACGCGACCGTGAAGAAGCCATTGCCATGGCCGCGAAAATTCCCGCAGCACGTTTCGGGTCGGTCGAGGTCCGCCCGATCATGACGTTCTCCTAGGAGAAGAAAACATGTATTTAACAGAACAGAAAGACGAATTAGTCCGGCGCCTCGACGGGACACGTGATGGCCTCATGGCAACAGTGGCAGGACTTACCGAAGTCCAATCGAATTGCAAGCCTTCTCCGGAGGGCTGGTCGATTTCCGGCATCGTCGAGCATCTCGCGATAGTCGAAGATCTCGTTATTCTACGGGTGGAGCAGTTGGCGGCCGGGGCAGGTGATAGTCCGAATGACAAATTCAACGAATCGGATGCTGTTCTTTTCGATAAAGTCGTTGATCGATCCCAAAAATTCCAGGCGCCGGAAAGAGCTCGTCCTACAGGGAAAACTTTGAGAAGCTCGCTGGAACGGCTTGCCGGCTCGCGAGCGAAAATAGTCGAATTCGTTCGGGCGGCCCCGCCCGGTTTCCGCCAACACTCAATGACTCATCCGGTTTTGGGTCCGCTGGACGGACACCAGTGGTTGGTCGCCCTGGCAGCCCATTGCGCCCGGCACACACAGCAAATCATCGAAACGAAAACGGCTCCGGGTTTTCCGGTACAGTGAGACCGGAGACCAGAAAATGCGATACATGTTTTTGATTTACTCGCAGGAGAGCGATGAGCCGCTTTCACCTGAAGAGATGAACCATGTCGTCAGCGGGCACAGGGCGGTTATGGCCGACGCCGAGCGGAAAGGGATTCTGCTCGGCGTCGAGCGCCTGAAACCGACGTCCACTGCAACGACGATCCGGATGAAGAATGGTGTAGCGATGACGCTCGATGGGCCCTTCGCCGAAACGAAGGAACAACTTGCAGGGTACTACATTCTCGAGTGCGATGATCTGGACGAAGCCATCGAATGGGGCAAGCGGATTCCGACCATGTGCAAAGGCCGCGAAGGATCTATAGAAATCCGTCCCGTGGATGATCTCGAAAGACGGTGATGAACGCGGACGCGAAGACGGCTGCCGAAAGTGTCTTCCGGCAGGAATCGGGCCGCATTCTCGCGACGCTGATTCGTTTTTCAGGATCATTCGATCGGGCCGAAGAAGCCATGCAGGAGGCTTTCTCCGCTGCGCTGATGGCCTGGCCCGAAAAGGGAATTCCTCAAAATCCCGCAGCATGGATCACAACCGCCGCCCATCGAAAAGTGATCGATCAAAGCCGCCGCGAAAAAACGTGGCAGAAGAAACAAGATTCGTTGCGTTACGAGAGGGAAACGTTTGCCCACCCCGGCAGTGGGGAATCCGACGAAGCCTCCATGCATTTTCCAGACGATCGCCTCCGATTGATTTTCACGTGCTGTCATCCCGCATTGCGGCCTGAGGCGCAGGTCGCACTAACGTTAAAGACGCTTGGTGGACTGACAGTCTCCGAAATCGCAAAGGCGTTTCTCATCTCGGAAGCCACGGTCGCTCAACGTATCGTCCGGGCAAAACGCAAGATTGAAGGAGCAGGCATTCCCTACGAGGTGCCGTCTGCCGATCGATTGCCCGGGCGTCTTGCATCCGTTCAGGCGGTCATTTACTTGATCTTCAACGAAGGCTACATCGCCACGGCGGGAGACCACCTTATTCGAACCGATCTGTGCGCGGAGGCTATCCGGTTGGCTCGTGTCCTTTGCGAGCTCCTCCCAAACGAACCCGAGAACATGGGTTTGCTGGCGCTAATGCTTTTGCATGACTCGAGACGCGACGCCCGCGTGAATCAAGCAGGCGAGCTGATACCCCTTGAGGAGCAGAATCGCGCGCTGTGGCATGCCGGCCAAATTTACGAAGGATTAAAGCTTGTCGAGCTGGCGTTGCGCGCCGGCGTCATTGGCCCATACCAGCTACAAGCCGCGATCGCGGCGGTCCATGCGGCAGCAAAAACTCCCGGCGAAACGGATTGGCGGCAAATCGCTGCGCTCTATCGGGAATTGGACAGGCGTTATCCCTCTGCCGTTGTATCTCTGAATTACGCCGTGGCTGTCGCGATGAGTGAAGGACTGGAAAGAGGTTTGGTATTGATTAATGAAGTTGGAGGCACCGCGGAGCTGGAATCGTATTATCTCTATCATGCTGCGCGCGCGGACATTCTGCGGCGAATGAACCGCCAGGACGAAGCTCTGCAGGAATATCAGCGGGCAATCGCCCTAACAACCAACACCGTCGAGCAACAATACTTGCGTCGCCGGATTGATGAACTCATGCCCTGAAAGATGCTTTGCACACAAACTGTAGCGGCCTTGATGCAAGGAGGGGAATGCGCTCGATTCCAATAACGAATTAGTCCAGTTGACACGAGGAAGCCTGGACTGCAATAGTGCCGGAAGTCTGTCTGGACAGTGAGCAATCTTCAGACAATTTTCCGTTTTCTCAATGGAGGTCACTATGCGAGGTCGGTTGAAATTTGCAGGTCTCTGTATCGGGCTGCTCTTGTTCGGGCTCGTCTCCGGGTTCCAGCTTCGTGGACAAGGGCAACGAGGTGCAGCCCCTCAGGCCGGCGCTCCGCCTGCTCCGGCGGACACCGCTGCGATGCGCGCCAACTACGAGCGATGGCGTACGGAATTCAAGACCTGGGGCAAGTGGGGCACGGACGACAACAAGGGCACGTCGAACTTGATTACCCCCGAGAAGATCACAAAAACCATGAAACTGGTTAAGGAAGGAATCGTCTTGTCGCTGGCCCATCCTGAGCCTCAGCAAGCCGCGGCCGACGTCAATGCCAATGGCGTATTCAAGAGAACGACGAACGCGATCACCAATGGAGGAACGACGGACAACTATCAAGTCAGCTACCACGGACAGACCGTGGCGCACATCGATACCTGGTGTCACTTCTTCGTCGACGGCCAGATGTATAACGGCATTCCGGTGAAAGACAACATCACGCCCGAGACCGGATGCAAGAAGGGCAGCGTGATGAATTGGAAGGACGGCATCGTTACTCGCGCCGTCCTGTACGACATTGCGCAATTGAAGGGCGCCGAGTGGGTCGAGCCAGGCGTGCCGGTCACGCGCGCCGATCTGGAAGCCTGGGAAAAGAAGTCGGGCGTGAAAGCCGGACCTGGGGATGTGCCGCTGCTCTACATTGGACGCTGGAAGAGACGCGAGAAGATGGGGCCGTGGACCGGCCAGGTCTCTGGTTATTACGCCGATACAATTCCTTGGATGCACGAGCGCCTGCCGGCCTTTATCGGGCACGATTTCAACATCGACTGGAATCCGAGACCAGGCTGGGAAGGAATGCCGAACCCGATCCATATCGCTGTGCTCAACTGGATGGGCATCAACATTGTCGAGTGCCTCGATCTGGAGCAAGCCGTCGCTACAGCCAGACGATTGAAGCGTTACGAATTCGTGATCACATTCGCGCCGCTACCTGTTGAAGGCGGCACCGGATCACCAGTCAATCCGCTGGCGATTTTTTAATGATGTAAGCGTTCGCTGATCATTTTGAAATTGGACGAAGCGAAATCTCAAATCCGAAATCGCCGGCGTGCTTTAGCTTAGCACCCGACTGTGATCGGTTTTAAACTTAACCATTCTAGAGAAAGAGGAGATAGTATGGACAAGGCGCCGCTGGAAGACCTTAAATCAAGAAGCCAGAAATTTCATGGCACGCCGCCACGCGGCCTCGACAACATACCGCGGTCGGTTTCGCAACCCGCCAGGTTCGGCCGGATATTCCGGAATCTCGAGCCGCTTGCTTCCGACTCAGATGCGCTGTTGAAGCTGGCCGGCACGATGATTGAAAAGCCGGAGGACGTTGAAGATGCGAAGGCGGCCTCGAACAATGCCCGCATGAGCGCCGGCTTCACCTATCTTGGCCAGTTTATTGATCACGACCTGACATTCGATCCTGTTTCGAAGCTGCAAAGTGACAACGATCCCGATGCGCTGGAAGACTTTCGGACGCCGCGCTTCGATCTTGACAGTGTTTACGGACGCGGTCGCGACGACAGTCCGTTTCTTTATGACGGTGAAAAATTCGTTATCGGGAAGAATGATCCGAATGAGGAAGATCTGCCGCGTTCGCCAAACGGGCGCGCGATCATCGGCGATCCACGAAATGACGAAAACCTGATCGTCTCTCAACTGCAGTTGGCGTTTTTACGCTATCACAATGCCGTTGTGGATGCGCTGCCTCCTGTCCCAACCCGGTTTGATGACGCGCGGGAACTCGTGCGCTTTCACTATCAATGGATACTGGTACACGATTTCCTGCCGAAAGTCGTCGGAGACGAACTCGTCCAACATATTCTGAAACGGGATTCCTATCCCGTCCGGACCGGCGACGGGCTCAAGGAAGCGTTCACCTGGAAGACAGACCTGAGATTCTACAATTTCAAGGAACTGCCCTTTATGCCCGTGGAGTTCTCCGTCGCGGCGTACAGGTTCGGCCACAGCATGGTGCGCTTCAATTACGCCCTGAATCCACAGACCGATGGCGAAGGTAAGGAACTTCCGATCTTTGCGGCGCAAGGCGATGACCTGCGCGGTTTCCGCCCCCGGCCTGCCAAACGCAAAATCGAATGGTTGCGGGTTTTCAAATTCGAGGGAGCAGACCCGGAGAAATTGCAGCCGGCCCGGGCCATCGATACGCTGCTATCGACCGGTCTGGGTGTGCTTCCGGATATCGTCGCGAGCCACCCGAATTCGCTGGCAGAGCGGAATCTGCTACGGGGCAAAGCGCTCGGCCTGCCGAGCGGCCAGGACGTCGCCAGAGCCATGGGCATTCCGGAAGATTTCGTGGTGGGTAACGCCAAAAACAAACTGCAAATCGTGCCGGCGTACAAACTGCCGGACGGCAAGCCCGATCCAAGTGTGCCCGCGATCGACGCCCATCTGAAAAAAGAACTGGAAACGGCGTTCGGTACCGCCACACCGCTTTGGTACTACATCCTCAAAGAAGCAGAGGTGTTCGCTGCAGGTCAGCATTTGGGACCGGCCGGCGGACGTATTGTGGCTGAGGTTTTCTTGGGAATTCTCAAAGCCGATCCAACGTCGTATCTGAACGTCGCGCCTCGATGGGAACCCAGCAAAGGAAAGTTTGGATGTACGCAGAATGGGCAGTATTCCATCCAGAATCTGCTGCGATTCGCAGGCGTCGCTTAGCACCGCGACAGGAGGTTTGACTCGAGCGGCAGCGCCGTAGCGTCCGCTATTAGGTGCTCACTTCACGGCGATTACCGCAATCTCCACAAGATTGTCGGCGGACATCAGTTGTGAGCCGACCGTTGCTCGTGCAGGCGGATCGCTTTTGAACAGCCCCACGTAAGCCTCGTTCATCGCGGAAAAGTTTCGACTGTCCGAAAGCCAGACTTGTCCTGTCACGGCATTCGGCGTGTCGACACCTGCAGTCTTGAAAAGATTCTGGATCGTGGTGAGGACCGCGCCCGTCTGTCCAGCGATGTCGCCGCGCAACGATTGTCCGGGCGCCGTCAGCCCTGCCAGGAACACGTAGTTACCCACTTTGATTGCTTGGCTGAGGTTCGGGTTCGGGTCGCCGAGCCGCTGCTTCGGACCCCTCATGCCCCACAACATAATTTCGACGCTATACGCAGGCGACGCCAGTGCCGCGCGCGTCGTCGCACGAGTGGGAGGAATCTCACCGAAATAGGTCCGGTAGATGTCGTTCATATCCTGGAAGTCTCGTGGATCCGTCAGCCACACGCGGCTCCAGACCATATCCGACATTTTGAATCCGGCGGCTTCTGTAAGGATTTTGGCATTTTCCAAAATCTGTTTGGTCTGGACCTTGATGTCTCCATTCAATGCGGCGCCGGTTTGCGGATTCTGCGATACAAGCCCGGCTAGAAAGAGATGATCACCGACAGCGATGCCCCGGCTGTAGGGAAGGGGATTGGTTGACCAGCCTTGGGGATTGATGTAACGGCGCTCGAGGTCCGGCCGCGCCGCGATCGCCGAAATCTCGATGAGGCCGCCCCGCAACATGAGATCGGCCTCGGTGGTTGCGCGAACCGGCGGATTGGTTTTAAAGACCTCCCGGTACACCTTGTTCATCGCATCGAAGTCACGCATGTCTCGAAGGTAAACGTTCGCGGAGACCACGTCCTTATAGCTCATGCCTCCGGCGTTGAGTATCGCTCCGATATTTTCGAGAGCCTTTTTCGTTTGCGCTTCTATGCCTCCCGCGACGACCCTGCCGCCGGAGTCGGTCCCCATCGTTCCTGCGATGTGGTACAAATCGCCGGCTTTGACTCCCGGGCTGAAGGGGATGCCGGCAATCTGGAGCCCCGGCGGGGCAACAACCTGCTTCGTCTGCGCGAACCCATTTACGCCGGCTGCAGCCATGGCGACAACAACGTAAGCAACCTTTTTTCTTTTCATGCTGAATTCGGCCTCCCGCTGTAGCGGCGTCTATTTATTGAGGCTGCGCGCTACCGCGCTTGCGCTTCGCGGACCGCCGCTACAGTGAACTACTGTTTATAGATCTTTCCTTCCTTCATGACAAAGGCGACGCGGCCCAGAGCCTTAATGTCGTCGAGAGGGTTGCCTTCGACGGCGATGATGTCGGCAAACATTCCGGGTTTGAGATCACCGATTTTGTCTCCCATACCGAGAGCCTTCGCCGGCGTGCTTGTCGCGTGGACAATGGCCTGACGTGGCGGCATCCCCAGCGCTATGCGCCGTTCGAATTCAGGTGCCGTGTGACCCGGCATCCCCGCGGCGGCATCCGTGCCGAAAACGATCGTTGCGCCTTTCTTCACGGCTTTGGTAAACGCTTCCGCTCGCGGCTTCATGAAGTCGCGTGTATAACGCAGTTGTTCTTCGTTGAAATGGAACTTCTGTCCATTCGCCAGATAATACTCGGCCAAATAAAGATTCGGTACGTAGACGACGTGTTTCTCGACGAGCAGATCGATAACGGCATCATCCATCAGCGCGCCGTGCTCGACAGTGTCCGCACCGGCCAGAATTGCGCGACGTACGGCCTCCGCGGCGTGGGCGTGGACGGCAACAGGTTTGCCTGCCTTGTGGGCTTCATCGACAGCGGCTTTGAGCTGATCGAGGGTATATGTGGGACCGCCGCCGGCCCGGCTGCTCAAGGAGCCGAATATCTTGATCACGTCGACATGGGCCGCCACTTGTTTACGAACATACTCCCTCATCGACGCTTCACCGTCCGCCGGCTTGACAGCGGATTCAGCCAACGGTTCGCCGGACACGAATAGCCGAGGTCCGGCGATCAGTCCCGAATTGATGGCATTGCGAAGATCGACGTCCACGAGGTTCGGGGCGCCCAGGCTTCGCAGCGTCGTGAATCCACTTTCGAGATACTTTCGCGCGTTGTCGACGGCCCAGAATGCCGTAATCGAAGGCCGCTCGCGGCTGCTTTCATCGAAGTGTGCCGAGATGTGGACATGCATGTCGATCAAACCGGGCATGACGGTGAACTTTGTCAAATCGACTTCGCGCGCTCCTTGCGGGGTCCCGTCATTGGGCCGTACAGACACGATCCTTCCGTCGTGAACAACGATAACGGCGTCGTGTATCACGTTGCCCTGTCCATCGATAGCCAGTCTCGTTTTGAGTGCCGTGTCCTGGGCAACGGCCGGAAGACTCAATAAAACCGAAACCACTAAGCCGGCGATCAAGCGCATAAGCATCCTTTCAATGTATTCCCCTCCACTGCGGGGAGGGAATAAGTCTACTGCTTCTCGCATGCAACTTGGGGCTCGAGTTCGCGTGACCCGAATATTGCGATCAGGCGCTCTGCCGGCATGCCGAGTATGGCTGCGTCGCGGGCGACCAGGTCCGGCCGCTCGCGATATATCGGATTGCCCGGCTGGTAGCGCTGTTTCAGCAGCTTGTCATCTGCCGTCAGCTTTCGCGTCGTGACACAGAATTCGAACTGGAGCCCGTCGGGAGCACGGAAGTAGATCGACTTAGCCCACCCATGATCGATAATTTCGGTCACCGGATGGTTGTGCTCGCGGAGCCGAGCCTGCTGTTGTTCCAGTTCTTCGACCGATTCGGCCCAAAAAGCGAAATGGTAGGCGCCGTTCATGACGCCGAGGCCCGAATTGATATCGGTGGCCCACTTTTTGGGAAAGTTCGGCATGTCGGCCGTGGGGCACATGTAGGAAACGTAGGAACCGTCTCCAGTATCGAAGAAGACGTGCTTCATATGCACGGTCCCGTCAGGACCGGTCATGAGATCCTGCCAGGCAATCTCCCAGCCCAGCACTCGCGTGTAAAAGTCAACAATTCCCTCGTAATCGTATGTCGCCAATCCGAGGTGATGCGCTCCTGTACGTTTCATAGTGGTTTCTCCGTAATCGGTTACTTTTTACCTCTATCTCCGGTCAGAACGAGTTGCCGATAAAAGGCAACATGCGGCCAAAGAAAATGACACCGAGCCAAAGGAATATTCCGGCGCCGGCGATGATTTTGGCGGTTAACGGCGAATCGACTCCTTCCGGAAGGGCCCAGGATTCGTCGAACGTCAGATACAGGACGTTAACCCCTGCGAGCAGCATAAAAACGATCTTCCAGTAAAACGCAATGTTTTGTGTGTACTGCGTTGGAGTTGCTATGAAGAACACCATGCCGGTAACAAGATTGATTGAGAACCCGGCGAGCGCCCACGGTATCAAACCGCGCAAATCGGCGAGCGGAACGCTTTTCATAATCCCAAGCATTCGCAGGTCGACGGTCAAGACAGTACCCAACAGCAAACACAATCCCATGAAGTGAAGCGTTTCGCAGGTGGGCCACACCCATCCGTGGGCGAGGACATAAGCTCCCATCGCCGATACCGTACCTTCCGCTTGAGATACATCCTGAGCGGGCCGGATTTCATCATGGCGGATTTCACCGCCCATCGTTGCCGTCACAGTCATCAGCGCCACCGTCAGAAGAGAAAACAGCAGAATGCCATACACATTCCATATCGCCGGACGCGCATTCCGGCGAAACTGCCAAAGACCCAGCCACGCAAGAGCGCCGGTGATTCCCATCAGCGCCAAGGCCAGCAGCGCCACGTCTTGATGCCTTGCCACGAACTGCTTGGATACATCAGGCCGTGACTGAATTGCTTCGAGCGCCGCATTGCCGCTGAAATAGACCGGCAGCGCCGATACGGCAATTAACAGCAGGACCAGCATGCTGGTTCGTTCTAAACCGTCGTTTTTCGTGACAAGGGCGCCAACGAAGAGACCCAGGCCGATGACGGTGCCGACGCTTGGAAAGTGATTGAGCAAAAGATGAAGATGCGCCAAATTCACGAGTGCCTCCCTAAAATTTCGATCATCCATGCGGCGTGCCGCGGCCCAAGGTATGCCATCAGACGGCCTGCAGTAATTGCCGTGGCCCACAAAACAAGCGACGCCGCGGCCAGTGCCTTTCCATTGGATGAAATCGGCGCATTATCCAATGATGGATCTCGAAACACGTGGCTTCGGATTGCGATGATGCTGAGGACGCCGAGCGCAACAAAGACAAGCTTGATGTAGAAGACGGGGTTCGCCAGTTTGTTCGTCGCGTCGGCAATCAGCAGCAAAACGCCCGTGACCGCATTGATCCAGAAACCGAGCCACATTAGAGGAAACAGCTTCAACATAGGCGCTAGCCTCACGCGGGGTATGCAGCCGAGGAGGCGCAAATTCACGACCGTCGCAAGCCCAACAAGTAAGCCCATCCCAATGGTGTGTAACAGCAGAACCATCGGAAATGCGAAGACCGATTCGGATTCGTGCAGCCAAATCGCGAAGCGTGTGTGTTCTAACCAAACAAAAAGTCCCATGTTTCTTTCGTCCGTTCCTTAAAGCTCAGCCGCAATCCATGGACTAAGTCAGCGGCGAGGTGATTATATATTTTCCTTTTCGTCGCCTAATCGTTTATGTATGCTGCGCGCGTTCGGTCGAAATTTCATTGGCGATAGAACAGGAGAGCACTATGGATAAGAACATTACACTCACGGCACCCGACGGCCACAACCTTGGCGCCTATCGCGCCGATCCCGCAGGTGTAGCCAAAGGCGGTGTCGTTGTGATTCAGGAGATTTTCGGAGTCAACCATCACATCCGTTCGGTGTGCGATCGTCTAGCTGCTGCCGGTTACGCTGCCGTCGCGCCCGCGCTATTCGATCGAATTGAGCCTAATTTTGAGTCCGGGTATTCGCCGGGTGAGATATCTGCTGCAATGCGTTTTGTGCAAAATCCCGATTTCGGAGCGTTCCTTCGTGACACGAGCGCTGCCATCGCGGAATTGAAATCCTCCGGACCCGTTTCGATCATGGGATTCTGTCTTGGAGGAACGGTGGCATTCGCGGCGGCCTGCAACCTCGAAGGATTGGCGTCGGCTGTCTGCTACTACGGTGGCTTCATTGCGAAGATGGCCGATCAGAAACCGAAAGTTCCAACGCTGATGCATTTCGGCGCTCTGGACGCGCATATCCCGCTATCCGACGTGGAGACCATCCGGCAGAAACGACCCGATTGCGAAATCCACATCTACCAGGGCGCCGACCACGGATTCCACTGCGACGAGCGCGGCAGCTACAACAAAGACGCGGCAACGGTTGCCTGGCAGCGCAGCCTCGATTGGATCGCGCGAAAGGTCATGAAGGCGACCAGCTAGACGCAAAAGCTAGAAATGGATCATCGAGGAAGGTTGTGATGCGCGCACGCGACTCAGAGCAAATCCAAACCGAAACAACCGTTGCGGCAAAAATGCACGCGCCTCGGCGCGCGGCTATCGCGATGTTCGGCCTGCTCCTGGCCTCGTACGTCATCAATGCGATGGACCGGCAGCTTTTCCCGCTGCTCGTCCCGGAAGTCCGCCGGCAGTACAACTTTTCGCTGTCGGACGTCGGGTTATTGTCGACCGTCTTCACTTTGGGAATGGCCCTCGCTGGACTGCCGACAGGTTATCTGCTCTCGCGCTTTTCCCGAAAGACAGTCTTGCAGGCCGGAATTGCCGTCTTCTCGGCCTGTACTGTTTTGACTGTCATGGCCTTCGGGTTCTCCGACATGCTGATATACCGTGCAGCCACAGGAATCGGTGAAGCCATGCAGTTGACGATTCTTCTGGCCATCGGCGCGAACTATTTCGCCAGCTACCGCGCCGCCGCCGTAGGCTCAGTCAATTTTTCCTTTGGCATCGGCGCGATCATCAGCCCGATTCTAGGCGGCGCGCTCCTGAGTATTTATAAGATTTGGCAGGTACCGATAGTCCTCTTCGGGGTGCTAGGATTTGTTGCCATTGCAGCCATCTCTTTGTCGGTGCGTCCGTGGTTCACCGAGAGCCAGGCAACCGCCGGCGACCGGGCAGATTCAGGCGGCGCCCCGACGCTCGTGAATAGAAACACAATTCTCCTGACGGCGATGAGCGTCATTAGCGGTTTCGTGATCTACGGATATCTCGGAATGTATCCAGCGTTTCTTCGCGAGGGTCTTCGCTACTCACCGACGACGACGGGAAGCGTCATGAGTCTTTACGGACTTGGGGCCCTCGGGTCTATTGGAGGCGGATGGCTCGGCGACCGTTTCTCACCACGTCTCGTATTAGGGATGGCGTTCTTCTTTGCGGCGATCCTTGGTTTTTTGATGTTCAATGGTTCGGGGGCAGTGTTGCCCCAGGTGATGCTTTCATTCGGTTGGGGCATTGTCGTGAGCGGCGTCATCTACGTCAATCTGGGAGGTTATCACGTGAAATCGTTGCGCCGCTCCCTGGCAAGCCGTGGATCGGGAATCTTCGTGACGAGCCTTTACGGATCGGCATCCGTGGCCGGGTATGTGATGGGCTGGCTTGCCACCCAAGGCGGATGGGCGCTGGCGGGAACGATCCAATTGAGTCTTCTGTCGCTCGTCGCCGCTCTCCTCGCGCTGGCGCTGCGGGCGGATCAGATGTCGGTGTAAGACCTCTGATCGAAATTACGTGTCTAGCCTGAATTCTTCCGCGCTACGCTTAATACATGTCCGAGCGCGAGTCCCTCGAAGTCGATGTGCTCGTTGTGGGCGGTGGGCCGGCCGGCCTCGCTGCGGCGTATCATCTTCGGCAATTAAAGAAAGATCTGTCTATTGTGGTTCTCGAAAAAGGTAAGGAGCTTGGGGCACATATCATCTCCGGCGCCGTCATGGATCCCCATGGTCTTGACGAATTGATGCCGGACTGGAAAGAAAAGGGCGGACCAATCGAAAATCCGGTCGAGGAGGATCATGTTGTTTTTCTTACGGAAAATCGTAAGTTCAGCCTCCCGATTGTTCCTCCTCCGCTTCGAAATCACGGCAATTACATCATCTCTTTAAACAAGTTCACCCGCTGGTTCGGCGAGCAGGTCGAAAAGAACGGCGTGGACATTTTTGCGGGATTCGCCGGCGCGGAGCTTCTCATTGAGGGTGAGACGGTGACCGGCGTCCGCACGGGCGACAAAGGGATCGATAAGTCTGGGAATCCGCGCGGCAACTTCGAACCCGGCATCGACATTCATGCAAAGATCACAATCCTCGCTGAAGGCTGCCGTGGTTCGCTCACCAAACAACTGATCAAGAAATTCAATCTGAACCGAGAAAGCAATCCTCAGGTCTTTGCCGCAGGCGTCAAGGAAGTCTGGGACGTTCCGAAAGAACGGAATACCGGCGGCCGCGTGATTCATACGATGGGCTGGCCGCTGCGCAATGAGGAATTTGGCGGCGGCTTTATCTACAACATGGCAGACGGACGCGTCTCCATCGGATTCGTGATTGGTCTCGATTATCTAGACCCGAGACTCGATCCACACGAGCGCTTTCAGCAATTCAAAACGCATCCTTACGTCAGAAGCATCCTTGAAGGAGGCACGCTTTACTCGTATGGCGCGAAGGCGATTCCAGAGGGTGGCTACTGGGCGCTGCCCCAGTACTACTTCAATGGAGGCATGATCGTTGGAGACGCGGCAGGGTTCCTCAACGCGATGCGCCTGAAGGGAATCCACCTCGCATTCAAAACCGGCATGCTTGCCGCCCAGGCCGCTTTCGAAGCCCTCGAGGCAAATGACGTCTCGGCCCGAAAGCTGAAGCGATTCGAGGAACTCGTCGAAGATAGCTGGGTCAAGAAAGAACTTTGGAAAGTGCGCAACTTCCACCAGGCGTTCGAACACGGCTTCTTTGCGGGCATGATCCATACCGGCCTGCAGATGGCCACCGGCGGCCGCGGATTACGCAACCGGTACCGGAATAAGGCCGGCCATACGCGAATGCGTCAACTGAGGGAGTACTACGAAGGCAACCCTCCCCAGCCGGCCGCGCCCGCATTCGACGGGAAGCTGACGTTCGACAAGCTGACCGACGTCTTCAACTCGGGCACGGCCCACGATGAAGATCAGCCCTGCCATCTACATATTCTGCAGCCGGACATTTGCCATCCGCGCTGCACGAACGAGTACGGTAATCCCTGCCAGTTCTTCTGTCCTGCCGCGGTCTATGAGATGGTCGAGAACGGCCAGGACGGTCTGCGCCTGCAGATCAATTTTTCGAACTGCGTCCACTGCAAGACATGCGACATCATGGATCCCTACGAGGTGATCGACTGGGTTCCCCCCGAGGGTGGCGGCGGGCCGGGTTACGAACTTTTGTAAGAAATTCGGCCTCTAATTTCTCGGAAGCACCTTGAGTTCGACCATTGCTTTTGAGGCCTCTGAAACCTGAACAGGCGTCGCAAGCGCTTCATATTTTCGAAGAAAATCAGGATCGTTGTATTCGCCGGGTTCGATGTCTTCCCAAGCGAACAATTTGTAATCGCCTGGCGCAATCGTGGCTATGGTGAAGTGTCCGTTCTGATCGCTCGTTGCGAATTTATAAAGGTTGCGCCTCTCACGCTGACGATCTGGAATAAGAATGGCTTGAATGCCCTGCATGGGCTTTCGATCCTTGTCGACGATTGATCCGTCGATCCGGCCGCCTCTGGTGCTCAGCAGAATTTCAAGTGATTCAGACACCGGTCCCAGGATTGTCACGCGCGACGACACGTCGGTTTGACCAAGCCGGGCGGATTGCAGGAAGGCGTTCTGCGGCATACCCCCCACGTTGATGCGGTACTCGCCGGGATAGACATTCTGGAGTGTGAAAGATCCGTCCCCCCTTATGGGATCTTGAGGGGAACCAAATGGCATCGGCTCAAGGGGCGTTAGGAAGACTGTCGTGCGGTCGATATTCGGCAGCGTGGAAAGCGAGCCGCCGTCGACATCGATGCGGCCCTTTATTTGAAATCCCGGTGTCAAGACGAGCACGGCATTTTCTACATCTGCACCTGAAATCTCGAGTGGGACCTGAGCGATATCGCGGGCATAGGGTCCGCCTCCGGGATTCGGGAAAGTGACTGCGCGTACCCAATACGAACCCGGAGGGACATCTCGGATTTCAAATGTCCCGTTAGCCGCGTTGTAGTTTATGAAAGATGGCATCACCCCAAACCCCGCAGCAGAGTTCCTGGGGTTAACAGAAACGTTCGCGTTCCGGGGAGCCTGTCCCGTTTGGCCGTCGAAGACACGGCCTCGGATGCGAAATAACGGTTGTTGTGCGAGTGTAAAGTCGACCGTTCTCAATTCCTGGCCGGGCTGAAGTTCAATCGGCACAGCCGTGGAGTCATCGGTTGTTCCGGGATACCAGGTCAGTACATGACCGGGCTCAATTACTTCGTTGCCGTTGGGGAACCGGACACCTATGAATGCCGATGCTGGGCTAGCGTGCACGTAGTAACGGCCAGGTGTGATCCAATACATGCGGTATTCACCACGATCATCCGTTCGTGCGGAATTCACGGGTTGAAACGTGCGTTTTCCGGTTGGATCATAGGTGAAACGGCCGATCGTAATGCTGAATCCCGCAATCGGTTCGCCCGTCGCGTCCGTGACGCGCCCGCTGACCGTTCCAGCAGGAACCAGGCGGAAGAACACATCTTTTAATGCCTGCCCCGCAACAACGTTCAACGGAGCCCCGGGCCGGCCCGGACCGCGTTCGCCATAGGCTTGGCGGGCAAAGCCGTTTCGCTGAGCCGTCAGAGAGTAAGAACCCGGATCGAGATCTTTAAAAACAAAGTGCCCCTGACTGTCCGTGGTCACCGGAGCGATGATCGGTGGCGGACCGACCGGTGGCGGCGCTCCTCCAGGACCAGCGGTTCTCAAAACCGTAACACGTGCCCGGGCAATGGGCTCACTCGTGCCGGCCCGCACAACAAGACCCTCGATGCTGGCCTTCGCATTCTGTATTAGCTGGGGTTGCTGGAACGGTGCGGCGGATTGCAAAACAAACATCAGCGCTGCCATCAATGTCATGGCTGCCTCCAAGTCGGAACGTTTTGCGATCTTTAAACAGTATTAACGTCGTTTGGACGTGAGATCCAGCGTATTGTTGGCGAAAGAGTTGATGAGCGGCTCCCCTGGACTTTAGTACAGTTACCAGATTTCCGCGACGTTGAACACAAAACCGGGCAGGACCGGATCGCCACTGATGCTGGTGGGATTTTCCAGGCCCTTTACAGGCTCGCCAGGACGATAAATGTAAACGGCCGGTTTGTAGGGATCGATGAGCCAGCCCAGTTGGGCGCCATTTGCAATGTACTCGGTCATCTTTTCCTGAAGCTCCTTCAGCGTATCCCTCGGAGACCGGATCTCCGCGACAAAATCCGGGCAAAACTGCCCGAATTTTTCGAGTTCCGCGTCAGTAAAAGCTTCGAGCCTTTCTTTGCGAATCCAGGCAGCGTCCGGGCCGCGAAAGGCTGTGTTCGGCAGTCTGAATAGGGTATCTGGGCCACATACGATTCCGGTTCCGTCCTTCTCGGCCCAGATGGTAAGCCTGGTCGTAAGGATATTTTCGCGCCAGCCGGTCTTCAATCCTACGGGCGGCATAATGATCAACTCTTTCTGGGCGGAGAGTTCCATCTGCAAATCGCCATTGTCGCGACAAAGCTGCCAAAATTGTTCGTCGGTTAAGCCGGTTTTTCCAAACTTGATAACCAGCTTTGTCGCACTGACCTCTGGTTCTGTCAGCGGCAAGCGTGCCATCGATCCCTCCTCCCCACGATTGTATCGCACGTTCGGCGCCGAGCCGTTGAGACAGGAATAGCGACCATAGTGCATTCCCCTCCTCTGCGAGGAGGGGAATGCGCTCCACTCATACGTCACCGTGATTGCGAACTAAGGATCACTTCAGGAAGTCCTCGATTGTCAGCTTATTGGGCGATCGGTCCCAATTGTCGACTTGGCACAGCGCCAGCAGTTCGGCATGCCGCATGTCTTCCGGGCTATATGCTGCGAGCAACCGCCTGATAAGCGCCAAGGTTTCCCGGAAATGCAGGCGCCAGGCCAGGTTGGCCTCGAGCCGCATGTGCGGCCGCCGGATATCGTTCCGGAATTTCCTATAGAACGTGTGTTCCGAGGAGAAATGCTTTCCGTATCGCTCCGCGATCTTTGCTTTTTCCGCAACCGGCATCATCGTTTCGAAGATGATGCGGTCCAGACCCGCGCAGAAGGGCACGACCTCCTGCCTGGGCGCGTCTATGCATACCAGCACCTCCCGGAGTCCGGCGGTGACGGCCTCGTCCCAGATCCAGATCACTCGCTTCCGCCGCCGGACTTTACGGCGGGCCATTTGCGAAATGCTCTCCAAAAGCGGCGGGGACAATACAACGCCGGCGCCGCTCAATTCGAGCAGTCCGTGAGATAAGCCGAATTTGATTCCTGCCGGATGCATTGTCGATACCTCCTTATCGTAATCGGGGGCTTTAGGCGGTGTTCGAGAAACCAACGCGGATTAAAGCCCTCGACTACATCAACCCGCTACGTCACGATACGGCTAATCGGGTCGCTCCAGTCGGTGAAGCCGGCCGCATCGGAGAAGGAACGGACCTGAATGGCATAGGCCGTTCCCGGCGTGAGGCCGGTGATCGTCACGGCTGGACGCGTCTTCGTGACGAGTTGGGTGATCGGCGTCCCAGGCGTGTTGTTGACGTTGGGCGTGCAACGAACTTCGTACACCTCCGCGCCGTCAACTGCTACAAGCGCCACCTGAAACTGGCCGCTGTTCCTGCCGGGGGTGATGTTGCGAATGAACTTCGACAGCGGCTGCTTGGGGGCCTTGACAGTGGACTTTGGCTGGAAACCGCTTTTCAAGAACGTTGTGATGTCGTCCTTGCAGGCTTCTTCGGCGTAGTGGGCAAGCTTACGCATCATCTTGATCACGACTCGCTCTTGATGATCACGTTCGGCAAGGGCTTTCTTGCCGCCGTCGAGCGCTGCCGTGATTTTTGCGGACAGCGTGTCGATGGCGCCTTTAAACGTGGCTTCGTCGATGGGTGGCGTAGGATAGTCCGCCGGATCGGTGAAGATACCCGAGAGGACGGCGTTCGCATACGCCAGGTTTTCCGCCGGCGATTTCTTGTTGTAACCGCCGCGGGCTTGAATCGGTTTTGTTTTGGTTTCTGACATTGGATTCTCCTTGTTTAAGGGTTAACGGTTTTGGAAAGGCCATCGGACCTTCCGCCAACGAACGCACTCCCATAGGGCATGGGTTGTGCCAATCGATCGAGAGTGGCGCTGAAGCAATGAAATGAAAGTCTTGGAGACGGATGGAGTATTTGGCCGGCGTGCTGGGTTACGACAGAATCCAGATTTTTCTGGATGCGCATCCAGAAAAATCTGGATTCCTCGGTTTCCGCGACTTGCTGATGGTTATCTCGGGGAAGCCAGTGGTTTCCCGGACTTGCTGATGGTCATCTCGGGGAAGCCACTGGTTTCCCCGAGTTGCTGATGGTTATCTCGAGGAAGCCGGTGGTTTACCGGACTTGCTGATGGTCATCTCGCGGAAGCCGGTGGTCTCCCGCGTTTGCTGATGGTCATGTTGGGGAAACCAGTGGTTTCCCAGACTTGCTGATGGTTATCTCGGGGAAGCCGGTGGTTTCCGCGGCTTGCTGATGGTTATCTCGAGGAAGCCGGTAGCTTCCCGGACTTGCTGATGGTCATCTCGGAGAAACGAGTGGTTTCCCGGACTTGACGATCAGCATCTCATTTATTCCGGCTTCACGTTGAGTTCTTTACAAAGTTCCGAGAAATATTTCGGGTTGAGATCCAGCAGGCACACCGCCGCGGCGCGATTGCCGCCGGTCTTCTGCGGCGTTCTTTCGATCGAATCACGTAGTCGATCGCCTCCTTCAATTCCGTTTTCGTGGCGGCGAGGCGCCTGAAGAATTCGGTGTCTTGTTCTCTTTGGTAGGCGTCGTACATGTGGATGAAATCGTCGTCGGACATTGGCTGTCTTTCCATACGACAAAACAGGTATCGGTGGTTTTTAAGGATTGTAGTGCGAGGCTCCTTGTTGCCCCCATATCTACCGAAACCGTCTTATATGCGACAGTCAAAGCATTCGCATCGTGAAATTCCTGACAGTGACTCATCATGATAAAAGATGAATACAATAGAGATCTCATGGCCCGCGACCTTCACCAAGCCCTTAAAACCGAAATCGTGAAGCAGGCAAGCGGCGGTGGATGTAACTTCACATTGGTTCGCATGCAATGGAGCAAGACCGAGGTAGCGAATGGTCTGCACGCTAACCCAAACACATTCGGCAGCGCCGGATTCCAGAGAAGTGATTTCCTGAAACTTCTCGGTTTGGAGCGTCGACGTTGTTCATTTATTGCTACCGGCGAATGTTACTCACAGTTCGTCCCGGACAACTTTGACTTTGACGCTTTCATTAAGCTCTTCGAGCAGGCCTACAATCAGCTCCTAGAAGCCGAGCACGATCTTAATGCGTGTGGCTACTCTTTGCCTCAACCCGAAGGTGGGGATATTTCTTTGGCCGGCCATCAGGCCGGTCGTATCGCAGTCCATCTCTTGCCGGAGATGGACACACAGCTGGAACGGTAAAGCAACTCAAAGTTTCAGAGGATGAGACGTTTCGGTTTGCCCTAACTTGGCTTAATACGGGACGTCAAAAAGGCTGGACGATTAACTATAGGCCTAAACACCCGCCGCTTTCCCAGGAGGTAGCTGGCATTTTCCAATTTTTGGGCGTGAACAGTTTTCAAGAGTGTCCCCAATTTGATTTTGAAGAATGCCAATGGCGATCTGTTCCCTTTGAACAAGGACCTTACCGAGTTCATGCGGCCAAGTCGTGTGCTAACGACACCAATCTGCCTGTTCTTTGGCATAAACGTAGCAGTCTGTTAGCATGTCCGTATGAGCAAACAGCGGTTGTCTGCTTCGGTTGACAGGGACTTATTGACGGCCGTGGAAAAGGCTGTGGCGAGGGGACAATCCGATAGTGTCAGTGCATGGGTCAATGACGCATTACACCTTAAGCTTGCGCAAGAACGCCGGCTTGAAGCATTGGCGGCTTTTGTGACGGCTTATGAAAAGGAGCATGGAGAGATTACGGCCGAAGAGATGCAAATGGCGGCCCGGCGGGCGAGGCAGCGCGCCGTTGTTGTACGCAGTCGCGCACCGGTCAAGACGCGTTCGGCCGGCCGGCGGGCTAAATCCAAATGAGTCTCATACTGGATGCGGGGGCTCTAATTGCGATCGAAAAAACGAACCGGGATGTGGTCGCGCTCATCAAACAGGAACTTCTTCAAGGACGCTCTCCGATCACTCATGGCGGAGTCGTCGGTCAGGCATGGAGAGGCGGGACCGGCCGCCAAGTCCAGCTCGCACGCCTATTGCCTGCTCTCGACATTGCTGCTCTCGATGAAACGCTCGGGCGTACAGCCGGTATCCTTTTAGGACGATCCCGCACGAGTGATGTCATCGATGCTGCCCTGGTGCTGCTCGCGGAAGATGGGGACTTACTGCTGACGTCAGATCCTCATGACCTCGAGCCCCTTGCAGCATCTGCGGGACTACATCTGGATATCGTCCCTGTTTGATAGTTCTTGAATCCTTGTTCGGCGGCTTTTCAGGCGAAGATCCGCGCACTAAGTAGCAGGTCAACCTAATTGTCCGGCTTCACGTTGAGTTCTTTGCAGAGTGCCGAGAAATATTTCGGGTTGAGATCCAGCAGGCGCGCCGCCTCGGCGCGATTGCCGCCGGTTTTCTGCAAGGTTCTTTCGATAATCGCTTTCTTCGAGGCGTTTAACTCCATCATCCATGACCCCAATTCCGCGTGTGGCTGCGTACTGCCGGTCAACAAGACCGCCAAGTCTTCCCGGCCGATGTAGGCAGAGGTCCCGAGCGCGATCGCGCCCTCGATGACATTCTCGAGCTCTCGCACATTTCCAGGCCAATCATAGGATGCGAAGATCCGGCGAACCTCAGGGGTCACTCCCTGCACGCGCGGGTAGGGGCCCGGCCGGAGATGTCCATGTTTTTTGATGAGTTCGGCCACGAGCAGGGGAATGTCGTCGCGGCGCTCGGCAAGCCTCGGCATGTGGATGCGAATCTTGTTCAAGCGGAAGTACAGATCTTGTCTGAATCGCCCTTCCTTTATTGCTTTCTCGAGGTCGACATTGGTGGCAGCGATAATACGCACATTGGCGCGAAGGACCCGATTGCCGCCGAGGCGTTTGAACTCCCGCTGTTCGATCAGACGAAGCAGATCGCTCTGCAGTTTCAGCGAACACTCACCGATCTCGTCCAGGAAGACAGTGCCGCCGTCGGCGAACTCGAATAGTCCTTTCCGCTGTTGATCGGCTCCGGTAAAGGCGCCCTTTTCGTGCCCAAACAGTTCGCTGCCGAGGAGTGTGTCGGTGAAGGCGGCGCAATTGACCACGTACATTTCTTTCTGAGATCTCGTGCTGTTTCGGTGGAGAGCCTTCGCGGCCAGCTCCTTTCCGGTGCCGCTCTCGCCGGTGATCAAGACCGTCAGGTCCGAAGGCCCGGCCCTGCCGATGATCTCATAAAGCTTCTGCATCCTCTCGCTTCGCCCGACCATGCCGTGCTCGACCTTGATGGCTTCCTTCAATCGCCGGTTTTCGCTTTCCAGCCATGCCACATACCGCGCATGCTCGAGAGCAACGGCAGTCGAGCCGGCGACCGCCTGCAGTAGGCGAACGTGGCCGCCGGTGAACCACTCGATACCGCCGGCGGCCATGGTGGCATAAAGCAGCCCGACTCTCCTGCCGGGCGTCACGAGCGGGAAACAAATCACTTTGTCGCCGTAGACGGGGCCGCCGTCGCGAAGCGCCTTTTCCGTGATGGCGTCGTCGATGGGAAAGGGCTCGTCACCTGGAGACCCGATACGACGGTAGGCTGCAGACAGAAGACCATCGCCATCACGGTCCGCCAGCAGAATCGCAACACCTTCAACAGGCATCAGGTGGAAAATCAGTTCGAACACGCGCGACTGGATTTCACTCCCATCGCGAAGCGCATTGATCCTGCCGTTGAACTCCAGGAAAGCATCAAGCACGATGCTCATTTCGGGCTCGTAGGTTGCCTTGCGATGGCTGGATCCCAGCTTGCGGTCCCATTCCTCTTCGGCAGGAGTTCGTGTCAGTATCGCCGGATCTACCTCCGCATCGTCCCGGTCGAGATACACAAAAATCGAGCGTCCCACCCGAATGCGGTCGCCGTGCAAAAGAACCTTTCCGGAAAAATAGAATCCGTTCACGAATGTGCCCGTCGCGCTTTGCATATCCCACAACACAGGACGATCACCCTCGCAGGAAATGCCGCAGTGCTTTGCCGATACGAGTGGATCCTTGAGCTGGATGCTGCACTTCCGGCCCTTGCCAATAATTACGTCGAACGCGCCGAGGGGAAACGCCAATCCCTTCAAGGGACCCGAAACCCCAACGATTCTTGGATTCATATTGCGCGAGATATTAGTGGACCAGGAGTCGCCAGGAAAGCTTGAAATTCGAGTTCGCCGTTATTGCCCGCCTGAAGTAAAGGAGCCCAAACGTACTTCATCATGCTGCAAAATGCGCGTGCTTATTCGCACGTGACCGCCCGTTTGAACCAGAAGTGTGGATTATCGATCTCGAGACTGGTGAAATCCTGAATCGTCTCCCGGATTGCTGACTCTCAACAGCTAATGCGTCAAACGTGGCCAAAAATTGCAAGCGGTTTAGCGGAGGCGAACCTCTGGCCAGGGTTTTTCAGCTCAGCCTGCTAAACGTGATGTCGTCCGCCGGTGTTGCCGTTCTCTGCAATAATGTTCTGCTTCGGTCATGAAAGCGAAGCGCAAAAGTCCGAAAGCCACGCGTCCGAATATGCCGGGCTATGGACTGCCGAAAACGAATAAAGGCCTGCTGTCATGGAAGTGGGCTGAAGACCGGCTGAGGAAAAGCCGCCAATACTGGATCGCGACGACCCGGCCGGAGGGACGTCCACACGTCATGGTTGTCTGGGCGCTATGGCTGAATGGAGCGCTCTACTTCAGCACCGGCAGCAAGTCCCGTAAAGCGCGGAATCTCGCAAAGAATCCTCATTGCACGATGTGTACGGAGAAGGCAGACGAAGCCGTGATTCTCGAAGGCAGCGTTGAAACCGAGAAAAACGTGGAATTGATTCGCAGGTTCCTGCGCGAGTACGAAAAGAAATACAAGTGGGACATCTCCGCTATGGCGGGTGACCTCCTGAAATTGAAAGAACCCGTGTTCCGATTGCGTCCGAGAGTTGGATTCGGGCTGGCGGAGAAAACATTTGCCACTAGCGCGACGAGGTGGATATTTTGACTTTTACTCGATTTTCCAGCCGCCGCCCATGACGGGACTGCCGAGGAAGTCTTGGGCGTCACCGGTAAAGCCGTTCAGGCGGAGCAGTGTGCCGATCTGGGCCCAATGGCGGATTTCATGCATGACGACGTGGGTGACGATTTTCCTCGGTGTGGCGTTCACCACAAACTTCAGAATCTTGAGTTCTAGAGGTACATCCCATTGTGCTGCCGGAAAAGTCTCGAGAAGTTCTCTGAGTTCCTTCCGGCTTTGCTGACCGAACTCGAACAAAGCTTCGATCTTGTCGTTTGGGATGGAAGCCGTATCGGTTAATGCCCGCCCGGAGAGTCTCTCGACGTAACGTTTCTCGGCGGAGAAGATGTGACGGATCAAATCGCCGATGACTTCAAAACGGCCGTCGCCATTTGGTCCCGCGCTGATCTGCAAGACCGGCTCGCCGTAGTTGCGAAGCGAGTCATGCCATCGCTTTCGCTGCCATTCGGTGTAATCCAGCAAATGATTCAAACTCAGATTCATATGGAATTTCGTGGCTTTCGCCGGTTATTTAAGCAATGAGGCGTATGCCGCACGCACCGCGAAGACAGCGAGCACGTATTTTTTCGTTTCGGTAAAGCCGATATCGGCCACAAACAGCTCGGGGTCCAATGCTTTGCTCCGCCACTTTTCAACGTTGTCGGGGCCTCCGTTGTAGGCAGCCAGAGCCATTTCCGGCGAGTTCAATTGGTCGAGAAGCGTCGACCAATATTTGGCGCCCAACTGAATACTGATGGCCGGATCGTAAAGCTTGTCGAGCGTTACCTCGGACATACCGGCGGACGCTGCCACCGCCTGAGCGGTTTCGGGAATAAACTGCATCAGACCGCGCGCGGCCGCACCCGATCTGGCGTTGGGGTTGTACCTGCTTTCCTGCCAGATGATGGCGTGGAGCCAGACCGGATCGACATTTTGAGCCATAGCAGCGTCGCATATGGTTTGCCCATAGCCGGCCGGGTACAAGAGAGGCAATGTGGCTCCGGTTTTCGGCAGACGGTCGGCATAGAAAATCGAACGATTGTATCGGCCGGCAAGGTACGCTATTCCCGCTGCCCCTCGCGGCGGAATGCGTGTGGCCCCAAGCCGCTCCATCCAGAATGCGGCTTCATCCCACAGGCGCAGAAAAACCAGCTCCGAGACTAGATCCGATGAACGACTGATCTCGGAACGTAGAGGATGCCTGAGGCTTGCGAGATCGGCCTCAACAGCCACCGTGAGATTCTCCGCCGGCAGGCACGCGGCTGTCGAAGTCACCACGGTTTCTGTGCGGCCCAGCTTTTCGGCGGCGCGCTGCCCGTAATAGGAAAACTCGTCGAGCGCGAGCTTCCGCCAGATTGCCTCGGCCGCGGCTTGATTCCCCAGTTTCGATTGCGACAGGGCCTGAAAATACGCCGCTTCTTCGGCGGTCGCCGCGCCGGCGGCCGAGCGCAGCTTCATCTGCCGAAGCTGTTGGAATATTGCGCTCGCAGCAGCGTACCGCTCTTCCGAATAAAGAATTTTGGCTTTTGTAAATAGAAGCACTTGACGCGTGACAGGCGACAGGGGGGTCAATAGCGCACGGTCGATCGTTTCAACACCTTTCCGGTATTCTCCAAGCACTCGATAAACATCGACCAGATTGCGGATGGCAGCTTCTTTGTTTCCAGCCGGTCCGTATTTTCGGATGTAGTCCAGAAAGGCCGTCTCGGAATTGTGATAATCCGCCATTTTCCAGTAAACAAGCGCGATCTGATATTCGGCGTCTTTTTGCCAATTTGTCCCTTGAAAATCCTTCGCGATGGCGCGATACATCTCGACTGCCGACTTATAGTCCTGAAGCCAAAAGTAAACGCGGGCTGTTTCATATCTTGCAACGGCGGCGTGCGCCGGATCGGCCGAAGCTTTTTCGTAGAACGGCAGCGCCTGCTCAAATTGGCGGTGGGCAGCGAACACCTGCGCGACATCGATCTGATCAAGAGGTGTGAGCACATGGGGTGCAAAAAGGCGAGCTGCCTCGAGCGCTACATCGTCGTCCTTTTTCTCGCGAAACAGGTCCCGCATGGATCGGATGTCATTTTGCAGCTTCGCCTGCTCGAGGCGTGCTTCACGCGTGGACAGATCCTCATAAATCTTCACAGTTAGCGGTGGACCCGCTTCGCGCGCGATTCGCATTTTGAGTTCTGCCGGAAATTCCCGGGGTAATGCACCTAAAAACTGCGCGGCCGATGCTTCATCATGAAGCTGGACTGAAGCTCGCAAGGCGTGCCAGACGGCAAGCGAATGCAGTGGATTGTCGGCACCAATCTTATTGAATTCCTCTCGCGCGCGGAGCCACTCGGTCTGGTTTTCGGCAATCCGGCCACGAAGGTAATGAAGGTTATTTGCATCAAACGTCTGAGGATCCTGAGTGAAGGCCTCATCCAGCGCCGAAGCCGCATCTTGCCAGTCGTTCATATTGGCTGCTGTGAATGCCCGATCGATGGATGATTCGAATGCCGTGGAGAGCAGCGCAACGAGCAGGCTCGAAACTAAATACATCTGCATCAGTGTATGATGAATTCCGGTTTTGTGGGAGTCCCCAATTCCCCTCCTCTGCGAGGAGGGGAATAATTTCACATGGTCGCGACATTCATTAACGGCACGAAAATCGCGGGAGATATCAAGCGGGAGGTTGCCTCCCAAGTCGAAACTCTTCGGCAACGAGGCATTCAGCCGGGGCTGGCGGTCGTGTTGGTGGGCGATGATGCGGCCTCTTCGGCATACGTCAACATGAAAGCCAAGGCCTGCGAAGAGCTTGGAATCTATAGCCGCAAGCTGACGATTCCAGATTCGGTTTCGACCGGGCAACTCTGTTCCGAGGTACGGAAGTTGAACGAAGATAATGCGATCGACGGCATCCTGGTCCAGATTCCGCTCCCCAAGCATGTCGACAAGCACACGATTCTGGAAGCAGTAGACCCGAAGAAAGATGTCGACGGCTTTCATTCGGTAAATCTTGGATCGCTCGTCCTCGGGCATGAGACCCTGGTTGCGTGTACACCTTCGGGCGTGATGGAAATACTTCATCGATCCGGTGTAAAGATCGAAGGCGCAAACGCGGTAGTCTTAGGCCGCAGCGACGACGTCGGCAAACCTCAAGCGCTTCTCCTGATGCACGCCAATGCTACGGTCACGATCTGTCATTCGAAAACACGAAGTCTGCACGATATCGTCCGCCAGGCCGATATTGTCGTGGCCGCCATCGGCAAGACAGCGATGGTTACGCGCGACTGGGTGAAACCGGGCGGCGTTGTGATCGACGTCGGAACGAACAGGGTCTCGGATCGCGCGGAGGTCCAGCGATTGTTTGGCGATGATCCTGGGCGATGGAAAGATTTCGAGAAACGCGGTTATGTCTGGGCGGGCGATGTTGACGAGCGCGGTGTTAAAGAGGTGGCATCGATGATGACGCCTGTACCCGGCGGCGTTGGTCCCGTGACTATCGCAATACTCATGAAAAACACGCTCAAAGCGGCTCGCATGCGGCGAGCCATCTGATGCTCCGAGTCGGGCTCACGGGCGGCATCGCCACGGGCAAGAGCACGGTGGGCATGATGTTCATCGAGCTTGGATGCCACCTCATCGATGCCGACCGGATCACGCACGAACTGTTTCAGCCGGGCCAGCCCGTATATGAATCCGTCGTTCAAGCTTTTGGCGATCGCATTCTTGCCTCCGATGGACGTATTGACCGCAAGATTCTCGGAGAGATCGTCTTCAGCGATCCTCAAGCCCGTTCGAAGCTGAACGCGCTGGTTCATCCTGCCGTTATTCAACGCCAGCGGGAGTGGTTGAACGAGATGGAAGCGAAGGATCCCGGCGGCATCGGTATTGTCGATGCCGCTTTGATGATCGAAGTTGGGACTTACAAAAATTACGATAAAGTGATCGTCGTCACATGCCGCCCTGAAATCCAGAAGCAACGTCTGCGCGCGCGTTCCCGATTGTCCGACGAAGAAATCGAGGCGCGGATCCGATCGCAAATGTCCTTAGAAGAGAAGACTAAACACGCGGATTTCGTCATCGACAGTTCAGGAGACCTTGCCCAGACGCGCAGGCAAGTCGCCGAGGTTAATTCCAAACTCCGGGAATTCGCCGCGAACACTTCGCGCACGCGCCGTCCTTGACACGCATCGCGCCGATTCGATATCCGACGCGTTCGATCAATAGCTCCCCACAGCCAGGACAATAGGTGTTTTCCCAGCTGTGGACGCGGCCCGGCAGGTTGCCGGCGTAAATGAAATTCAATCCTGCTGTCTTTCCAATCTCGGCTGCGCGGAGCAAGGTTCGCACCGGCGTATTGTCAGGATCCGTCATTTTGTAATCCTGATGAAATGCTGTGATGTGCCAGGGAATATCGGGCGATACTTTGGCGAGAAATTCAGCGATGTCCCGAAGCTCCTCGTTGCTGTCGTTGAATCCGGGGATGACGAGCGTCACGATCTCCAGCCAGAATCCCATGGCATACAGCCGCTGGATCGTATCGAGAACATTCTTGAGCAATCCGCCAAGCTTCCGATAATTCCGATCCTGAAAACTCTTGAGATCGACCTTGTAGAGGTCCACCCAAGGTCTGATGTACTCCAGGACTTCCGGCGTACCGTTCCCGTTCGATACGTACGACGTTTTCAATCCCTGTGCGCGCGCGATTTTGAAGATCTCGACAGCCCACTCGCTGGTAATCAGCGGTTCGTTGTACGTGCTGGTCACAATGCGCGCGCCGTGCTCCAGGGCCAGCCGGACGAACTGTTCGGGCGTGAGCCGATGTGGCGGCGCCACCGCGTCGGGATCGCGCAGCGTCTGCGATGTCACCCAATTCTGGCAATAGGCGCAATGGAAATCGCAGCCAAGCATGCCGAAGCTCATGGCGAGCGATCCCGGCAGAGCGTGGAAGAACGGTTTCTTCTCGACCGGATCGAGTTGAAGCGCGCCTACGTATCCGTGGGGAACCAGCAAGCGGCCCGCGCGATTGAAGCGCACCCTGCAGATGCCGTCCAGCCCGTCAAAAATGACACAGCGGTGGCCACAGGCAAAGCAGCGCAACCTGCCGTTTTCCAGGCGCTCGTACAGTTCGCCTTCTTTGGTGTACGTCTCGAGAATGTTCTTGAGTGTAGGCGCTTCCGTTGTCATGACTCACAGAATCTGTTTCCCGAAAGCCGACAGAATCAACTCCATTCCAAAATGTGCGGTTTTGTTGTGCACGTCCAGGATAGGATTGATTTCCGTGATCTCGAAGGAAACCATCTTTTTCGTGTCCGCGACCATCTCCATCGCCAGGTGAGCCTCGCGGTAGTCGGCGCCCCCTCGAACGGGGGTAGCCACTCCTGGAGATTCATATGGATCGAGGAAGTCGGCATCAAGCGTTACGCTGAAGCCATCGGTATCTTTTGTAACAATCGAGAGGGCCTCGTCCATGACGGAACCGATGCCCCGCCTGTCGATTTCTTTCATCGTAAATACGCGGACTCCGGAACTCTTCACAAGCTCACGTTCTTGCGGATCCACTTCCCGGATTCCAATCATCACGGCGCGCTCTGGCTGAATCTTTGGCGAAAAACCGAAAATGTGGGTCAATTCGATGGGACCGTATCCCATAATTGCGGCCATTGGCATGCCATGCACGTTGCCGCTTGGCGAGATTTGCGGGGTATTGAAGTCGGCGTGAGCGTCAAACCACATGAGGCCAATTTTGCTGTTCTGCCGGCGAAAACTCTCGGCCATACCCGAAATCGTACCGACCGCTATCGAATGATCGCCGCCAAGCACGATAGGCGTCCGGTGGTCCGTATGGATTTCGAGAACGAGATTAGCTAAATGCGTGCACGCGTCCGCAATCTCTTTCAAGTACTTGGCGTGCGGATCGCCGAAATGCCGGGTTTCCGGAATAATGACATCCAGGTCACCGAGGTCGTCTACCTCGTAGCCCAAGGCTTGCAGCTTTTCGTTCAAATCCGCGTAACGCAACGCGGAGGGGCCCATATCTACTCCGCGACGGTCCGCGCCCAGATCCATCGGCACACCAACGATCGAAATCTTGGACATATATCAATTGTACGCCTCTGCCATTGGGAGGAATTCTTACGGCGTCAGGCGATACAGCATCCGGGGGAAGGGAATGGTTTCTCGCACGTGTTCCAGCCCGCAAATCCATGTGACGGCTCGCTCAATACCCATGCCGAAGCCTGCGTGAGGCACGGATCCGAACTTCCGCAAATCGAGATACCACTCGAAGGCTTCACGCGGCAAATCGTGTTCTTTGATCCGCCGGGCAAGCAGATCGTAGCTCGAAATGCGTTGTCCTCCACCGACGATCTCCCCATATCCCTCCGGAGCAAGGACATCGACACATAGCGCCACCTCCGGTCGCTCGGGATCGGGTTCCATGTAGAAGGCCTTAACCGCCGTCGGATAGCGGTGCACCATAACCGGCTTGTCGAATTGTTGGGAGATGACCGTCTCATCGCCGCCCCCGAAATCGCCGCCCCACTGGATTTCGGAGCCGTGCTTCCGGAGCAGTTGAAGCGCTTCGTCATAAGAAATGCGCGGAAACGGCATCGACACTTTTTCCAGTTTGGAAAGATCGCGCTCGAGAGCCTTCAACTCGTTGCTGCGCCGCTCGAGGCACCGCTGGACAACAAAAGTGACCATGCGTTCGGCGAGGTCCATCATGTCGTCCACTGTCGCGTACGCGACTTCGGGTTCGACCATCCAAAACTCGGTCAGGTGCCGCCGGGTCTTGGATTTTTCGGCTCGGAAGGTCGGTCCGAAGCAATAAACCTTGCCCAGCGCTTCGGCGGTCGCTTCGTTATAGAGCTGGCCCGACTGAGTGAGAAACGCCTTATCTTCGAAATATTTCACTTCGAACAGAGTCGTGGTGCCTTCGCACGCCGCCGGTGTCAGCACAGGCGTATCACAGAGTGTGAATCCATCGTCGTCGAAAAAGTCGCGAACGGCTTTGATAATTTCGTGGCGGACTTTCAGAATCGCTCGCTGGCGGGTCGAACGGATCCAGAGATGGCGGTGGTCCATGAGGAATTCGACGCCGTGTTCTTTCGGAGTGATCGGGAACGGTTCGTCTTTCGAAACTTCCTGATAAATCTTCAGCCCCGTCACATCGAGCTCGAATCCAGTTGGAGCACGAGAGTCCGCGCGGACCTTTCCGGTCACTTCAATGGAGGATTCATGCGTGAGGCTGTCGGCGTCGGCGAAAACTTCCGGGGAAACAGCGTTCTTGGCAATCACCCCCTGAATGTAGCCCGTGCCGTCCCTCAGAATAAGAAACTGGATTTTTCCGCTGGAGCGTTTGTTGTGTACCCATCCACGGAGGGTCACTTCCTGGCCCACGTGCTTTCCGACATCCTCGATATACGTGTGCTTCATTGTTCCTCGATTGGTTCCGGTTGAGCTTCCAACTGGTATTTCAGGCGAAATTCCTCAATGGAATGGTGTGCTTCATACCAAAGCTCCTGAAGGCGCCTCTTCACATCGCCACCCTTGGACAAGTCGTCGCCGCGGGTTTCAAAGATAAAAGGACCCTGATACTTGGCGACCACGAACTTTTCAATGAGTGCAGGCCAGAACAGCGACCCTTCAAACGGCCAGAGATGCTCGTCTTTTTCGCCATGGTTATCATGGACATGCGTTGTGCGAGCGTACTCAAACCCCGTGGTTCCTTGTAGATAACCGTGTCCGGTATCGTAGCAAATTCCGAGGCCCTGAAGGTCGGACACTCGTTTGAATTCCTCGATCCGCTCTATCGTCGAAATCTCGTTCGGGATGTTTTCAATCATGATTTCAACGCCAGCGAAGGCGTGAATCTGCGAAATCGCAGCATAGGCGTAGTCGAACGCCACGGGGCTGAATACGTCTTTAGGATTTCCAAGATGCATCACGACGTAAGACAGTGCAACATGATCTGCCAATTCGAGAGCGCGTTTAATCTCATCCATGGCCGCTTCGCGAAGGCGTCGCTCGGGCTCGAGGACTGAGATCCGGATCTTCTCAAGAGGACCGGCGTGCTCAATGAAGGGCAAATGCAGCGAGGGCGCCGCAAGGCCGTTCTCCGTAAACCAACGGCCAATCGAGCGCAGGAGCGTCCGGTTATGAAAATCCAAATGCGGCCTGTTGGCGAAAAGCTCGATTCGGTCGTATCCCGCTTTCCTGATCGATTCCAGGAGATCAACAGTCACAGACCGGCTTCGATGGATCTGCGTCGAGATTCCGAACTCCATAAAGGAATTGTACAGGAGCGGAATGTTATGATTGGTGGCTATGTTCGTTCTGACCTTGCTGCTGGCTCTGCCCGCTTTTTTCCAGAACACGAATGTCACGGTTCAGCCGGATATGCGGCTGTTCACGACAATGGCGGCTTTGAATGCAGCCGGATTCGATGTGGAATTTGCGTCCGAGTACCATCCCGTGCGGCAGGTGGTCCGCAAATATGCGGCTGAAGTCGACGCCGGCCTGCTCACGCGCTTGAGAGATTTCTACAGCAGTCACAAGGGTCAGGAGACGGATAACGCGCAGCTTGCGAAATACATATCGCTGGCAGTCAGCGTCACCGATGCACCGGCCTTCAAACCGGTGAGCCGCGAGGAATTTCTTCCGCCCGATGCGCGCACGGTTTTGGGTTTTGCCGATCTTCTACGTGAGTTTTATGAGAAGGCCCATATTTCACAACACTGGGCGGAGGTCAGCTCGGAATATGAACGCGCCATGGCGCGGATTGCTCCTACTCTGAGGCAATCGATAGTTCGAACGGATGCGTATTTGCATCAGGCGCTCGGAGGCTTTGCCAGTCGAAGTATGGCGATTTACATCGAACTGGCCGCGCCGATCAACACAGTAAACGTGCGCAGCAATCAAGACAGCTACTTCGTCGTGATGGGTGATTCCGCCGCGCCGCGAGTCGACGACGTTCGTCACGCCTATCTTCATTTTCAACTGGATGGTGTCGTCGCCACGAATCTGACGAAGATTCAAAACAACGCGCAATTGCTGGCGCTCGTCAAAAAAGCCGACGGAGTCGATCCGGCCTATGCGTCCGAAGTGCACGTGCTGGTTACGGAGTCATTGATTCGCGCCCTGGAGCTGCGCATGGACCGGGTGCCTCCAGCCCGCGCGCGTGACAGCGTCGATATGTATTACCGGACGGGTTTGTTGCTGACGCCATATTTTTATGACGAGCTCGCGAACTTTGAAACCAGCGACCTCACTATTCGGGAAAGCTTCATCGATATGGCCCGGCAAATTCAGCTGAAGACGGAGCAACAGCGTTTTGAGGAGAGGTTCTACAAGATTCCTTTTCCCCAGAAGGCAGCTGCCCGGCCAGAGATACCCCAACCTCCTCTCGAGCCGCCTGCGAATCCCATTCGAGACTTGCTCAAAGAAGGCGAGGCGGCATTCAACGCGGGTGACATTGGGAAAGCAGAAGCGGCGTTTCAAAAGGTTCTTTCCGATTTTGATCGGGAGAACGGAGCCGCGATCTATGGACTCGCGCTGATCGCAAGCAAAAATGAGGACCGCCAGGCCGCGCAACAGTACTTCGAGCGCGCCATTCGTAGCGAAACAGCGGAGCCCTCCATGAAGGTGTGGTCCTATATCTATCTGGGCCGCATCTTTGATCTGGAATGTAATCGCGGGCGGGCGGTCGAGTACTACCAACAAGCCATCAAGGTCGCAGACAATACGCGAAACGCGCAGGCGGCCGCCCGCGCGGGTGTTGAAAAGCCGTACGGCGACGCCTGCAAGTGAGGATTGCAGGGACGCACTCCGAATTCTTGAAGTTCAGAATTTGGGGTGCGTCCCTGCAATTCCGTGGCTATTCCCCTATTTCATCATCTTCTCTAACCGATCCAGCACGCGCATGGCAGGCATAACCTGAGCCAGGCTTGCATTGGGTTCCCGCTTTTGCTGAATGGCGGCGATGAACTCGCGGTCCTGCAGCTCGATTCCATCGAGAGATACGTCCACTTTCGAGACATCGACGGGTTTCTCATAGCCATCGAGGAGCTCGTCATAACGTGCGATATAGGTATCGTTGTCGCAGATGTATCGGAACCAGGTACCTAACGGACCGTTGTTATTGAACGACAGCGCGAGAGTGCAGAGAATCCCAGAAGGGACTTTCATCTGAATGCTCATATCCATGGCGATCTTCAGTCCAGGATGCATCGGGCCTTGCATGGCGCAGGCTTCAGAGGCGACTTCGCCGGTTTGATAATGAAACAGGTCGACAGTATGGCATGCGTGATGCCAGAGCAAATGATCTGTCCAGCTTCGCGGTTTTCCTTCCGCATTCATGTTCGTGCGGCGGAAGAAAAACGTCTGCACCACGAGATGTTGCAGTTTGAGTTCACCGGCTTTGATCTTCTTGTGGATCCATTGGTGGCTTGGATTGAACCGCCGCGTATGTCCTCCCATCGCCACGACGCCGGTCTCTTTCTGAACGGCATGGATTCGTTCGGCATCGGCGAGGGAGTCGGCAATCGGGATCTCGATCTCCACGTGCTTTCCCGCACGCATGCATTTCATGGCTTGTGCGGCATGGACCTGCGTCGGTGAAGTCAGAATCACGGCCTCCAAGCCGGGGCGCGCGAGTGCTTCATCAAAATTCGTCGTCCAATGAGGGATGCCGTATTTTTGAGCGACTGCTTCCGTTGTTTCAGCGGTCCTGCCGAAAATACTGATGACTTCTGCGTCTCTGATGCGCTTGAGTCCCTCCAGGTGCTTCTTGGCAAACGCACCTTGTCCCACCATGCAAATTTTCATTGCGTTCCTCCTTAACACGGTATTCCCTTCCTCGCAGAGGAGGGGAAAACGCCTCGAAAAACCCAATATACTAGCGCGAAATTCGGGGAAACGGGCGCCGGAGTTGTTATAGAATTCGTCCTTCCAGCATTGGAATGCGAATTAATTGGAATGCGAATTAAAGGAGAATTGTCGAAATGATGGCGAAAAAGGGACCTGCAATTTGGGTAATTCTTATTGCCCTTATCCTGAGCTTGCCGGTATGGAGTGCTGGTCAACGCAGGAACCAGCAAAAGGAGCAACAACAACAGCAGCAGCCGGGACAAGGGCAACCGGGATTCGGCCCGCAAGCTAAAAGTAAAGACGAAGCCGATGCTTTCAATGCTTTGCAGAAGGAGCAAAACCCGGCGAAGAAAGTCGAACTCGCCGAAGCGTTCGTCTCGAAGTATCCGGATTCGGACTTCGTTGCCTATGCTCAGACATTCCGGGTGACCTCCTATAGCCAGTTGGGAAAGCACAAGGAATCGGCTGCCGCTGCCGAGCAAGCCGTCGACGCCACCGTCAAATTTGGCGAGAAGCTTGCCGCCAAAGCGGATGCGGACGCGAAGTTGTCGGACAAAGATCGCGAGAACGTCAGGAAGAAAGACAAAAACGCGGTGTTTCTAGACAAGAATTCTCCTCAATTCGAGGAGTTCATGAACCAGAGCGAACAGCGAATCGTTGCGTTATATAAAAGCATCATTCAGTCCTATCAGATGCTGAACGATGCGCCGCATATGATGGAGGCGAGCAAAAAAGCTCTTGGCTTGAAACCTGATGATGTCGATCTCCTCGCAACAATCTCGAATGTGATGGCCGAGCGGCCGCCCACCAATGACCAACAGATGACCGAGCAGATGAAGCAGGCCGAAGAATATGTCAATCAGGCCTTGACCCTGCTTCCGGCCTACTTGTCCAGCCCGGAGAACGCCAGCTGGACACCAGCACAGAAGGCGGATGTGACGTCGCAGCTTCATTACACGCTGGGCCTGATCTATCTGCGTCAAAAACGTCTGGGCTCCTCGCAGGCGGAATTCATGACCGCGCTGAAGTCCAAGCCGAACGATCCGATTACGTATTACAGGTTGGGAATTGCTTATGTTCAAGAGATGAAGAACGATCAGGCTATGGACGCGCTGGGAAAGTCCGTTTTCCTCAAAGGTATCTCTGAAGCGAATGCTCGCGACCTTCTGAAGCAACTCTACGTTCAGAAGAACAAGTCCGATCAAGGTCTGGAGGACTACGTCAAGAGTGCCGGCTCAAAGATCAGCCAATAAGCGGCGAATGCCGGCGTAGTAGAATAAAGGTTGGAATCCCGTCCCCGGGATTCCAACCTTTTTCATTATGGGTCCAGTCGAGGAACTACAACTCAAGCTTGGATACATGTTTAGGGACATCCAGTTCCTCACAAAAGCGCTGACACATAGCTCCCATGCCAATGAGCGAGCCGTCCTTGCAGGCGATAACGAACAACTGGAGTTCCTTGGCGATTCTGTGTTGGGATTCCTCGTCAGCGATTTTCTTTTCCGAGCCCATCCCGGGCTGAACGAAGGCGAACTTTCAAAGTTAAAGGGATTCTTTGTCAGCTCGGCGAATCTCGTGAAATACGCAGAACGAATCAACTTGGGCGAGTACCTGCAGCTCGGAAGAGGCGAAGAAAAAACCGGCGGCCGGACAAAACAAACTTTGCTGGTGGATGCGCTCGAAGCCATTATCGGTGCTATTTATCTCGACGGCGGCCTTGAGGAGGCCCGCCGGGTAGTGCTGAATTTCCTTGAACCGCAGATGGAAGATGTTGGCGATTCCGATCGTCAGCTGCGCGATTTCAAGAGTGCGCTTCAAGAGGAGTTACAGGCGCAGTATCGCGGGCGCGCCGATTATGTTCTCAGGAGCGAAGAAGGACCCGACCACCAGAAAATATTTACCGTCGAAGTGCTTATTGATGGCGAGCCTGTCGCCGAGGGACTCGGTCTGACCAAGAAAGCAGCCGAACAAGCGGCGGCCCGGCAAGCTCTGGAGCGAGTATCCAATGGCTGAAGCGACATTCAAAAAATCAACGGCTCGCGAGTACTTTGAGTCTTTGGTGATCACGGTTATTCTCGCGCTGTTCGGGACCACGTTCATCGTTCAAGCATTCAAGATCCCAACGCCTTCTATGGAAGACAATCTTCTGGTGGGCGATCATCTTTTGGTCAACAAATTCGTCTTCGGAGCGCGCGGTTCGATCATCGACAAAATCCTGCCGTTAAAGGATATTAAACGGGGCGATGTGATTGTTTTTAAGTATCCCAAGGATTTAACGAAACATTATGTCAAGCGCGCCATCGGACTTCCGGGAGACCGTCTGAAAATCGTCGACAAGCAGCTGTTCGTCAATGACGTGCCTCTCAGTGAACCATACAAAATTCATAAAAGTCCCCCGGGTTCTTACGCGGATGCGTTCCGTGATTTCTTCCCGCCGAAGCCGCACCCGGGCCGAGTCTTCCGCGGTGGCGATGAGGATCCGTATTGGTATGAAGACTACACGAAAAACGGCGAGATCGTCGTACCGCCGAACCATTACTTCGCCATGGGGGATAATCGCGACAACAGCGCCGACAGCCGGTATTGGGGCTTCGTTCCGCGCGAGCTCATCGTCGGTAAGGGGCTCATCATTTACTGGTCCTATGAAACGGATTCCGATGAATACCGTCGAACCGATGTTGTGGATCGGGTCCAGCAAATCACCGACCTCGTAACAAATTTCTTCGCGAAAACTCGGTGGTCGCGGAGCTTTAAGATCATTCGGTAAGGATGGGGGGACCGGCCAAATAGCCATCAAGAAGTCGTACCGACCGTGGCTTGGCCGGTGGGCCCGATCCTAAACATAAGGATGGGGGGACCGGCCAAATAGCCATCAAGAAGTCGTACCGACCGTGGCTTGGCCGGTGGGCCCGATCCTAAACATAAGGATGGGGGGACCGGCCAAATAGCCATCAAGAAGTCGTACCGACCGTGGCTTGGCCGGTGGGCCCGATCCTAAACATAAGGATGGGGGGACCGGCCAAATAGCCATCAAGAAGTCGTACCGACCGTGGCTTGGCCGGTGGGCCCGATCCTAAACATAAGGATGGGGGGACCGGCCAAATAGCCATCAAGAAGTCGTACCGACCGTGGCTTGGCCGGTGGGCCCGATCCTAAACATAAGGATGGGGGGACCGGCCAAATAGCCATCAAGAAGTCGTACCGACCGTGGCTTGGCCGGTGGGCCCGATCCTAAACATAAAGATGAAAAAAAGTGCACTCATTGTTATCGGGAGCGTGGCCGCATTAGCCGTTGCCGGCGCGATCGCCTTTTATGGGATGGCGGCCAAAGGCTCTGCTTCGCCTGGGAAGGCGTTTTCTGAAAAATCGGCGCAATCGCTGCAGGCCAAGATTGATGCCGTCAAAAAAGCGGCGCGAACGCCCGGGCACAAACGGGGTTCATCTCGAGTGGAGTTGTCGGAACAGGAGTTGGAGTCCTACGTCGTTTATTCATTGAAGGAGGATATTCCGGCGCAAATCGACTCGATCGACGTCCAATTGGTGCCGGATACGGTAGGCTCGGAGACGCAAATCACATTCACTTCGAACGCTACCGGGAGTCCCGTCGTCGACACATTGGTTGGTGGAACCCATAACCTTTCCCTCAAAGGAAAACTCACCGGTCACGACGGCCGCGGAAAATTTGATCTGCAACAGGTGCAGGTCGACGGTATCCCCGTTCCAAATGTCCTCATTCAAGCGTTACTGAAAAAGTACGTGAAGCCGAAATATCCTGAAGTCGATTTGAACGAGCCGTTCGATTTGCCTTGGGAAATCCAAGAGTTGACGGTCGGAACCGGCAAAGCCACCGTTGTTTATTAGCCACAAAAAGGCACACAATTCACAAAATTTTTTGGGAATTTTTGTGCTTCTTTGTGGCCGATTCTTACCCCGACTTCGCTGCCCGGAAGATGTAGTTGATGTTCGATCTCTCCTCGGCCTGCAGATCAAAGTTAAACCGATAGAGCCGTTCTT
>Ga0209157_1000370_pt1 | contig 38873 bp, 35 predicted proteins | sample GraSoiAngelo_135_FD_185892 | JGI IMG/M metagenome (GOLD analysis project Ga0209157, IMG submission 185892) | Grasslands soil microbial communities from the Angelo Coastal Reserve, California, USA - 14_0929_05_40cm (SPAdes) (version 2) | ecosystem: Environmental > Terrestrial > Soil > Grasslands ...
CCGGCCCCATTTGGGCTCTACCACATCCTTGGGCACCAAGCATCTCTTATGCTCGATGTGGTGCACGAATTCGGCGCGAAAGTGCTTGATGAAGCTCTTCACCGGCAGCGCGGCGGCGTCGCCCAGCGCGCAGATGGTCCGGCCGGCGATGTTGTCGGAGACGTCGTCGAGCAGCGCGAGGTCCTCCATCCGGCCGAAGCCGTTCTCGATGCGGTGCACCACGCGGTACAGCCAGCCGGTGCCCTCGCGGCAGGGCGTGCACTGGCCGCAGGACTCCTCGAAATAGAAGTACGACAGGCGCTCCAGGGCGCGCACCATGCACGTGCTGTCGTCCATCACGATCACCGCGCCCGAGCCGAGCATCGACCCCGCCTTGGCGATCGAGTCGTAGTCCATGTCGGTCGCCATCATGATGTCGGCAGGCAGCACAGGCATCGACGATCCGCCCGGGATCACGCCCTTCAGCTTCCTGCCGCTGCGCACGCCGCCCGCCATCTCGAGCAGCCTGGCGAACGGCGTGCCGAGCCTGACCTCGTAGTTGCCGGGGCGGTTGACGTGCCCGGTGACCGAGAAAAGCTTGGTGCCGCCGTTGTTCGGCTTGCCGAGCGCGAGGAAGGCATCGGCGCCGTGGCGCATGATCCAGGGCACCGCGGCGAAGGTCTCGGTGTTGTTGATGGTGGTCGGCCTGCCGTACAGGCCGTAGCTCGCCGGGAACGGCGGCTTGAAGCGCGGCATGCCCTTCTTGCCCTCGAGCGACTCGAGCAGCGCGGTCTCTTCGCCGCAGATGTACGCGCCGTAGCCCGGAACCGCGTGCATCTCATGGCTGAACTCCGAGCCGAGGATGTTGCTTCCGACGTAGCCGGCGGCGCAGGCCTCGGCGAGCGCCTCCTCGAACTGCTCGTAGATCTCCCACACCTCGCCGTGGACGTAGTTGTAGCCGGCGCTCGCGCTCATGGCGTAGCCGGCGATGAGCATTCCCTCGATCACCGAATGCGGGTTATAGCGCAGCAGGTCGCGATCCTTGCAGGTGCCGGGCTCGCCTTCGTCGGAATTGCACACCACGTACTTGGGGCCGGGGGCCTGGCGTGGCATGAACGACCATTTCAGCCCGGTCGGAAAGCCGGCGCCGCCGCGCCCGCGCAGCGCGGACTTCTTCAGCTCGGCGATGATGTCTTCGGGCTTGATCTTTTCCGAGAGAATCCTTTTCAGGGCCTGGTAGCCGTCGCGCGCCTCGTAGTCCTTCAGGCGCCAATTGCGGCCGTCGAGCCCCTTCATCAGGATCGCGTCGGGCCCGTAATCGAGCAGGGTCATTTGCGGCCGAGCTCGTCGAGCAGCCGGTCGAGCTTCTCGTTGCTCATGTAGTCGTGCATCTTCTTGTTGTTGACCAGCAGCACCGGCGCCATGGCGCAAGCGCCAAAGCATTCGCCTTCCTTGAGCGTGAAGTGTCCGTCGGGCGTGGTCTCGTTGAAGTCGATCCGCAGCTTGCGGCGCAGGTGGTCGGCGGCGTCGAGCGCGCCTTGCAGGCCGCACGGCAGGTTGGTGCACAGCGTCAGCTTGTAGGTGCCGACCGGCTCCAGGTTGTACATCGCGTAGAAAGTCGCCACCTCGTAGACTGCGACCGGCGGCATGCCGAGGTAGCGGGCGACGAAGTCCATGACCTCGCTCGACAGCCAGCCCTTTTCGTCCTGGGCGACGATGAGCGCGCTCATCACCGCCGATTGCTTCTTGTCGGGCGGGTACTTCGCGATCTCGCGGTCGATCTTCTTCAGTGAGTCAACTGAAAGCATAAGAACCTAAAAACAGGGACAGACCACGTTTTTCTGAAGGACACCCCCCGCTCGCGCGCTCGCGCCCGCCTTGTCAGGGGGCGAAAAAACGTGGTCTGTCCCTGATTTCTCACCGATCGACCTCGCCGAAGACGATGTCCTGCGTGCCGATGATCGCCACCGCGTCGGCGATCATGTGGCCGCGCGCCATCTCGTCGAGCGCGGCGAGGTGGGGGAAGCTGGGCGGACGGATCTTCAGCCGGTACGGCTTGTTCGCGCCGTCCGAAATCAGGTAGATGCCGAACTCCCCCTTCGGCGCCTCGACCGCGGCGTACACCTCGCCCTCCGGCACGTGCATGCCCTCGGTGACGAGCTTGAAGTGGTGGATCAGCTGTTCCATGCTCTCCTTCATCTCGAGGCGCGTCGGCGTCGCGATCTTGTGGTCGTCGACCATCACGGGGCCCGGGTTCTCGCGCAGCCAGTCGATGCACTGGCGCACGATGCGGTTCGACTGGCGCATCTCCTCGATGCGCACCAGGTAACGGTCGTAGCAGTCGCCGCTCTGGCCGACCGGGATGTCGAACTCCATGCGGTCGTAGACCTCGTAGGGCTGCTTTTTCCTCAGATCCCAGGCCACGCCGGAGCCGCGCAGCATCGGGCCGGTGAAACCGAGGGCGAGGGCGCGCTCTGCCGAGACCACGCCGATGCCCACGGTGCGCTGCTTCCAGATGCGGTTGTCCGTGAGCAGCGTCTCGTAGTCGTCGACGTACTTGGGAAAGCGCTCGGTGAAGTCCTCCAGGAAGTCGAGCAGCGAGCCCCGCCGATTTTCATTCAGCTTATTAATTTCCCTTTCATTGTGAATCTTGGAGGCTTGATACTGCGGCATCGTGTCCGGCAGGTCGCGGTACACCCCGCCAGGACGGTAATACGCCGCGTGCATGCGCGCGCCCGAGACCGCCTCGTAGACGTCCATCAGGTCCTCGCGCTCGCGGAAGCAGTAAAGGAACACGGTCATCGCGCCGATGTCGAGACCGTGCGCGCCCAGCCACAGCAGGTGGTTCAGGACGCGCGTGATCTCGTCGAACATCACGCGGATGTACTTGGCGCGGATCGGCACCTCCACGCCCAGCAGCCGCTCGATCGCAAGCACATACGCGTGCTCGTTGCACATCATCGACACGTAATCGAGCCGGTCCATGTAGGGCACCGACTGCAGGTAGGTCTTGTGCTCGGCGAGCTTCTCGGTCGCGCGGTGCAGCAGGCCGATATGCGGGTCGGCGCGCTGGATCACCTCGCCGTCGAGCTCCAGCACCAGGCGCAGCACGCCGTGCGCGGCCGGATGCTGCGGCCCGAAATTGAGCGTGTAATTGCGTATCTCAGGCATTCTTGTCAGCCATCGCGGTTTTCCGCGTAGTTTTCTTCACGCACGATGCGCGGCGTGACCTCGCGGGGATCGATCGTCACCGGCTGGTAGACCACGCGCTTCTGCTCCGGGTCGTAGCGCATCTCGACGTAGCCGCTGAGCGGGAAGTCCTTGCGGAACGGGTGGCCGACGAAGCCGTAGTCGGTGAGGATGCGGCGCAGGTCGGGGTGACCGTCGAACAGGATGCCGAACAGGTCGAAGGCTTCGCGCTCGAACCAGTTGGCCGCCGGCCACACGTCGACCAGCGAGGCGGCGACCGGGAATTCGTCGTCGGGGCAGAAGCTGCGCACGCGCACGCGATAGTTGTGCTTGACGGACAGCAGATGAACCACCACCGCGAAGCGGGGCCCTTGCCGGGGCCGCTCGCCGTAGCTGGCATAGTCGACGCCGCACAGGTCGATCAGCTGCTCGAAGCCGAGCTCGTCGCGCAGCTTCAGCGCCGCCGGCCGGTGCTCCTTCACCTCGATGCTGAGCTCGCCGAAGCGCTCCGTGGGGGCAAACCCCGCCCGCGCGAGAGAATCGCTCAGCTTCTGCAGCCTGGGAGTCATCGCGCGATCGTGCTGGTGCGCTTGATCTTGTTCTGCAGCTGCACGATGCCGTAGAGCAGCGCCTCGGCCGTCGGCGGGCAGCCCGGCACGTAGATGTCCACCGGGACGATGCGGTCGCAGCCGCGCACCACGGAATAGGAATAGTGGTAATAGCCGCCGCCGTTGGCGCACGAGCCCATCGAGATCACCCAGCGCGGCTCGGCCATCTGGTCGTAGACCTTGCGCAGCGCCGGCGCCATCTTGTTGCACAGCGTGCCGGCGACGATCATGACGTCGGACTGGCGCGGGCTCGGCCGGAACACGATGCCGAAGCGGTCGAGGTCGTAGCGCGCCGCGCCGGCGTGCATCATCTCCACCGCGCAGCAGGCGAGGCCGAAGGTCATCGGCCACAGCGATCCGGTGCGCGTCCAGTTGATGAGCGCGTCCGCGGTGGTCGTGACGAATCCCTTCTCGAGGAGGCCCTCTACTCCCATTCCAGGGCTCCTTTCATCCATTCGTAGACGAAGCCGACGGTCAGGATCGCGAGGAACAGCATCATCGACAGGAATCCCGCCAGGCCGATGTCGTTGATCACCGTCGCCCACGGGAAAAGAAACGCGATCTCGAGGTCGAACAGGATGAACAGGATCGCGACCAGGTAGTAGCGCACGTCGAACTTCATGCGCGCGTCCTCGAACGCCTCGAAGCCGCACTCGTAAGGCGAGAGTTTCTCGGGGTCGGGCCTGTTCGGGGCGAGCAGCTTGCCGAGCACCATCGGCGCCACGCCGACGCCCAGGCCGACGAGGATGAACAGCAGCACCGGAAAATATTCTGCGAGCATAAGGTTCTGGTGCCCACGAGCAGACTCGAACTGCTACGGCTTTTTAGGCCACTAGCCCCTCAAGCTAGCGTGTCTACCAATTTCACCACGTGGGCGAATGCGAAATTATCTCCCAAAAATCACCGCGGTACCTCCTTGCCCGACGGCGCTTCCGCCGGCGCCGCGGGCTTCTGCGGCTCGGCGGCAGGCTTCTGTGCTTCGGCGGCGGGTTTTGCTTTCGCCGGCACGCGATCCACCACGCTGCCGTCGTCCCCGGCGCGATGCGTCGCGACGTAAGCGAGCGCGAGGCTCAGCAGGAAAAACAGGGTCGCGAGCACGGCGGTGGTCCGCGACAGGAAGTTCGCCGAGCCCGTCGCGCCGAACAGGCTGCCCGAGGCGCCGCCGCCGAAGCCCGAGCCCATGTCCGCGCCCTTGCCGTGCTGGAGCAGCACCAGGCCGATGATCGCCAGCGCGACCAGCACGTGCAGCACGATCAGTACGTTGGTCCAGCCAATCATGTCGTCATCCTTTCGCCGCCGCCTGAACGATGGCGAGAAATTCCTGCGCGACCAGCGACGCCCCGCCGATCAGGCCGCCGTCGATGTCCGGCATGGCGAACAATGCCGCTGCGTTGCCGGCCTTCACGCTCCCGCCATAGACAATCCTGGCTTCTGTCGAAAGCCTTTTCCTGAGAAACGCGTGCACGGCCTGCGCCTGATGCGGCGTTGCCGTCCGGCCGGTGCCGATCGCCCACACCGGCTCGTAAGCCAATACCGCATCCGAAAAAGCGCCTTTGCTCAAAACCGCGTCCAGCTGCCGCGCCACGACTTCCTCCGTCAGCCCCGCGTCGCGCTCCGCCAGCGTCTCGCCCACGCACAGGATCGGCACCAGCCCCGCGCCCCGCGCCGCGGCGAACTTCGCCGCGACCTGCGCATCGCTCTCGCAGTAGAGATGGCGGCGCTCCGAATGCCCCACGATCACGTAGCGACAGCCGAATTCGGCCAGCATCGCGGCCGACACTTCCCCGGTGTACGCGCCTTGCGCGTGCTCGCTGACGTTTTGAGCGCCCCAGGCCAGCGCGGTTCCCGCGAGCTGCCCGGACACCTGCTGCAAATAAGGAAACGGAACGCACACCGCGCATTCCGCGCTGCCGCCCTTTCCCATCGCCTTGACGATGGCTTCGAGCAAAGCGCGATTCGCCGCCCGGCTGCCATGCATCTTCCAGTTGCCGGCGACCAGCCGGGTGCGTGCCATGCCCATGAATTTTACCGTATTCTCAAGGGCAGCCGGGATCTCCAGTGCGCCGAATCTACTATAGTGCCTGCGCGAACGCGTCACATAAGCGCTCTAGAATGGTCAGCTCGTTCCGACGGAATGCCCGATCGCCGAGCGGGCGCGGATAGCTCGCCGGGGTCGGCATCCCGTTCGGACGGACATGGCTGAGCACCTCCCGCATCATCACCATCACCACGACCAAGGCTCCGGCCCGGCGCTGCGGGGCGCGGCCGCGCTGACTGTCGCATTCGCCGTGGTGGAGGCGCTCGGCGGATGGTGGACCGGTTCCCTTGCCTTGCTGTCCGACGCCGGCCACATGCTGACCGACGGCGCCGCGCTCGCGCTCGGCGCGCTCGCCGCCTGGATGGGGCGCTCGCCGCCCTCGGAGCGCCACTCCTACGGCCTCGGGCGCGCCGAGATCTTCGCCGCCCTGCTGAACGCCGCAGCCATGCTCGCGATCGTGGCCGCTTTGGCCTATGAATCAGTGCTTCGTATCAGGCAGCCTGGCGAAGTGAACGGCGCGGCCGCGGCCGTGATCGCGCTGGCCGGGCTCGCGATCAACCTGGGAGTCATGCGATGGCTCGCGCCGCACGGCCATGACATGAACGCGCGCGCCGCGCGGCTGCACGTCGTGGGCGATGCGCTGGGCTCTGTCGCGGCGCTGGTCTCGGGCGCGGTGATCGCGTTCAGCGGCTGGACGCGCATCGACCCGCTCGCCTCGCTGGTGATCTGCGTGCTGATTGCCGTCTCGAGCGTGCGGCTGCTGCGCGAGAGCCTGCATGCGCTGATGGAAGGCGTGCCGCGCGGCCTTTCGGTGGAGGCCATCGGCGGCGAGATGGCCGGGGTCGACGGCGTGCTGTCGGTCCACGACCTGCACGTCTGGGTGTTGTCGGGCAGCCGCACCGCGCTCTCGGCGCACGTGGTGGTGCGCAGCCTGACGCAATGGGAGCTGACGCGGCGAGAGCTGCAGACCCGGCTGCACGAGAAATTCGGCATCGACCACGTCACGCTGCAGCCCGAGTCGGGCGTGCAGCCGCTGATACGCCACTAGGAAGCTGCGCTGCGCACCGCGGCGGCGATGCTCTGCGCCGCCGATTCGATCGCCTCGCGCGGCTCGCCCTCGACCATCACGCGCAGCACCGGCTCGGTTCCCGAGGGACGCAGCAGCACGCGGCCGCGGCCGTTGAGCGAGCGTTCGGCAGCCGCTTGCGCTTTCATGATCGAATGATGTTTTTGCCAGTCGAAATCGCGCGGCACCGCCACGTTGATCAGCACCTGCGGGTACAAGACGAGATCGGCGGTCAGCTCGGCGAGCGAGCGGCCCAGCTGACGCGTTGCGTGCAGCACCTGGAGCGCGGACACGATGCCGTCGCCGGTGGTGTGCTTGTCGAGGCAGATGATGTGTCCCGAGTTCTCGCCGCCCAGTTCCCAGCCCTTGTCGCGCAGGAGCTCGAGCACGTAGCGGTCGCCGACGCGAGCGCGCGCGAACGGGACGCCGAGCCGGGCCATCGCCTTTTCGAAGGCGTAATTCGTCATCAAGGTGCCGGCGACGCCGGGCAGCGTTTTTTTCGCCGCGCGATGCTTGGCGACGGCGTAGAGCAGCTGGTCGCCGTCATATGCCCGCCCCGCATCATCGACGATCAGGACGCGGTCGCCGTCGCCGTCCAAAGCGACCCCCAGATCGGCGGCTTGATTTTTCACCTCGCTTACCAGGCTGTCGGGCGAAGTGGCGCCAGAAGCCTCGTTGATATTGAGGCCGTCGGGCTCGACGCCGATCGGGACGACGTCGGCGCCGAGCTCATGAAAAACGTGCGGCGCGACGTTGTAGGCCGCGCCATGCGCGCAGTCGACGACGATCTTCATGCCCTTCAGGTCGAGCTCCGCCGGAAAGCTCGATTTGCAGAACTCGATATAGCGCCCGCCGGCATCGTCGACGCGGCGCGCGCGTCCCAGCCGGGCGGCCTCGTTGCAGCCCATCGGCCGCTCCATCTGCTCCTCGATCGCCGCTTCGGTGGCGTCGGGCAGCTTGAAGCCGTCGCCGGAAAAGAACTTGATGCCGTTATCGGGATACGGGTTGTGCGACGCGCTGATCACCACCCCGGCCGAGAGCCGCAGCGCGCGCGTGAGGTAGGCGACGCCCGGCGTCGGCAGCGGGCCGCAGAGCAGCACATCGACGCCTGCGGCGGAGAAGCCTGCCTCGAGCGCGGCCTCGATCATGTAGCCCGAGATGCGCGTGTCCTTGCCGATCAGCACGGACGGATGCTCGCCCTGCCCCGACAGCACCTTGCCCGCGGCATAGCCGAGCCGCAGCACGAAGTCGGCGGTCATCGGGCTCGCGCCCACGGTGCCGCGCACGCCGTCGGTGCCGAAATGATTCCTGCTCATGCCCTCTGGTACGCCTCCCAAACGGCGATGACGTCCCGCGTCTCGCGCACGTCATGCACGCGCAGTATTCTCGCCCCGCCCTGCAGCGCGAGCAAAGCCATCGCCAGGCTGCCCGCCAGCCGCTCGTCGACCGGCCTGCCGGTCAGCTTGCCCAGGGTCGATTTGCGCGACAGGCCGGCAAGGATCGGCAGCTCGGAGAGCTCCCGCAGATGCTTCAGGAGGACGAGGTTGTGAAGCGCGGTCTTGCCGAAGCCGAAGCCCGGATCGACGACGATGCGGTCGGCGGCGACACCGGCCCCTTTAACCCTCTCAACCGATTCTTTCAAAAAGACTTTCACCTCGCGCAGGAGGTCGTCGTAATGCGGGTCGCGTTGCATTGTCGCCGGCTCGCCTTTCTTGTGCATGAGGCACACGGCGCACTGGCTTTCCGCCACGGCCTGCAGCGCCCCGAGAGAAGTGAGCGCCTCGACGTCGTTGATCATCGATGCGCCGGCCGCGAGCGCAGCCTTCATCACCCTGGGCCTGCGGGTGTCGACCGAAACGGGAATTTCCAAGGAAATGCCTTCCAAGACCGGGATCACCCTGCGCATTTCCTCTTCCTCGGAAACAGGGCCCGATCCGGGGCGCGTCGACTCGCCGCCGATGTCGATCAGGTCGGCGCCGTCGTCTGCCAGCCGTCGGGCGTGAGCGACGGCGGCGCCTGCGTCGAAATACCGGCCGCCGTCGGAAAAGGAATCGGGCGTGACGTTGACCACGCCCATCACCAGTGGCTTATCGAGCGGCATGGAGTACTTCCCACACCGCAGGATCATCGCGGCCTGGTTTTGATCAGGCGCTGGGCGCAGGCGCGGTCGCGCCTTCGGCCGCGCCATCGCCGGCGGGCGGCTTGGCGGCGCTTTGCGAGCCGGAAGGCTTCGGCGGCCGCGGCGGCTTGCCGGCCATGATGTCGGCGATCTGGTCGGCGTCGATGGTCTCGAGCTCGAGCAGCGCCTTCGCCATCGCCTCGACCTTGTCGCGGTTGTCCTCGAGAAGCCGGCGCGCGATGCGGTACTGCTGGTCGATGATGCGGCGGATCTCGGCGTCGACCTTCTGCATCGTCGCCTCGGAGACGTTCTTGTGCGTGGTGACCGTGCGGCCGAGGAATACCTCGCCCTCGTTCTCGCCGTACACCATCGGCCCAAGCTCGTCGGACATGCCCCACTCGGTCACCATGCGGCGCGCCATGTCGGTGGCTTTCCTGAAGTCATCGCCCGCGCCCGTGGTCATCTGGTGCATGAACAGCTCTTCGGCGATCCTGCCTCCGAGCATCATGGAGATCTTGTTAAGGCACCATTCGCGGTCGTAGCCGTAGCGGTCGTTCTCGGGCAGCGACAGCGTGACGCCGAGCGCGCGGCCGCGCGGGATGATGGTGACCTTGTGCACCGGGTCGGTCTTCGGCAGCAGCCGCGCGACGACCGCGTGGCCCGATTCATGGTACGCGGTGTTGCGGCGCTCCTCCTCGGGCATCACCATCGAGCGGCGCTCGGCGCCCATGATGATCTTGTCCTTGGCGCGCTCGAAGTCGTCCATGTCGACCAGGCGCTTGTTCCCGCGCGCCGCGAACAGGGCCGCCTCGTTCACGATGTTCGCAAGATCGGCGCCCGAGAAGCCCGGCGTGCCGCGCGCAATGATGTCGGGCTTGACGTCGGGCGCGAGGGGCACCTTGCGCATGTGGACCTTGAGGATCTCCTCGCGGCCGCGGATGTCGGGCAGCGGCACCACGACCTGCCGGTCGAAGCGGCCCGGGCGCAGCAGCGCCGGGTCGAGCACGTCGGGGCGGTTGGTCGCGGCGATGACGATCACGCCCATCGTCGCCTCGAAGCCGTCCATCTCCACGAGCAGCTGGTTCAGCGTCTGCTCGCGCTCGTCGTTGCCGCCGCCCAGGCCCGCCCCGCGCTGGCGGCCGACCGCGTCGATCTCGTCGATGAACACGATGCAGGGCGCGTGCTTCTTCGCCTGCTCGAACATGTCGCGCACGCGCGCCGCGCCGACGCCGACGAACATCTCGACGAAGTCGGAGCCCGAGATCGAGAAGAACGGCACCTTCGCCTCGCCCGCGATGGCGCGCGCGAGCAGCGTCTTGCCGGTGCCTGGAGCGCCCACCATCAGCACGCCGCGCGGGATGCGGCCACCGAGCTTCTGGAACTTGGACGGATCGCGCAGGAAGTCGACCAGCTCGGCGACTTCTTCCTTGGCCTCCTCGCAGCCCGCGACGTCCGCGAACGTCACGGTGTTGGTCGACTCGTCCAGCATCCGCGCGCGCGACTTGCCGAAGGAGAACGCGCCGCCGCGGCCCCCGCCCTGCATCTGGCGCATGAAGAAGATCCACACGCCGATCAGCAGCAGCATCGGGAACCACGACACGAAGATGTTCATGAGGAGCGACGGCTCCTCTTCAGGCTTGGCCTCGATCTTGACGCCGTACTTGAGCAGGTCGGAAACCAGCCAGATGTCGCCCGGCGAGTAGCTGGTGACGCGCTTGCCTTCGGTGGTCTGGGCCTTGAGCTGCCGCCCCTCGATCGTCACCTTCGCGATGCGCCCGGCCTTCACCTCTTCCAGGAACTGCGAATACTCCATCGGCGCCTGCGCCGCCTGGCGGGTATTGAACTGATTGAACACGGTCATCAGCACCAGCCCGATGACGAGCCAGATGACCAGGTTCTTAAGCATGTTGTTCAAGTACTTGCTCCTTACACCGCGCTGCGCAAAAAGGCATCTTACAAGGCCAGCAAGCCGCGCGCCACCACATAAGTCTCGCTCGATTCACCCCGCGATGCCGAGGGTTTTCTCACCATCACCTTCCTGAACTCGCGTTTCAAACGCGCCAGGACCTCGCCGAAAGCTTCGCCATGAAATGTCTTGACCACGAAAACGCCGTCGGGCTTCAGCGTCTTGCGGCAAAAATCGATCGCCGCGAACGCCAGGCCTGCAGCCCTGGCCTGGTCGACATTCGCGACTCCCGAGAGGTTCGGCGCGAGGTCCGAGAGCACGATGTCCGCCCTGACACCTTCCAGCCTCGCGGCGCGGAAATCTCCCGCCACCACCTCTACCCCAGTGATTGGGGCAATCTTCAGCAAATCAATGGCGATGACGCGCCCGCCGGGCTTGACCCTGGCCGCGGCCACCTGCGACCAGCCGCCCGGCGCGGCGCCCAGGTCCACCACGATTGCTCCAGGCCGCAGAAGCTTCTCCTTGTCGTCTATTTCGAGAAGCTTGAACGCCGAGCGGGAGCGATAGCCCTGCTCCCGGGCCTTGCGCACGTACGGATCGGTGACATGGCGGCGCAGCCACTGTTTGTTCGACTTCGCCATGCGCCGCTACCGGCGAGTCTGGCTCCACGGCAGGCTCATGACGCGGTCGCGGGTCCTTTCCAGGGTGCCCGGCCGCGGCGGGGTGGCAGAACGCAAATGGGGGTCGAGCGCTCGCCAGTGGAAGCGCCGCGCAAGCGCGTGAAGGCTGTCGTCGCTCAGCTCCGATTCGGCCAGGCGCCGCAGCTTGCCGCCCTCGACTGCGGCGATGGCAATGCCATCCCTCAGCAGCACTCTGTTTGCCGCCAGGGCAGGAACGCGGGCGTCCGGGGTGAGAATGCCGACCAGGTTCAACGGATCGGCGCCGCTCAGCGCGACCAGCTCCTCGCTTTTCTCGAGCTTGCGCACCGCGCGCAGCCTGCCGACCGCATCCGCGGCGGCGAACTGCTCGCCGCCGAAGCCGGCGACGAAACGCCCGCCGCGGATCTCGCCGCGTGCCTCGAGGCGCCGGTACAACTTCACCAGATCGCGCCACGGCGGCAGCGATTCTCTTTGCAGCAAAGCCCGGAAAACGACGCCGTACCGCTTGAGCAGTCCCTGTGCGATCTGTTCTGTAGTGGTGTTTTTCTGGTTTAGCAGTGACCAGCGACCCGCGCCTTGCACCAGCCCGTTTCGCTTGTGCTGCGGCGCGAGCAGCGCGCGCAAGCCGCTGAAGCTGTCCGCCGTCACCAGACCGGCGCTGACCAGCTCGGCGAGCCCGCGCTCGACGAGCGTCGGCAGCAAGCCAGTCGCGGCGACGAGCTCGTTGAAGAACAGGGCGCCGCGGCTCTTGAGGACCTCCCTTACCGAGCGCGCCTCTGCTGAAACCGGTGCTTCGCTTTCCCCGGCCGCCAGCACATGCTGCCGCAACATCAGTGCAATCGGCGAGGAGCGCAGGGGCACCTTGCCCTCGCCGGGCGTGAGCCGGCCCCAGGCGACGCGGCCGCTGAGGCAAAGGCGGTCGATCTGCTCGGCGCCGTAGTCGCTCACCCGCGCCGGAAGCACGTCATGCTCCCATGCCGCCGCCGCCAGCTCGAAGCCCTCGAGCTGCTCGACGATCGCGGCCAGCCCTTCGGCGCCTTTCAGCTGCTCGCCCGCCGCAACATGCTGCCAATGCAGCAGGAAACGCATGAAGTCGGCCGCGGCGACCGGCTCGATCTCGGAGCGCAGCCGGTTCAGCGTGTAGCGATGAATGCGCGCGAGCAGCCGGCGATCGCACCATTCGAGCTCGCTCGTTCCGGGAGTGAAGCGGCCGCGCAGGATGCGCCCCTGCCTTTCCAGCTTGAGAAGCATCGAATTCTCTTTTTCCGCGATCGGGCCGAGAACTTCCATGCGGCTTGCCTGGAGCTCTTCGGCCGCATCGTCTTTGCGCTCCACGGCGTGCCAGCGCCCGTCTCGCTTGACCGCGCGGGGGCCGAGCTCGCCCAGCAGCTCGCGCCATCGCGGCGTAATTTCCTCGTCGAGAAGATATCCTGCGACCATCAGCGCGTCGTAGAGCTCGTCGGCCGTGTTGGCCACCGGCCAGGCTTCCTCGCGCACGCGCTGGATCGCCGCCGGGTCGAGCGCGCCGAGATCGTCGGCGCTGCGCACCTCGGTGGCGCGCCGCGCGTACACGGCGCGTGCGCGGCGTTCCTCGAGCGGCGCGTCGTCGAGGAAGGTGTAGACCTGCGAATTCAGCATCTCGTGGCAGAGGACCGAGGGCTCGGGCGTGTCTTTGGCCAGCAGCTTCAGCTCGCCCGAGAAAAGCTTTTGCAGCTGGCGCACAAGGCCGGGGAGATCCAGCGCCTCTTCGAGCGAATCGCGGAGCGCCTGCTGCACCAGCGGGTGCTGCGGCACCTCGCGCGCGCCCTGCAGGTTGTCGAGACAAGCGGCGGCGTCCGGGAAGACGCTCTGCAGCAGGTCCTCGGCATACATGCGCTGCAGCTGGTTCGGCACGCGCGCGCCGCCGCGGTTGCGCGGCACCGCGAGCGCGAGCGTGGTGCTCCAGCGCCAGCGCGTCTCGAAAATCGGCGAGTCGAGGACTGCCTGCACCAGTGTTTCGCGCACCGAATTGGGATGCAGGTAGCGGAACACCTCCTGGAGGGCGAACGAATGCGACGAGCCGAGCGACAGGATAATGCCCTCCTCCGTCGCCGCCGCCTGCAGCTCGAAATTGAACCCCTGGCAGAACTTCTTGCGCAGAGCGAGGCCCCAGGCGCGGTTGATGCGGCTGCCGAACGGCGCGTGCAGCACCAGCTGCATGCCGCCCGATTCGTCGAAGAAGCGCTCGAGCACCAGCGTCTGCGTGGTCGGAACGGCGCCGAGGGCGCGCTTGCCCTCGCCGAGATAGGCCGCGATCTGCTCCGCCGCGGCAGCCGGCAAGAAGTAATGTCCGACAAGAAAGTCGATGGCAGCACCGAGCTCTCCCTCGCGCCTCGGCACGTCAGGCCCCGGCAACAAGGCATCTGCGCCCGCGCGCAGCCGCGACACCGCCGCGGTCATTTCGTCGCTGCGCGCCGGCGCCTCGCCGAGCCAGAACGGCATCGAAGGCGGCTGGCCTTCGGCGTCCGCGACGCGCACCACGCCGTTGCCGATGCGCAGGATGCGCCAGGAGGTGTTGCCGAGCTGGAACACGTCGCCCGGCAGCGATTCGATGGCGAAGTCCTCGTTCAGCGTGCCGAGGAAGTGCCCTTCGGGCTCGAGCAGCACGCGGTAGTCGAACACTTCCGGGATCGCGCCGCCGTTGAGGATGGCGCTCATGCGCGAGCCCTTGCGAGCGCGCAACTGGCGCTCGACCGAGTCATAATGGATCAGCGCGCCGCGTCTGCCGTTGCGCGTGGCGTAGCCGCGCGAAAGCATCTCCACCACGTCCTTGAAATCCGATGGCTCGAGATCTCTATAAGGGAAAGCCCTGCGGACGAGACAGAGCAGCGCGTCCTCTTCCCACTTTTCCTGCGCGGCGGTCTCGGCGACGATCTGCTGCGCTAGCACGTCGAGCGGCGCGTCGGGAACGGCGACGCGGTCCAGCTCGCCGTCTCGCACGCCCTGCAGCATCGCGGCGCACTCGATCAGGTCGTCGCGCGTGAGGGGAAACACCCGGCCCTTGGGCACGCCGCGCACCGTGTGACCCGAGCGCCCGACGCGCTGCAGGAGCGTGGCGATGCGGTGCGGCGAGGAAATCTGGCAGACCAGGTCGACGTGGCCGATGTCGATGCCAAGCTCGAGCGAGGCGGTCGCCACCAGCACCTTGAGCTTGCCGTCGCGCAGGCGCGCCTCCGCCTCGAGGCGCGCTTCCTTGGCGAGACTCCCGTGGTGGGCCGCTACGTATTCATTGCCTAATTTTTCCGATAATTGATGCGCCATGCGCTCCGCCAAGCGGCGGGTGTTCACCATGATGAGCGTCGTGCGGTGCGACTCGATCAGCTCGATCAGCCGCTCGTAGATCTCCTGCCATACCTCGCCGGACATGACCGCCTCGAGCGGCGATTTCGGCACTTCGATGGCCAGGTCGATGCGGCGCTGATGGCCTCTGTCGACAATCGAGCAAGGCGCGCCATCTTTCAGGAATCTTGCCACTTCTTCGATCGGCTTCTGGGTCGCCGACAGGCCGATGCGCTGCAGCGGCCGGCCGCAGACGTGGTCGAGCCGCTCGAGCGAGAGCGCGAGGTGGGCGCCGCGGCGCGATTGCACCACGGCGTGGATTTCATCGACGATGACGACCCGGGCCGTCCGCAGCATGGCGCGCGAGCGCTCGGCGGTCAGCAGCAGGTAGAGCGACTCGGGCGTCGTGACCAGGATGTGCGGCGGCGTGCGCAGCATCGCCGCGCGCTCGTTCTGGGGCGTGTCGCCGCTGCGCACCGCGGCGGTGATTTTCACGTCCGGAGCGAGCGCCCGGATCTCGCGCCGCGGCTCGGCCAGGTTCTTATGAATGTCGGCCGAAAGCGCCTTCAGCGGCGACACATAGATGACGCGCACTTCATCCGGCAGGCCGCCCTGCTCCTTCGCTTCGCGCAACAGCTGGTCGATCGCAGTGAGGAAGGCAGCGAGCGTCTTGCCGGAGCCCGTGGGCGCGGCGATGAGCGTATGCTCGCCGCGCCGGATGGCGCTCCAGCCCTCGAGCTGGGCGTCGGTGGGCTCGGCGAAGCGGCTCGCCCACCAGCGCTGGACGACGGGGTGAAAATCCTGGGGTAGCAAGGTTGTCATTTTGACATTAGATTTGCGGTTTCATTCATGTTGAATCCAGCCGAGCGCAAGGCGCTCAAAGGGCGCGCGCATAGACTCGAGCCGGTCGTGGTGATCGGCGGCAAGGGTCTGACGGACGAAGTCCTGGCCGAGATCGACCGCGCCCTGACGGTCCACGAGCTGATCAAGGTCCGCGCCGCCGGGCTCGGGCGCGAAGCGCGCCAGCAGGCGCTGCCCATCATTTGCCGGAAAACGGCGGCCGAGCCAGTCCAGCAAGTCGGCAAGATCTTCGTCATCTTTCGGAAAAAGCCATGAGAGGGATGCTGGATCTCGGGCAGTTGCGTGACCTGGCCTCGAAGGGCGAGATCGAAACCGTGGTCGTCGGCTTCACCGACCACTACGGCCGCCTGCTGGGAAAGCGCTTCGACGCCGAGATGTTCGTCGAGGAGATCTGCAGCCAAGGCGCCCATGCCTGCGACTACCTGTTGACCGTCGACATGGAGATGGAACCGGTTCCGGGTTACCGGTTCGCCAGCTGGGAACTGGGCTACGGCGACTTTCACCTGGTGCCCGATCTCGGCACGCTGCGCCTGGCCAGCTGGCTCGAGAAGACCGCGCTCGTGCTGTGCGACGTGAAAAGCGAGAAGACCCACGATCTCGTCGGCGTCGCGCCGCGCTCCATTCTTCGTCAGCAGGTCGACGCCGCAAGCGCCCTGGGATACAGCAGCTTCGCCGCCACCGAGCTCGAGCACTACCTCTTCCGCACGAGCTACCGCGACGCCGCCCGGCAGGGCTATCGCGATCTCGAGCCGGCAGGCTGGTACCTGGAGGACTATCACATCCTGCAGGGCACGCGCACCGAGAGCTTCCACGCAGCGGCGCGCCGCCACCTCAGGCTTTCGGGCGTGCCGGTCGAGACCTCGAAAGGCGAATGGGGGCAAGGCCAGCACGAGCTGAACGTGCGCTACGCCGGCGCCCTCGAGATGGCGGACCGCCACGTCGTCTTCAAGCAATGCCTCAAGGAGCTCGCCGAGGCGGCGGGCATGAGCCTGACCTTCATGGCGAAGTTCGCCGCGGACAGCGCCGGCTCCAGCTGTCACATCCATTTCAGCCTGTGGCGCGATGGGAAAAATGTCTTCGAGAAAGGCGGCGAGGTGTTCCGCTGGTTCCTCGGCGGCTGGATCGCGCACGTGCCCGATGTGATGGTGTTCTACGCTCCGACGATCAACTCGTACAAGCGCTACGTGGATGCTTCCTGGGCGCCGACGCGGCTCGCGTGGAGCTACGACAACCGCACCGCCGGATTTCGCGTCGTCGGCAACGGGGAGAGCCTGCGCATCGAATGCCGCCTCCCCGGCGCCGACTGCAATCCCTACCTCGCCCTCGCCGCATCGCTCGCCTGCGGGCTGGAGGGCATCGCCGCGCGGCTCGAACCGCCCGAATGCTTCGTCGGCGACGTTTACGCGGCGAAAAACCTGCCGCGGGTTGCCTACACGCTCAGAGACGCAGTAAATCTTTTTTCAAAAAGCGAATTTACGAAGCGCGCGTTCGGCGACGAGGTCGTGGAGCACTACAGCCATTTCTTCCGCACCGAGGCAGCGGCCTTCGACACGGCGGTCACCGACTGGGAACACAAGCGATACTTCGAAAGAATATGAGACTCCAAGACAAGGTTGCGCTGATCACGGGCGCAGGCAGCGGCATCGGCCGGGAGGCGGCGCTGCTTTTCGCCAAGGAAGGCGCGGCGATCGTGGTGGTCGACGTCAATGACCAGGCGGCGCGAGACACTGCCGCATTGATCGACAAGGCAATCCATGTCCGCGCCGACGTGTCGAAAGCATCCGATTGCCAGCAGATGGTCGCGGCGGCGGAGAAGGCGTTCGGAAAGCTCGACGTGCTGTTCAACAACGCCGGCATCATGCACGCCAAGGACGACGACGCCGTCTCCACCGACGAGGGCATCTGGGATCTGACCCTCGACATCAACGCCAAGGGCGTGTTCCTCGGCTGCAAGTACGGCATCCCGGCGCTGCGCCGCGCGGGCGGCGGCTCGGTCATCAATACCGCTTCGTTCGTGGCGCGGCTCGGCGCTGCGACGCCACAAATCGCCTACACGGCGAGCAAGGGCGCGGTGCTGGCCATGACCCGCGAGCTGGCGGTGGTCCACGCCCGCGAGAACATCCGGATCAACGCGCTTTCCCCGGGGCCGCTGCGCACCGAGCTCCTCATGAGCTATCTGAACACGGAAGAGAAGAGGCGCAGGCGTCTGGTGCACGTGCCAATGGGCCGCTTCGGCGAGGCGAAGGAAATCGCCCAGGCCGCCCTCTACCTCGCGTCCGACGAATCGTCCTACGTCACCGGCACGGAGTTCCTGGTCGACGGCGGTCTCACCGCCGCTTACGTAACCCCGGAATGACCATGCGTTACCTCGAAGATTTCGCTGCAGGACAGAAATTCGGATCCGGGCGTCTGCGGGTCGAGAAGGAGCGGATCAAGAGCTTCGCCGCCGAATTCGACCCGCAGCCCTTCCATCTCGACGAGGCGGCCGCGCGCGGCTCGATATTCCGCGGCCTGGCGGCAAGCGGCTGGCACACCGCCGCGCTCACCATGCGGCTCCTGGTCGAGGGCGAGCTCAAGCCCGCGGGCGGCATTGTCGGCGCCGGTTTCGACGAGTTCCGCTGGCCGCGGCCGGTACGGCCCGGGGATGAGCTGCATCTGGAAAGCGAAGTGCTCGAAGTGCGGCCTTCGAAAACGCGTCCGGAGCAAGGGCTGGTCAAGGTGCGCACGGCGACGCTGAACCAGAACGGCGAGACGGTGCAGATCTCGGTCGGCAATCTCGTCGTGCCGCGCCGGCCCCGGCAACCATGAAGACCATCAGTCCGATCGACGGTTCGCTCTACGTCGAACGCGCGCCTGCTTCCGACAAGGTGATTGAACAGGCACTGGAAGCGTCGGTTACCGCGCAGCCGGCGTGGAAGAAGGTGCCGGTTGCGGAAAGAGCCGCAATCTGCCGCCGCATGGCGGACTGGTGCGTGGCAAACGCCGACCAGCTCGGCGAGGAGCTGACCTGGCAGATCGGCCGCCCGATCGCGCAGAGCCCCGGCGAGATCCGCCGCGGCTTTCATGAGCGCGTCGAGTACATGAGCGGTATCGCCGAACAGACTCTCGCTGATCTTGCGGTTGAAAAAAAAGCGGGCTTCCAGCGCTTCATCCGGCGCGAGCCGCTCGGCGTGGTGCTGGTCCTCGCACCGTGGAACTACCCTTGGCTCACGTCGGTGAACGCCATCGTGCCGGCGCTCCTCGCCGGCAACACGGTGGTCCTGAAGATGGCGCAGCAGACGCCCCTGGTCGCCGAGCGCTACCGCCAGGCTTTCGCAGCCGCCGGCCTGCCGGATGGCGTGTTCCAGTTCCTCCACATCGATCACGAGTCGGCGGCGCGCGTCATCGCCGACCCCCGCATCGGCTTCATCGCCTTCACCGGCTCGGTCGGCGGCGGCCATGCGGTGCAGCGCGCCGCGGCCGGGCGCTTCATCGCCACCGGCCTCGAGCTCGGCGGCAAGGACCCGGCGTACGTGCGGGCCGACGCGCCGCTGCGGGCGACGATAGAGAACCTGGTCGACGGCGCTTACTTCAACTCGGGCCAGTCCTGCTGCGCGGTGGAGCGTATCTACGTGCACCGGGCCGTGTTCAAGCCGTTCGTCGAGGGATTCGTCGAGCTCGCCCGGCAGTACCGGCTCGGCAACCCGCTCGAGCGTCAGACCACGCTTGGGCCGCTGGTGCGCACCGAGGCCGCCGACAGCGTGCGCGCTCAGATCCGCGATGCCCTCGACAAGGGGGCGAAGGCGCTTCTTGACCCGAAAGCCGACAGGGAAGGCACGCCGTACCTCGCGCCGCAAGTCCTCGTCAACGTCGATCACGGCATGGCGGTGATGACCGAGGAGACATTCGGACCGGTGGTCGGCATCATGGCCGTCGCGAGCGACGAGGAAGCCATCGGCTTGATGAACGACAGCCGCTACGGGCTGACGGCTTCGATCTGGACCGCCGACGCGCAAGCCGCGATCCGGATCGGCGATCGCGTCGAAACCGGCACCTGGTTCATGAATCGCTGCGACTACCTGGATCCGGCGCTTGCCTGGACCGGAGTGAAGGACTCCGGACGCGGCTGCACGCTATCCCGGCTGGGACTGGAGAGCTTCACCCGTCCCAAGTCCTTCCATTTGCGATTGACCCTGTAATGCACATCGGCCTGCTCGAATGCGATCACGTCGCGGGGCGTTTCCCCGGCGTCGCCGGCGGGTACCGCGAGATGTTCGAGGTGCTGCTCGGTCCGCACGTGCCCGGGCTTCGCTTCACCTACTACGATGCTTGCCACGGCGGCCTGCCTGCGACGCCCGATGCCTGCGATGCGTACCTTTGCACCGGGTCGCAATTCTCGGTCTACGATTCTTTCGGCTGGATTGGCGGCCTCGCCGGCTTCTTGCAGCGGCTGCACGAGCTGCGCAAGCCGTTCGTCGGCATTTGCTTCGGCCACCAGGTGCTGGCCCAGGCTCTGGGCGGAGAGGTGCGGCGCGCCGCTCAGGGCTGGGGCGTTGGCGTTCTCGACATGACGATTCTGCGGCAGGAAGCCTGGATGCAACCGGCGCAGGCGCGCTGCAGGCTCCAGTACATGCATCAGGACCAGGTCCAGCGTCTGCCCGCGGACAGCGTGGTCCTCGGGCAGAGCGAGCATTGCGAGGTCGCCATGCTCCGTGTCGGCGAAACCATGCTCGGCATCGAAGGCCATCCCGAGTTCACGCGGGCTTACCACCAGGCACTCATCCGTTCGCGCGCCGCTCGCATCGGCGCCGAGCGCGCGCAGGCCGCTCTTGCCAGCCTCGACCAGCCAACCGACGGGCCAGTCGTCGGCCGTTGGATCGCCGAGTTCCTCCAGCGCAAGGCTTAGCGGCCGCCGCCGCCGCCCTTCTTCGAGTAGACCCTCGGATCCCATTCCGAGTAATGCCAGAGCAGGCGGTCGCCGGAATCGAAGATCACGTGCAACAGCTTGATGACGCCGTAGTCCTGGTACCGATAGCTCCAGGAGCGAGTGCCGTTCGCATAGGCCTGCCGGTCCGGGCTCACCCCGACGACGGCGCTGACCTCGGCCTGGGTCATGCCGGCCTGCAGCTTGCGGATGTTCTCGGGCGTGAGCAGGTTGCGTACCTCGCGCACGCGCTCGTCCGGCCCGAACGTGACGCGGTAGATGTAGTAGCCGTAGGGCTGGCGCGTGTAGTCCCAATACGCTTCGCTATCCGCCAGCCGTCCTTCGGCGATCGGCTTGCCGGCGAGCGCGCCGACTTCGCCTTTCGCCATGCCCGGGGTGACAAGGCGCGACACGTCGTACGTCGCGCAGCCGGCGAGTGAGGCATACAAAAGAAGGCAGAGAAACCTCATTCGTAGCGCACGTCGAGGATATCGTAGCGCTTGACGCCGCCGGGGGTCTGCACCTCCACCTTCTCGCCCGATTCCTTGCCGATGAGGGCACGGCCGAGCGGCGAGCTGTAGGAGATCTTGCCGGCCTTGATGTCGGCCTCGTCCTCGCCGACGATCTGCCAGGTAGTCTTTTCGCCGCCGTCCTCCTCGAGGTCCACCGTGGCGCCGAACACGCAGAGCCCCTCGGCATCGAGCAGCTTCGGATCGATCTCCTGCGCGTTGGCGAGCTTCGACTCGATGTCGCCGATGCGCGCCTCGATGAAGCCCTGGCGCTCGCGCGCCGCGTCGTACTCGGCGTTCTCGGACAGGTCGCCGTGCGAGCGCGCATCGGCGATCGCCTGGGTCACTGCCGGCCGCTCGACGCTGCGCAGCCGCTGCAGCTCCTCGCGCAGCTGCCCGGCGCCGTGCCGGGTCATCGGGGTCTTCGGCATGTCAGGAGGTTACCGCGGGTTCGGCGGCGGCGCGCCGCAGTTTCGCGTGCAGGTCCTGGAGGCGGTAGGGCTCGAGCTGCGCGAGGTGCTTCATGCCGGCGCACGCCGCCTTGGCGCCCGCGATGGTCGTGTAATAAGTGACGCGCCGCGCGAGCGCGGTGGTGCGGATCGAGCGCGAGTCGGAGGTCGCGGTGCGCGTCGCCTCGACCGTGTTCACGATGAAGCTCACCTCGCCGTTCTTGATCATGTCGACGATGTGCGGGCGGCCCTCGGCCACCTTGTTCACCTGCGTCACGGCGATGCCGTGCGATTTCAGGATCGCCGCGGTGCCGCGCGTGGCGAGCAGCGAAAAGCCCAGCTCGACCAGGTCGAGCGCGACCTGCACCGCGGCGTGCTTGTCGGCGTCGCGCACGCTGATGAAGGCCCTGCCGCCCTGCGGCAGCCGCACGCCGGCGGCGAGCTGCGACTTCACGAACGCCTCGCCGAAGGTCTCGCCGACGCCCATCACCTCGCCGGTCGACTTCATCTCCGGGCCGAGGATGGTGTCGACGCCGGGGAACTTGGCGAACGGGAACACCGCTTCCTTCACGGAGAAATACGGCGGCGTCACCTCTTCGCTCGCCTGCTGGTCCTTCAGGCTCTTGCCGGCCATGCAGCGCGCCGCGATCATGGCGAGCGGCACGCCGGTGGCCTTCGACACGTAGGGCACGGTGCGCGAGGCGCGCGGATTCACTTCCAGCACGAAAACCGTGTCGCGCTGGATCGCGTACTGCACGTTCATCAGGCCCAGCACCTTGAGCGCTTTCGCCATCAGAGCGGTCTGGCGCCGCAGCTCGCGCTCCAGGTGGCTGGCGAGCGAGTGCGGCGGCAGGCAGCAGGCCGAGTCGCCCGAGTGCACGCCCGCCTGCTCGACGTGCTCCATGATGCCGCCGATCAGGACGTTCTCGCCGTCGCACACGCAATCGACGTCGATCTCGATCGCGTCCGCCAGGTAGCGGTCGAGCAGCACCGGCGAATCGTTCGACACCTTGACCGCCTCGCGCATGTAGCGCTCGAGGTCCTCCTGCATGTGCACGATTTCCATCGCGCGGCCGCCGAGCACGTAGCTCGGGCGCACCACGACCGGGTAGCCTATCTCCTGCGCGAGCTTGACCGCCTCCTCGGCCGAGCGCGCGGTGCGGTTGGGCGGCTGGCGCAGTTTCAGCTTGGTCAGGAGCTGCTGGAAGCGCTCGCGGTCCTCCGCCATGTCGATCGATTCGGCGCTGGTGCCGATGATCGGCACGCCGGCTGCTGCAAGCTCGCGTGCCAGCTTCAGCGGGGTCTGTCCTCCGTATTGCACGATCACTCCCCAGGGGCGCTCCTTGTCGACGATCTCGAGCACGTCCTCGAGCGTGAGCGGCTCGAAGTAGAGGCGATCCGAGGTGTCGTAGTCGGTAGACACCGTTTCCGGGTTGCAGTTGACCATGATGGTCTCGAACCCGTCGTCGCGCAGCGCAAGCGCGGCGTGCACGCAGCAGTAGTCGAACTCGATGCCCTGCCCGATCCGGTTCGGCCCGCCGCCGAGCACCATCACTTTCTTCTTGCCGGTGGGATTCGCCTCGCATTCGTCCTCGTAGGTGGAGTACAGGTAGGCGGTGCGCGTCGCGAACTCGGCGGCGCAGGTGTCGACGCGCTTGTAGACCGGGCGGATGCCGAGCTCACGCCGCCTTTGCCTGACCAGCTCCTCTTTTGAATTGAAGAGGTACGCCAGGCGCCGGTCCGAAAAGCCCTTGCGCTTCAATTTGCGGAAGTTCTCGGCGTCGATCTCCTCCAGCTTCTTGTCGTCGAGCTCCATCTCCAGCTCGACGATCTCCTTGATCTGGTCGAGGAACCACGGATCGATCCTGGTGAGGCGCTGCACCTCCTCGAGCGTGAAGCCGTTCTCGAAGGCATCGCCGACATACCAGATGCGCTCCGGCCCCGGCTCGCCGAGCTCCTTCTCGAGGGTCTCGCGGTCGCGCGTGCGCTGGTTGAGGCCGTCGACGCCGATCTCGAGGCCGCGCAGCGCCTTCTGGAACGACTCCTGGAAAGTGCGGCCGATCGCCATCACCTCGCCCACCGACTTCATCTGGGTGGTGAGCCGGTCGCTGGCCTGCGGGAACTTCTCGAACGCGAAGCGCGGCACCTTGGTGACCACGTAGTCGATCGTCGGCTCGAACGAGGCCGGCATGAATTGTCCACCGAGGCCGCCGGTGACGTCGTTGGCGATCTCGTCGAGCGTGTAGCCCACCGCGAGCTTCGCCGCCACCTTGGCGATGGGAAAGCCCGTGGCCTTGGAGGCCAGGGCCGACGAACGCGACACGCGCGGGTTCATCTCGATGATCAGCATGCGCCCGTTCTCGGGATTGATCGCGAACTGCACGTTCGAGCCGCCGGTGTCGACGCCGATCTCGCGCAGCACCGCGCTCGAGGCGTCGCGCATGATCTGGTATTCCTTGTCGGTGAGCGTCTGCGCGGGTGCCACCGTGATCGAATCTCCCGTGTGCACTCCCATCGGGTCGAGGTTCTCGATCGAGCAGACGATGATGCAGTTGTCGTTGCGGTCGCGCACCACCTCCATCTCGAATTCCTTCCAGCCGAGCACCGATTCCTCGATCAGCAGCTCGCGCGTCGGCGAGGCTTCCAGCCCGCGCTCGCAGATCGCCACGAACTCCTCGCGGTTGTACGCGATTCCGCCGCCCGTGCCTCCCAGCGTGAACGACGGCCTGATCACCACCGGGAAGCCGATGCCGGCCTGCACCTGCAGCGCTTCCTCCATCGAGTGGGCGAGCGAGGAGCGCGGCGAGTCGAGGCCGATTTTTCTCATCGCCAGCTTGAACTTCTCGCGGTCCTCGGCCTTGTCGATCGCCTCGCGCGAGGCGCCGATCATTTCGACTCCGAATTTTTCCAGAACGCCCTCGCGAGCGAGGTCCAGGGCGCAGTTGAGCGCCGTTTGCCCGCCCATCGTCGGCAGCAGCGCGTCGGGCCGCTCCTTCTCGATGATGCGCGCCACCACCTGCCAGGTGATCGGCTCGATATACGTGGCGTCGGCCATCTCCGGGTCGGTCATGATGGTCGCCGGGTTCGAGTTCACCAGGATCACACGGTAGCCCTCGGCGCGCAGCGCCTTGCACGCCTGCGCGCCGGAATAGTCGAACTCGCAGGCCTGCCCGATGACGATCGGGCCGGCGCCGATGATCAGGATCGACTGGAGGTCAGTTCTTTTTGGCATCGATCATCTTCGCGAAGCGGTCGAACAGGTAGCCGATATCGTGCGGCCCGGGGCTCGCCTCGGGATGCCCCTGGAAGCAGAACGCCGGTCGATCGGTGCGCGCGAAGCCTTGGAGCGAGCCATCGAATAGCGAGACGTGTGTTGCTCTGAGATTGGGAGGTAGCGTAGCAGGATCAACAGCAAAACCATGGTTTTGGCTGGTGATGACTACGCGTCCCGTGTCGAGATCCTTGACCGGGTGGTTCGCGCCGTGATGGCCGAACTTCATCTTCACGGTCTTGGCGCCTGAAGCGAGGCCCATCAGCTGGTGTCCGAGGCAGATGCCGAACACCGGGATGACCGTGGTATCGAGGATTTCGCCGATCGCCTCGATGGCGTAATCGCACGGCTCCGGGTCCCCGGGGCCGTTGGACAGGAACACGCCGTCCGGCTTCATTCTCAGAATTTCTTTTGCGGGAAACTGCGCGGGTACCACGGTGACGCGCGAGCCGCGCTCGGCAAGCATACGCAGGATGTTGCGCTTGATGCCGTAGTCATACGCGACGACGTGAAAGCGCGGCTGCTCGATCTTGCGGTAGCCCTTGCCGAGCTCCCAGCGGCCTTCGCTCCATTCATACGGCTTCTGTGCCGTGACCACCTTTGCCAGGTCCATTCCCGCGAGCCCGGGGAAGTCTCTTGCTTCGGATAAAGCCAATTCTGCGTCGGCTTCGCCCGCCATCAGGCAGCCGTTCTGCGCGCCCTGGCTGCGCAGAAGCCGCGTCAGCCTGCGGGTATCGATGTCCGCGATGGCGACGACGTTCTGCTCCTTCAGGAAGGAATCCAGCGCCTGCGGCGAGCGCCAGCTCGAATGCAGCCGAGGAAGATCGCGCACCACCAGCCCGGCGGCGTAGACGCGGTCCGATTCCCAGTCCTCGCCGTTCACGCCGGTGTTGCCGATATGGGGATAGGTCAGCGTGACGATCTGCCGGAAGTAGGACGGGTCGGTGAGGATTTCCTGGTATCCGGTCATGGCGGTGTTGAACACCACCTCGCCGACGGCCATGCCGCGCGCGCCGATGGAGCGGCCCTGAAACACCGTCCCGTCGGCGAGGACGAGCGCGGCGGAATCAAGGTCAGCCACAGTACTAACTCCAGGAGTCGACGTGAAAAGCGGGAAAGGCTGCGCGCCCCTCCCGCTCAATTGAAGATGGAATTATACGCGCTTGGCTAGCTCAGGCCAAGCACATGAAACATGTCGTAGAGGCCGGCAGGCCGGTCTTTCAGCCACTTTGCCGCGCGCAGCGCGCCGGCGGCGTAGGTCATGCGGCTCTGCGAGCGCGCGCTCAGTTCGACGCGCTCGCCGGTGCCGGCGAAGATCACGGTGTGCTCGCCGACGATGTCGCCGCCACGGATCGCGTGGAAGCCGATCTGGGCGGCGGGTCTTTCCCCGGTATCGCCTTTCCTGCCGTGGGTCGCCACGCGCTCCAGATCACGGCGCAGAGCCTTGGCGACGATTTCCCCGAGCTTCAGGGCGGTACCGGAGGGCGCGTCCAGCTTATGGCGATGGTGCGCCTCGACGATCTCGACGTCGTAGTCCTTGCCGAGCGCCTCCGCGGCGGTCTGCGCGAGCCTGAACAGCACGTTCACGCCGACGGCGAAATTGGGCGACATCACCACCGGGATTCGCCGGCTCGCCTCCAGAATGGATTTCTTCTGAATCTCCGAGAATCCCGTGGTTCCGATCACGATCGGTTTGGCATGCGTAACACAGGCCGCCAGGTGCTCGAGCGTGCCTTCCGGCCGCGTGAAGTCGACCAGCACGTCGGCGGTGGCGAGAGCGCGCAGGTCCGAGCCCACCTTCACGCCGCCCAGCTCCTTGCCGAGCGCCGGGCTGCCCGGCACCTCGAGCGCCACCGCGAGCGACAGCTCGCGGTCGGCGAGCACCGCGTCGATCAGCGTGCGGCCCATCCGGCCGCCGGCGCCGGCGATGGCGAGCTTCACCGGCCCGCTCCCGCGGGCACGACGTCGCCATCTACGCGCACCAGCTTTCCGTCCTCGAAAAACACCACCAGCTTGCGCTGCTCGCGCGCGCCGTTCGGCAGCTCGCGCGAGTAAACGTAGTCCCAGCGCTCGCCGTGGAAGATGTCGATGAGCAGCGGCGTGCCCAGCGTCGAGCGCACCTGGTCCTTCGACATCCCCGCCTTGAGCTGCGCCACCATGTCCTGCGACACGAAATTGCCCTGCTGCACCTCCATCTTGTACGGCGTCACCCCGGGAATGCGCGGCACCCCGCAACCTGCGAGCGCAGCGGCGAGGAACAGGATCGCGGTTCTGCTCATGGGCCTATAATGATAGTCGATGAGCACAGCCCAAAGCCTCAAGGACAGCGGGCTGAAGGCCACCCTTCCGCGCCGCAAGATCCTCGAGCTGTTCGAGGCGAGCAAGGTGCGCCATCTTTCCGCCGAGGACGTGTACAAGGCGCTCCTGGCGGAAGGCATCGACATCGGGCTCGCCACCGTGTATCGCGTGCTCACGCAGTTCGAGCAGGCGGGCCTGCTGGCGCGCCAGCATTTCGAGACCGGCAAGGCGGTGTTCGAGCTCAACCAGGGCGGCCATCACGACCACCTGCTGTGCCTGCAGTGCGGCCGCGTCGAGGAGTTCTACGACTCCGAGATCGAGAAGCGGCAGACCGACGTGGCGCGCCAGCGCGGCTTCCAGCTGCACGGGCATTCGCTGGCGCTGTACGCCGACTGCATCAAGCAGGACTGTCCCTACCGGCCGGCCTAGCCGGCGTCCAGAAGCTCCGCGGCGTGCTTGCGCGCCGTGCTTTCCGTTCCCCCTAGCATGCGCGCCAGTTCCTCGATCCGCGCCGCGCGATTTAGAAGTGAAGCCTGTACGTTCACTTTCCCCCTGGAAGCCGATTTCACGACCAGCCACTGCTGATCGCCGTTGGCGGCGACCTGCGGCAGGTGGGTGACGCAGAGCACCTGGCGCTCCTTGCCGAGGCTTCGCAACGCCCTGCCGATCGTCTCGGCGACGCTGCCGCCGATGCCGGCATCGACCTCGTCGAAAACCAGCGTGCCGACCGGCGAAGCCTTCGCCGCGACCATCTGGATCGCCAGGCTGATGCGCGAGAGCTCGCCTCCGGAGGCGACCCGCGCAAGCGGGCGCAGCGGCAGGCTCGGGTGCGAGGCGACCTGGAACTCGACTTCCTCGGCCCCCGCCGCTCCGGGTTCGTCAAGCCTGTTCAACAAGACCTCGAACCTGCCGCCCGCCATCGCGAGCTGCTGCATGCCCGCCGTCACCGCCTTCGAAAACGCCTGCGCGCCGTGCTGGCGCTTCGCCGTGAGCTTCTTCACCGCGGCCTCGTAACGCAGCCGCGCGCCGGCCACTTCGCGCTGCAGCGCCTCGGGGTCGACGGCCAGCTCGAGCTCCGCGAGGCGCTTTTCCAGCTCCGCATGCCGCCGCGGCAGCTCCTCGGGCCTCACCCGGTGCCTGCGGGCGGCGGCGTGCAGCGCCTCGATGCGCTCCTCGACCGTGCGCAGCGCGTCGGGATCGAGATCGACGCGCGACGCATAATGGCGCAGCTCGCGCACCGCCTCGCCGGCCTGTGCTGCGGCGGACTCGACCAGCTCGACGATCGGTCCGAGGCGCGCATCGTGCGCCGACAGCGCGCGCAGGCGGCTCGCCACGGCGCTGAGCTGCGCCAGCGCCGCGCCCTCGGACTCGGTCAGCGCCTCGAGCGCCGACTGCGCGCCGGCGAGAAGGCTCGAGCCGTGCTGCAGGCGGGCATGCTCGGCGGCGACTCGTTCCCATTCTCCTTCCACCGGGGAAATTTTTTTCAATTCAGTGACCAGGTCTTGAATCTCCGCACGCTCGGCCTCCCTTGCCGCGTAATTCTTCTGCGCCTCGGCCGCGACCGCCTCGAGCCGCTTCCAGTCGCGATAGGAGTCCCGGGTGTCCGCGGCGAGCGGCTCGGCCCCGGCCTGCGCATCGAGCAGGTCGCGCTGCGCGGCGGCGCGCAGCAGCGACTGGTGCAGGTGCTGGCCGTGAATGTCGACCAGGTATTCGCCGGCCTCTTTCAGCTGGGCCAGCGTGGCGGCATGGCCGTTGATGAAGCAGCGCGAGCGGCCTGAGCCATCGACGGTTCTGCGCAGGATGACCTGGCCCGGGTCGCCGCTCAGGTCGCGCTCGGCGAGCCACGCCGCCAGCGCGCCCTTGGGATCGACATCGAATTCGGCCGCCAGCTCCGCCCGCTCGGCACCGCCGCGCACCGCCGCAGCATCGCCGCGGCCGCCGACGAGCAGCTCGATGGCGTCCACCAGCATCGACTTGCCGGCGCCGGTTTCGCCGGTGAGCACGGTGAATCCGTCGGCGAAATCGACCGATGATTCCTCGATCAGCACGAACCCCCGGATGTCGAGCGCGCGCAGCACGGCCCTACTCCAGGTCGCGGTTCTTCTCGAGTACTTCGCTCCAGCGCAGCTTCTCGCGCAGCGTGGCGAAGTAGCTGTAGCCCGGCGGGTGCACGAAGCGCACCGCGTCCGCAGAGCGCTTGAGCAGCAGCCGGTCGCCCTGCTGCATGTCGGCGAGCGCAAAGCCGTCGAAATGCGCCCGCGCGTCGAGCGCGCGCACCAGCACGATCTCGATCATCATGCGGTCGCTCACGCTCACCGGGCGCGCGGAAAGCGTGTGCGGGTTGAGCGGCACCAGCGCGAACGCCGGCACCGCGGGATGCAGGATCGGGCCCTGCGCCGACATCGCGTAGGCGGTCGAGCCGGTCGGCGTGGCGACGATCACGCCGTCGGCGCGCAGGGTGTAGACGAACTCGCCGTCGATCAGCAGGTCGAACTCGATCAGGCGCCCCTGCGAGCCCTTGCCGACGACGGCCTCGTTGAGGGCGATGGTCTGCAGGACCGATTTATTGTTTCTTTTTATTTCGGCTTCCAGCAGCGCGCGCTCCTCGAGCGTGTATTTGCCGTCGAGGATCGCGCCGATGCCGGAGCGCATGTCGTCGTGGCCGATGTCGGTCATGAAACCGACGCGGCCCTGGTTCACGCCGACCAGAGGCACGTGGTAGCGCACAAGATTGCGCGCCGCGGCGAGCATCGTGCCGTCGCCGCCGACGACGATCGCCAGCTTGGCCTCGGCGCCGATCGCCACATAGTCGACGCCGCGCAAGCCGAGGTCGGACGCGGTTTCGCGCTCGATCAGCACTTCGCAGCCGCGCTGCTCGAGCATCGCGCGCAGCTCCCGCAGCGACTCCGCGATCTCGGCACTGCGCAGCTTGCCGATCAGGGCGACGCGGCCGAAGCTCGGCCTGACTGCGGCGTGCGGCATGCGCTCGAGTGTACAATGATTTTCATGCTCGACAAGCGCGCGCAAGTCCTGCTCAAGACCCTGATCGAGCGCTACATCGCCGAGGGCCAGCCGGTCGGCTCGCGCACGCTGTCGAAGTACTCCGGGCTCGACCTGTCGCCGGCGACGATCCGCAACGTGATGTCGGACCTGGAGGACATGGGATTCATCGCCAGTCCGCACACCTCGGCCGGCCGCGTGCCGACTCCGGCGGGGTACCGCTTCTTCGTCGATACGCTGCTGGTGGTGAAGCCGCTCGAGACGCGCGAGCTGGATCGCCTCGAGGGCGAGCTGCATCCCGACAACCCGCAGCGCGTGATCCACGCGGCCTCGCAGCTGCTCTCGCAGCTGACCCAGTTCGCCGGCGTGGTGATGACTCCGCGCCGCCACGCCGTCACCTTCAAGCACATCGAGTTCCTCAGGCTGTCCGAGAAGCGCATCCTGCTCATTGTCGTGACGCCCGACGGGGACGTGCAGAACCGGATCCTGTTCACCGAGCGCGACTTCGCGGCCTCCGAGCTCGTCGAAGCCGCCAACTACGTCAACCAGAACTATTCCGGCCAGAGCTTCGAGGACGTGCGCGCGCGGCTGCAGGGCGAGCTGCGCGAGATCGGGCAGGACCTGATCAAGCTGATGAGCGCCGCGCTCGATGCCGGCAACCGCGCGCTCGCCGAGGGCAGCGAGCAGTACGTGATCTCGGGCGAGCGCAACCTGCTCTCGGTGCAGGGGCTGTCGCAGGACATGTCGCGGCTCAAGCAGCTGTTCGAGCTGTTCGAGCGCAAGACCTCGCTGTTCCAGATCCTCGACGTGTCGCTGCGCGGCCAGGGCGTGCAGATCTTCATCGGCGGCGAGTCGGGCGTCACCGCCCCCGACGACGTCAGCGTGGTGACCGCGCCCTACAAGGTCGACGGCGAGGTCGTCGGCACGGTGGGCGTGATCGGCCCGACGCGCATGGCCTACGACCGCGTCATCCCGATCGTCGACGTGACGGCGAAGCTTCTCTCCAGCGCGCTGTCGCAACACTGAGCGGCATTCTTCTAGTCAACCTCGGCACGCCGTCGGCGCCTACGCCCGCCGCGGTGCGCCGCTACCTCGCCGAGTTCCTCTCGGATCCCCGCGTCATCGCCCTGCCGCGCTGGTTTTGGCTGCCGATCCTGCACGGCATCGTGCTCAACCTGCGCCCGGCGCGCTCGGCAGAGAAGTACGCCCTGATCTGGACCGCCGAGGGCTCGCCGCTTTCCGTGCATACCGCCCGGCAGGCAAAGCTGCTGTCGGAAAAGACCGGGCTTCGAGTCGAATTCGCGATGCGCTATGGCGAGCCGGCCATCGACCCGGTGAGGCAATTCGACCGAGTGGTTCCGCTTTATCCGCAATACTCCGACAGCGCGACCGGCAGCGTGCTGGATCTTCTTCCGCGCAATGCATCCTTCGTCAAGGACTTCCACGATCATCCGGCGTACATCGAGGCGCTCTCTGCCAACGTGCGCAGGCACTGGCAGCGCCACGGCGACGGTCCGATGCTGGTCATGAGCTTTCACGGACTCCCCAAGCGCGGCGCCGAAGCGTATGCAACGCAGTGCCGGACCACGGCAACACTGCTGGCAGACCGGCTGCGCCTGAACGAAGGCGCGTGGCGCGTGACATTCCAATCGCGCTTCGGCTTCGCCGAGTGGCTGCAACCCTATACGCAGGCGACGCTGGTCGCCATGGCCAAGGCCGGAACGAAACGGGTAGACGTCGTCTGCCCCGGATTCGTTTCCGACTGCCTTGAGACGCTGGAGGAAATCGGCATCGCGGCGCGCAAGGCCTTCCTCGCGGCCGGCGGCCGCGAGTTTCACGTCGTTCCCTGCCTGAACGAATCGCCGGAGTGGATCGCGGCGCTCGAGCGGCTTGCGCTCGGCTAGCGCCCGAGCAGGCCCTTCAGCCGGTCCCTGACCTTGTCGCCGACCTTGCTCTTCGCCAGGTCGCCGGCCACCGCGCGGTAGTCGACTTCGTACTTCATCGCGTCGAGGGGGCCGGCCAGCTTCACCGGCACGGTGAGACTGGTGGTGCCGACGACGGAAGCCCTGACCACGTAGTTGATGGCCGATCTGCCGATGTCGATGTCACCGCTGCCGCCGATGCGCAGCAGCGGCGACTTGACGTCGAGGTCCTCGTTGTGCGCGACGCCGTTCTTGATCGAGAAGCTCGCGGAAAGCTCCGAGAAGTCGGTCCTTTCCCTGCTGTCGGCCGCCTGCCCCGACTGCCTGCCGGCCGCGGCGCGCGCTTTGCGCAGCAGCTCGGCAATGTCGATGCCCTTGATCGCGCCGTCGCGCAGGCGCACTTTCGCGGCGCCGGAAAGCGATCGCTTCATCGCGCCCGCCGTCGCTCCGGCCGCGGCGAGCTCGAGCGCCACGTTGCCCTTTCCTTCCAGGCGATCCTGGTGCGCGACGTCCCTGAGCAGCGGGCCGATCGACACGTTCGAGAGAGTCTCCTTCAGCGCGATGCGGTTTGCGTTGCCGTCAAGGGACAGGGCGCCGCTCAGCTCGCCCTCGTACAGGCTGGCCGAGTGCGGGCTGATTTCGGCGCGGCCGCCGGCGGCCTTGAGCTGGGCCTTGAGCTTTGAGAGCTTGAGACCTTGCACTTGCAGCGCCCCGATCTGCAGCTGTCCCTGCGCATTGAGGCCTTTTAGCCCTGAGAGATCTACCGCAGCGTCCGGCTTGTTCTCCCCAGCGGCGAGATAGCGGTCCAGATCGAGCCGATCGATGTCGAGGTCGAAGCGGTAGGAAGGCTGCGCCGTGCGCGCCATCGCGAGCTTGCCCCTGATGCTCGATTCGTCGAGCCTGGCGGTGAAGTCGACGCCGATGGAATCGGCGATGCGGCCGGTGTGGACCTCGAGGTCGCTCAAGGAGATCTCCTGCCCGGTGCTGGTGTCGCGGTAAGCAACCGCCGCGCGGTCGATGTCGACGCCGGCGATGTCGAAGATCACCGGCGTCGATTGATCTTTCTTCCTGGGCGCAGGCTTCTCGGCCTTGCCTTCCAGCAGGTCGCTGAAGTTGTAGCTCGCGTCCTTGTTCTTGACGAGCTGCGCCCTGAGCCCCGAGACGCGCACCGCCTCGACGATCACTTGCCCGTGCAGCAGCGGCAGCAGTTTCACCGACGCATGCGCCGACTCGAGCCGGACGAACTCCCTGCCGCTGCCCCGCTCGGACAGCGTCACCCCGCCGACACCCGCGCCCAGGCTCGGGAAGAAGACGAGCTTGAGCTCGCCCTGCAGCTTCAGCGTGCGCCCGGTCCGCTCCTTGGCGATGCGCTCGATGTCGTCCTTGTAGCGGTTGGCGTCGAACGTGAGCGCGAAGACGAGGACCACCGCCACCAGAAGGGCCGCGACCCCGCCCAGCGCGAGCCACAGGTACTTGACTAGTTTTGTCATAAATTCAGTAATTTAATGGTTTCGCTAGGATCGCCGAGCCAGGCTTGAAAGCCTGCGGGCCCATCCCCAATTCGATGCGATGCAAGAGCAGAACATGCAGCCGGACGAGTCGCAAGGCAAAGACAAGCCGCTGGAGGAGCTGCTGGCCGAGGCACAGGCCAAGCTGCAGCAGCAGCGCGACTCCCTGATGCGCGCGGTGGCGGACGCGGAAAACGCCCGCAAGCGCGCCCAGGCTGAGGCGACGGCGGTACAGAAATACGCTGTGGAGCGCTTTGCCGAGCAGCTCCTGCCGGTCGTCGACAGCCTGCAGGCCGCGCTCGCCAGCGAAAACACCGGCCGCGAGGCGCTGCGCAACGGGGTCGAGCTGACCCTGAAGCAGCTCGGGGCGGCGCTCGAGCGCGCCAACGTCCGGGAGATCAGCCCGGCGACGGGCGAGCGCTTCGACCCCCATCGCCACCATGCGATGGCGGCGGTCGAAGCGCCCGGCTGCGAACCGAATACCGTGGTCTCGCTCATGCAGAAAGGCTACACGCTGCATGATCGCGTGCTGCGTCCGGCGCTCGTCACGGTTGCCAAGCAGCTTGAAAACGACGACCGAAACCCCATATCCGACATAGATTTAGATTAAGGGCAGCCCCATGGCAAAAATCATCGGCATCGACCTCGGCACTACCAATTCGTGCGTCGCGATCATGGAGGGCGGCAAGCCCAAGGTGATCGAGAACTCGGAGGGCGCGCGCACCACGCCTTCGATTGTCGCTTACACCGAGGACGGCGAAATCCTGGTCGGCGCGCCGGCCAAGCGACAGGCGGTGACCAACGCAAAGAACACCGTCTACGCGGTCAAGCGCCTTATCGGCCGGAAATACGATGACCCGGAATCGCAGAAGGCGATGAAGCTCTCGCCCTACAAGATCGTGCGCGCCGACAATGGCGACGCGTGGGTCGAAGTGCGCGGCAGGAAGATCGCGCCGCAGCAGGTGTCGGCGGAGATCCTGCGCAAGATGAAGAAGACCGCCGAGGACTATCTCGGCGAGGAAGTCACCGAGGCGGTGATCACCGTCCCGGCGTACTTCAACGACTCGCAGCGCCAGGCCACCAAGGACGCGGGCCGCATCGCGGGGCTCGACGTCAAGCGCATCATCAACGAGCCCACCGCGGCCGCGCTCGCCTTCGGCCTCGACAAGGCTGGCAGGAAGGACATGAAGATCGCCGTCTACGACCTGGGCGGCGGCACGTTCGACATCTCGATCATCGAGATCGCGGACGTCGAGGGCGAGAAGCAGTTCGAAGTGCTCTCCACCAACGGCGACACCTTCCTCGGCGGCGAGGACTTCGACCAGCGTTTGATCGACTACGTGGTGACCGAATTCAGGAAGGACCAGGGCGTCGACCTGTCGAAGGACGTGCTCGCGCTGCAGCGGCTGAAGGAAGCCGCCGAGAAGGCGAAGATCGAGCTGTCGTCCTCGCAGCAGACCGAGCTCAACCTGCCCTACATCACGGCGGACCAGAGCGGGCCGAAGCACCTGACGATGAAGCTCACCCGCGCCAAGTTCGAGTCGCTGGTCGACGAGCTCATCGCGAAGACCATCGAGCCCTGCCGCATCGCGGTCAAGGACGCGGGCGTCAAGCTCGACGAGATCAACGACGTGATCCTGGTCGGCGGGCAGACGCGCACGCCCAAGGTGATCGACAAGGTACGGGAGTTCTTCGGCAAGGAGCCGAGGAAGGACGTCAACCCCGACGAGGCGGTCGCCATCGGCGCAGCGATCCAGGCCGGCGTGCTCAAAGGCGACGTCAAGGACGTGCTGCTGCTCGACGTGACGCCGCTTTCGCTCGGCATCGAGACGCTCGGCGGCGTGATGACCAAGCTCATCAACAAGAACACCACCATCCCGACCAAGGCGACGCAGGTGTTCTCGACCGCTGAGGACAACCAGAGCGCGGTGACGATCCACGTCCTGCAGGGCGAGCGCGACATGGCGGCCGGCAACAAGTCGCTCGGCCAGTTCAACCTCACCGACATCCCGCCCTCCCCGCGCGGCATGCCGCAGATCGAGGTCACGTTCGACATCGACGCGAACGGCATTCTTCACGTCACGGCCAAGGACAAGGCCACCGGCAAGGAGAACAAGATCAAGATCCAGGCGAGCTCGGGGCTCACCGAGGCCGAGATCCAGCGCATGGTGAAGGACGCCGAGGCGCATGCCGAGGAAGACCGCAAGACGCTGGATCTCGTCAACGCGCGCAACCAGCTCGAAGCGCTGGTGCACTCGGTCCGCAAGTCGCTCAAGGACTACGGCGACAAGCTGGAGGCGGGCGAAAAGGAGAGAATCGAGTCCGCGCTGAAGGACGCCGAGGGCTCGCTCAAGTCGGAAGACAAGGCGGCGATCGACGCCAAGGCGCAGGCGCTCGCGCAGGCGGCGCAAAAGCTGGGCGAAAAGATGTACGCCGAAACCCAGGCGCAGGCGGGCGGCCAGCAGGCGCAAGGCGCCGCCCCGGGGGACGCCGGCAAGAAGGACGATAGCAACGTCGTCGACGCCGAGTTCACCGAGGTGAAGGACAAGAAGACCGGCTGAGCCCGAGCCGCAGGAGCCAGGGAGCAGCGGGCCGCGCACGTGGCCCGTTTTTGCATGGACGGGAGCATGGCGAAGCGCGACTACTACGAAGTGCTCGGACTGAACCGGGACGCCTCCGAGGAGGACATCAAGAAGGCCTACCGGCGCCTCGCCATGAAATGGCATCCGGACCGCAACCCGGACAATCCCAAGGCGGAGGAGCACTTCAAGGAGGCGAAAGAGGCCTACGAGGTGCTGTGCGACGCGGCGAAGCGCTCGGCCTACGACCAGTTCGGCCACGCCGGCGTCGATCCGCAAGCCGGCATGGGCGCCGCCGGAGCCGCGGGCATGGGCGGCTTCGGCGACATCTTCAGCGACATTTTCGGCGAGATCTTCGGCGGCGGACGCCCTGGCGGCGGGCGCAGCACCGTGTACCGCGGCGCCGACCTGCGCTACAACCTCGAGATCTCGCTCGAGCAGGCGGCGCACGGCTTCGAGACCAAGATCCGCATCCCCGGCATGGCGGCATGCGAGAGCTGCAAGGGTACCGGCGCACGCCCCGGCTCGCAGCCGACCACCTGCCCGACCTGCCGCGGCGCCGGGCAGGTGCGGGTGTCGCAGGGTCCGTTCTCCATCGCGCAGACCTGTCCGCGCTGCCACGGCACGGGCAGCATCATCCCGAATCCCTGCACCGCCTGCGGCGGCACGGGACGCGTCAAGCTGCAGAAGACGCTCTCGGTGAGGATCCCGGCCGGCGTCGACGAGGGCGACCGCGTGCGCCTGTCCGGCGAAGGCGAGCCCGGAGTCAACGGCGGCCCGCCCGGCGACCTCTATGTCCAGGTGCACATCAAGCCGCACCCGGTGTTCCAGCGCGACCACGACGACCTGCACTGCGAGATGCCGATTTCGTTCAGCAGCGCGGCGCTCGGCGGCGACATCGGCATCCCGACGCTGGACGGCACGGCGCACATCCGCGTGCCGGCCGAGACGCAGACCGGCAAGACCTTCCGCCTGAAGGGCAAAGGCATCAAGGGCGTGCGCAGCCACCTGCCGGGCGACCTGTTCTGCCACGTGGTGGTGGAAACGCCGGTCAGCCTCACCGAGCGCCAGCGCCAGCTGCTGCGCGAGTTCGAGTCGATCAGCCAGCAGGACAGCGCGCGCCACAACCCGCGCGCCAAGTCCTGGCTCGACAAAGTGAAGGAGTTTTTCGAAGGCTAGAAATTCGGGGCTAAGAATCGGGGTCAGAGCCCGATTTCCTTTAGCTCCGCAAGAATCGCTTGCTGTCTCAGCTGGGTGTCTGCTGTCGGCCAAAAGCGGTCATTCGAGCTTCCCGGAAGTGGGCACCCAAAACCTCTACCCTCGAAAATCAAACCCCGCCGAAGCGGGGTCTGTGTGAGTGCTGCTGAACGAGACTAGGCGGCTCCTTTCAGCTTCCTGCGCCGCGCTCCGAATCCGAGCAAGCCAGGAGGCCTGCTCGAAGCGGTCGTTCGATTGGAGGGTCGCAAAAACCAGGAGTCAGCGCTTCACTTCGGCGGCTGCGTCTTCTGGAATGCGATTGCGCCGTCTACCAGCGCGTACACCGCAAGCAGCGTCAGCAGTGTGCCGCCTGTGAACCACTCAAGCGGCCCCAACTTCCAAACCTGCTGCGTCAGGCCCGCCAGCAGTCCGATCACCCCGCAGAGAAAGCCGAGCGCAGCACCAATGCGGGCAACCATTGTCCGCTTCTCACCTACCGCCATGGCACACCCCCTTGGATTCTCCTCCCGAGCGTGATCCGCAATTGCGAGGAGGATTTGGTTGCTAACGGGGAACCAGTCTGCGCGCCGTCACTTGCCGGGTCAAGGGAAGGCCCACCGCGCGCATCATCAGGGAATGACCGCTCCGTGTCGAAAGCAGACATTCAAACTAAGGGACTACTGGAAATAGGGCTCTGACCCCGATTTTTCTCTATCCGGGCTTGACCCCGGCCTGGCGGACCACGCGCTCGTAGCGCTCGGCATCGTTCTTGATGCGCGCCAGGAACTCGGCCGGCGTCATCCAGACTGCCTCGGCGCCGGCGCTCTCGACGAAGCGCTTCTGCACCTCCGGCGAGTTGAGTGTCTGACGCACTTCCGCGTTGATGCGGTCGACGATCGCCTGCGGCGTGCCCTTCGGCGCGAATAGCCCCACCCAGATCGACGCGTCGAGATCCGGGATGCCGGCGTCGCGCGGCGTGGCCCATGAAGGATCGAGCGGAGATTTCTTCGCCGTGGTGATGCCGATCACCTTGCCACGCCCCGACTTGATGTGCGGGATGGCGCCCGGCGCCGCCATGACGCCGAACTGAACGTCGCCGGAGGCCACCGCGGCGGCGGCGGGCGCCCCGCCCTTGTACGGAACGTGCAGCAGCTTGATCCCGGCGGCGAGAGCGAGCCATTCGCCTGCGAGGTGATTGATGCTGCCGTTGCCGGCGGAGGAGAAGCTGATCGAGCCCGGATTGGCTTTCGCGGCGGCGACCAGCTCCTGGAAATTGTTGAAAGGCGCCGCGCTGTTCGCAAGGTAGAGCATCGGCGCATCGCTGACCATCGTGATCGGCACGAAGTCGCGCTCGAGCTCGTACGGCACGTTCTCGAACAGCGCCGGGTTCACCGCGAACTCGCCGGTGTGCGCCATGAGAAGCGTGTACCCGTCCGGCGCCGACTTCTGCACGGCCGTGGTGGCAATGAAGCCGTTACCGCCTGGACGGTTCTC
>Ga0209157_1000372_pt1 | contig 38792 bp, 31 predicted proteins | sample GraSoiAngelo_135_FD_185892 | JGI IMG/M metagenome (GOLD analysis project Ga0209157, IMG submission 185892) | Grasslands soil microbial communities from the Angelo Coastal Reserve, California, USA - 14_0929_05_40cm (SPAdes) (version 2) | ecosystem: Environmental > Terrestrial > Soil > Grasslands ...
ATCTCGAGCGCAACGTCGCGCGGCTCCAGTCGGCGTGGCGCCAAATGGGACGGCCCATCATCCACGTCCAGCACCTGTCCAAGGAGCCACGATCGCCACTGCGGCCGGGGCAGCCGGGCGTCGAGATTAAAGACGAGGTGCGGCCGCTCCCCGGAGAGCCGGTCGTTCAGAAATCGGTCAACAGCGCGTTCATCGGTACGACGCTCGAAGCCGACCTGCGGCGTCGTGGCATCACGACGCTGGTGATGGTCGGGCTGCAGACAAACATGTGCGTGTCGACGACCGCACGGATGGCCGGCAACCTGGGCTTCACCACCTACGTCGTATCGGATGCCACGGCGACGTTCGACAACACGGGACCGGACGGGAAGCGCTACGCTTCCGAGCTCCTGCACGACGTCGCGCTGGCCGACTTGCACGGCGAGTTCGCTACCGTGGTCGACACCGCGACGATTCTCCGGCAAGCTGCGCGGGACGTCGCATGAGTCTCCGCAAAGTCAATCTCGCTGAGATGTTCGGCCGGTTTCAGGATCACTGGAAGCCCAAAATTGTCGGCGAAGTGAACGACAGCCTTGTCAAGCTGGTGAAGTTCAAGGGTGAGTTCGTCTGGCATCACCACGACCGCGAGGACGAAATGTTCCTGGTCGTCAAAGGTCGCATGCGGATGCAGCTGCGGGACGGCGACGTGTCGGTCGGACCGGGCGAATTCATCATCATCCCTCACGGCGTCGAGCATAAGCCGGTCGCCGAAGAGGAGACCGAGGTGGTGCTCTTCGAGCCCAACTCGACGCTGAACACCGGAAACGTCCGGAATGAACGGACGGTCGCACAGCTCGATCGCCTGTAGGACGCTACCATGATCGCGCGGATCTGGCATGGGGTCACCGCGGCCGACCGGGCTGACGAGTACGCTGCGTATCTCGATCGCACCGGCGTGCGCGACTGCCGCGCCATTCCTGGCAACCGCGGCGTGTACGTGCTGCGCCGCGTCCAGAATGACCGTGCCGAATTCACGTTCGTGTCGCTGTGGGAATCCCTCGACGCTATCCGGCAATTCGCCGGAGAGGACTATGAGAAAGCCCGCTACTACGCGGAAGACCGCGACTTCCTCATCGAGCTCGAGCCCTTCGTCGAGCACTACGACGTCGTCGCCCGAGATCTCCCTCGATCCAGCTGACGCCCGCGAGTGGGACGAGTTGCGCCAGCTCGGTCACCGGATGGTGGACGAGATGCTCGAGTATTTGCGCACCGTCCGGGAGCGTCCGGTGTGGCGGCCCGTTCCGGCTGAGGTGCGTCAGCGGCTGGCGGGCGGAGACGCCGCGCCGCGCCGCCCGACGCCGGCGGCGCAAGTGTACGAGGAGTTCAAGCGCGACGTGTTGCCCTACCCCACCGGCAACATCCATCCACGCTTCTGGGGCTGGGTCATCGGCACGGGGACGCCGCTCGCGATGCTCGCCGACATGCTCGCCTCGGGCATGAATCCGCAGGTCGCCGAGTTCGATGACTCATCCGCGGTCGTGGAGAATCAGGTCATCGGATGGCTCGTCGAGCTGCTCGGGCTTCCCGCCGGCACGCACGGCCTGCTCGTCTCGGGCGGCTCCATGGCGAATTTCGTGGGGCTGGCGGTCGCCCGGAACGCACGCGCCGGGTTCGATGTCCGCGAGCGCGGCCTGCAGAACGGCGCCGGGGGCGGCGGGGGGGGACCCGGCCTCACCGTGTATGCCTCCAGCGAGACCCACTCGTCGGTGCGCAAAGCCGTCGAGCTCCTGGGACTGGGGCATGATGCCCTGCGCTCGATTCCCGTCACGGCCGACTACGCGATCGATCTGAAGCTGCTGCGCGAGACCCTCGCCACCGACAAGGCCGCGGGCCGGCGTCCGATCTGTATCGTCGGCAATGCCGGGACGGTGAACACCGGAGCGACCGACGATCTGCGGGCACTGGCGGGCCTGAGCCGCGAGGAAGGCACGTGGTTCCACGTCGATGGGGCCTTCGGTGCGCTCGCGGCGCTCGTCCCCGAGCTGCGGCCGCTGGTCGCCGGACTCGAGCACGCCGATTCGGTCGCGTTCGACCTGCACAAATGGCTCTACATGCCCTACGAAGTTGGCTGCACGCTCGTCCGCGATCAAACGGCACACCGTGCCACGTTCAACGTGACGCCCGCGTACCTTGCCTCGTTCGATCGCGGGATCGCGGCGGGCGGCTTCCCATTCGCCGAGCGTGGCGTCCAGCTGTCGCGCGGCTTCCGGGCGCTCAAGGTCTGGATGTCATTCAATACGCATGGGGTGGACGCCTTTGCGCGGCTGATTCATCAGAATGTGCGGCAGGCGCACTATCTCGCCGGCTTGGTGAGCAAGCATCCGCGGCTCGAGCTGCTCGCGCCGGCGCCGCTGAATGTGGTCTGCTTCCGTTATCGGGCGCCGGGCCTCTCTGATGAGCGGCTGAATGAGCTCAACAAGGAAATCCTGCTGCGAATTCAGGAGAGCGGGCTGGCGATCCCATCCCAAACGATCCTGGGAGGCAAGTTCGCGATTCGGGTCGCGATTACGAACCATCGCAGCCGTCGTGACGATTTCGATCTGCTGGTGCGCGCCGTCGTCGAGACCGGTACCGCGCTGCGCTAAGCCTCGGGCGTGCCCACGATCTTCCCTTCGAGCGGATTGCTGAACGACCGCACGGTGTGATAGGCGAGATCGATGTCCTTGGCCTTCCCAAATTCGGTGAGGATATCATCCCAAATGGCCGATACGGTGCCGCGGCGGCGGCGCGGCTCGATCAGATAACGAATCGTGAGCAGAATGCCGGAGGCCACAGAGCTGGTATAGACGATCGGCGTCAGCTTCTTGTAGTTAATCAGAAACTGCTGTGAGGCGGCCAGCAGATCGCGCTCCGCCTCCGCCGTGAGATGCTCGGCGTGCTTGAAGGCGATCGCGGTCAGAATCTCTTTTGCCTTCCTCCAGTTGCTCTCATACGTCACGAGCACCGGCACTTCGTTCCAGATGTACTTGGGATATGTACGATGCGGCCGGTGCTTTGATCCGCGTCGACCCAGACACCAATCTCGTTCAGCGTGAACTGGAACAGATGGACGTCGATGACATCGCCACGGTGTTTGGCGATTTCGATGCGATCGCCGACCTCGAACGGTCGCCGCCACACGATGAACGCCCACCCCGCGAGATTGGTCAGCGGATCCTTGAGGGCGATCGCGAAGCCCGCCGAGGCGAGGCCGAGGAATGTGGCGAGCGATGTGAAACCTACGAGCCACTCGCGGCCGATCACCAGGACGGCGATCGCGAGAGTCAGGTACGTAATCGTCTTGCGCCAGCGATAGCGCTTCCACGGGTCGGTGACCCGCCGATAAACCACCGCCAAGACGAGCCGCTCGACGATCCACAGCCCCGCGATCACGATCACCGTGACCAGCAGGTGAATCTGTACCGCTGGACTCAAGCCGATACGGTTTTGCAGCCAGTCGCGCACGGTGGCCAAAGCTACGGGTCCTCCTACTTTTAGGCCACCGATGGAACAGCTCCACATCCTGCGCGACCTCGCCGTCATCTTCGCCGGCTCGCTGCTGGTCATTCTGGTTTTCTATCGGCTCAAGCTGCCCGCCCTGCCTGGCTTCATCGTCGCGGGCATTCTGCTCGGCCCCAACGCCCTCGGGCTCGTCAACGATCCGCGCGACGTGGAGGGACTGGCCGAAGTCGGCGTGATCATGCTGCTGTTCACGATCGGCATCGAATTCTCACTCAGCCGTCTCCGCGAAATGGGGCGCCAGATTCTCGCGGGCGGTATCGCGCAGATGGGCTTCACCGTGCTGGCCACGCTCGGGGTGGGCCTAGCGTTTCTCGGAAGCTGGCGGGTGTCGCTGTTCCTGGGATTCCTGATCGCGTTGTCGAGCACGGCCATCGTCCTCAAAGTGCTGACCGACAAGGGGGAGATCGACGCACCGCACGGCCGCCTGGCGACGGGCGTCCTGATCTTCCAGGACCTGTGTGTCGTGCCGATCATGCTGGTGCTGCCCTTCCTGGCGGGCAACGCGGCGGGCGGCGTCGCGGGACTGCTTCTGGCATTGGGCAAAGCGGCGCTGGTCGTGGTGGGCGTTATTCTCGCCGCCCGGACCGTCGTGCCACGGGCGCTGTCGCTGATTCTGAAGACGCGAAGCCGCGAGCTGTTCCTCATCGCTGTGATTCTCATCGGGACACTCACGGCGCTCGGCACGGCCGCGGTGGGCGCGTCGCTCGCGCTCGGGGCCTTTCTCGCCGGCCTCATCATTTCGGAATCGGACTATGGCTATCAGGCGCTCGCCGAGCTGATGCCATTCCGGGACATCTTCATTTCGCTGTTCTTCGTCGCGGTGGGGATGCTCGTGCAGCTCGACACGATTCGTGCGCACCTCGGCGTCACCCTGCTCGCCGTCGCGGTGATTATGGGTGGCAAGACGCTCTCGGCGGCCGTTGGGCCAGCGCTGCTGGGTTACTCAGGCCGCGTCGCATTGCTCGCTGGCGTCGCGGTCTCGCAGATCGGCGAGTTCTCATTCGTCCTCGCAAAGCAGGGACGCGAGGCCGGACTCGTGCCGGATCTGCTGTACCAGCAATTCCTGGGGATCGCCGTCATCACGATGCTGGTGACGCCGTTCCTGCTCCAGGGCGGGCCGGCGATGCTCGATGCGTTCGAGAAGATGGTGCCGCTCGACAAGGTGTTGCCCGGCTTCCGGCCGCGCGGCTTTGCCCCCGTGCACGACCCCGTGAGGGATCATGTGGTGGTCGCGGGTTACGGACTCAATGGCCGCAACCTCACGGCCGCGCTGCGGGCGATCCATGCGCCCTATCTCATCGTCGAATTGAACGCGCAGACGGTGCGCAAGGCGCGCTCCGAGGGCGAGCCGGCCTTCTACGGCGACGCCACGCGCGACGAGATCCTGCGCGCCCTCGGCATTGACCGCGCGCGCATGTTCGTGATCGCCATCTCGGATCCCGCCGCAACCCAGCGGATGGTGCGCGTCGCGCGCGAGATCAACCCGAAGCTGTATATCATCGCGCGCACCAGGTACGTGGTGGAGATCCCGGAGCTGACGCGCCTCGGGGCGAACGTCGTGATTCCCGAGGAATTCGAGACCTCCATCGAGATCTTCTCGCGCGTGCTGGCGCAGTACGATGTGCCGCGCGACGAGATCGAACGCCTGGTGAGCGAGATCCGCGCGTCGCATTACCAGGCCCTGCGCCCCGGCGCACGCCCGCGCCTCACCCTGACCGGCACGCTCGGCGCGATGCCGCAGATGCACGTCGAGCGCATCGTCCTCGGTCCGGACGCGCCGGCCGTCGGGCAGACGCTCGCCGACACCGGGCTCCGCTCGCGCACCGGCGCGCTGATCCTCGCGGTCAGGCGCGGCGAAAGCGACCTGGCGACGCCGGAGCCCACCTTCCAGCTCGCGACTGGTGACGTGCTCGTGGTGGTGGGTCAGGCGCCACAAATCAAAAGTGCCCATCGCCTGCTCACCGGGGAGGGGGGCGAGCCGAGCTGAAGCGCAACGTGAGCCCCGTCACTCGTTAACTGTCGATCGCGCAATATCGTCTGCAGATCATGCGCGCATTCTGCCGACTATCGCTTTTCAGTCTCGCGGTCGCCATCGCCGGTTGCGGCAACAACGGGTCGGGGACCGGTCCCGCCACCGCGGGACGCGTTCCCTTGCCCCAGCTCGGCATCGGCACCTACAAAGGATTCGTGGGCGGCCTGTACCCCGCCGGCGCGAACGTCGAACCGGCGGCACACGCGGCGGCCGGGCAGTCGCGCGCACAGGCCATCGTTCCACTCGACACCTCGGGGGCGCTCAGCGCGAGCGGGAAGGTCGTCCTGCTGTCGCTGGGGATGTCGAACACGACGCAGGAGTTCTGTTCGGCAAGCTCGACGACGACGAGTTGCAGCAGCTGGAGCTTCATGGGGCAAGCCGCGGCCGATCCGAGCGTCAACCACACGACGCTGGCAATCGTGAATGGCGCGCGCGGCGGCCAGGACGCGCAGGCGTGGGATGCGACGACGGACGCCAATTACGACACCGTCCGGCTGAACCGCCTGGGTCCGTTGGGTCTCACCGAGCGGCAAGTCCAGATCGTCTGGGTCAAACAGGCCGACGCCGGGCCGCAGGACTCGTTACCGTCGGCCCAGTCCGACGCGTACCAGCTCGAGTCGCGGCTGGGCAACATCGCGCGGGCGCTCAGATCACATTATCCGAATTTGAAAATCATTTTCTTCTCGAGTCGGATCTACGCGGGCTACGCGACGACCACGCTGAACCCCGAGCCGTTCGCCTACGAGTCGGGCTTCGCGGTGAAGTGGTTGATTCAGGCGCAGATCGAACAGATGTCGAACGGCGGGACGGTGACCGACGCGCGCGCCGGCGATCTCAACTACAACAGCGGCGCGGCGTGGCTCGCCTGGGGGCCGTATCTCTGGGCCGACGGCATGACGCCGCGCCAAGGCGACGGTCTGGTGTGGCAGAGTACGGATTTCGTGCAAGACGGGACGCATCCGTCGCAGAGCGGCCAACAGAAGGTCGGGACGATGCTGCTCGCGTTCTTCAAGACCTCGCCGTTCACCAAATGCTGGTTTGTGAACGGAGGAACTTGCCCGTAGAATCAACTCCCCCATCGATCTCGAGGGAGCCGCATGATCGCGCTCTTCCCCGCACTACTGCTCATCGCCACGCAACAGCCAACGCCTCTCACTATCGGTCCCATCGTCGCCCGGCCGGGTCAAGCCGCGACCGGATTTATTGCGGTACCAGCCGGCGTCGATTCCGGAACTCGGATTCCGATCACGATCGTCCGCGGGGCGCAGGCCGGGCCGACGCTCGCGTTGATCGCGGGGACACACGGCTCCGAGGTCGCACCGGTCGTCGCGCTCGAGCGGGTGCGGGCGGCGCTCGATCCCGCGCGACTGCGCGGCACCGTCCTGATCGTGCACGTGGCAAACATGCCGTCCTTCCTCGGCCGCACGATCTATTACAGTCCCGTCGACGGCAAGAATCTAAACCGCGTCTATCCGGGCAAGGCCGATGGCACCGTCTCGGAGCGGATCGCGTTCGCGATCACGCGCGACATCATTGAGGCGGCCGACTATCTCGTGGACATGCACGCGGGAGACGGTAACGAGTCACTCCGCCCCTATACCTATTGGAGCCCGCTCGGGCTCAACGCGCGCGCCGACTCGATCGCTCGAGAGATGGCCTTGGCGTGGGGCAACGATCACATCGTGATCGATACCATGCGCCCGCGCGATCGGAATGCGTCGGTGTACACGCAGAACACGGCGCAAATTCGCGGCAAGCCGTCGCTCACCACCGAGACCGGGTACCTCGGCGTCCCCGTCGAGGAGATGGTCCAGCGCAACGTCGATGGCGTGTTCCGGTTGCTGCGGTATTTGCGGATGCTGCCGGGCGACGTCGAGCTCGTGCGCAGTCCGCTGTTTTTCGAACGGACCGAGGTCCTGCGGAGCCCGGCGACGGGCGTCTGGCATGCCAAAGTCGAGCGCGGGCAAAGCGTGCAGAAAGGCACGGTGGTGGGGATCCTCACCGACTTCTTCGGCGTGACACAAGCCGAGATCCGCGCACCGTTCGGCGGAATCATGTTGTATGTCGTCGGTACGCCCGCCATGTCGCAAGGCGAGCCGCTGGGCATGATCGGAGAGCCTCGGTTGGAACGGTGAGCCGCTACGCCACGCCCCACTCCCGGCGTAACGACTGGTGCCGTAGGAATCACGATTTCTGCCGCGTTGACGAGGGGCGCCCATCCTCCGACCATTTACTCCCGTAGTGCGAGAACAAGTGGACACCCTGAGTGGCTGAGGATGCAGTAGGAAGCGCCGGTCATGGTCCAAGGACAGCCCGTTCGGCAGTGGACAATGAAGCGACTCATGGGTTCGGCGTTGCTGGCCGGGTTCGTGGCTCTCCTTGTGTTGGAGCTAGCCCTCGCTCAGGATTCCGACCCGCTCGATCTCACCGATCTATTCGACAAGTTGAGCACCGCTCCCACTGAATGGGGAACGGGCATTCTGTACGCGCTCTTGGGTACGGTGAGACGACCCGATTTCAACTCACCGCTGAATGGCGCGCCCTTGGAGTACTATCCGCGCCTGTGCGCGGTGGCAGAGTATGTACGCGCACACCTCAAGGATCCCATAACCCTCGCCGATGCAGCCCGTGTGGCCGGGCTTGAGAGAAAGTACTTCTCCGCCTATTTCCGCTCAAAAGTCGGCGTCTCATTCACAGAGTGGCGTCGCCTCCTCCGCATTAACCAGGCCAAGGAATTGATGGCGAATCGGGAGACTTCGATCCCTCGCGTCGCTTTTGCGTCCGGTTTTCGGGACGTGCGGACGTTCGAACGCGCGTTCAAGCACGTCGTCGGCGTGCCTCCCGCGGTGTATCGAGCGGCCGTACGCCCTGAATCACGAATAGCGACGTGAGGATCGCGATCTTTGCCGCGCGCGACGGAGCGTTAGATGTAATTATCTAACGTCACCTCGCGTTGAGGTACTAATGAAGCGCCCCGCCTTAATCCTCCTGCTTTGCATCGTTGCCGCCTGCAGTCAAGACGCGACCACCGCCCTGCCAGAAGCGTCCGTCCAGGCCTCGAACTCTGCCAGCCACGGATTCCTCGCCTACGTGGCCAACTTTGGCTCGAACAGCGTGTCGGTGATCGAGACAGCGACCAACACCGTGGTCGCCACCGTCGCGGTTGGCGACCGCCCCCAAGGCGTGGTCATCACCCCCAAGGGGGACTTCGCCTACGTGACCAACACGGCGTCGGACAACGTGTCGGTGATCGAGACGGCCACCAACACTGTCGTCGCTACCGTCGCCGTTGGCGATCAACCCGAAGGCGTGGCCATCAGCCCCAAGGGGGACTTTGCCTACGTGACCAACACCGGCTCGGTCTGCTGCCCTGGACCGCCGCTCCGCACCGTGTCGGTGATTGAGACGTCCACCAACGTCGTGGTTGCCGCCGTTGAAGTCGGCAGCAACCCCGTGGGCGTGGCCGTCACCCCCAAGGGGGACTTCGTCTACGTGACCAACGCCGGCTCGAACAACGTGTCGGTGATCGCCACGGCCACCAACACCGTGGTCGCCACCGTGCCCGTTGGCAGCTTCCCCGTGCGCGTGGCCATCACCCCCAAAGGAGACTTCGCCTATGTGACCGACTTTGGCTCGAACAGCGTGTCGGTGATCGCGACCTCGACCAACGCCGTGGTCGCTACCGTGGCGGTTGGCGGGAGCCCCGAGGGCCTGGACATCACGCCCAAGGGGGACTTCGCCTACGTGACCGCTGGTTTGGACAACGTGGCGGTGATTGAGACGTCCACCAATACCGTGGCCGCCACCGTGGCCGTTGGCGGCCGCGGCGTGGCGATAACGCCCAAAGGCGACTTCGCCTACGTGACCAACCCTGTCTCGCACAACGTATCGGTGATCGAGATCTCCACCAACACCGTAGTGGCCACCGTTGCTGTCGGCAGCGAGCCCGTGGGCGTGGCCGTCACGCCCGCCAAACCAAAGTAGGAGTAGAGAGGCGGAGCGTGCGCATGAGACGGACAACGATTTACCAAAGCGCCTTAACTACCGCGATGGACGGTAAGCGCCGGAAGAGCATTGAGGCACTTGTCGCCAACACCGCGAATGAGCGCGTGCGGTTTAAGCATCATCCCACGCCACTGCAAACACGCCGTCGCACCGCGGGCACCGGATCTCGGTCGGGTGTCCGTTCAGCGGTGCTCGACCGCGACAGCCCGGGCAGACGGCGTACTGAGAGCCCCAACTCAGCGGAACCATGACCGCGTCCGACGGGCGGGCGACGACGGACCATCGTTGGGGCCGCCGGGGCACGATCTGCAGCGAGGACCTGGGCACACTGAAGGGCCGACTGTCTACCTCGAGGATGGCTTCATCTGGGGTGAGGCGAAGCACTTCGTACCACGCACCTCGCCGCACATGGCAGTTGATGTCGCCACGCACACGAGCCCATTGGAGTACTTCGGGCATGCTTGCGCCTCCGACGCGTCTTCCTATACCTAGGTAGACGAGCAAGGCGCCGTCAACCGCGACGACGCTCGCTCAAGGCGAGCACCGCCGCCAACCACAACCCGAGGGCGAGCATCGCATCTTCCCACCACGCCAACGACCTGCGCCTCATCAGAGCTCCCTTCGCCTTTACGTGAGGCAATTCGTGTGCCCGAAGCCTGCGGGGCGGCTGCCTTCGAGGGTTGTGTCGGCGCCACACCGTCGACCGTGGACGGGGCTCGATGTCGAAGCGGCACCGCAACGCGGCGATTCCGGGGCTACGCCACCCCCCGGCGGTCGAGGCTCCGGTATTGAATCGCTTCACTCACATGCTTGGGCTCGAGCGCCGCGGCCTGATCGAGGTCGGCGACGGTACGCGCGATCTTGAGGATGCGATGGTAGGCCCGTGCCGATAGCCCGAGCCGCGTGATCGCGGTCTTGAGCAACGCATCCGCTCCGTCGGAGACCTTGCAGTGCGTGCGGATGTCGCGCGGCGCCATATGCGCGTTGGCGTAGATCCCAGCTCGGTTGGCGAACCGCTCACGCTGCACCGTACGTGCCCGATCCACCCGCTCGCGGATGGCCTCGCTCGGTTCTCCTCCGCTCTCCGTCGTGAGCGCCTTGTACTTGACCGCCGGTACCTCGAGATGAATGTCGATGCGATCGAGCAACGGGCCCGAGACGCGCGCGAGATAGCGCTGCACGACCAGCGATCCACAGGCGCACGTGTGATGCGGATCTCCGAACCAGCCACACGGACACGGATTCATCGCCGCGGCCAGCATGAAGCGCGCCGGATACGACAGGCTCATCGCGGCGCGCGCGATCGTTACCACGCCATCCTCCATCGGTTGACGCAACACTTCGAGCACGTTCTTGCGGAACTCCGGCAGCTCGTCGAGAAACAGCACGCCCCCATGCGCCAGGCTCACCTCGCCGGGGCGCGGATAGGATCCGCCGCCGATCAATCCGGCATCAGAGATCGTGTGATGCGGCGCGCGGAAGGGCCGCCGCGCGACCAGCGACTCCCCCAACGGCAGCGTGCCCGCCACCGAATGGATCTTGGTCGTCTCGAGGGCCTCGTCGAGACTCATTTTGGGGAGAATGGTGGGCAGCCGGCGGGCGAGCATCGTCTTCCCCGAACCTGGTGGTCCCACCAAGAGGATGTTGTGCCCGCCAGCCGCCGCCACTTCCAGTGCGCGCTTCGCGTGCGGCTGTCCCTTCACCTCGGCGAAGTCCACGTCGTCCCTGGCGCGTTCGGCAAACAGCCGTGCCACATCGATCGAGGCGCTCGGCAGCTCGGCCCTGCCGTCGAGAAAGTCCGCGATCTCGGCCAGGCAGCTCGCACCCAGAACCCGCAAACCATCGACGACGCCTGCTTCTGACAGGTTCTCGTGCGGTAGGATGAGCGCGTCCACGCCGGCGGCTCGTGCCGCGAGCGCCACGGGCAACGCGCCGCGAATGGGCCGGACGGCCCCCTCCAGGCCGAGCTCCCCCAGCACGGCGATCTTGGCGAGCCGCTCCGGCTTCACCTGTTCGGTCGCGGCGAGAATCCCCAGCGCGATGGGCAAGTCGAAGGCGGAACCCTCTTTCCTTATGTCGGCAGGCGCCAGATTGACGGTAATGCGCCGGAGGGGGAACGTGTAACCGGTGTTGGCGAGGGCTGCCGACACGCGGTCGCGCCCTTCCTTGACCGCGCCCTGCGGCAGCCCGACCGTGACAAACGTCGGGAGACCGCTGGCGATGTCGGTCTCGACCTCGACCAGGTACGCATCGATCCCCAGGACGGCGGCGGAGCGGACCCGCGCGAGCATCACCCAGGCTACGTTTAGCAGCATCGGGGACGTACCCAAAAGCCCGCCGTGCGGGTCTAAATGACGCCACGGGGAGGATATGCGTATAGAGGTGATGCCTTTTCGAACATTATTGCTCCTTGGACTGCCGGCGGCGCTCGCGGCAACAACGGCATGCGCGCCGACTCGGGGCGGCGCTCAAGCCAAGGTCCCTGTCAGCGTCGCACGCGTGGAGCGTCGCGCCCTCCCATACGAGCTGGATGCGACTGGCACTGTCGAGCCGATCCGTTCCGTCGATGTCCTACCGCAAGTCAACGGCACCATCCTGCACGTGCACTTCGCCGAGGGAGACGAGGTCGCTCCCGGACAGGTGCTGTTCGAGATCGATCCGCGTCCCTACCAGGCGGCATTGCAACAGGCCGAAGGCGCGCTGCTACGCGACCTGACGAACGCCATCGCTGCCGCGCGCGAGGCCGCTCGCTACAAGACGCTGGCGACCACCAATACCGTCACGCAGGAAGACTACGAGGCGAAACAGTCGGCAGCAGACGCGGCGGCGGCAGCGGTTCGCTCCGACTCGGCGTCTGCCGCGATTGCACGGCTCAATCTGGAGTATGCGACAGTGCGCGCGCCGATTGGCGGGCGCACCGGACGTCTCCTCCTCCATGAGGGCAATCTCGTGCGCGCAGGCAGCGACGCGCTCGTCTCGATCGTGCAGATGCGCCCGATCCTCATACGCTTCCCCGTCCCTGCGATCAACCTGCCGGTGTTGCGACACCGAGCGGGTCAGGAGCTCGCCGTCATCGCCCTGCCGGCGCGGGATTCCGCGTCCGCCGTGCACGGCATCCTTTCCTTTGTAGACAACCAGGTCGACACCTCGACCGGCACGGTGTTACTGAAGGCCCGCTTTTCCAATCGCGACGGCGCGCTGTGGCCCGGCGAGTACGTCACCGTGACGCTGGTGCTGGGCGTCCAGCATGACGCGGTCGTGGTGCCCAGTCAGGCGGTCATGCAGGGTCAACAGGGCACCTACGTGTTCGTCGTCAACAACGACGGCACCGCGGCGACGCAGCCCGTGACCGTGGAACGGACGCTCGACAGCCTCAGCGTCATTGCCGGTGTGCCGGCGGGCACGCTGGTGGTGACCGATGGTCAGCTGCGTCTCACGCCGAACGCCAAGGTCGACATCCGCGGGGGGCCGACGACGGAGACCGCGGGTGGTGGGGGGAACCCGAAATGAGCTTCTCGGGGCTGTTCATTCGTCGTCCCGTCGCGACGACGCTCGTGATGTTCGGAATCCTCATGTTCGGACTGATGTCATACCGCCTGCTGCCGGTCAGCGACCTCCCGAACGTCGACTTCCCCACGATCACGGTCTCGGCGGGACTCCCGGGCGCGAGCCCCCAGACGATGGCGGCGGCGGTCGCGACGCCACTCGAGAAGCAATTCTCGACGATCGCCGGCATCGACGCGATGACTTCGTCGAGCACGCTCGGTGGCACGAACATCACTTTGCAATTCACCCTGTCGCGCGACATCGACGCCGCTGCCCAGGACGTGCAGGCGGCAATCTCCAAGACCCTCCGCCAACTGCCGCCCGGCATGCAGCCGCCGTCGTACAACAAGTCGAATCCGGCGGACTCGCCGATCCTGTACCTGGCCTTGACGTCCGGCACGCTCCCGCTATCGGTGTTGGACGAGTACGCCGAGACATTTCTCGCGCAGCGCTTGTCGACGGTCAGTGGCGTCGCGCAGGTCCAGGTGTTCGGCTCTGCGAAATACGCGGTGCGCATTCAGGTCGATCCCAGGGCGCTCGCCGCGCGCGGGATTGGGCTGGATGAAGTGACTGCGGCGGTTTCGGCCGGGAATCCCAATCTCCCGACGGGAACGCTGTGGGGACCGCAGCGCGCGTACACCGTCTTGGCCGACGGCTCGATCTCAAGCGCGCCCGAGTTCCGGCAGCTGGCCGTCACCTACCAGAACGGCGCTCCGGTGCGCCTGCAGGACGTGGCGCGCGTGCTCGACGACGTCCAGGACTCGCGCAACGCGAGCTGGTACGACGGCAAGCGTGCTGTCGTGCTCGCGATTCAACGCCAGCCCGGCACCAACACCGTGCAGGTCGCCGACGCAGTGAAAGCCATGGTGGCCTCTCTCTCCGGGCAGCTGCCCGCGTCCGTCGAGGTCAACACACTCTACGACCGCTCGGTCTCCATCCACCAGTCGGTCAACGACGTGCAGGTGACGCTGCTCGTCACGCTGTGCCTCGTCGTGATGGTGATCTTCCTGTTCCTCAAGAACTTGTCGGCAACGGTCATCCCGAGCCTGGCCCTCCCGTTCTCGATCATCGGCACATTCACGGTGATGTATCTGATGGGCTACAGCCTCGACAACCTGTCGCTGATGGCCCTGACGCTGTCGGTCGGATTTGTGGTGGACGACGCGATTGTGATGCTCGAGAACATCGTGCGCCACATGGAAATGGGAAAACGGCCGATGCAGGCGGCGCTCGACGGCGCGCGTGAGATCGGCTTCACGATCTTGTCGATGACGCTGTCGCTCACGGCGGTGTTCATCCCCGTCCTGCTGCTGGGCGGCATCATCGGCCGGCTGTTCCACGAATTCGCCGTCACGATCGGCGTCGCGATTCTGGTCTCCGGGTTCGTGTCGCTGACGCTGACGCCGATGCTGTGCAGCCGCTTCCTCCGCCCGCCCAAAGAAGAGCACCATGGACGGTGGTACGAGGCGACGGAACGCGTCTACCAGCGCGGCCTAGGGTGGTACGAGCGGTCGCTGGCCTGGGTCATGGATCGCCGCCCTCTGGCGCTCGTCTTTTCGGCGGGCATTCTGGTCGCCACGGCCGTGCTGTTCGTGTTCGTCCCCAAGGGATTCATTCCAACCGAAGACACCGGCCAAATCCAGGGGACCACGGAGACACTTGAAGGCAGCTCGTTCGAGAACATGCGCGACCACCAACAGGCCGTTGCCGCCATCCTGATCAACGACCCGAACGTGGCGCACTTCATGTCGTCGGTCGGCGGGGGCACAATGAACCAGGGCCGTCTCAGTATTCGGCTCACACCGCGCAATCAACGGGTGCCCGCGGATCAGGTGGCCCGCGAGCTGAATCCCAAGCTCAACAGCGTCCCCGGCATACGCACGTACCTGCAGTTGCCGGCTTCCATCCGCATCGGCGGCCGGCCGACCAAAACGCAATATCAGTTCACGCTGCAGAGCGCCGACATAGACGCGCTCTACGACAACGCCGCGAAACTGGAGCGTGCGCTGCGCGGGCTTCCCACGCTCCAGGACGTCACCACCGACCTGCAGATCAAGAACCCCCAGGTGAGCCTGCGCATCGATCGGGATCGCGCCACGAGCCTCGGCGTGAGCGTTCAGCAGATCGAACAGGCGCTCTATGATGCCTACGGCTCGCGTCAGGTGTCGACGATCTACACGCCGAACAACCAGTACTGGGTGATCCTCGAGCTGCTGCCCGAATACCAGCGCGATCCCACGGCGCTCCAGCTGCTGTACCTGCGCTCGCAAACCGGCAAGCTCATTCCGCTGACATCCGTGGCCTCCGCTTCGAATGATGTGGGACCGCTCAGCGTCAACCACAGCGGCCAGCTCCCCTCGGTGACCCTCTCGTTCAACCTGCCGCCCGGGGTTTCGCTCGGTGCCGCAGTGAACGACGTCCAACGGACGGCCCGGCAGACCTTGCCGTCCAGCATCAGCACCGGGTTCTCGGGCACTGCGCAGGCATTCCAGGCAAGCCAACAGGGTCTCGTCTTCCTCCTGCTCCTCGCGGTCGTGGTGATCTACATCGTCCTCGGCATTCTCTATGAGAGCTTCATCCATCCCCTCACGATCCTGTCCGGTCTCCCGTTCGCCGGATTCGGGGCGTTGCTCACGCTCTTCATCTTCCGCACGGACCTGAGCGTCTACGCGTTCGTGGGTGTGATCATGCTGGTGGGACTCGTGAAGAAGAACGCGATCATGATGATCGACTTCGCCCTGGATGCGGAGCGGAATGACGGCAAGTCGCCGCGCGATGCGATCATCCAGGCCTGCAGCGTGCGGTTTCGGCCGATCATGATGACGACGATGGCGGCTTTGATGGGGACGCTGCCCATCGCGATCGGGTGGGGCGCCGGCGGCGAGTCACGGCGGCCGCTGGGCCTGGCGGTGGTCGGAGGGCTGGCGTTCTCGCAGCTCATCACGCTCTACGTGACGCCCGTCGTCTACACCTACCTCGATCAGCTGCAGCACCGCCTCGGCCGGCGGGCCCGGCGCAGCGTCGCGGAGCCCGCGGCCGCCGACTGACCGCGGCTACTGCTTCGGGATCGCGTCCACGCGGACGCTGGCGGTAATGCCGCTCCCGATCACGAACTGATAGCTTCCCACGCGCTGCGCTTTGAGCGTGATGATCACCGCCGAGTCGGCGGACTCGAGGTTGACGAGCTGCAGATCCTGCTGGCGCACGTTGAGTCGCGCGCGACCGGCGCGCAGCGCCTGACCCAGGGCATCGATCGACGTCAGATTGCCGTAGATGTCGCGCGCCCGCAGGCGGACCGTGAAGGGTACGGCAACCGGCACCGTGATCGCGCGCCCGTTGACCACCTCGCCATTGCGGTCGAGGATCAGCGTATCGATCGGCCCTGGCTGCGCGCGCAGCGTCACGACCCGCTCGAGGGAATCGATGCTCGCGAAGACAGCAGACTCACCCGTCCGGTTCCCCAGGACGACATCCACGCGGATCTGACCGGTCGAGTCGAGGACCGCCGACTCCGGCGTGACGCGAGCATTCAACGCCCGGAAGCGGACGGTGCGACCGGCAGCGGGAGTTCCCTGAACGGTCCGCGCGCGGAAAATCACCGGCTCCCCCGGGCGGCTGCCGACGCTGCCGGACGTCGACGCGAGCGGAAGGAATCCCGTGTTGACCCCGGACAGTCCGGCCGCCGCCGCGATCTCCACTTCCGTCGGCGGAAGACCGCGAACCCGGACCTGCACTGCGGCTCCACGCGAGACCGATTTGGGCGTCACGGCAAATGTGGCGCGCCCGCCGGAATCGGTGACCGACGTCTGGGGAGCGCCCGTGCCGCCGACCAGGTCGACCGGCTCGCCTGACACCGGGTTTCCAAGCGAGTCCGTGACGGCCGCCACGATCGCCGCGGTGGTGTCTTCGCTCCGAAACACGATGTAGTCCGGCGTCACACGGACACGGCCTGCTTTCGCGGAGCGGACGGAGAACAGCACGGCCGGTTGGCCCGGGAATGCTGCCCCGCCGCCGGTGCGGATTTCGAATTGATGCGTGCCGGCGCGCGACACGGCCGGCAACCGGAAGACGGCGATGCCGCTGTCGTCGGTGACCGCCACGGCGTCCCGCGGCAGGCCGAGCGCGGTGGTGCCTCGCAGTGCGAGCGTGGTGCTCCGGATCGGCGTGCGGCCGCGACTCAGGCGCACGCGTACGCTCGCCGCCGTTCCTGCTGTGGTGATGACCTCGCCCGGTTGTGCGACGGCGGTGATGGGCAGGGTCGCTTCGCTGCTGGGCGACGCGGACGCAGCCGCGGGATGACGACTCTCGCACGCGCCCGCGCTGGCGAGCACCTCGCCGCTCGCGCCGGCGTTGCGCAAATCGGTCCAGTCCCGTTCCGTCGGCCGGAACGTGAGGCAACTGCGGCGCACGACGTCCGCGACCTCCGTCTGGGCGAACAACGGATTGGTGAGGAGCCGAATCAACTCCGTCTTATCGAGCGGAGGCGGGGACTGCGCCGCCATCGGCGTAACCCACGACGCGAGTGCGAGGAGGCCCAGCCGAGTCCGCACGCTAGGGGCGCGCACAGGACGAGCGCTCGAACCGGACCTCGACGGCACGGACATCCGCGTACAGCCCGCGATCACGTGCGTCACGCGCGGCATCGGGCGATGCCAGCGTCTCTTTACGCGCCAGGTTGTACGCGAGCCACGCATCCTCCACTTGCTGCAGACCGCGCGCCAAGCCCGAGCACGGCATGCGGTGCGTATCGAACATGCGGGCGCGCAGGGAAAACGCAGCGATCGTCAGGGCGAGCGTGTCTGCTCGGCGGTCTACCACCACCATCGGATTCAACGGCGGACGGCCACCTGCGGAATCCGGGCTCGCACGATTCGGTGAGGAACCGGGGCGCGCTCCCAAGAGGCCGTACGCCGTTGTCACGACCATGGCACCAGCGATGGCGCAGGCGGCGTACCCGGCGGGCCGGAGGAAGCGTTGGAAGCGTTTCGGCTGCGGCTGCGGGTGAACAGGCTCCTCATCCGCGTCCGCTTCAGGAAACAGGAGTGGCTGTTTCGGCCGGCTAACCGGCGCAGGCGAATGGATGCGCGCGGTCGGCTCGAATGTGGCGGCGGGATTGGGGCGTAGGCCGAGATCCGAATTCGGCTCCGACACGGTGTCCTCCTTGAGCGAGGGGCGCCGCAAGACACGTACCCTGCACCGGCCGAACGGCACGGTGCGTCATCCCGGAATCCGTTCGTGGGGCGCGGCGATACTGTAGCAACTTCCTTACACTTTTCCGACCGTACTATGTTGATCAGGTGAGCTCAGTCCACCTGGTTGTTCTCAGTCGCCGGGACGGGGACGACCGCGCGTTCCCGTTCACGGTCCCTGCCATCCGAACGCTCGCATCGCTGCGGCTCGAGCGACCCGTGACCTTCTTCGTGGGCGAAAACGGCTCCGGAAAATCGACGCTGCTCGAGGGCATCGCGGCGGCCGCGCGCCTTTCGACGGTGGGCAGCGCGGAGGTGCAGCAGGACGATACGCTCGAAGCGCAGCGCCGGCTCGGCAAGGCGCTCCGCCTCAGCTGGGCCAAACGCACGACGCGCGGATTTTTTCTGCGCGCGGAGGATTTCTTTGGCTTCACGAAACGGCTCGCGCGCATGCGTGCCGAATTGATCGTCGAAATGCGCGAAGCGGCAGCACTGTACAAGGCCGGCGGCCGCTCTCAAACGGCCCTCGGCTTGAAGCAAGGACCACTGCAAGCATCGATCGCCGAGCTGGAGAAGCGCTATGGCGCACAGCTCGACGCCAATTCACATGGCGAGAGTTTCCTGAAGCTATTTCAATCACGGTTTGTGCCCGGCGGCCTGTACCTGCTGGACGAGCCGGAGGCGCCGCTCTCGCCGCAGAGCCAGCTCGCCCTCCTCGCGATGATCGGCGACATGGTCGCGCAGGATGCGCAGTTCATCATTGCGACGCATTCGCCGCTGCTGCTCGCGTTCCCGGACGCACAGATCTATACCTTCGATCGGATGCCCGTGCAGGTGGTCGCGTATGACGATCTCGATCACGTGCGCATCACACGGGATTTCCTGAACGCACCCAATCGTTACCTGAGTCAGATCCTGAAAAAGGATCCCCCTCTCCACTGAGTGAAGAGGGGGTTAGGGTGAGGTCGGGGACGGCAGGGGAGATTACCGAATCCCGATCGACACCCCGATCTGATAGACGCGCATATCCACCGGCGTCGTGACCTGGCGTGCGCTGAAGCTGCCGTCAGGATTCTGCGTCAGGCCGCCCGCCGGCACATAGGTCACACGATCGTGGCGCACGCCCCGGGCACCGATATCGATCGCGATCGGAGTGCGACCGGCGGTAAGACCGAGCAGCACGCCCCCGCCAGCAGACCGCATCCACGTCGTGTGGCCGTCGAGGTAGTCGCTCGCAGAGCAGCCGCAGCCGTTGTAGCTCGCGTTGCTCCAGAACAGCGACCCGCCCATGGTCGCAAAGCCGTAGACGCGGAACGCACCACTGCCCAGCGTCAGCTGGGGTCCCGCTCCGATCGTGCCGATTTGTGAAGTGGTGGAAACGCCGTAACTCTGGTATTGCGCATCGTAGGCCATCCAGGACGCGTCGATACGGAGCGCCAGAGCGCCGCCGCTCGTGACGCCGAAGATCGACAATCCGCCCGCGACGTCCCCATTGCGGCGAAACTCGCCGAGCGGCTGGGCCACGACAAAGTCGGCGCCAAATGCACGGCGGTCGTGAACCTCACGGAGCGCGGACCGCTGGCCGAGAAGAGGAGATGACACGAGACCGAGGCCCAGCACCGCCATCCCGATGCGCCGCATATCGCCGTCCTGTGAGAGTGGAATCGTCTGCGCCGTGGCGGAAAGGCAATGCACGTGCCAAGCTTTTCGCGCCGTGGACGGTGCTGGCGCTGACCTCTAAAAGGGACATTGGGGAGCGGCGATGGACCGAATCAGCTACGACGATTTTGCGAAGATCGACATCCGCGTGGGCCGTATCGTGCAGGTCGATGAGTTTCCCCAGGCCCGCAAACCCGCCTACAGGCTGCGCATCGACTTCGGGCCGACGATCGGCGTGAAGCATTCGAGCGCGCAGATCACGAAGTATTACGATCCGAACGATCTCGTGGGGAAGCTGGTACTCGCGGTCGTCAACTTCCCGCCCCGGCAGATCGCCACGTTTTTTTCGGAAGTTCTGACCTTAGGCGTGATCCTTGGGGAAGGCGACATCTGTCTGGTGCACCCCGACCGCGACGTGCCGCTGGGATCCCCCATTCGCTGATCCGCCGCCGAACCGCGTCTCGACGTAGTCGTCCAGAATGCGCAGAAAATCGGCGACGATCGTGTCGCCCCGCAGCGTCACTTTGAGCGCGCCATCGACGTAGACGGGCGCGCGTGGCTCTTCGGCCGTGCCCGGCAGTGAGATGCCGAGGTCGGCGTGCTTCGACTCTCCGGGTCCGTTGACGACACAGCCCATCACCGCCACCCGCAATTCTTCCGAGCCTGGATAGCGGGCCTGCCACGCGGGCCGCTGCTGGCGCAGGTATGTCTGAATCTCCTCCGCCATCTCCTGGAAGAATGTCGACGTCGTGCGGCCGCAGCCGGGACAAGCGGTCACCTGGGGCGTAAAGCTCCGCAATCCGAGCGATTGCAGGACCTGCTGCGCGACCTGCACCTCTTCGGTGCGGTCTCCTCCGGGACGCGGGGTGAGCGAGACGCGAATCGTGTCGCCGATGCCCTCCTGGAGAAGAATGGAGAGTCCCGCCGTGCTGGCGACGACTCCCTTCGTCCCCATTCCCGCTTCCGTCAGACCGAGATGCAGTGGATAGTCGGACCGCTGGGCAAGCATCCGGTAGACCGCCACGAGATCCTGCACACCGGAGACCTTGGCCGACAGAATGATGCGGTCGTGGGGCAGTCCGCATTCCTCGGCCAGCTCCGCCGAGCGCATTGCGCTCTCTACCATGGCATCCATGGTCACGTCGCGGGCATCGCGCGGCTCGGCCAGCTTTGCATTTGCGTCCATCATCTCGGTCAGGAGCTGCTGATCGAGACTCCCCCAATTGACACCGATCCGAACCGACTTGCCTTCCTGGATCGCGACCTGGATGATCGTGCGGAAGTTGTCGTTGCGGCGCTTGGTGCCGACGTTCCCCGGATTGATGCGATACTTCGCGAGCGCGCGAGCGCACGCGGGATGCTTCGTCAGCAGCAGGTGGCCGTTGTAATGGAAGTCGCCGATGACGGGAACGTCCACCTCGGCAACGATGGCGGGCACCGCGCGCGCGGCGTCATCCGTATTCACCGTCACGCGCACCAGCTCGCTGCCGGCCGCGTGCAGCGCGCGCACCTGCGCGGCTGTCGCGCCGGGATCGGCGGTGTCGGTATTGGTCATCGATTGGACGACGATCGGATGGGCGCCGCCCACCAGGACACCGCCCACGCTGACCGCCACGGTGGCGCGTCGTGTGCTCACGGCCAGAAATATAGCGCCCGCGTTTCTAGGCGCGGGCGCGCGCGAGCGCTAGAAGATCCTATCCTGGAGGACGACACGGACCACGAGCGCGGTCAAGGCGCCTTTCCCGGTCACCGGCGTGAGGCCGGGATTCGTGCCGGTCGCCGTGATCCGCGTCCAGAGCGTGTCTCTGGTAAAGAGCGCGTTGATGGTCGGGCTGAGATCGCCTGAGATCGCCACGGGGACAGTCTGCGCGCCCGTCACTGCCGTGGCCGGGATGGAGAGCGCCGGAGGCGCGGTGATCGTTCCAGCGGAATCGGCGGCGAAGCGCAACACCAGGCCGATCGTTCCAGTGCCGCCGCTGTTGATGAGATTGACGTTGCCGCTCGTGATTTTGACCGAGTCGACGATCGAGCTACCGAACCCGGGAGGCAACAGGATCCGCTGGAACGTGGACGGGGAGGCCGATGAGCTTGGAGGAATCACGTAGGGAATCGTGTCCTTTCCTGTCCCCGCCATGAAGCTGTAAACATCCACGTTGAAGATCGCTTTGCCCTCGCCGCAGGCCGCGACGACCACCAGGAGAGCGCTCGCAAAAGCTTTCATGGCTCGCCCCTCAATAGATCGAGATCGCCGTGGCCATGGTGACGGCCCGTTGACTCGACAAGGAATTGCCGTGAGTGAAAAGACCGACGTCTACGCCAAGCGGTCCGAGGCGCAACCCGCCGCCAACGCCGAACTGCATCCGCTTGCGCTGGTCGCGCGAGACGCCGCCGCGTACCGCCCACAGCCCGACGCGCTGCTCCGCGCCGACATGAATCACGGTCCCCCGCCCCGAATTGACGACGTCCGCCCCGACGGTGGTGCCGGTTCCCATGCGCAGCGCCGCGTTCGCGACATACGTGATCGGCAGCTTGGTCTTGCTTTCGACGTGATTCCCGATGACGCTCGAGCGCAGGGAATCTCCGGCTGTGAAGTACTGGATCTGTTGCACCTTCGTATCGGACCAGGTGAGCTCGGCGCCGATATCGTTCACGCCCAGACCCACTTCGAACGGTCCGGAGATCCACGCGACGCCGACGTCGCCGCCCACGCCGTGGCCATTGGCCTTGTTCGACGTGCGCAGGGTGTCGTTGACGAGAATCGTGGGCGTGCTCTTGAATATGGTATCGCCGACGGTGAACCCGGCGGGACCGGTACCGCGGCCGAAGGTGGCACCGAGATAGTAATGCAGCGCGCCACCGAGATAAAAGCCATCGTCTGTCGCCGCATCTGGGCCGTGCGTCAACCGACCCGCGAAACCCACCGTCGGTGCGAAGCCAGCCTGGGCCACAGCATCAATCAGCACGCTATAGCTGCTGTCGGGCTGAACGGGGGCGGCCTCCCTGAGCACGGCCCGCAGATTGGAGTCCAGCGAGAACCCAACGTCGTACTGCAGAAATCCCATCACGCTCAGGTTGAAGCCACCGAAGCCGCCGCCGAGATCCAGCAGGCGACTGCTCGAGCCAAGACCGAATTTCTGCTCGGGAATGAGCACCTGCGATCCGCCGAGATTCACGATCAGCTGATTCTTGCCGATCGTGAGCTCGACGTTGTTGGTCGGCTCCGGCGGTTTCTTGATTTCATAGAAGATCGGCGGATTGAGAATGACATTCATCAAAGCAACGGGGTTGAACGCCGTCGACTTGGGATCGAACATCGGATCGCTACCCAGCTGATTGAGCGGGTGGTCCTTGATGAAATCGATCAGCCCGAAGGGTATCGGGATCGAGAACTTGGGATTGCCGGTGAGGTTGCTGCGATTCTTGACGGCGCGATATGCGGCGTTGTAGCGCCGCACGTTGCCGTCACGGCTGAGTGAAACCCCACCCATACCATAGCGTCGCGCGTCGAACGAAAACTGCGCGCTGGCCGCACGGGGGAGCAGCGGAGCGAGTACGAGCAGAGCGAGCGCAAAACCGACGACTCCAGTTCGCACAGGGCACCTCGGACAAGGGAAAAGCCGCCACAACTTTGCACATTGTGTCCGATTTTTCCATTGTTTGGTGTGAGGAAGGTCACCCGCAGGACGCTTCAGGATGCGGTTTGGAGCGTCAGAGTGACTCGTGTCCCTTTGCCGGGATCGCTTTCGAGTGTAATTACGCCGCCCCAGCTCTCGACGAGCCGGCGCGCGATCGCCAATCCGAGCCCGGCGCCGCTCGATGTCGTGGAAAACGTCGGCTCGAACACCCGGGGCAGCGCCTCCGCCGGAATCCCCCGGCCGTCGTCGGCAACAACCAATTGCCGCCCGCTCGCGGCGACGTGGACCGTCACGCGTTTCGCCTCCGCGTTGCGCGCATTCTCCAGCAGGTTCACCAGCACTTCCTTGACTTCATCTTTGCGCGCGAGCGCCGGCGGCGGCGCGCCATTGCCGGTGCGAACCTCGAACCGCGGCGCCGTACCGAGATCGTAGAGGCGGACGACTTCGCGGGCGGTCGCCACGAGATCGACCGGCTCGAGCGGCAGCTGCTCGGCGTCGGATGGGTGCGGGGCGCCAAAGCGCGAGAAGGCGCGGGCGATGCCATCCAGCCGGTCGATCTCTTCGAGTATGCGCTCGGACGTTTCCTTCAACGTCGCGTCGAACGTCGTCGCCTGCCCCTTCCCGCGCACGCGCTGCAGGTGCTGGATGCCGAGGCGAATGGGGGTGAGCGGATTCTTGATTTCGTGCGCGACCTGGCGCGCCATTTCGCCCCAGGCGAGCACGCGCGCGGCACGCGTCAGGTCCGTGGCATCGTCCAGCGCGATGACGCAGCCGTCGGGCGCGGCGCCGAGCAGCGCGAGCTGCACGCGAATCTGTCGGCCGCCGACGTCGAATTCGAGCTCCTTGATGACGTCACGGTGTTCCGCAATGAATGCGGCGACCGCCTGCCACACGGGCGCCCATCCGGGCGATGTCGCCTGCGGCAGCACGTTGCCTGGCACCAGCGTCTCGTTCCCTCCCACCACGAGCTCCGACGCGCGCGGGTTCGCCATCGTGACGCGCAGTCCGTCGTCCACGGCGATGACGCCGGTCGCAACGTTGGCCAGCACCCGTGCGGTGCGCAGGCGCGCCTCTTCGAGCGCCGCCTGGCTCCGCCGCACGTCGGTGACCATGCGATCGAAGGCGCTGAGGACTGGTTCGAACTCGCGCGGCGTTCCCGGCGGGAACGCCGGCGGCTCGCTCCCCCGTCCGACCGCGATCGCGGCTTCGCGCAGGGCGGCGACCGGCTTTGCCAGCCGCCGCGCGGCCAAGCCGGCCAGGTAGATCGCTGCGACCAGCCCGATGAGCGTGCCGAGCACGAGCGCGAGCGCAAGATCCTCTTGTTGCTGCCGCACGCGCTCGTCGTCGAGCAGCTGCGGAACGGCGAGCACCGCCTGCTCGCCCGCTGGCCCCGGCCCAACGACGAGATAGCCGACCCGTGTCCGCCGTCCCGCGGTACGCGCGTCCGTTGTCGCCTCGAGCTCGTCTTCGAGCGTCGTGCGAAACACCGGCGGCGCGAGGAATGGATCGACGAGACCGAGCTCCGCCAGGGCCGGTGAGCTCGTGGCCACCAGAACCCCGCGCCGATACAACCACAGTTCGGCATCGAGCCGGCGCCCCAGCTCCGCGAGCGAGCGTGCGATGTCGTCGGGCGGATCCTGAGCGACTGTCTGCGCCCCGCTGTACGCGTCCCGCAGGGTCTGGCGAATGAGCAGATCCCCCGAGCGCCGTGCCTCGTCAGCGAGCCGCGCAAAGCTCCACGCGGCAAATCCCAGCACCGGCAGCACGAAGAAAGCCACGAGCACCGACGTGAGCTGCGCGCGATAGCTCGTGCGCAGTGTCGTCAGCAGCGCCGGCAAGCGGGCGCGCCACCCCTCCGCGACTACGATGCCGAACCACCAGACCGCCGCGAGCAGCGCCACATCGAGTCCGACAACGAGAATGCCGCGGACCAGGAGCCCAGACGGTCCGCCGAGCGCCACGCGCAGGTGCACATGGCGAACGCCGCCCAGCACGTCCACCTGCCGCTCGCCGCGCGCCGTCCACGCTTCCCGGCGCCAATGCACGGCGTCACCGGCCACTGATGCATGCGTCGGCAGGGAAAGCGAGATCGTGTAGGGCGGTTCGATGCCGGGATCGCCCCGGAGAAACCGCGCGACGCGATTCGGCGCGAGCCAACGCGTACGTGGGCCGACCGCCACGGTCAGGACGGTTCCGTTCCGCAGCGGCGCTACCAGGACATAATGGACGCCCGGAATCGCTTCGACCGGCTCGATGCAGGGACCATCGGCGTGTGCTGACGCCAATGCGGAGAGCCGCCTGAGCGACACGTCCAGTTGCGCAAGCTGCAGCTCGGCAAGGAGTGGCGCTCCGCGATCCGATCCGGGGCCCCACAGCTCAAGCATCGCAGGATAGTCTTCCCCGACGAGCGGGGAGCCGCTCCACAGCGCGTACAGATCTCCCGCGCTGCGCGGTAGCGGCCGCGAGGGATCAGTGGCTTGCTGGCCCAGCCGTTCCAGCATCGCAACGGCGACCGGATCACCTTCGTGGCCGAGGCGTTGCGCGTCGCGAGTCGCGAGCGACAGCCGCCCCTCGACGGCGGCGCCCCACGCGAGCAAGGCGGCGGCCGTTCCCGCGACCACCGCCATCCCGACCAGCGCCCACCGTCGCGGCGCCGGCAGAATCGCGCCGGCGAGTGAAGGAAGCCACAGGAACGTGTACCACTCCGGCCACGCACCGTGGGGGCTCCACAGCCACAGTCCCCCGATGGCTGCTGCCGCGCCCCAGGCGCACGCCGCGGGAAGCGCCCACGACGCACGCTCTGGTTCCGTCGCGCCGCGCAGCAGAGCGGCCGCGAGCAGAATCAGGGCCATGGCGGTCACGGCCAACGCCGCCTGCCACGAGAGCCAGAGCTCGATGCTGACACCGCTCGCGGGCGGTGCAATGCCACGCCCGAAGTAGCGCACGACGTAGGGTGCGGCGACGATGAGGAGCGCCGCGATCGCCATGCCCCACCACGTCCGACGCAGACCGCGACGCCACAACCAGGCGGCGGCGACGAGCAGCAGGACCGCCGCGACGAGCAGCGATCCCGCCGACGTTCCGATCCCGCCCACCGGCCGATAGAACGTCGCGGGCGAGAACAGCGCCGCCGGACCGACGGGCGCGCGGAGCAACGTCCACGCGGCAACCAGCAGGACGCCCCAACGCCAACGACCCGGCGGCGCCGCCAACAGCAACACCGCGAGCAGGACGGCGAGCCCGAGACGCGCGAGCCCGGCGGTCTTCGTCACGGCCGCGAGTTTCGCGTCGCCCTGTGCGGGCGGGATCATTTGCACCGAAAAGAGCGTGTCTCCGGGCGCGCACGCTTGCGACGGCCGCGTACGCGGATTGCAGATCTCGAAGACGCTCGAGTCGCGCGGCCCCTGTCCGGCCGGAAACAGGCGCAAGGCTACGCCATGCGCGCGCGCGAACTCAGCCGCCAGACTGCGATTGGCATCGGCGATCGCCGGCGTCGCGGACACCAGCACACTGCCGACTGACGTTGCGGTCTGTGTCTGGCGCCGCGCCTCGAGCACGGCGTAGAATGGAGTCATGACCGACTGCAACTCGGTCGTATCCCGCGCCGCGGGAATCGTGCGGTGGCGGCCCGCCCAGGCGATCATCGTGGAGTCTGGGCCGACCGCGAGTACGGCCGCGCCGCGCTCCACGGGAACGCCGGCCGCAACGGCATCGCCGAGCCGATCGAACACCGCTTCCCGCGGCAGCGGCGCGGCCGTGGCGCCACGCTCGGCGAGCCGGCGAGCCTCGGAGATGGCTTGGCCCAATGAGACTTGGAGCGAGCGCGAAGCCGAGGTGACGAGTCGCTCGCGCAGGGCGGGCCAACAGCATTCGATCCGCCAGACGCGCAGCGCACCTCCCGCGAGGATCACGCCGAGCAGCACGCTCGTGAACGCCGCGACGAGACCCATTTTCTGGCGCGGCGCCGGCGGTCGGGCGGCAAGCGCCACGCCCACGAGACCCGCAACGGCGGCGAGCACCGCCCAGACGGTGGCGTCACTGCGCAGCCATTCGGCCGTGGCCAGACTGGCAAAGCAGCCGGCGATTACGACGTGAGCTTGCCGCTGCACCTGAGCGTTCTCACCCCCGACGTGGTGCGCGCCGCCCTCGCGCGCGACTCCCGGCTGTTGGTGCCTGTGGGCACGTGCGAACAGCACGGACCTCACCTCCCGCTGGGCTGCGATACATTAATCGTTGAGCGGCTTGCCGATGACCTCTCGTCCGGCTTCGGTATTCTGCGGGCGCCGACCATCGCGTACGGTGTGAACACCGCCACGAAACGCCCGTATCCGGGCAACGCTGCCGTGCGACGCAAGACGCTGCACCGCTGGATGAACGATCTGCTGGGCTCCTGGGAGCAGTGCGGCGTGGACGCTTTCATTATTCTTACGGCGCATGGGCACGACCCCCACCAAGAGGCGCTGTCGACCCTGCGCACCCGGCGGGCACGCATCTTCACCGTAGACATCTTCGCGCTCGACTTCACCGGCTACCTCGAGGATCCGGGCGGGCCCACGCACGGCGGTGAGCTTGACACCTCGCTCATGCTGCACCTCGCGCCCGAGCTCGTCCGCATGGACCTGGCCCAGGACTATCCGCTTACGGAGCGCCAGGTGGCCCGCTACCGCCGCCAGGCCGCCGGATCCGTCCCGGCGTTGTCGCCAGGGTCCGTGGGGAGACCGACCCTCGCGTCGGCCGAAAAGGGTGCGCGCCTGTATAAGATGATTCGTGACCGCATCGCGACGCGAGTCTTGGGCGCCGTAGCCGCATGAGCACGGGCCTCCTCGCTCTGTTGCTGCTCCAGGCAGCCGGCTCCCCGCTGGACGAGGGGGTGCTCGTCGTGCGCGAAGATACGCTCGAGGTCGCGCGCGAGTCTTTTCGCCTCAGCCACGGCCGGCTCTCACGCGGCGAGGCCGGGTGGACACTCGCCACGACGATTCGGTACGACCGGGCGCGACCGGTCATTGTGCTCGCACCCATTCTAGAGGTGAACAGCGACACGATGCCCGCCACGCTGCAATATGACGTCGCCGACCCGCGGCAGCCGTCGCGCATTCTGGGCGCGCTCGGCCGCGGGCGTTTCACCGTGCGGCTGGTCGCTCGCGCGACCGAGCGAGCCCGCGAGTTCGCCACGGGATCGCGAGCGGTCGTGCTCGACGATTCGGTCTTTGCCCCATACGTCTTCGCGGGCTGGCGAGCGGCAGCTGCCCGGGCCGAGCTCACGGCGATATTCCCCCGTGCACTCCGGCGCGAAACGGTCCAAATCTCGGACCTCGGGCTGGCCTCGACGACGCTCAATCATGACCCGGCGCGACTGCGACACATCACGGTCGACAGCGAACAGGGAACTGTTCATCTGTGGCTGGATGAGCGTGGCCGGCTGATGAAGGTCGAAATCCCCGCTCGGCACCTCATCGTGGAGCGCCTGGCGGGCGGTTGACCTTGCTAGGGGGTTACCCCTGGCTAGGTTCTGTCGCAGGCCGAAACCGCCTCACGCACTTGCGCGTATGGGGGTGCGCTTCGACCCACGACATATCTTTTCAAGGACGACCATGAAACAGTTGTTGCTCGTGGCGGGCCTGGTTTTGGGCCCCACCGCCGTCGCCGCGGCACAGCAGCCCACAGCTCCACGCACTACTCCCGGACCGGTCCCCTCCGCGGGACTCTCACTCGCCGATGCCATTGCCGTCGCGCGCGAGAAGAATCCGGCGTACCGGCAGGCCGAGAATAACCGCGGGCCGGCGGCGTGGGGCGTGCGCAACGCCTACTCCAGCCTCCTGATCCCGACGTTCACCGCCGCGGGTGGCATGAGCTACACCGGGCCGGGCTCGCAGACGTTCCTGGCGCAGAGCTTCTCACAGTCCGTATCCACGGTCTCTTCCTTCTATGATCTGGGTTTGTCCTGGCAGCTCTCGGGCACCACGCTGTCCCAGCCCGGACTCATGAAGGCCCAGCAGCGCGCGACCGACGCCGACATCGCGGGCGCCGAGAACCTGCTGATCACAGGGATCAAGCAGCAGTATCTGACCGTGCTGCAGGCGCTCGCGCAGGCTGATTTGGCGCGCAAGACGCTGCAGCGCAACGAAGAGTTCTTGAAGCTCGCCCAGGCGCGCTACGGCGTGGGGCAGGCCACGCTGATCGATGTGCGCCAGGCGCAGGTCGCGCGTGGCCAGGCCGAAGTCGGGTTGCTTCGCGCGCAGACCGCCGTCAACGTCGAAAAGCTGCGGCTGTTCGAGCAGATGGGTGTGACGCCGCCGATCGACGTCGCTGCGGTGCAGCTGACCGACTCGTTCAGCGTGCAGGCACCCCAGTGGCAGTTGTCGGATCTCTTGACGATGGCCGAGCAGCAGAATCCGTCGCTCAAGGCCCTGCGGGCGCGCGAGGGTGCGGCCGGGTGGAGCGTGCGGGCCGCCACGTCGAGCTACGGTCCGACGCTGTCGGTCTCGGCGGGCTGGGCGGGATTCACGCAGCAGTTCACGAACGTCGATCCCCTCATCTTCAATGCGCAGGCGTCGTACGCGAGCCAGTACAGCGAGTGCCAGGACAACAACACCATCCGGGCCAACGCAGGCCTGCCGCCCAACGACTGCAGCGGGTTCATCTGGGGCGCATCCAACGAGCAGGCGCTGCGCGACCGGAATTCAGTGTTCCCGTTCCACTTTACGCAGCAGCCGTTCCAGGCACGGCTGACCGTCTCGCTGCCGATCTTTACAAACTTTGCGCAGCAGCTGCGTGTCTCAGAAGCGCGGGCCCAGCACGGCGATCTCGAGGAGTCGGTTCGGGCGCGCGGCCTGGCCGTGCATACGGAAGTGAGCCAGGCGTTCCTGACGCTGCAGACGGCGTTCCGAACCGTCGGCCTGCAGGATACGAACCTCAGCGCTGCCCGCGAACAGTTGCAGCTCGCGACCGAGCGCTATCGCGTGGGTTCGGGCACGTTCTTCGAGCTGCTGGATGCGCAAGTCGCCGCGCTGCGTGCCGAGAGCGACGCCGTGAACGCGACGTACGACTATCACAAGGCCCTGGCGGCGCTGGAAGCCGCCGTCGGCCGCAGCTTGCGTTAACCGAGAGGATCGAGCCGCCATGTCTAAGCGGAATAAAGTCTTGTTGGGAGGTGGAGGGGTGGTCTTCCTGATCGTGCTGGTGATGGTGAGTGCCAGCGCGAAGCGCGAGAAGGGCATCGAGGTGCGCTTCGAGACCGTCGGCCGGCGCGACCTCGTCGCGGCGGTCACGGCGAGCGGGAAGATTCAGCCCAAAAAGAAGGTGGACATCAGCGCCGACATCACGGGCCGCATCACGCGGATCGCCGTGCGGGAAGGCGATCTCGTCCAGAAGGGCCAATTCCTCCTCCAGATCGACCCTACGATTTACCAGGCGAATATGCAGCGCGCGAACGCCGCGATGTCATCCGCGGAGGCGCAGGCCGTACAGGCGCGCGCCACCCGCGATCAGTCGCAGCGGGCTCTGCAACGGACTAAAGAGCTGCGCGAGCAGAATCCGAACCTCATCTCCCAGGAGCAGCTCGAGCAGGCGCAAACCGCGTTCGACATCGCCGAGGCCAACCTGACGGCGGCACAGCATCTGGTCGAGCAGTCGCGCGCCGGCTTGCAGGAGGCGCGTGACCAGCTGGCGAAGACGCATCTCGTCGCGCCGATGGCCGGACGCGTGACCCGCCTGGCCGTCGAAGAGGGCGAGGTGGCGGTTCCAGGCACGTTCTCACGCGAGACCGGGCTGCTGCTCACGATCTCTGATCTGTCGGTCATTCAGACGAAGGTGCAGGTCGACGAGACAGACGTGGTGCGACTGCACCTGGGCGACTCCGTCGAGGTCACCATCGACGCGTTCCCGGATACCACGTTCATCGGCCGCGTCACCAAAGTCTCCAACAGCGCCATCCTGACGGCCGCCTCGGCCGTGGGGGGTGCGCAGAGCGATCGCGCGGTGGATTACGAAGTGGAAATCACGCTGTCCAATCCGCCCCCCGAGGTGCGCCCCGATCTGTCAGCCACGGCGCGAATCATCACGGATACGCGCAAGCAGGCGCTGGCGATTCCGATCATCGCGCTGACGGTACGCGAGAACACGCCGATCACCACCGAGCAACGTTCCGGTGGTCGCGGGACTGCGCAGGCCGCGACGCCTGCCCCGGCCGCCTCGGATACCGGCAAACATGGTGCCGGCAATAAGAAGGAAACGGAAGGCGTGTTCCTGGTCCACAATGGGGTCGCGACGTTCCACGCGGTCAAAGTGGGCATCGCGGGCGAGGAGCACTTCGAGGTCGTCGAAGGCGTCCATCAGGGCGATACGATCGTCGCGGGTCCATACCAGGCTATCCGCGACCTCAAGGAAGGCGCGCGCGTGCGCGCCAGTAAGGAGTCGAGCGACACCACCGCGCGCCGCCGCACATGAGCACCGTCCAGCTGTTTCGCACGGGTGATACGCCGCTTCCCGACGTCATCATCCTGACGCACAAGCTGACGCGCGAGTACGACATGGGCTCCGAGCTCGTACGGGCGCTGCGCGGCGTGAGCGTCCAGATCCAGAAAAACGAGTACGTGGCGGTGATGGGACCATCGGGGTCGGGCAAGTCGACGCTGATGAATCTCATCGGCTGCCTCGATACGCCGACCAGCGGCGAGTACTGGCTGAACGGCCAGAAGGTGAGCGATCTGGCGGACGATGAGCTGGCCCGGATCCGCAACAAGGAAATCGGGTTCGTCTTCCAGACGTTCAACCTGCTGCCGCGCGCCGATGCGCTGCACAACGTCGAGCTGCCCCTGATCTACGCGGGGCTTTCGGCGCGCAACCGCCGGGAGCGCGCGGCCCACGCCCTGAAGCGCGTCGGCCTGGGCGACCGCATGGACCACAAACCCAACGAGCTGTCGGGCGGGCAGCGCCAGCGCGTCGCCATCGCGCGCGCGCTGGTGAACGAGCCGAGCATCCTCCTCGCGGACGAGCCCACGGGCAATCTCGACTCGACGACGAGCACCGAGATCATGGGCGTCTTCGGCGAGCTGCATGGCCAGGGACAGACGGTGGTGATGGTGACGCACGAGCAGGATATCGCCGCGCACGCCGAGCGCGTGATCACCCTGCGCGATGGCATTGTGGCGACCGACCAAGCCCGGGCTGCCTGAGTGCCGTTTTTCGAAGCATTCCGTCTCGCGATTCAGACCCTGCGCGCGCAGAAGCTCAAGAGCGGCTTCTCGCTGCTCGGCGTGTTCGTTGGCGTCGCATCCTTAATCGCCGCCTGGTCGATCGCCAACGGCGTGAACCGCTACATGACTGAGAAGTTTGCCCAGACGCTCTACGGGGTAAACACGTTCCAGCTGCGGCGCCGGCCGATGTTCACGCCAAACGTTCCCGATTCGGTGTGGCGGGCCTGGGCGCGGCGGCCCCGGATCCGCTTCAGCGATGCTGAGGCGATCAGCGAGGGGCTCACCATTCCGGTCATTACCGCGTGGGAGTCGCGCGATCAGGTCACGGTGTCCTTTGGCAACAAGGAAGCGCGCGACATCGAGCTCACCGCCGCCAGCGAGCGCTACTTCGACATCAAGAATCTCAGCATCGAGATTGGCCGACCGTTCACCGGTGAGGAGAACCGCTCGGGAACGCCCGTTGCGGTGCTCGGCGAGGCCGTCGCGAAGCGGCTGTTTTCCGACCGCACGCCCATCGGCAAGAGCGTCCGGATCGGCGGCGTGCCCTACCGGGTGATCGGTGTGGTCGCGCATCAGGGCAGCATCCTCGGATTCCCGCTCGATCGGTTCGTCGTCGTGCCCGCCCTGTCCCCGGCTCAGAACCTGGTGAATCCGCCCGGGATTCTCGATGCCTTTCTCGTAAAGGCGCACTCCGACGTCGAGATGCGTGAGGCGATGTCTCAGGCCGAAGGCATCATGCGCGGCCGGCGCCATCTGCGACCCAAGCAGGACAACAACTTCGTGCTCGACACGTCCGAGGGCGTGCAGCGCTTCTGGGCGGGCATCAGCCGCATCCTCGTGACGGTCATCCCCGGGATCGTGGTCGTCTCGCTCGTGATCGGCGGCATCGTGATCATGAACATCATGCTCATGGCGGTCGCCGAGCGGACGCGCGAGATCGGGTTGCGGAAGTCGCTGGGGGCGCGTCGCCGCGACGTGCTGCGCCAGTTCCTCGCCGAATCGACCGCGATCGCGACGGTCGGTGCCACGTTCGGTATCTTGGCCGGAATTGGGCTGACGATCGTGATCAACAAGCTGTCGCCGCTCCCCGCGAGCGTGTCGCCCGCCTCCGTTGTGCTTGGTGTGATCATGGGGGCCGGCGTCGGCGTCGTGGCCGGCGTGTACCCCGCGAGCCGGGCCGCGCGGCTCGATCCCATCACCGCCTTGCGGCAGGAGTAGCGAGTGTCCGGAGTATTCGAAGGCGTCGGCATTGCGCTCTCATCGCTGCGCGCGCACAAGATGCGCGCGGCGCTCACGATCCTTGGCGTCGCGATCGCCGTGACCGTCGTCATGGTAATTGGCGCGCTGATCAGCGGCTTCAACAAGGGCATCTCGGACATGCTGGCCTCGCTCGGCCCCAAGACCTTCTGGGTCGGGCGCTACTGGGGCGGCCAGAACGACGAGGATCCGGAAGATCCGAATCCGTGGCGCCGTCGTCCTCCCATTACCGTGGAAGAAGCGAACCGCCTGGCGCAACTCCCGACCGTCGCCTTCGTCGTGATCGATGAGGGCACGGGCTCGGACATCGAGTTCGAAGGGCACCGTCTCGCGGCCATTCGGATTCGCGGCCGCAACGCGGATTGGCCGAAGATCGAAGGCGGCCTGATCGAGCCCGGCCGTTCGTTCTCGCATCTCGAGGATGCGTCCAACGCGCACGTGGCCGTCGTCAACAGCAAGCTGGCCGAGAACCTGTTCGGGCAGCGCGATCCGATGAACCGCCGCATCAAGATCGGGGGCCTGCCCTATGATGTGGTCGGTGTGTACAATCCCCCGCCCCGGCTGTTTGGAGACGCCGACCAGCCGGAAGTCATGATTCCCCACGGCACATTCGCGAAGGACCTGCAGTACTGGCACGGGTGGATGGACATGTTCGTCGTGCCGCAGGACTCCGTCTCCACCGAGCGCGCGATCGACGATGTCACGATGGCCATGCGCACCATGCGGGGACTGCGTCCCGGCCAAAAGAACAACTTCGACGCGGTCACGCAGGAAGTGTACGTCCAGGCGGTCAACAGTTTCACCAAGGTCGCGCGCATGCTCATGATCGCACTGTCGATGGTGGGCCTGATCGTCGGTGGCATCGGCGTCGTGGCGATCATGATGATTTCCGTGACGGAGCGCACGCGTGAAATCGGCGTGCGCAAGGCGCTCGGCGCGCTCCGACGCGAGATCATGTGGCAGTTCCTCGTCGAAGCGGCGACGCTCACCCTCGTCGGCGGCTTCATCGGGATGGCGATCGGCTGGTTCATTGCGATCCTGCTCCACAACTTCACGCCGGTGCCGGCCTACGTGCCGCTCGCATCCATCGTGACCGCGCTCGTCGCCGCGGCGGTGACGGGACTGCTGTTCGGCATCTATCCCGCGAGCAAGGCTGCGCGCTTGGATCCTGTCGAGGCGCTGCGTTACGAATAGCGGTGTCCTTCCTCGACGCCGTTCGCCTCGCCTTCCAAACCATCCGGGCCCAAAAGCTCAAGAGCGGCTTCTCCATTATTGGCGTCTTTATCGGCGTGATGTTTCTCATCGCGGTCGTGTCGGTCGTGGAAGGAATGAATCGCTACATGACCGACAAGTTCGCCGGCACGATCCTCGGTGTGAATACGTTTCGCCTGCGGCAGTTCCCCGACGTCGCGCTCGGCAATGTCACCGACTCGATGTGGCGGTCATGGATGCGGCGCCCTCGCGTCTCCTACGAAGACGCGCAGTCGGTGATGCACGCCGTTACGGTCCCTGTGCTGGCCGCCTGGGAGTCGAGCACGCGCGGCACCCTCACTGCCGGCCGGCGCACCGCCAAGGACATACAGGTCACGGCCGCCACCGAGCTCTACTTCGACATTCGCTCCCTGGTGATCGAGCAAGGGCGCGCGTTCACCGCGCAGGAGGTCCAGGCTGGCGTTCCGGTCCTCGTGCTCGGGCATGACCTCGCCGACAAGCTCTTCGAGGGCCAGGACCCGATCGGGCGCGAGGTCAAGGTGTTTGACATCCCCTACCGCGTGATCGGCGTGGTCGAGAAGCAGGGCAACCTGTTCGGGCTCTCGCTCGACAAGTTCGTTGTGGCGCCAGCGAGCGCCCCGCTCAAGCGGTATGTCAATCCACCCCGCGTCGTGGACGCGCTGGCCGTGAAGGCCAACACGCAGACGGAGATGCGCGAGGCGATGTCCCAGGCCGAGGCCGTCATGCGGAGCCGGCGCCACCTGCGCCCGCGGCAAGCCGATGACTTTGCGCTCGAGACCGCGGATGAGGTGCTCGACTTCTGGGCCAAAATCAGCCGCATTCTCTTTTACGCCCTGCCCGGGCTCGTCGCGGTTTCGCTCGTCGTGGGCGGCATCGTCATCATGAACATCATGCTGATGGCGGTGGCCGAGCGCACACGCGAGATCGGCATCCGCAAATCCCTCGGCGCGCGACGCGGTGACATCTTGCGCCAGTTCCTCGTCGAGGCGACGACCCTGGCCACGGTGGGTGCCAGCATCGGCGTCGGCATCGGCATCGGGTTGGCGGCTCTGGTCGCCGCCACGACACCGCTGCCCGCGGCTGTCGCGCCATGGTCCATTTTCGTCGGCGTCATGCTCGGTGCGGGCGTGGGGATCATCGCTGGGGTGTACCCGGCGACCCGCGCCGCCCGGCTCGATCCGATCACCGCGCTGCGGGCTGAGACATGACCTTCGGGAGCGGCGGTCTGTTCGAAGGTGTGGGCATCGCTCTGCACTCACTGCGCAGCAGTAAAGCGCGAGCCGCGCTGACGATCCTCGGCATCGCCATCGGGGTGATGGTCGTGATGTTGATGGCCGCGCTGATCAGCGGGATCAACAAGAGCGTCTCCGGTGTCTTCGAGTCGATCGCGCCACGCACGTTCCTGGTGTGGCGCTTCTTCCAGGCCGGCGTGAACGTGTCTGATGGCTCCGACGAAAGCAGCCCCTGGCGCCGCAACCCCGCCATCAATGACCTCGAGGCGGACCGCATCCGGATACTGCCGTCGGTACGGTTCGTCACCCGTCGCGAGGAGAGCTCTGCGACCGTGGAGTTTGCGGACCGCAGACTCGAATCGGTGAACGTCTCCGGCCTGTCGGCCGAATGGGTGGAAGTAAACGGCGGCGACATCTACCCGGGGCGCACATTCACGCGGTTCGAGGATCTCTCGAACGCCGCCGTCGCGGTGATCAATCGCAAGCTCGAGGATCAGCTGTTCCGCGGCCGCGACCCCATCGGCCAGACGATCCACATCGCCGGCTCGCCGTTCACCGTGATCGGTGTCTACACGCAGCCGCCGAGCCTCTTCAGCGGCGCGGCACCGCCGTTCGTCGGGATTCCGCACGGCGCATTCGTCAAGACGGTGCCGTACTTCAAGGGCTGGATGCGTCTCGCCGTCGCGCCGGCACCCGGGTATACGCAGCAGGAATCGATGGACGAAGTCGTTGCCACCCTGCGCTCGATCCGCGGGCTCAAGCCCGGCCAGGACAACAATTTCTCGATCGTGACCCAGGACAAACTGCTCGACTCGTGGAACAAGGTGACGGGGATGTTCTTCCTCGTGATGCTGGTGCTGTCGTCGATCGGCTTGATGGTGGGTGGCGTGGGGGTGATCGCCATCATGATGATCTCGGTGACCGAGCGAACACGGGAGATCGGCGTCCGCAAAGCGCTCGGAGCCACGCGCCGCGCCATCCTGTGGCAGTTCCTGGTCGAGGCGTCGACCCTCACGCTCGTGGGCGGCGCCGTCGGAATGCTGTGCGGCGGCGTGCTCGCGTTTGTCATCTCACGCGTCACCCCGATCCCCGCGAACGTGCCGCTCTGGTCGGTCGTGGCTGCGCTTCTCGCGTCGGCGCTCACAGGCGTGGGATTCGGGCTCTATCCGGCGAGCCGGGCGGCGCGTCTAGATCCGGTTGAAGCACTGCGTTACGAATAAGGCGGCCTTAGTTTTGGTGAGCCATGCCCCTCTTCGAAGCCCTCCGCCTCGCTCTCCAGACCGTTTGGAGCCATAAGCTCCGTTCGTTTTTCACGCTGCTTGGCATCATCGTCTCGGTCGCATTTCTCGTCGCCGTCGTCGCCGTCATCCAGGGCATGAACGCCTACGTCCGCGAGCGGCTGGCCGGCGCGATCGTCGGCGTCAACGCGTTTCAGATTCGCCGCGATCCGATCCAGGTGGGCTTCATCGACGATGAGGCATGGAAGCAGATCCAGCGCCGCCCGATCATCGCGCCGGAGGACGTCGGCTTCATCGCGCGGGCGGTCCCCGACGCGGAAGCGATCGCGCTACAGTCAGGGTGGCCGACGCCGATGGCGGACGTGCAGTGGCGCAACCGCACGACCGGTGACGTTTTCATCTTCGGCGTCACCGCGCCCTACGTGGTCGTGCAGGACTACACGTTCGCGGCCGGAGAGCCGCTCACCGACGTCGACCTGCAACAGCGGCGTTACGTCGCTGTACTCGGCTACGATGTCGCAGACAAGCTGTTCGGGAACATCGAGGCCGCGGTTGGCCGGATGATCCGCGTCCATGGCATTCAGCTGGTCGTGAAGGGCGTGATTGCGAAGAAGGGCACGGTACTCGGACAATCGTGGGACGGCTTCGTGATGCTGCCGCTCTCCACGTTCGAATCGATGTACGGGCGGCGCCAGACGATGGTGATCTCGGTGAAGATGGCGAGGGCGGATGGCGTCGCGCCCGCGATGCTGCGCGCCGAGGAAGCGATGCGGATCGCGCACCGCCTGCGCCCGGGGGCAGATAACGACTTCACCATCGACACCGGTGAAGGGCTGATTGCGTTCTGGGCCAAGCTCACCCGCGTCATTTTCACCGTCGTGCCTGCCGTCGTGGTCATCGGCATCGTCGTGGGCGGCATCGTCATCATGAACATCATGCTCATGAGCGTCACCGAGCGCACCCGCGAGATCGGGATTCGCAAGGCGCTGGGAGCGGCCCGCCGCGACATCAGGCGCCAGTTCTTCGCCGAGG
>Ga0209157_1000373_pt1 | contig 38774 bp, 32 predicted proteins | sample GraSoiAngelo_135_FD_185892 | JGI IMG/M metagenome (GOLD analysis project Ga0209157, IMG submission 185892) | Grasslands soil microbial communities from the Angelo Coastal Reserve, California, USA - 14_0929_05_40cm (SPAdes) (version 2) | ecosystem: Environmental > Terrestrial > Soil > Grasslands ...
CGTCGGTATCTTCGCGTAACTGACCTCTATACTAAAGTCGGGTGGCTCTCCCCTCCAAGCGCTGATTATCCCTGTCCTCGCCATCGGGAGCATCTTGTACATCCCCTCGACGAAGGGAATCGAGGCACGTAGAATCATGACTACTACGATCTTGTCGTTACCCTTGATCTTCTCCCCCCGCGTCTTCTCGAGGGGCGTCTCGACGAGTACCTCCTTCGTCTCGAGCGTGCGGAGAAACTCGTAGGCGAGCATCCTCCCCAGGCGAAAGATGGCCTTCCTGAAGATCACCTGGTCGCTTCGCCTGTCACGGGCGAGGGTCAGCTGTTCGAGGGCCATAGGATGCTTGACGATGGTTATCCTGGGGCTAGCCATCCACGTACGCCCGATTGACGCGTCTTCGTGATAGTATTTATCTTACACCGCGTTTTGTTTATCTTAGCTTAGAGATTGAAGAGAAGATCGGCCCTCGGGTTCGCCCTTGTGGTGGCCGCGGTGCTCGCGCTTTCCTCCCAGGTTCCGCCATCATCGAACGCCCTATCCTGCGGCGGCCAGCCATCATACTACGTCGCTTCGATGAACATGACGATCGACCCCGGCTCGCAGGACTTCGTCACGAACGCGATCAGGGACGCCCAGGCCACCTGCGCAAACCACTTCGTCCTCGTGATGAACACGTTCGGCGGCAATGGCGGGAATATGGACAACATCATCAACGCGATTTCCAGCTATCAGGCTGCGGGTGGGAGCTTCATAACACTGATTGCGCCCTCGGGGAATCACGCCTTCAGTGCCGGCGCCTACATCGCTGAGGCCTCCGACAAAATCTACATGACGCCCGGGACGGCAATAGGGTCTGCCACCCCGATCGTCTACAACATTCCCACGGGGGAGGTGAACACCACACTCACGAAGGACATCAACGGGTTCAAGGCGTACATGGGAGCGCTGGCCTCTCGATTCTCGAGGAACGTCACCGCCGCGGAGCTGATGGTCACGAAGGGGATATCGTACACGGCGGATGAGGCGGCAAGGCTTCGCGTCATCGACGGAAAGGTGAATGCCACATCAGTCGGGGGGGCGCTTCAAGCGATCGGCGTGGCTCAACCTTACGAAATCCACACGCCGGGAATCAGCTCGCAGTTCATCTCTGTCTTGGCCGACCCAAACGTCTCCGGGCTCCTCTTCCTCGTGGGAACATTCGCGATTCTTGCTGACCTGTACCATCCAACGGTGATCGTCTCGATCGCAGGGGCGGTCGCGATCGCACTCGCCCTCATCGGTCTGGGCGTCTTCGGTGCTCCGATAGTCTCCCTCTTCCTGATGATCGTGGGGGCAGCATTCATCTTCCTCGAACTGAAGACACACCACGGCATCAGCGCCCTGACCGGGGTCGTCGTCTTCATCATAGGTTTCCTCCTCATCTTCCAGACGCCTCCGCCGCCGTCGCAACCGACCCCGGGGCAGCCGCCTCAGGCCAACTTCATTGCAATTGGTACTGTCACCTACCTCTTGCTGGGTCTCCTCGGAGCTGGAGTCGTAATCGGGAGCATCTACCTCTACAGGATACGAGAGGGTCTGATGAAGAGACCAAAGCAACTCGAGACTTCGCTGATGGTCGGGAAGGAGGGTAGGCTGCTCACCGACCTAAAGGCAGGCGGTGACGCCACAGCAAATATCGCGGCCGAGGATTGGAGCGTTACCTCCCCGGGGGAGATCGAGAAGGGAACCCGAATAAAGGTTAAAGAAGTCAGGGGGCTGAAGCTCGTAGTAGAAAAGGCAGAGTCATGAGTCTTCTCGGCTCGCAGCTGCTGCAAAGCGTCGCAGACATAGGTAACTACGTCGCGATCGCGATCTTCCTGATAATCGTCCTCGCCCTCATCGGCTCTTCGATCAAGATTGTTCGGGAGTACGAGAGGGTCGTCGTCTTCACCCTCGGTCGGCTCGTCGGCGCGAAGGGTCCGGGGGTGGTCTTCATCGTTCCGATCGTCAACAGGGTCAACAAGATAGACCTGAGAGAGAGGTACCTCGAGGTCCCACACCAGACCTGCATCACGAAGGACAACGCTCCGACAGACATCGACTTCCTGATCTACTACAAGGTCGTCGAGGCGACGCAGAGCATTGTGCAGGTCCAGAACTTCACGGGGGCATCGATCGGGATTGCGACCACCACTCTTAGGGCCGTCGTCGGCGATATCCCGCTTGATGAGCTTCTCGCGAAGAGGGAGCAGATCAATAATGTCCTCCGCACGAAGCTCGACGAAGTGACGGAAAGGTGGGGCATCAAGGTGACAAACGTCGAGATCAGGGAGATCAGACCCCCCGCCGATGTACAGGAGGCGATGGTGAAGCAGATGTCGGCGGAGAGGTCGAGGAGAGCGATGGTCCTGGAAGCCGACGGGAAGAGGGAGTCGGCGATTCTTGTCGCGGAGGGTGACAAGAAGTCGACGGTCCTGCGGGCCGAGGGGGACAAACAGTCCGCCATACTCAGGGCTCAGGGGTACGCCGAGGCGTTGAGCCAGATCTTCGGGGCGGCAAAGACGATCGATGCGAAGACGATGGCTCTTCAGTATCTCGACACCCTGAAGGCGCTGGGGGCAAGCCCGTCGACGAAGTACATCTTCCCGATGGAGTTCACGAACCTTCTCAGTCCCCTCAAGGACTATGTCAAGGAATCCTCGGAAGAGAAGTAAAGGCTCTCAGTAAGCCCGAGCCCCATTTATAACCAGACCTGAACATGCAGTGAAGCGAGAGGTAATTTTTGTCGGGCGCCGAAGGCGAGATTCAAGCTAGAAGGCGTACTATCGTTGTTCTCCAGGACGAGATGAGAAGGGTTCTCGACGCGGCGCGGGTCCTTCTGGATGAGTACGACGCCCTCTACAAGGGAGACAAGAACGCGATAGGAGCCGCCACCCAGAAGGTCAGGAAGGCCGAAGAGGATGTCGTCACTCTGAGGAGCGCCCTCATTCGCGAGCTCGCCCAGGTCGGTACACTCCTCATAAACCGAGAGGACATCCTGAGGACCGCCTTCGCGGTCGAGGACATCTTCGGCCACATCAACGGCGTAGCCTTCAGGATGTCGCAACTTTCGAAGGCACTCGCGAGGAACAAGAAGTACAGGGATGCGATCACAGACCTCTTGGGCTCCCTGATCGACGGGATGTCGAAACTGAACGAGGGGGTGAGGGGGCTCTCCATGAACCCGCAACAGTCAATAGAGATGGCGGGGCAGGTGCAGGGACTGGAGAGCGAGATAGACACAAAGTACCGGGAGGCGATAGCACAGACGATGAAGACGGCCACCGGCTACAAGGAGCTGATCGTGGTGAAAGAGATTCTGGAGTCGATCGAGGATTGCGCGGATGCGATGCTCAGCGCCGCGAATGCGACGACCGTGGTCGCGCTCGGTTCGTAGTAGTAGTCTGAGATGTCAAAGTCGCAGGCCTCGGGGAGGCTCTTCGAGAATCGGATCGTCATCTGGGACATAGAGACCTCGAGGCGACTCTTCAGGGAGGGATACTACGGAAAGCCTCTGGGAATCCCCAAGCCGAAGGACTTCGAGTTCAACGCCCCCCTCATCCTCGACCTGATGGAGGCCTACTACTTGGCGAAGAAAAAGGTCCTGAGGGTCGAATCGGAGGAGGGTGAGCGGCTGGGGGCAGAGGAGATGGAGAAGATTTGCGTGAGGTCCTACGCGGACTTCCCAGAGAAGTACCTGGTCTACAGGCACCTTCGCGAGGTTGGATACGTGGTGACTCCGGGAATCAAGTTCGGCTCGGACTTCGCCGTCTACGAGCACGGGCCTGGGATTGACCACGCCCCCTACATAGTCCAGGTAATGAAGCCCGGAAGCCCCATCACCGCGACCTCTCTGGTCAGGTCGGGGCGGCTGGCGACCACTGTCAAGAAACAGTTCATCATCGCGATAGCGGATGCCAAGAAGGCAGTTGTCGACTACTTGAGGTACGACTGGTGGCGTGCCTAGTCTAATAGATTCCCTCGTTTCTACTCCCCCGCCTCACCTCCGCGCTTCCCCTGCGAACCAGAACACAAAATAAAGCAAGAGAAGAGTGGCGAGACGTGGATGTCATCGGGGAAAATACCTTCATCCTCGTCTACAGGGACAGAAGACGGAAGTGGATAGTCAGACCCGGCGAGACGCCCAGGCTCCACACTCATCTCGGAATCCTCGACTGCAAGGCGCTCGTCGGTGAGCCTTTCGGAATTACCGCAAAGACCTCCCTCAACGACGAGCTTGTGATACTCAAGCCGACGATAGAAGACATGATTCTGAAGCTCACGAGGAGGACTCAGGTGATCTACCCAAAGGACCTCGGGATGATAATGGTGAAGTGCGGAATCCACTCAGGGTCGATGGTCCTCGAGTCAGGGACCGGAAGTGGGGCCACGACCGCCTTACTCGCCTACTTGGTGATGCCGAGCGGACACGTCTTCAGCTACGAGGTTAGGGGGGATTTTCAGGAGAACGCGAGGAAGAACCTCGCGAGGCTCGGCCTTCTGGAGTTTGTCACGCTCAGGCTGAGCGACGCGAAGGAAGGGTTCCAGGAGAAGGATGCCGACGCTGGAATCCTCGACATAGGGGACCCATGGGAGGCTCTACCCAGCTTCCGCAGAAGCCTTCGACCCTCAGGGGTGATAGCCGCGGTTACCCCGACGACGAATCAGGCGGAGAGGCTCGTCGAGAAGATGAAAGAAGAACGGTTCGTTGCGGTCGAGACGATCGAGATTCTCATGCGCCACCTGGAAGCGAGGAGCGGGATGACGAGGCCGTCGAACGCGATGGTCGGGCACACGGCCTATCTCACGTTCGGGAGAAAGACCCTCTAGCCCAGGCGAAGAGTTTTAAGAGATTCTCCGACCGCAGCAAATCGATGAACCGAAAGGAGATGTATGAGGACGTCTCGTCCCTCCTTCTCCTGGTTCCATTCTTTGCTCCCGCGATCTACGCCCTCTACCTATGGGCCGTGGGGGGATTCTCGTACTACCTCCCAGAGCAGGTTTTCCTGGGGGTAACGAGGAACCCAGACCTCTTTCTGCTGGGAACCCTCGCCATTATTCTCAGCACGGTCATGGAGGTCTCGAGCGAGGAGAGGGCGCGGAGAAGCGAGCGTGTCCTCCTGCTCAGCAAGCGACTACAGAAGCTCGCGGCGGCGAGTCTCGTGCTCGCGATAATCACCGCATGGTACGCGAACGGTTTCTCCCCCGACCTTAGCAGAACGGGAGCAGACCTCTTCACCGGGAGGTACACGATTGTCTTCCCGGCGCTGCTCGTCCTCTTCAGCTTCCTCATCGTGACCCCGATCAATCTCAGGAGTCTCGCTCAGGCGAAAACTGTCGCGATCATTCTCCTTCTCGCAGTCCCCGTCGTGATCAACGAGGTGGGAAAGAGAAACACGCTCCTCGGCCTCGGTGGCTCCCTCATCTTGACGATTCTCGCAGCCGTGATGCTGAGCTGGCAGAGCGATAAGCCGAGCGGCCTCTCACCGGCCCGATAGCTTCTTGAGTTCACGAAAATCTTCAGAGACAACCGCCTCGAGCGCCCTGTTGTAGATCATCGAGGCGGGATGGTATGAGGGGAGGTATCTCCTCCCTCCGCTCTCGACCACAATCCCGTGGGCTGTAGAGATCTCGCTCGACGGGAAGAACTGTTTGAGGGCGGTGACACCGAGGAGGACGATAAGCGAAGGGTTCAGCGCCTCAATCTCTCGGCGGAGATACTCGTGGCAGCTCTCGGCTTCGTCTCTCCCCGGGCGTCTGTTCCCCGGCGGCCTGCACTTCACGATGTTGGTGATGAACACGTCGTCTCTCGAGAGTCCGGCCAGCCTCAGAAGCCCTTCGAGCCTCTTCCCTGCCGTGCCGACGAAAGGTCTCCCAGACTGGTCTTCCTCCCCCCCGGGTGCCTCCCCGACGAGCATGACACCGGACCTCCCTGACCCTTCGCCTGGGACCGCCTTCTTTCTGCTCTTGCAGAGGTCGCACTTCTCGCAAGTTCTGACCTCCTTCGCCACCTCGCCGAGTAGAAACTCCGAGTCCATGAAGGTTGAGACCAGCTGCGAGTGTTATATGTCTGTCCCGGGGACGCTTGAGCAAGATGACGGTGGGGTCGGGGTTGAGGAGGCGCGAGCGATTCTCGATCACGCTGGCTCTCCTGACGCTCGTGCCGTTCGTCGCGACGGTGGTCTTCGGGTTTGGCAGGGATTCCGCGCTCATCGTTGTGGTTGTCACGGGCCTCGGAATGGCGGCGGCGAGCTTCGAGCTGGCCTGGGGGACCGAGTCGCTGCAGTTCGTCGTTTCTCAGGTCCTCGCTCTCGCGGTTCTAGCCACACTTCAAGTCCTGCCTGAGTACTCCATCGACGCCGCTCTAGCTTACAACGGCGCCTCCGACCCGACTCAGCTCCACTTCGCGACCGCGAGCATGACGGGCGCAAACCGGCTCCTCCTCGGGGCGGGATGGCCAGTTGTCTTCTTTGTCTCCTACCTCGCTTCCAGGGGAAAGAACCCGAAGGCCGGGAGCTATCTCCAGCTTGACCGGGCGCAAGCGCTCGAAGTGCTCTTCCTAGGAATCTCGACACTCTACTCCTTCTTGATAGTCGTCAAGGGAACGCTCGACATACTGGACGCTGCCGCCCTGATCTCGGTCTTCGCCTCGTACGTCTACATCGCCGCAAGAATCCCGCCGCTCGCGAAGGAGCGACTCGAGGAGATGAGCGGAGTCGCGCTCGCCGTAGGGAGAATGCGACTGAGTCGGAGGTATGGCGTGATCATCTCGTTCGTCGCAGTGGGTGGGTTGGTGACCATTCTCGGGGCCCAGCCCTTCGTTGGCGGTCTGATCGAGATAGGGGGCGCCCTGGGGATCAGCCAGTACCTATTGATTCAGTGGCTCGCACCATTCCTCACTGAGTTCCCCGAAACCGTAACGGTCCTCTATTGGGCCGGACGGTCGAATCGTGGTTCCCTCGCGATGGGAAACCTGATTTCGTCGAAGCTCAACCAGTGGACTCTGCTCGTTGGAACCATTCCGATAGTATACAACGTCGCCCTAGCCCGATTCCAGAGCATCGCGCTGACCCAGCTTCAGCTGAGCGAACTCGTTCTGACTGCGTCGCAGTCGATCTACGGTGTTGTCTGTCTCCTCGACCTCCAGCTCTCGTCGAGGGAAGCCATATCGCTCCTCGCACTCTTCCTCGTGCAGTTCTTCATCCCCCCCATCCGCCTGGAGGTCTCAGCAGTCTACCTCCTCCTCGCTGCTGTGGAGCTCCTCCTCACTCGAGGCAGAATCGTGATCTTCCGGCAGGTTGGGGAGATCCTCCGCGAATACGTTCATAAGCGCCCGCAAGGGTGAACGAAAGCGTGCCAGAGGCCAAGCAAGAAGGGATTACGGTCAGAAAGTCGGAGAATTTCGACGAGTGGTACACCCAGGTGATTCTGAAGTCCGAGCTCGCAGACTATAGCCCCGTCTCCGGGTGCATCGTCTTCCGCCCCTCGGGGTACGCGATCTGGGAGACAATCCGGCGGGAGACAGACAAGAAGTTCAAGAAGATCGGAATCCAGAACTCTTACTTCCCGATCTTCATCCCTGAAGGGCTGCTAAAGAAGGAGCAGGAGCACGTGAAGGGCTTCTCCCCCGAAGTCGCATGGGTCACCCACGCCGGCGACTCGAAACTCGAGGAGAGGCTGGCGATAAGGCCCACCTCGGAGACGCTGATGTACGAGGTCATCTCTAGGTGGGTGAGGTCATGGAGGGACTTGCCCTTGAAGCTCAATCAGTGGAACAACGTCGTAAGGTGGGAGTTCAGGCACCCCACCCTGCTTCTTCGCTCTAGGGAATTTCTCTGGAACGAGGGGCACACCCTATTCGCGACGGAGGAGGAGGCGATGGCGGAGAGAGACGAGATACTCACAATCTACAGGACGATCACAGAGGAGTATCTCGCACTTCCGGGGCTCGTCGGGAAGAAGACCGAGGCGGAGAAATTCGCGGGTGCAACGGCGAGCTATACGATAGAGCATCTGATGCCCGATGGGAAGGCCATCCAGGGGCCCGACTTCCACTCCGACGGCCAGAACTTCTCGAAGGCCTTCGAGATCACGTTCGTCGACAGGAAAGGCGAGAAGCAGTTCGCATGGCAGAATACGTGGGCGATCTCGACCCGTGAAATCGGCGTCATGCTAGCGACACACAGTGACGACAAGGGACTCATCGTTCCTCCGCGAGTGGCTTTCATTCAGGTCGTGATCGTGCCGATTTTCGACGACGAGTCGAGGGAGAGGGTCCTGAAGCAGGCGGAGAGGCTCCGAGCCCGTCTAGAGGAGACGACCTCGGTGAAGCTCGACGACAGAGACCATCTTACGCCGGGGAGAAAGTTCAACGAGTGGGAGCTGAAGGGCGTCCCCCTCCGGGTCGAGATCGGGCCGAGGGACCTAGTGAAGAGGCAGGTAGTCCTGGCAAGGAGGGACAACGGGAAGAAGCGGCAGGTCAAGATGGCAATCGCGGCGAGAGAGGTGGCGAGAGAGCTGAAGGAGATACAGGAAGACCTCTACCAACGGGCGCTCTCCTTCCTGAAAGAACACACCTACGCCGCGGAGACCTACGACCAGCTCAAGGGCTCTCTGAAGAATGGAGGCATAGTCCGCGCCCCCTGGTGTCTCTCTCCGGACTGTGAGGCGAAAGTGAAGGAGGAGACGGGTGCGAAGATAATCAACCTCCCGATGGACCAGAAAGAGATTAAGTCCCTCTGCGTCTATTGCGGGAAGGAAGCCGCCGTGATCGCGAACTTCGCGAAGTCGTACTAGCACCAAAGGCTTTTCTCCGCTTCTTAGAGGCTCTGCGACGAGCGGGTTGGGGACAGATCACCTTCTAACCGTCCTGGGCGCAATCAATTGGGACACAAGCATCTTCGAGGACAGGTTCGCGAAGCAGGGGGAGGAGGTCCCAGTGAACCGCGTCGAGGAGTTCTCCGGGGGGAAGGGCGCAAATGTTGCTGTCGCGGCAGCGAGGATACTCGGTAAGGAGAAGGTCGCCTTCGTCGGTGCGCTCGGCAAGGATGATGTCTCCAGGAAGCAACTCGCCGAGTTGAGGAGAGAGGGAGTGGTCACCGAGGGGGTTGCGAAGCTGAAGGGATGCCAATCGGGGCGGGCCTATATCGTGGTTGACGGAGCCGGGAAGAAGACGATCCACACACACTTCGGGGCGAACGAGAAGATGACCCTGAAGCATCTGAAGAGGCCGAGGGTTCTCCGTACGATTGAAGACCCTCAGATGATCGTGGTGATGGATGCGCCGACCGAGGTGGGGAGGAGGGCCGTCGAGCTGGCGAGGGGGAGAGGAAAAACGGTGGTCTACAGCCCGGCGGTCAGAACCCGGGAGGGTCTTCGCAGTCTCGAGCCGATACTACGGGATGCCCACTACCTCGTCGTGGACCAGATTGAACTTAGGAACCTCTACCCCGACAAGGCGGAGGTGGATGAAGAGGGGATAATGCGCATAGTCACGGCAACCCACCCCGCTCTGACCCTCGTGGCTACCCTGGGGGAGAGAGGATGTGCCGTCACCGGAGAGGGGGTGATGACGCTCGTCGAAGGAGTCGATGTAGCCTCTCTCGGAAAAAAGGTCGTGAACACGACCGGTTGCGGCGATGCCTTCCTGGGGGTCTTTGCAAGCTATCTCCTGCTAGACTTCCCGATCCTTGAGGCCGCGAAACGGGCCAACCTCGCGGGCGCGCTGAAGGCGACGAGATACGAAACGAGGGGGAGCCCCTCTAAGGCAGAGCTGGAGAAGGAGTTCGATACGCTGGAGAAGGTCAGACAGAAGCGACCGGTGCCGCGAGTGAGTAGAGGCGCCTGGCCTGCTCGTCGACGCTGATCGGCAAGTCTATCTTCGAGAGGGCGATCAGGTTCAGGGAGAGGGACGAGGCGGCTATCCCGAAGCATGCCGACCAGAGGAAGTCCCTAGACCGAAGGTAAGAAGCGACGAGGGTTCCGCCGAGTATGTCTCCAGCCCCCGTGCTGTCCACTATCTTCACCTTGGGCACGTGGACACCGTAGATCTTCTTCCCCTCAAGGATGTGACACATCTCTCCTCCTTGGGTGACGAGAGCCCTTCTGACGCCCATAGACGACAGCTTCGTGAGAGCCTCCCTCGCCTCCGTCTTGCCCGTTACCGCGTAGGCCTCGTCCCTGTCCATCTTCAGGGCATCCACCGATGTCACCACACCCGCCTCCTTCAGACTCGTAATCGACGCTTGCCCGCGGCTGTCGAAGGTCCTTACGAAGCCCTGCGGGTCGAGGAAGGTGAAATCCGAGCGATCGACGATCGCCTTCAGAAGTTCCGGAGAAATCTCGTGGGCTATGGGGCTGATCAGCGAAGCGTCAAACTTCGTGTCGGGGAGCTGGTCAAGGGATAGGTCGTCACAACGCGAAAGAAGGAAGAGCTTCCTCGATGCCCCATCTCCCTCTATCCGGAAACGCGTGGTCTTCTTGCTCGACTTGTCTATCGCCCTGAGGTTTATCCCATTCCGAGCAAGCCAAACGAGCTGGTCGTCGGGGAAGTCCAGCCCGATTCTTGTGAGGGCGAAGACCTCGAGTCCAAACCTTGAGCAGATGAGCCCCGCGTAGGAGGGCGGGCCACCGATTGAGGTTATCGTCCTAATGGGGAGGAGAATCGTATCGATTGTGAGAAATCCTGCGACAAGAGCCTTCAAGTCAGGCCTCTTCCCTCACCCTCCAACAGCTTGACTTAAGATTTTGTTCGCGCAAAAATCGGTTATATACGGAGAGGCGAGAGGGTCATCGAGCAAGTCAACTTGCTTATGAAAAAAGGAAGGGCTGTTAGTACAACCGTAGCCGCTGTCGTTGTCATCGTAATCGTGGCCGCGGCCGGCGGGGTCTACTATTATTATGCACAAGTCTCGACAACTCCGCAGAAGACGATTGGCGTCGTGTTCGACATCGGCGGGAGGGGCGACCTCAGCTTCAACGATATGGCGGCCTTGGGAGCCGACAACGCCGCGAAGACGGTCCTGGGCTGCCCGAATGACCCGAGTCCTTGTGAACACTTCTTACAGAGTGCTACGTCCGCAGACTATCTTCCCAACCTCAGGCAGCTGGCGTCTCTAAATCCTCCGCCCGTTCTAATTGTGGCGGTCGGATTCCTGATGGGCGACGCGGTAAACCAGACTGCCCGGGCCTTCCCCAACCAGAAATTCGCAATCGTTGACGACGTTGTGCCGGGAGTCCCGAACCTGCTGGGTCTTACATTCAACACGAATGAAGGGGGCGCCGCAGCGGGCGTTCTGGCCGCGTTCGTCTCTGACTGCTACAGCAAGGCAGGTCAGGGCGGAAACAAGGTGGGACTCGTTCTCGGTCTAGAGATTCCAGTACTCTGGACTTTCGAAATCGGGTATAAGTGGGGAGTCAGTTGGGCGGAGAACTACTCACAGGCAACCCTAGGCCACACAATCTTGGGCAACGCGCCCGTGAAAAACGTCGTCCTCTACAAGTACACCGGAACATTCGACGACCCCGCAAAGGGTAAGGCCGAAGCTCTGAACGAATTCGCCGCCGGGGCAGTAGTGTCTTACAATGTCGCGGGCAAGACCGGGAACGGCATCTTCGACGCAGCAAAGTCCGTAGCCGCGCCTGGGCAGACGATGGGTCCACCGTTCGGGATCGGAGTCGATTCGGACCAGGATTACATCGCCCCCGGATACATCCTCGCGAGCCAGATGAAGCGGGTCGACACGGCAGTCCTGACTGCCACGAAGCTGGCCGTGAACGGGTCGTTCAGCTCCGTCGTACAAAGCACAGGCGCGGACCTGAGCTTCAACATGGCTAGCGGCGGTGTCGCAATCAGCACAGTCAACGATGTCAACACATTCATACAAATCGCTGTCAGCCACGGAAAGACCTACAACGTGACCGCCATCACGAACCAGATCCAGAGCATGAGAAACGCTGTCACTGCGAAGTGTGGCGCGGTGTATGACTACGTGAACACTGTTGTAAGCCAGATCAAGAGCGGGCAGGTTCACGTCCCACTGGTCCTGACACAAAACGCAATCACATTGTGGCGGAGCAGGTACGGATAGCTCCGCCGACCTACATTTCTAGGGTGTTCTCGTGGCCAGTCCCACAAAAGAACTGGTCAAGACCTCCAATCTGACAAAAACTTACCCCGACGGCACTCACGCGTTGACGGGAGTGGATTTTTCGGTCACAAAGGGGGAGATACACGGGCTCTTGGGGGAAAATGGAGCTGGGAAGACGACCCTCTCAAAAATCCTCTCCGGTATCCTTAAGCCTACTTCGGGAGAAATCTACATCAAGGGGAACCTCGTTCGCATGAAGCGACCGAGCGATGCCCTCGGGCTTGGAATCGGGATGGTGCACCAGCACTTTGCGCTCGTCCGACCCTTCAGCGCCTTCGAGAACATCGTGCTCGGGACCGACCTGAACCCGACGGGGGAGAGAGCGAAGGAAGCGAAAGCCAGCATCGCGGATTTGGCAAAGGGGGTCGGTTTGCAGGTCACCTTGGACTCGCCTGTCGAGAGTCTCGCCCTCGGTGCGCAGCAGAGGGTGGAGATATTGAAAATGCTCTACAGAAACGTCGATATCCTGATACTTGACGAACCCACCTCCTCTCTAACCATCAAGGAGACGGGAGAGCTCTTCAAGTCCCTGCTGAAACTGAAGGAGGAAGGGAAATGCGTAATCTTCATCACTCACAAACTCAGAGAAGTGATGGACTTCTGCGACAGCATCACAGTCCTACGTCAGGGGAAAGTCACGGGAAGGATAAGCAAGTCGGAGGCGTCCCCGATAACCCTCGCCACGATGATGGTAGGGCGAACTGTCGAATTCGAGCTCAAAAGGTCACCGATGACCCCCGGAGAAGAGGTCTTCACGATTGACAATCTGACACTACTCGACAGGGAGGGGAAGGAGGTCGTGAAAGACCTTTCCCTCAAGGTCAGACGAGGCGAAATATTCGGCATCGCGGGGGTCGAGGGGAATGGTCAGACGGAGCTCGCCGAGGCTATCGCGGGAATCCGGAGGATCGCCAAGGGGAGCATCAGGCTCAAAGGGACAGAAACGGGAGGGAAGTCCTCATCTGTGATCCGCAGGCACGGGGCCGGGCTCATTCCGGAAGACAGGCGGCAGATGGGACTTATCCTCGAAATGAACCTGGATGAGAACGTAATCCTGGGGAAACAACGGGATCTTCAGTTCAGGGGTTCCTTGACCTCAATCGCATGGCGAAAGGTCAGGCAGTTCACCTCGGACCTGATGAAAAAGTTCGAGATAACCGCCAAGGGACCAGAGTCGCCCGCAAGGAGCCTCAGCGGGGGGAACCAACAGAAGGTCGTAGTCTCCAGAGAATTGAGCAGTGACCCTGACTTCATTGTGGCCGCGCAGCCGACGCGAGGGCTCGACGTGGCAGCTACCGAGTATATCCGGAAGCTCCTACTGGACTCCCGTGGCGGAGGAAAGGCCGTCTTGCTGATCTCGGCGGAGCTGGATGAAATTCTTCAGCTATCGGACCAGATTGGGGTGATGTACGAGGGGAGACTGATAGGGGTCGGCGCCGCAGAGACGATGTCGCGAGAAAGGATCGGACTTTTGATGGGTGGGATCGTCGCTTGAAACTGCCACTGATTGGCGGGGGGCGAGTTCTCGCCCCGCTGGAGGAATCGGCCTTCGCGGCACTAATGGGGTTCTTCTTCGGCGGGATCCTCCTTGTCGTCCTCGGATACAACCCAATCCTCACCTACTACTACATGTTCTATGGGGGTTTGGGGAGCCTCTCGAACGTTACCGATATGCTCGGGAACGCGGCTCCGCTCATCCTCACTGCGCTTACGTTCGCGGTGGGAGTTCGCGCCGGGCTCTTCAACATCGGTGCTGAGGGGCAGGTCTACGTCGGCGCGGGAGGGGCGATTTACGCGAGCTACTATTTCCTCCCCGCAGGGATCCACCTAGGGTTCGCCCTCGTCTTGGCAGGAGCCGCCGGGGCGCTCATGGCAGTCCCCACTTACCTCCTCAAGGCGTACCGAGGAGTGAACGAAGTCATAACGACCATCATGCTGAATTGGACGGCGTATTTTGGCGTGTTATGGGTGGCCATCGTCCTACTCGCTGACCCGGCCAGGCCCGAGAAGACCATCAGCGTAGCCCCTACGTCTAGGTTCCCAGACTTTCTCTTGGGGAGCGTCTCCACGTCAGCCCTTCTTTTCGCAATTGCCGTTGCCGCGGCTTTCTACGTATACCTTTGGCTCACTCCAAGCGGATACGAGCTGAGGTCCGTAGGGTTGAACCCGGAAGCGGCGAGATTCAGCGGAATCAATCCCAGGAAGCCCCTCCTCTCGGCCTTGCTCCTCGGCGGAGCCTCTGCCGGGTTGGCGGGAGCCGTCCAGGTCGCGGGAAGGACGACCCCGTTTGCGCTCTACACCGGCCTTTCGAATGTGCTAAACTACGGATACAACGGAATTGGAGTCGCGCTCATCGGTAGGAACCACCCCCTCGGCATCATCGTGGCGGGGCTGTTCTTCGGTACCCTCCAAGCCGGGTTTTCAACGGTCCAGCTATATGCACGCGTCCCCTTCGAGATTATCCAAGTTATCGAAGGGATCATAATCTTCACGGTGGCAGCGCCCGAGCTTTACCGGAGGTTCAGGGGGTCACTGAAGAAATGAGCCTGGACTTCTCGATCGTGGGTGCGATATCCGTGACCGGGCTCAATCTGATGGTTCCGATTGCTCTTACGGCAATCGGGGAAGTCTTCGGAGAGAAGGCGGGGGTCGTCAACATCGGCCTCGAAGGAACAATCCTTACGGGGGCGTGGAGCGCGGTCTACTTCTCGTGGCTTGCCCAGAGCCCCTGGGTCGGGCTCCTGGGGGGCGCCCTGACGGGGACATTTTTCGGCGCCCTCCACGGGTATGTGGCTATCTGGCTCAAGGGAGATCAGATCATCAGTGGGGTCGGGATCAACATCTTCGCACTCGGTTTCGTTCCCTTCGCGATTCAGGCAGTGTGGGGGGTCCAGGGGTCGTTCGCGAAGTGCTCCGTCTGCGGGGTGCCGGAGATATCCACGCCCTGGAGCCCCCTTTCGTACTTCGTCCCCCTGACAATCGTTGTCGCGGTCGGGTTCTGGTATCTTTTGAACAGGACGCGGTATGGGAGCATAACGAAGGCCACGGGGGAGAACCCCGAGGCGGCCGACGCAGTAGGGATCAATGTCGAGAGGGTTCGTTTCCTGGCGGTCATGATCGGTGCGACCCTTGCTGGGCTCTCGGGGGCGTTTCTCAGCATCGATTACACGGGCGGAATCACCAAGGACATCAGCGCGGGGAGAGGATTCATCGCCCTGGCAACTGTTGTCTTCGCAGGGTGGAAGCCGATGCTCGCCCTTGCCGGGGGTCTCCTGTTCGGGTTTGCCCAGGAGGTGAGCAGCTTTGCTACAACGTTACCCGCCATTGGACATACTTTCCCTTCTGTGGACTACATTTTTTCCGCTCTGCCATACGTCGTCACCCTGATCGTCGTGGCAACGGCGGTTGGAAGGTCAAGGTTCCCCAAGGCTCTTGGCACGCCCTACCGGCGAGAATAACACAGCGCCAGAGATGAAAACACGAGGCTCTGCCGGGGATGTTACGAGATAGCGACGTCTGCGAATAGCAAACTCTTAAAGGAAGTTCGTCTTCGCGACCTCATAATGTCGAAGAAGAGAAAGAGTAGAGGGCGTTCGAAGGGAGGAAAGGGGAGGTCGGGCTTTATCTCTTGCAGCAACTGTGGTGCCTTGGTACCCCGTGACAAGGCGAAGAAGGTCACGACACGCCTGTCGATGGTCGAGCCGAGCCTCGCGAGGGAGTTGAGACAGCAGGGTGCGTACATCGCCGCTCCTACGACTGTTCGCTATTATTGCATAAGTTGCAGTGTGCACTATGGCATCGTGAGGGTTAGGGCGAAGGCCGAAAGGCGGTTAAGTTAGGAGGCTGAACCCGTAACTGGCGATGGAACGCCTTAGTTCCACCCTAACCAGAGGCAACCAATCGCTCCACAGACTGTCGATTCAAATTGAGTCCCCTTACCCGAGTGAATCTGGGAACGTAAACTCGCGGTACGGACCCCCCCGCCGCTGAAACAACCTTCAACTCTCGCATCTGCAGGCTGAGAGCGAGAGAGGGGCTAGTGAAGAAGTCGGGCGATGATTTCCGTGCGAAGCATGAGACCGGTAGAACGGAAAGGCGATTTGAGCAGGGGGAGAGACTTCCAGAGGGTCCTAAGACAGAACGCGACCCGACTCGGCCTCTTTTGAGAGATTCATCCAGGCGGTACCCGTTCTCTGCAGGAAGGTTAGAATCGCGACGACAGCCACGACGAGGACGCCGTACGAAGCAAGGCCGACCAGCGACAGCACAGCCAAGACCAAGAGCCTCTCGCTCCTCTCCCCGATCCCGACCCCAGAGAGCTTGGTTCCCAGGGCCTCCCCTCGCGCCCTCGTGTAGCTGACGAGGAGGCTGAAGGTAATCGCAAGCAGGACCCACTCTGGGTTGGAGTAACCTCCGACCATGATCCCGAGGTAGATCGCTACCTCTCCCAGCCTGTCGAGGGTCGAGTCGAGAAAGGCCCCTCTCTTAGTCATCATACCGGTCGCCCTCGCGACAGCTCCGTCAACGATATCGAAGAAACCAGAAGCGAGAACCAGGAGCCCGGCGAGAGATTGCCCTCCCAAGCCGGGCTTCCCGTAAACGACAGCAGAGAGGAGGGCGAAGGAGAGGCCGACAAACGTCCAACCTGTCGGGGTAACACCGAGCCTTGAGAACACTCTCCCGGTCGAAAGAAATGCTGAGTCTAGCGTTGCCCTCAGCTTGTTGAGCAACGACACCAATCGCGCAGGAATGTTATATATACAGAGTTGAGCGACGCGTCAACAAATTGGGAAAGGTTGAGAAGGGCGTGACCTGCGTCGTGAAGGGATGCAGCAACCCTGCGGAGAGGTCCTTGAGCCGAGCACAGCTCGGAGGGAGCGGCCTGAGCATCGCCTCGGACGGGAGGAGGGTCTACCTCTGTCGCGACCACTATAAGGCCTGGAAGAAGACATCGAGGAAAGAGAAGTCGCTGGAGAGAACAAGGTGGGGGGTGTAGCCCCCGGCGGCATTGGAGGACGAAGATGAATGAAGATACTCCAGCTGCACGCTGACTTCATCGAGTACAAACCGATCAAGAAAGAGATTCCGAGCGCGGAAGAGGCGAAGACCGAGAGCGTCAGAGAGGAAGAGATCGTGGTGTTATTCACAGCAGTCGAGGAGGGAGACGATGGGGAGACGGCGAAGAGGGCGGTCGCGGAGGCGAAGGAGTTCCTCGGGAAGCTCCGCGTGAACAAACTGATGATTTATCCATTCGCACACCTGAGTCAAAGCCTAGCGAAGCCAAGCGATGCGCGTCCCGTTCTTCAGAACATGTTCGAGGAGGCGAGGGCGAAAGGAATAGAGGTGCGCAAGGCTCCCTTCGGCTGGAACAAGGCGCTCCAGGTCAAGGTCAAGGGGCACCCCCTCGCGGAGATGTCGAGAAGCTACAGTCGGTCCGACCAAAAGCAGGTCGCGGCTCCTCCACACCCCGAACGCGGGAGGAGGGAGCGAAGCGCGGAGGAACTGCTCTCGAGAATGAAGAAAGTAGAGCACACGGGTTTGCCTAAGGATGACCATCGCACGATAGGGGAGAAACTGGACCTCTTCAGCTTCTACGAGCCTTCCCCAAGCATGCCGTACTGGCACGACAAGGGACTGACTCTGAAGAACCTGCTGATTGAGACGATCAGGCGGGAGATCAAGAAGAGGGGTTACGTTGAGATAAGTACCGCCTTGCTCGCGAACGTCGACCTCTGGAAGGTGAGCGGTCACTTCGAGCACTACATAGACAACATGTTCACGACGAAGCTCAGAGCTGAAGACGAGGAGACATTCGGCTTCAAGCCGATGAACTGCCCCTCCACCATACTCTACTACATGTCCAGGAAGTGGAGTTACAGAGACCTCCCTCTGAGGGTTGCGGACTTCGACCTTCTGTTCAGGAAGGAATTGAGTGGAGTTGTCACAGGCCTCTTCAGAGTAAAGAGCTTCACCCAAGACGACGCTCACATCTTCTGCACCGATGAGCAGGTCGGCGATGAGCTGAAAGCACTCATCGACCTAGTGGACTACCTCTACGGGATCTTCAAGCTCGAGTACTACCCCAAGGTCTCCACGATGCCCGAGGAGCATATGGGGTCGGAGGAGCAGTGGAAACGCGCAACGGAGATACTCACGGAGGCCTTGAAATCGAAAGGAATCAAACCAGTCATCAAGGAGAAGGAAGGCGCCTTCTACGGTCCCAAGATAGACATCGACGTAAGAGATTCAGTGGGGAGAGCTTGGCAGTTGGCCACTATCCAGCTCGACTACCAGCTGCCCCAGCGGTTCAGGCTCACCTATGTCGGTGCCGACGGACATGAACACACCCCAGTAATCATTCACAGGGTAATCTACGGCTCCCTCGAGAGGTTCATCGGGATCCTGCTGGAGCACTACAAGGGCAATCTGCCCGCCTGGATTTCCCCGGTCCAGGTCAGGGTGTTGTCTCTCTCCGACGAGCACAAGAAACGAGGAGAGGATGTCCTGGAGGGGCTGAAGGTGGCGGGACTGAGGGCAGACGGAGACTTTGAAAGCGCGACGATAAGCTACAAGGTGAGGAATGCGCAGCTGCAGAAGATACCCTACGTAATAGTCATCGGAGAGAAGGAAGTGGAGAGCGAGTCGCTCTCCGTCAGGACGAGAGACGGGAAGGTGAGGGAGGGTGTAAGGCTCGATGATTTCGTCAGGGAAGTCGGAGAGAGGACGAGCAAGTTCGAGTGAGTACTACTTCCTCAGGCTCGCGACGGCCACGAGCTCGTTCATCAGTCTGGCCGCCAGAGTCGCGGTCGAACCGTTGTCGTACACAGGGCAGAGCTCAACTATGTCGAAAGCCGCAAGATCTGATTCCCTCAGGGCGTAGACGTACTTCAGAGTCGTGGGGGTCGTGAGACCACCCGGTTCAGGAGTACCTACGCCGGGGGCGTATGCGGGGTCGAGCCCGTCGAGGTCGACGCTGACGTAGACGCGGCGGAAGTCGGAGAGGAAACTCTTGAAGCGCTTCAAGGATTCGGTCCCGTCAGCCTCTCCCGGGCTGACGACAAGCCCGAGGTTCTTCGAGAGACGCCACTCCTCCTCGGTCGCGGCCCTCGCACCTATGTGCGCCACGCAGGAGACGTCTCTGACCTCGCTTATCCTTCTGAGGTAGCTGGCGTGGCTGTATCTCGAGCCCTCCCACTCGTTTCTCAGGTCGAAGTGTGCGTCAAAGACCACGAAGGCCGTATCTTTCGCGGCGTTGCGGAAGGACCCGAAAGTAATCGAGTGCTCGCCTCCCAGCATGCAGAACCTCTCACCAGATTCGAAGAACTGCTTGGTGACCTTCGAGACCGTGTCGACCATCTCCTTCGCATCCCCCACCCGCGAGAGGTTACCGAGGTCTCTCAGGGGTAGTTTCTCGACGTCGACCCCGAGCTCCTTCGAATAGGCCTCCACGTTCAGAAAAGCCTCCCTGAGGGAGTTTGGACCAAACCTTGTCCCCGGTCTGTATGACGTGGTCCCGTCATACGGGACACCAAAGACGGTGAGGAGGCTCTCCCGCGCGTCCCTCGAACCGACGAGGGGATTGACGTTCGTGAAAAATTCCGCGTAGCTCAACTGACGATTTCGTTCGCGGCTAGCTTTCTTCTATTAAACGCTATCACGGAGGTTCTGAATCATCAGTATAGGGATGCCGAGCGATCGGGTTTCAGCCTCAGGACCAGAAGAGGTCGAGGGTCGTCGCGCCCATTATCTCATCGAAGCTGAAGTCCAGCGCATCGAGCATCTGGTCGAACATCGAATGCGCGTAATCGATATACTTCTCTTCGTCTATTTCATCCGCTTTTGCGAGGGACGCTGGCTTCACGAAGGGGGGTGTCCTCGTCTTCACGTAGGCGATGATATCACCCGCCTTGATCTCTCGGCCTGTCTTCTCGAGGAGCTGCGCGGCTTTGACGTGTTGGGGCGTGTTCTCGCTGTAACCCCTCGTTGGCTTTCCTATCATTACGTTGAAGGCGAGCTCATCAATGGGGATCGACCTGTTCCTCAGTCGTAGAATCATCGTGGTCAGGAGCTCCCTGATGCTTCCCCTGGCCCGCTCGAAGTCAGCCGATGTCTGAACCCTACTGAGTATGTCCAGCGTATCATAGAAGGTCTTCTTCAAGAACTCCGGGGTCTGAGATTTCTTACCCGTCAAACCCTTGATGTCGGGTGTGCCGTCGGGGAGAACCCCGAAGTAGTTCTTCTTCCGACTGCTGAACGCGATGTACCTGTAGTTCTTGTCGAGGTCGAGTTCGATGCCGAGTTCCTTTTCAGCCCAACGGGTGACGGTCGACACCTGCTCCGTCGTTGGACTGTGCAAAAAAAGTGAGTCAGTGTCGCTGTAAATCACGTTGATGTCCAGGCTCGAGCACTGCTCGATAGTTTTTGTTATCGCGTCTCGGCCGAAGGCAGCTGTTGCCTCCGCGACCGGGAGGCAGTAGAATGCAAAAGTCTCAAAGCCCATGACGCCGTATGACTGCCCGACCTGGACGAACCTCCCGTTCCTTCCGGCCATCACCGTGTGGTTCCTCGCAGTCGTTACGCAGTACACCTTTCCTTCGTAGGGGAACCTAGTAACATACTTATGGATCTGATTCCCTGAATGGGTGAGTTTGGTGCTAACGTTCTTGAAGGTCAGCCGATAGATGCCATTGTCCCACTTGATTTTTGACTTCGCCCCGAGAAGGCTCAGAAGGACGACCATGTCCTTGGCGAGCGATTCGCTGGTCGTGGAATAGCATACCTGCTTCGCGGAGCCATCTCCCATGTAGGCAGACTCAAGAAAAGCCCTCATAGTTTGAACTGAGGTGAAGACGAATTGGGGAATGCGTTTCGAGCTTGCCCGATGCGAACCCACGTCTTCCGAATAGCAGTTCGTGCGAGTCCACTCGTGGAGTATTCCGCTCGCGACTTTGAAGTACTTCCTCTCTTCAGAGTCGGTTCGGCCTCTCAGCCCAAGGCCTGACAATAGACCTGCAATCTTGCCTCTGTAGACGAGACCCCTAGGGTTTCCTCTTCCGTAGCTCTGAGAGATAAGGACGCCTTCGCTGCGGCCTCGCCTGACCCCTGTCGGGTATTCCCTCGGAGCTGTCGAGTACAATGACCCTTCCGAGACGAACCAGCCGCACAGCGCTGCGAACTTCTCGCCGTCAAAGCGGACGGGGACCTTCGAGGACCTCTTCTCGCTAACCAGCGCAAATCCTCCGGCCCTCTCGACTTCGTCGAGGTCTTCCTCCGATATCTCCGAGGAGGATAGGGTGTAGTGGGAGCCCCACCCTTCGTTGACCTTGCTCCTCTGCTTGTGAACGGTCCCGACGCTTCTTATCTTGCTCCTCAATTCCGGTTCGAGCGTCCGGAACCATGAAGACAAACGACGGCCGTTGGGAAAGAGATGGACATCCGCGTTCAAAGCCCTCGCAGTTTTCAGCATCGATATTTGCGGCGAAGCCCAGCTAACGGGTGGAGACTTGAGTTTGGGTATCGTCATATTCGTCCCGTTGTAGACCTCTTCCGCGGTGCGGAACGCCACGCCTGTCCTCGATCCACCCCTTCTATCGACTGTAAGAAAACGGTGGTTCGGGGTGACAAGCAAGTCGACGAACCGCTTATCCTTAAAATGGTACAGGTCTCCATTGTAGTCGAAGGCCTGAACATCGACGACCTCGTCGATTTCCGGTTCGAGCGACTCAGGGTTGACGCTGACGACTCTGTCTCCGACTTTGAAATCTTTGATGTTCTTTATTCCTTCCGGGGTTACGAGCTCCGTGTCACCGCTGAAGCAGGCGTTCAGAATGACTTTCAGACCCTGGGAAACGATGCCGTAGAGGTCCCTCTCCTCCTTGCTGAGAGTCGGGATCTTCGAAAGGGGCTTGTAGTGGCTGACCCTGAGGTCGCGGAGAGAACCCGTGACGAGGCTGGTGACTCCCTTCCTTTTAGTGCAGACCCAGTGAGTCGTCTCGGGGACGATGTTCCTCCTGCACTCTTCATGGGGGCAGTTCACTGTTTCGTATGAGAGATTCTGCACCTTGATCAAACTTGGGTACAGACTCGCGAAATCGAGAACCGAGACGTCGAAGTAAACCCCCGGCTTGGGCTCTATCACAAGGCCACCCTTGTATTTCTTGCCCTTGATTATCGCCTGCGAGGAGGCACCCCCCTTTTGGGAGAGCTCGTCCTGTCGCGGGATGAGGGCATTGATCTTGCGGTGTTCGTAGAAGAGCATGCTCCTGATCCAGTTGGAGACACCCAATCTCGAGACGTCGTTCATGGGCATCTTCCCGATTCTGGCGAGCACGACCAGCAGTTTCATCACGACAGAGTCGCTCATGCTCGTCAGCTCGTACGTCAGCTCAGCGTCTTTGAAGCAGTAATTTGCAAGATCAAGAAGGGGAAGGTCGCCGACATTGCCGTCGAACTCGATCTTCGACTTGCCGAGGAGGACTTCGGCGATGCCGTTCAGGGTGTGTTCCGTGTACTTGTTGCTGAAGGCGTAAACCTGGATTGACCGATTCCTGAAGAACTGATAGAGGTCGATGTGGATCCCGTGCTTCAGGGTCGCGGCGACCCTCTCGAGGGTGATGGGGTTCTCCTCTTCCCTGATGCCGATTTCCCTACGCTCGGCTCTGTGCTTGAGGTAGCGCAAGTCGAAGTCATCACCGTTGAAGGTGACGACCACGGGGTATTCCATCATCTTGCCTAGAGCTGCCCGGAGGAGGGTCTGCTCATCGTTGAAGAGGACGGTCTTGTACTCTGCATTCGATAAATCAACCGTCTCCCTATTCTCCCTCTCTAGGAGGTAGACGACCTTCTCATACTCGTTGAAGAAGGAGACAGCAATCACGGGCAGGTCAGCAGTGTCAGAGTCCGGAACCCTGTTCTCCTCATTCGCTACCTCTATGTCTAGAGTGATTCGTTTGAAGTCAGGGAGAGGCTGCCCGAGAAGCTCTGCCCACTCTCTCAGGTAGGGGCCGAATTCATGGGGATTCCTCCGGAAAATCTCCTCGAGGGACTTCGCGACGAGCTCCGGGGCGTCGAGCTTCAGCGGGAGAACCTTCCCACCGGAAATTCGATAGTACGTCCCCATCCGAAGGCCGTTGTCGTAGGCGTAATTCTCGAAGTACTTGATGTCAGCCTCCCACGCCCTGATCTGGTCTCGGACGCTGTTCTGCCCCCCACCGATCGCTAGGGGGTCTGTGGCGACGATCTTCCTGACCTTGATCATTGAGTCCGAGAGGAGGTCGGCTTTCTCGGCCTCTTCGATTCTCAGGACGTCGTTCCTCCGCCCAACCGCGTCGAGCTCTTGTCTCTCCAACTTCGTGTAACAGTACGGCTTGTGCCCGGTATTGTCCCGCCAGAGTCGCATCCGCCCGGTCTTCGGCTCGTAAAATTTCAAGACTGCGACGCGGAGGTCTCCATCGTATGTCGCCGAGATGAGCATCCCCTCTTCCAGCTCGGAGACTGGCTTCGTGAGCAAAGCGAGGTTCTCCCTCAGGTTATCTGTCCGAACAACTTCCTCCAACTAGCCCATCCCTCCAAAGAGCAGATGTGGCGTCTCGGCACCACCATTTATATCTGATTCAGACAACGGACGCGGAGAGATGGCGGGCGTAACTGAGGCTGTAAAGAAATACCTCGCGTACATCTTCATAGTCCTCGGGATTGTCTGGGTTGCAATAATCATAACGGGTGGAGCCGCCCTTCTCCTCTGGCCGGCGCTGACCAGCATAGTGAGCGGTGCCCTACTCATCCTTCGACCGGAGAGGAAGTTCTCGCGCGCCCTCGCCAAGGCCAGCGCGCTCTACGGGGTCCTCCTAGCGGGCTACCAGGCATACGTCGCGGTACCGCTCCTCGGCTCTGTCTTCTCGACGTTCGGGACTTATTCTGTGGCTTCGTTCACGGTAATGACCCTCCTCTACCTCGCACTCCTCTACGCGAGCTTCGGCACCCCGGGCGGGAAGCTGGAGAAATCCTAGATGGTTCGGTCCCGGTCTAGGCCTCTGAGGAAGTAGACAGAGTAACCGCTGATTACGAAGAGGGCAGAGAAGGCCTTCGTGGCGAAGACGAGGTTCCAAGGGACGGGGAGGCAGCAACTCGCGGTGTTCGGGTTCACGTTTGCCTGTAAAACTTGAATGGTGAAGAAAGCACCCCAGAGCATGAAGTTGTACAAGACCTCGTAGGCTGAAGCGAAGGCGACCACGAAACCGAAGAGGCGAAGGAAGGAGCGAACTTGGGCGGGCAACCTCGCTATCCTCTCCTCCCAGAGCTTGAGTTCTGAGTAGAAGAACGCGACAGAAGCGATGCTGAAGTACGAGATTGGTTTCGCAAACTCAGGAAGGGGAAACTCAATATTCACCAGAGTGCTCCCGAACGCCCCAACGCTTCCCGTAGTAACAACCGCCGACACGATCCCATACACCACGACGGCGAGGGCGGTTATCCCGGAAACCCAGGCGACCAGTCTGTACATCCGCTTTGACTTTTCATCAAACATTTACGTTTGTGGGTCTGCCAAGGGTCTACCCCCCATTTTAAGCGTTAAGACTCTCTCGGAGAGCCCGACGCGAGGAACGTAAGAAAGATGAAGAAAGGCAACTCGAGGTACGGCAAGAAGAAGTCGGAGGGAAGAACGAAGAGCGTGATCAGCAGGAAGACCCCGGAGGCGCGAACCATGCTCGATAGGTCTTTCACCCTCTTCAGGACGAAGGGGAGGAGGACGGCTAAGGCCCCCGCCCTCGACCAGAGAGGAAGCGTGAAACCCGAGAGAGTCAGCAGAAACCCGTTCAAGCTCAAGTTCAGGTTGATGTTCAGAAGCGCCCCGAGTGACAGGTCAATCGGCCCGGTGATGGTTATCACCTCCAGGACGGGTCTTGAAAATTGAAACGTAATCGTCTCGTAGAAGAAGGAGTTGAAGTCGAGGAGGGCGAAGGGAAGCATGACCAGAAAGGCGGCGGCGAGTTCAATTGTGATGTCCTTGAACCTTCTCTCTCTGGACTGATAGTAGAGGATGACGGGGAGAATTAGCCACGCGACCTGATTCGAGGCGAGAGATAGACCTAAGCAGACGGGGGCGCGGAGTCGGCCACCCTTCCTTTCGAAGTAGAAGAAGAGAGCGAGAAAGAGCATCGAGACGATGGCGTTGTTGATGTAGATCGTGGAGAAGACGACGACGAACGGGGTGAAGAGGTACACCTCCGCGATTGCCATCCCCCGCTTTTCTGTTGACAGGTAGAGAGTTAAGGCGATTAGCAGGTCGGCTAAAACGAACCCGAACCTGACGTCGCCGAGCAGCCGGAAGGGCACCAAGTAAAGCGCCGTGAATGGAAGGTACGCGAAGACATTCGCCGCACCGGGAGTTACAAGCCGCGGGGGAATGCCCGTGAACGTATGCGCGTACGGACTCGAACCGGCGATCAGAGCCTCGGCGGCCTGGGTGTCGTAATAGTACACGTCCGTGGTGGGAGGGACCAAAAGTATGAGAACGAGGCGCGCGACCACCGCCAAGAGAATCATGGAGACTAGGGTGGGGGAGGCCAACCTGAAGAGAACCGAGGCGGTGGAATCTCCAACGGAAGGAGAATTCAAGGATTTTCGTGGAAGTCTGAAATGATGTTCTTATAGGCTCTGACTGGCCAGCGTAACGCGAATGCAGGAGAAGAGCATCGGCTTCATCCCGATCAACAAACCCATCGTCGGGGAGGAGGAGAAGAGGGCTGTGGAGCAGGTTCTCGAGAGCGGCTACCTGACGGACGCCTCATACTCGGGAGGAAAGTGGGTGAGGGAGTTCGAGGAGAAGCTCAAGAGGCTTCTTCAAGTCAGGCATGTCCTAGCTGTAAATTCAGGGACCTCCGCTCTTTTCACCTCTCTCTCTGCCCTCGGGATCAAGGAGGGGGACGAGGTAATCCTCCCTTCCTTCACCTTCGTCTCGACGGCGAACGTGATAATCGCCCTCCACGCCAAGCCGGTCTTCGTAGATATCAAGGAGGACTACAACGTCGACCCGGCGAAGATAAAGAAGGCGGTCTCGAGGAAGACGAAGGCGATAATTCCGGTTCACCTTTACGGTTACCCGGCAGACCTCGACGAGATTCAGGAAATCGCAAGGAGTCACTCTGCCGCTGTGGTCGAGGACGCCGCCGAGTCGATAGGCGCCGCCTACAGGGGGAGGCAGACGGGGAGTACCTCCGAGTTTGGTTGTTTCAGTCTCTACGCCACCAAGGTCATCACCTCGGGGGAGGGGGGCGCGATTGCCACCAACGATGACGATCTCGCCGAGAAGGTTAGGCTGATCAGGAACCACGGAATGGTCCACGGTTACGACTCGAGGCTCCTGGGGTACAATCACAGGATGCCGGAGTTGCTCGCAGCAATCGCCTCTGTCCAGATGGAGAAGCTCGAGAGGTTCATGCGCGCGAGAAACAAGAACGCCCAGTACCTGACGGAGCGACTCGGAGGGCTGAGGGGTGTCAGGTTCACGCAGAATTCAACCGACAGGACTCACTGCTTCTACCTCTATACCCTACACCTCGAGAAGGGGAGAGAACAACTGCTCATAAGCCTAAACGAGAGGGGAATCGGGGCCGCGGTATACTTCAAGACACCCGTTCACAGAACCCCCCTATACGAGGAGCTCGGTTACTCCAAGGTCGACCTGCCCAGGTCAGATGACGCCTCCCAGCACGTTATCTCCTTGCCCGTTCACCCCGCCCTGACCGAGCCCGACCTCGAGAGGGTGGCCAAGGAGTTCGCCAGGGAGGTTTCGCGCCTCTTCTAACCTCGACGAGTGAAACTGTTGCCCAAGGCCGTCGTGGTCGTTCCGACTTACAACGAGCGTGAAAATGTAAGACCGCTCATCGATCGCATCTCGGCTGTGAGGCGTTCAACGAGGGAGGTCGATATAGAGGTCCTCTTCGTCGACGATTCGAGCCCCGACGGGACGGGCCAAGAGGTGAAGGAGGCGATGGGTCATTACGACTTCGTCCACCTCCTGACACGACCCAAGAAAGAAGGAATCGGTCGGGCTTTTCTGGATGGGTTCAGGTTCGCTCTGGAAAGATTCGACCCCAAGGTCGTGGTTCAGATGGACGGAGACCTGCAGCATCCGCCGGAAGTCATTCCTCAACTCATCCATTCAGTCCTTGAAGGAGCGGATGTGGCAATAGCGTCGAGGAAGGTCGACGGAGGGAAGACGGTGGGTTGGAGCAGAAGGAGAATCCTAGTCAGCTGGGGGGCAAACTGGCTCGCTCGGATTGTCCTCGGGCTAGACCAGAAGGACGTCACCAGTGGATTCAAGGCATACAACAGGGCGACGGTCGAAGAGCTGACCTCGAGAAAGCTCTCCTCCTCGAGCTTCTCTTACCAGGAGGAGACACTGCTGGTGGCAAAGCGGACGGGGAAGAAGGTCGTGGAGATCCCATTCACATTCACCGCCCGAGAGGCCGGCAAGACCAAGTTCCAGACGGCTGACATCCTCCGATTTCTGAAGGCAATCCTCGCGATGAGGTACAAGGTCTCCAAGTAGGCTCCACAACGCCCTTATACGAGAGAAATTCGCGGCAAAGCCGATGACCCAAGAAGAGAAGCTCGTAAAGGTGTTCACCGGCGCGGTCTACGAATGCGTGAGGTGCGGAACCAAGACGACTCAGGAGGAGCTCTCCAGGCTTCCAGAGGTGAAGTGTATCTGCGGCTATAGGGTCTTCAAGAAGATAAGGCCGCAGGTAGTGAAACAGATCAAGGCAATCTAGGTAACAGCGCGGAAGAGGGTGTTCAGCTCGGAGGTGAGAGGGTGGACGTTTCTTCGTCCCGCCTTCAAACCCCTCTTGATTTATCTTCTCACAGCCCTCCTCTGGAGCATCTTCGGCCTCCTCTCCCCGACAATTCCTTTTCACTACAAGGAGTACTCCCTCCCCCTCCTCGCTATCGAGGTCGGCGGCCACCTCTCTTTCGGTTTCTTGGCGGGTGTATTCACCTTCGACCCTGTCTTGGCGCTAGTCTGCGCAGGAGAGTCGCTCGTCATCGACGCCGACCATCTTCTATCGGCCCTGAACCTCCCCGTTCTCCCTCGGCTCGCTCACTCGGTCTTTTTTGCACTCTTCACAGGTGTGATCATCTCCTACGCTCTTAGAAGGGAGAAGCGCCCGGACTTCCGGTTCCTCCTCGTCACTTTCGGGGGGGTCTTCTCCCACCTGGGCTACGACGTTCTTACGGGTAGCGGTCAGTTCCCCATCCTATCCCCGTTCTACCTTGAAAGCTTCAACTTCCCCTACCTTTCATGGATCGTGCTGGAGTTAGGGGCCTGCCTGGCGAACCTCGTTGTTGCGATGAGACTTCGACAATAGCCGACTTTCAGTGTGCATAGTTGACGACTTCTTTATCTACCGCATAGTCCGGCACTTTCGATACCACTTGCATGTGATGAAGAGCAAAGACAGAGTCGGGATCAAAGGGTACGGTGCATACATCCCATTCCAAAGGCTCCCCTCGACAGAGGTTGCCCGTGTTTGGAAGGGAGGAGGTTCCGGGCCGAATCTGGAGAAGGCCGTGGCCTCAATAGATGAGGACACAGTGACGATGGCGATTGAGGCATCTCAGTACGCTATGAAGATGGCCGGAATAGAAGAGCTGGGCGCTATCTTCGTCGGCACCGAGTCGAAGCCCTATGCGGTCAAACCGACGAGTACCATCGTGGCTCAAGCCCTCGGGCAACATTACACTCTCGCCGCAGACCTGGAGTTCGCCTGCAAGGCTGCCACCGAGGCGGTGCAGGTTCTCACCGGCCTCGTTGGGTCTGGGATGATCCAGAACGGCCTCGCGATCGGGGTGGACACCGCTCAGGGTCGCCCCGGCGACGAATTAGAGTACACAGCCGCGAGCGGAAGCGCCGCCTTCGTAATCTCGAAATTCGATAAGGATGCGATCGCCTCGATAGATTGCAGCACGTCCTTCGTCTCCGACACGGGGGATTTCTGGAGGAGAGCCCAGGAGAAATACCCTAGGCACCTGTCTCGTTTCACCGGAGAGCCCGCCTACTTCTTCCATGTAGAAAAATCTGTGAGGATGCTCTTCGGGGAGACCGGGTTGAAACCGTCCGATTTCACGTACGCGGTCTTTCATCAGCCAAATCCCAGGTTTCCGGTCGAGGTAGCGGCGAGACTGGGGTTTACGGCGGGGCAGATCAAGACGGGCCTCTTGAACCCACTCATCGGCAACACTTACGCGGCGAGCTCGCCGTTAGGACTCGCTGCGGTTCTGGATGAGGCCAAACCCGGGGACAAGATTCTCTTGGCCAGCTTCGGGTCGGGGGCCGGTTCCGATGCCTTCAGCTTCACCGTGCAGAACGCAATCGAGAAGAGCAGGGGGGTGAGTCCCACGGTGAAGTCGATGATCGCGAAGGGCACGAAGATAGATTATTCGACGTACACCAAGTTCAGGGGCAAACTGACTAGGTAGGGCGGTGGAGATGAAGGCCTACGTTGCGTCCGTCGGTCTCGAGAAGGTAGGGGACCACTGGAGCGAGTCTCTCCTGGACCTGGCTGTCGGCGCATCCCTGAAGGCCCTCGATGGGAGGAAGGTGGCCCCGCAGCAGGTCATTGTCGGGAACATGTTCAGCTCAGCGGGAGCGAGGCAGGAGCACCTCGGGGCTTTGCTCGCGAGCAGCCTCGGCCTGAAGGGCATCCCCGCCTACAAGGTCGAATCGGCGTGCGCCTCCGGGTCGACAGCCTTCGACGTAGCCTACACGATGGTCAAGTCTGGGGCGATCGACTCTGCACTCGTCGTGGGCGTTGAGAAGATGAGGGACGTAGAGCCGGAGGAGGTCTCGCTGGCGCTCGCGATGGCAGAATCGGTGGAGTACACTCAGTTCGTCGGCGCGAGCTTCGCGGCCCTGAACGGTCTCCTCGCTAGACACTACATGGAGAGAGAGAACGTCTCCAGAGACGAGTTGAGCGCTCTCCCCGTCCTCTCTCACGCTAACGCCGTAACCGCCGAACACGCGCAGTTTCGCAAGGCGATAACCCCGGAGGTCGTCGCGAGGTCGGCGATGGTGGCGGACCCGCTCCGCCTCTTCGACTGCGCGCCGGTTGGGGACGGCGCGGCCGCGGCCCTCGTGGTGAATGAAAACGCGATCGGGCGGGCGAAGGGTGGGCTGGTTGAGATACTAGGAGGAGCGATAGCCACGACAGAGTTCAGCGTCTACGAAAGGAAGGATATGCTCAGGTTCGAGGCGACAGAGACGGCATTCAAGCGAGCGTTGGGGCAGGCGAGGCTTCCCGAAAGCAAGGTTGGGCTCATCGAGACACACGATGCCTTTTCTGTCGTGGCCGCGCTCAGCCTGGAGGCGATGGGAGTCTCCAAGAGGGGGAAGGCGCCAAGCGATGCCAAGGAGGGGCGATTCAACTTGGACGGCGATATGCCGATCAACACCTTCGGTGGTTTGAAGGCGAGGGGGCACCCAGTCGGCGCGACAGGCGTCTACCAGATAGCGGAAGCCTACCTACAGCTCACGGACGCGGCCGGAAAAAACCAGGCGAAGGACCTGGAGTATGCGGTAACCCAGAACGTTGGTGGCCTTGACACCAGCGCAGTCGTACACGTCTTCGGGAGGGCACAATAGATGGCAATACAGTTCTGGAGAATAAGGGACAGGTATTACAGGCTGATGGGGAACCGCTGCGATGATTGCGGGGCCGAGTTCTTCCCGCCCGTGTACAGGTGCAGGGACTGTGGTTCGCGCCATCTCGCCGACAAGGATATGCCACGCACCGGCAGGATCCTGACCCACACTCAACTTCACGAGCCGTTGCCGGGGTTCGAATCGCAGGTCCCCCTCAACCTGGCGGTGATAGAGCTCCAGAACGGGGCGCGCGTCCTCGCGCAGATCGTCGACACCCCGCAAGAGAAGATCGAGACGGGGGCGAAAGCTAGGGCGGTTATCAGGCGGGTCCAGGTTGACGGCGATTCGGGGCAGATTCTCTACGGTTACAAGTTTGTGGTGGGGTAGTGTAGAAGCAGTGGAAGTAGTGGGTACCTACGACGAGACTTTTTTGAACAGCAGTAAAGAGGTGGAAATGGTGGGATGCCCTCAGCCGAGCTAGTCATAGTAGCATTCGTGGGTCTAGCCCTCCTCGCGTCTGTAATTTCAAGCAAGACAAGGACGCCCTACACGCTGCTTCTAGTCTTGCTAGGCATGCTCCTCGCCACATCGTCCGTCTCGTCGATATTGGGCGTCGACTTGATCAATGATCAGCTCGTGGGAGGTGGGCTCTTCGTCGTCCTCGTCCTCCCTCCACTCCTCTTCGAGACGACGATTAACATGAGGGCGGAGGCTTTCGCTTCAGTCTCTCGACCCGCCTTGCTCTTGGCCACTCTGGGAGTCGTGGTGGCGACACTCGTCGGTGGGGTTCTTCTCTGGAGGCTCGCCGCTCTGCCAATCTATCCCGCCTTCCTCTTCGCGGCCCTAATCGCCCCTACGGACGTCGCGACGGTGCTCGAGATCTTCAAGAGGGTCGGTGTCCCAGAGAGGCTTGCCACGCTGCTCGAGACCGAGGCCGTCTTCAATGACGCGACGGGTATCCTTGTCTTCGCCTCGATTCTCGCATCCTTCAGCACCTCGGCCCCTTCCCTTGCGGGCGCTTCAGCCGACTTCATCCTACGCTTCGGGGGGGGACTGCTGGTCGGACTCGCAGTCGCTATGGGGGCCTCGATGCTGCACAGATTTCTCACTGAGAGAATGTCGGAGCTGATACTGACCATAGCTACAGTCTACGGTTCCTATGCCATGGCGGCCGCCATCGGGGCCTCCGGGCTCATAGCCGTAGCGGTCGCTGGTCTTTACTACGGAAATACAGTGATCTCGAGACAGGTCGATGTGGCCGCGGAGTTCGTCAAGTCCTTCTGGAACGTCTTGGCCTACATAGCCAATACACTAGCCTTCCTTGTCATCGGGCTGAGCACGAACGTGGGTGAGCTTCTCGGGGGGCTCGGCGCAACAGCGGTGGCCTACGTGGCCGTAATAGCCGCGCGATACATCTCAGTCCAGGCGATAATGGGGCTGCAGCCGATCGCTGGGGAGAAGTTCGAAAACTCCTGGCGCAACGTTGCTCTGTTGGGTGGGATGCGAGGGGCACTATCGATCGTCCTGGTTGCGTCAGTCCCCACCACCGTCCCCGCCAGGGAACTAATCGTCACGATGACGCTCGGGGTGGCCTTCCTCTCGATAGTGCTTCAAGGACCGCTCCTTACTCGCTACACATCGAGAGTATTCAGAGGACGCTAGCGCACTACACCAACACTCCCCCTCGAGCGCGGAGTCCAATTCAAATCGCAATCGCATATATCCCCAGTCTCAGACGAGGTGAGTAGGATGTCGTTCGAGGAGACGATGCGCCTCGCCCAGCAGAGAGGATTCTTCTTCAAGGCGGCAGAGTCTTATCCCAACTCCCCTGCTGGGTTCTGGGATTACGGTCCCCTCGGCGTCTCGCTGAAGAACAAGTTCGTTGAGTTGTGGCGAAGGCTGCTGGTGAAGAAGGATGGGATGGTCGAGATCGATGGGGCCCAGATACTCCCGAAGGCGGTCTTTGAAGGGTCGGGGCATCTCACAGGCTTCACCGACCCCATCGTCGAGTGCAGCAACTGCCACTCTGTCTACCGGGCCGACAAGCTGATCGAGGAGAAGACTGGCAAGATTACGCCGGAGAAGCTTTCGGACAAAGAGTATGACGAACTTCTGGCGAAGAACGCAGTAAGATGCCCCAACTGCGGCTCGAAGCTCTCAGGGACGAAGAGGTTCAACATGATGTTCAGGGTTGGCGTAGGCGCGCTGGGGGAGGACGCCTACCTCAGACCGGAGACCTGCCAGACGATCTTCGTCGATTCTCCGCTTCTCTTCAAGACGCAGAGGATCAAACTTCCAATCGGGTTCGCCCAGTACGGCAAGTCGTTCAGGAATGAGATTGCCCCCAGGCAGGGGCTGGTGAGGCTGAGGGAGTTGAACCAAGCGGAGGTTGAGGTCTTCTTCAACCCCCGAAAGGCCGAAGGTGTGGAGAAGTTCGGGAGTAAGCTACGCACCTCGCTAAGCGTCCTCCTCCCCGACGGGTCGAGCCGAAGAGTCAGCGTCGCCGAGTCCATCGAATCGGGGTCGATCCCGAACAGGCTCATCGGGTACTATCTCGCGCTTGTCGAGGAGTTCTATGAGACGGCCGGGTTGGCCCCCGAAAAGATTCGGTTTCGAAAACTTTCAGACAGGGAGAAGGCCTTCTACGCCGAGGTAGCCTACGACCTTGAGGTGAAGACATCGATTGGCTGGGTCGAGTTGGTGGCATGCAACTACAGGGGAAGTTACGACTTGAGTGGGCACGCCCGGGTTAGCCGGACCAACTTTGAGGTGGACGATGCGGGGGAGAAGCTCATCCCACACATCTTCGAGCTCTCCATGGGTGTTGACAGGAGCCTCTACGTCCTCCTCGAAGACGCTCAGCGTGTTGAGGGAGACAGGACGTATCTCGCCCTCCGCCCCTTCCTCGCTCCTCTCCAGGTCGGGGTATTCCCCCTTGTCAGCAAGGCAGGGATCCCCGAAGAGTCGAGCCGCATCTTCCTGAAACTCAGGGAGAGGTTCGATACCTTCTACGACGAGGGGGGGTCGATAGGGAAGAGGTACGCCCGGGCCGACGAGGTGGGCACTCCCTTCTGCATCACGATCGACTTCCAATCGCTAAAGGACGGGAGCGTAACGATAAGGAGCAGGGACACAAAGTCACAGGAGAGGGTGGCGAGTGAAGAGCTGGAGGGAAAGCTTGGGGAACTCCTGCGCTGGCCCCCCATTCAATGACCCATCAGGAGGAGGATTGATATCAGAGAAGCCAGGGCACCGGTCACGCTGCCGAGGAGGTTTACGATATTATTCTCTACGAAGGGAAACCCCCCCGTTCTCCGCGTCGGCTCGCCGCCACAGTGAGTCAGGTTCTCTACAGGCTTCCCGCAGACGACGCAGAACCCTTTCCTCTGGATGGTAGCTCCGTAGAAGCTGTCCGCCACAGACCCGACAAATCCACCGGCAAGGGCCGCGGCGAGAGGAGGCAGAACCCCCGGGAGGACGCCGAGTAGGGAGGCCATCACCCCTATTACGAGGGATGCGAAGAAGGCGCCGGCGAAGCCGAGGGGAGTCACTCCTCCCGATGTTCCCGGGGGTACCGGAGAGCGAGGACGAATCAGTAGACGCGGCTTGAACTTGCTGAGGAGTCCCAGCTCGGTGGAGACGGTATCGGAGGCCGCGGCGGCCATGCTTCCTACAAAGAGCGCCGCGAAAAGCAGACCCCCGCTGAAGAGCTCGGCGAGCGCAAAGATAGAAGCGGCCCCGCCGTTGGCAAGAATATTCGGCCAGTTTCTAGCCCCTCCCTTCTCCTGCGCAGCCCCTATTCTCTTCTTGTACTCGTACTTGTACAGCGTGAAGCCGACGCCGAGAGTGAAGAAGGCTGCGACAATGATGAACCACCCCAGCCCGCCTCCGACGATGATAGAGTAGCCCACGGCGACACTCGCGAGAAAGCCCCTGCCGTCGAGTACCCTGAGCAGGATGGCGGCGAGCGCGAAGAGGATCACGACGGCCAGCATGACAAGTGCCAGAGTGAGGTCAAGTTGAATCAACCCGAATGGCAGCGAATGGACGATGAAGTAAAAAGGTTGCCCGCTAAATTCCCTTTAGCGAGGAGATTATCTCCTCCTCACTCCGAGAACCCGAGAGCGCCAGTATGATTCCCTCCCTCTTGGCCAGCTCGAGTGCAAGCGGGTCCAGCTCTCTCGGTCCGTGAATCACGACCATCCTCGGTTTCAGCGGCGAGGCGCGGATTGCAACCATCGGGCTTCGGCCTGTCCCCACCTTCGTGAAAACCAGAGCTCTCTCGGTCGTGGCACCGAATATCCTATAGAAGTCGTATCCAGAGAGCGCGTAGATCGTCTTGATGCTGTCGACCACGGTGTAGCCGTACAAGTTCACGAACGAATCGTCCCCTGTCAGGAGGCGGCCGTCGACTGCGCGCAGAATCTGGGAGGCCTTCACGGGGGTCTGAAATTCTCCTATCGCGAGTATCGCGGCTTCCCGGTCGTTGGAGACGAGTTTCGAAACGACCCTCCCCTTCGACTCGTCGAGTCCGACGAGCGCCTCGATGTACCTTCTCACGAACAGGACGCCCGGGGAAGGCCTGCGCCCGCTCTCGTAATCACTGAGAACGGAAGGCGATATCCTCATCTCTTTCGCGAGGAGCACCTGCTTAATCCCCAGCTTCTCTCTCCAAGCCTTCAGAGCCCTGCCGGGGTCGCTACTTGCGACGACGTTTCCGGCTATCTTGGCGAGGGCGTCGGTGTTTGCCGCCTGCAAGAGAGTTTGGTTTTTGGCGGACTCGATTTAAGCTTTTGACGAAGTCGATTCGGACTGGTTACTCTATGCTCCTTTGCTAGAATAGCATGATTTTCTGCTACTCTACCATTCGCTGAAGGTCGATGTCGCCAAAGAATCTTCGTGTAACTCCCGAAGACGGCGAGTCGAATGGGTTAACGCCGATGACGAGGGGTAGATTGTTGGCGGCGTGGCCAAGCAGGAGACACGTGTGAGGCGGGAGGGTTCTGACTATCGCCCTCACAGTTTCGGCGTCGACCATCGAGGCCTGAGAGACGAGCGAGAGGTCAGCCTCGTTGGAGAAGTTGTAGAGGAAGATGTTGTCGACCTGGCGATAGATCTTCTGGTCGATCGCGTCCGGCTGATTGGTGACGAAGATTGAGAAGACCCCGAAGTGTCGCATCCTGGTAATAAGATCCTCCCAGTAGGTCTCCCTCAGGTACAGGTGGGCCTCCTCCGCCAGGAGAAAGACAGGGGGGATCGCCCGCTGCTCGAGGAGCTCCACCAGCTTTGACAGAATCATCTCCACGACCATCCTCCGGTTCAGTGGGGAAACCCCACCGAGGGAGAGAACCAGCGCCGCCCCCTCCTCTCTCGAGGCGAAGAACTTCTCGAGGTCAAACTGCCTTTCAGGGGAGTCAGTGAAGAGACCTGACGACAGGAGGGTGTGATAGCGAGCGTGCATCGCGTCCCTCACTAGCTCATTGCACCTCCACTGTTGTATGGCTTCCTCGAGTCCTCTCATACTCAACTCTCCTCTTGACTGGATTGACTCCCAGATTTTGACGAACTCCCTCAGCGAGGTACCAGGCATCTCGAGCGAGTGGGTTAACAAGGAGACTACAGGTCGCAGGCCGACCGAGGAGAGGCTGAACCTCAGCTCTCTCCCGGGTCTCAGAACAACCACCCTCCCCGCGACAGAGGACTTCGTGCCATCCTCCCTCAACCCGACGGTATCATACTCATCGTTGAGGTCGAAGACCAAGCTGTACGCCCCGTACTCGAGCAAACCCCTGAGTAACATCTTGGCAAGGTGGGACTTACCCGACTCCTTCCTGCCGGTAATCACCGTTATCCTGCCGTCGAGTGCCTCAGCGGCAAGAGAAAAGTCGAAGGAAGAATCGACCTTCCCAACCTTGATCTTCCTTCGGCCGAGCGGCGCTATGCTAGACGAGAGCTCGTTCACCATAATCCTAGAAATCTTCGAGTTGGCTCTCGACGGGACCCAGTCGATACGCGGGGATAGCCTACCCTTCTCGATGGTGCCACGCGCCTTGCAGACGAGAATCCTCATGTCCCTGATTAGAGTCGAGACGCTCGATAGGTCCAACGGGTCCTCCACCACTCCTTGGGCTGAAGCCGAAAGGACCTCCTCTCTCGCTATCTCTTCTTCTATCCCCTCTACGTCGAGGTACCTTTCGTCGTAAATCTGAAGGACCAGCCTCCTCGCGCCCTCGCTCACGAGGATGTAGTCGCCGACTCGTACGTTCTCCTTCGACGCGGCCACAAGTATGTTGTCAGCCTCCTTCTTCAGAATTCTTATTCTCACGCGCCCCCGTTGAAGCCCCCGAGCGCGATCCTCCTCAGCGTGATGGTGGGAACTCCCCTTAGCCTGAACCTCCCGGTCACGAGCGCCTTGATCGCCTCACCGTCAGCCTTGGTGAAGACGGACAGGTGGTGGGCGAGCTTCAGCGACTCGGGATAGCCGGCAGGAAAGGCGTCGTTCCATAGTACCCTGCCCAGCATCTCGCGAACCTCTTCCTTCGAGTTCACCAAATCGAGTCGGAACACGAGGCCGTCCGTGCAGAACTTCGCGAGCAGCGTAATGACAGGTCCCTCGTCGAGAACGTGATACACGGCGCCCCGCGCTCTGCTAAGGGAGCCGACAGCCCCTTCAGAGAGGATCAGGTTGCTCGACTTTGAGAAGCCGATGAGGCAGTTGTTGCGCGCGCGTGGTGACGGGAGTGAACCGGAGAACTGACCGAATGGATGCTTCAACGAACCGTCGGCCATGACGACCACCTCCTTCCTAGAGGAAAGAAGAGACTCCATCACCCGCCTCTCGATCTTGTTCCGTATCGCCCTCTCTGCCACCGAATGGTCGGAGATTAGGGCGTCGAGTTCGAGCGAAGTCACTTCGGCTCGTATGCCCGTGACGCCGCTCCGTGACACATAGACCAGGACGGGACCCAGCCTTACAAACCTCCTGACCATCCCCTCGTAAGAGATCCCCACGGCTGCCCTGGCCGCATAGAGCGCGCCGTCCGAGGTCTCGCCGACGAGTACACAACTCGAGTCGACCGACGCGACTAGTCGCCCTTCTTTGATTGGAAATATGCACCCAGGGACTACGGCCGCGTCGACCTCTTCGAAGTAGGGATACAGCTCCTTTCCGTATCTGCTGAAGATGAAGTGTCGGCCCGATAGCTCTCGTTCGACACTGATCGCCAGCTCCTCGTATCCCTGCCTCAACTCCTGCGCCACGGAGTCGAGAAGCTCGATGGTGTCACTCTCGGGAAGGGCCCGGATTGTGGTGGCCATCTTGCGCAACATGACTGCGGCATCCGGCTTATAAGTATTGCGAAAAAACGGCTTAGTAAGTATTGTCGGAGCGGTTTCTCTGTAAGTTTTCCCCGGATTCAGAGATCCTTGATCGCTTCAATCGCAGAACTTACGCAGTTGGGACACTTGCCGAATGCTCCCCTCTTCGAGTTCGCGGTAAAGACGATTCCGCAATTTGAGCATGCCCTTAGGTCGGCCTTGCTTTGTGTCATGCCTTCCAAGGCACGCGGACTTGCCTATAAGAGCTAATCCCACCACAATGTCCATGTGGAGTGACGATCCTCTTGTTCCATTGCCACGTCAATGTCCTCTGCGCCCTCAGGTTCAAGGGACTTTATGATGGCCATCACTTTCCTGCTTTTTTCCGCTGGAAGGGTCACCTCCAGCTGACCGGCGTAGTCGCCGCCTTCCGGAATACTTGCTTGAGTAGAGCGGGATGCACTGCCTTTTACAGACCTTGAAGACGGCCCTGACCATCCCGATATACCTGCTCTCCTGCTTTCTTCTTCTCTCCTCTGGCTCGTCGTGCCTCTTCTTCATCGCAGGGGAGAATAGGATCGGAGGCCTACGTGGATTCGTGGAGAAAATTCGAGCTTTCAGGGCACAAACCATACGTAAGGACCGGG
>Ga0209157_1000378_pt1 | contig 38363 bp, 40 predicted proteins | sample GraSoiAngelo_135_FD_185892 | JGI IMG/M metagenome (GOLD analysis project Ga0209157, IMG submission 185892) | Grasslands soil microbial communities from the Angelo Coastal Reserve, California, USA - 14_0929_05_40cm (SPAdes) (version 2) | ecosystem: Environmental > Terrestrial > Soil > Grasslands ...
GCTCAGCGCCATGGGCGCCCGCGAGGCCGACCCGCGGCAGTATCAGCAGCTCCACAACATCGTCCAGGCTCTGGCCATCGGCGACGGGCTTCCGCTGCCCAAGGTTTACGTCATCGAAGACGCGAGCCCGAACGCCTTCGCGACCGGGCGGGATCCGAACCACGCGGCGGTGACGGTCACCACCGGGCTCCTGCAGATGATGGACCGCGAAGAGCTCGAGGCCGTGCTCGCCCACGAGATGAGCCACGTCAAGAACTTCGACGTCCGCCTCTTGCTGGTCGTGACGACGATGATCGGGATGGCGGCCTTGATCGCCAGCGGCTTCTGGAACAGCGTCGGCCGCATGCGCTTCAGCGGGCGGAACAGCGGACAGGTCGCCCTGGTCGTGATCGCGATCGGGCTGATCTTCACGCTGATCGCTTTCATCGTCGGCCCGTTGATGCAGCTCGCGCTGTCGCGCCAGCGCGAGTCGCTCGCCGACGTGAGCGGGGTCGAGCTCACCCGCAACCCCACCGCGCTGATCAGTGCGCTGGAAAAGATCGCCCAGAACGACAAGCCGCCCCAGCGTTTCAACCACGCGGTCGCGGCGATGATGATCGACAACCCCGAAGAGCACCACGGCAGCTTCTTCAGCCACCTGTTCGACACCCACCCGCCGATCGCCGAGCGCATCGCCGCGCTGCAGAGGATCGCCAGCGTCCAGCAGACCTAGAGCCGCGCCAATCCAACGCGAGGTAGCGACGCCTCTGCTCGCCCGGATCCTGCACGTCCGCCGCACCGAGCTCCGGCGCACGCTCCAGGTCGCCGGCTTCGCCATCGTCATCGGCTGGGCGATGTACACGGCCTTCAGCGCCGCCCAATCGGTGTTCTTGAACAAGGCGGGGCCGCACGCCTACCCGGTCTTCTTCGTCGTCCTCGCCCTCGCGGTCTGGCCCATGGACGCGCTCCAGGGCGCGCTGACCCGGCGGTTCGGCCTCGGGCGCGCCTTTCGCATCAACCTCGTCGCCAATGCGGCGGCCGCGGTCTGCGTCTTCGTCGCCTACATGGTCCACGAGGACTCGACCGTGGCCTTCGCCGCGTACGTCGTCTACTCGGTGGCGTTCGAGCTGGTGATGCTCCACTTCTGGAGCTTCGTCACGCAGCACTTCAATGTGCTCGAGGGCAAGCGCATCTTCCCGGTCATCGCCGCCGGCTCGAGCGTGGGCTACATCCTGTCCGGCGTCACCACCACGCTGGTGGCGCTGTACGCGACCGAGCCCCTGATCATCTTCTGGGCCGTCGGCGCGCTCGCGGGCGCGTACATGTCGATCGGCCTCGAGCGCACCCTCTTCCGCCCGGCGCTGATCGACGAAGAGGACCAGCTCCTGGTGAGCCACGAGGTCGAGCTCGGGCGCCAGGGCCGGCTTGCGACCATTCTCCGCGCGCTCGAACACGCCGCGGGCAGCCGGCTCGTGCTCGCGGTCGTCCTGCTCGCCCTCCTGCTCCAGGTCGTGGGCAGGATCGGCGATTACGTGGTCGCGGTCATCTGGGTCGCCGCCACGCACAACAACCTGCAGGAGCTGACGATCCTGATCGGCAACGCGTGGCTCCTCAGCTACGTGGTCCAGCTGGGGATCAGTCTTTTCGTGGCGCCGTGGGTGCTGAACCGGCTCGGTGTGAAGAACGCGATCCTGGCGCTGCCGATCTTCACCGTGATCGGCTTCACGCTCGTCACTGTCAACCCGATCCTGGCCACCTCGCTCTTCCTGTTCATCGTCCGCAACGGCCTGCAGACCGGACTCGATGATCCGGCCCAGAACGTGCTCGGCGGCGCGCTGCCGGCGCAGGTCACGCCGAAGCTCCAGCTGCTCCTCAACAACCTGGTCCTTCCCGGTGGAGCGCTCATCAGCGGAGCCGCGCTCCTGCTGCTGCAGCAGGTGATCATCGCCAGCGTGCAGGTGCTCGCGATGCTCGGCATCCTCGTGGGCATCGGCTTCCTGGCGGCCGCTGCCTGGCTGCGCAGCCTCTACCTCGACGCCATCTACGCCCGGCTGCGCACTCACGCGCTGAGCCTCGCCGACTACCAGCAGGCCATCGGCCGGCCGACGCCGGCGCAGGTGGCGGAGCTGCAGGACTTCATCCGTGGTTCGGAGCGCCGGGCGCGCGAGTTCGCGGCCGCCGCGCTGGCCCGGTTGTCCCCCGAGGCGTTCACGGCGATGCTCCCCGAGCTGCTCGCGTCGTCCGATCCGGTGGTCCGCCGGCTCGCCCTCCAGATGGCGCCGGCGGACGCGATCGCCGAGCCGCAGCTGGAGCAGGCCGCGGCCGGCGACGATCCCTGGGTGCGGGCGGCCGCGGCAGTGGCCGGGATGGGTGGGAGCCAGCCCTGGCCGGGCGCCGCCGCCGTCCTGGAGGAGCTCCGGGCCGCGAGCGACCCCGAGCACCGCGCCGCCACGGTATGGGCGGCGGCGTTCATCGGCGACCGGGACGCGATCGCGGCCGGCATGCGGGACCGCGACTCGCGGGTCCGCCTGGAGGCCATCCGCAGCTTCGCCCGCATGAAAGGCGACGTGCCCGGGGCCGCGGAGCCGTTCATCGCCTGCCTGCGCGACCGCGCAGTCCAGGTGCGGCGCGAGGCGCTGAGGCAGGCGATCCGGTGGACGCCTCCCGCCGACCATGCCCAGGAGTTCGCCGAAGCGCTCGCCCACGGGCTGTCCAGCCGGGACCACGACGTCCGCCTGGCCGCGGCGGAGGCGATGGCCGTGCAGGCTCCGGACGCGCTTACGCTGACGCTTCCGCTGCTGCCGGCCCACGATGCGACGTCGGTCGCGGTCGTCGATGCGCTCGTGCGCAGCGGCCGCCCCGACCTGTATCGGCGAGTGCGTGAGCATCTCGAGGAGCACCTGGCGCAGGCGGCAGAGGTGGCCCGGCTCTCGGCCAGGGTGCAGGCGACGCTCCGGCGTTCCGATGGGGACGCCTCCCCCGGCTACGCGCTCCTGCGCATCGGGCTCGACGATTACGTCCACAGCGCGGCGGAGTCGGGCCTCACCGCCATGCGGGCGCTGCACGGCAAACGCGGCTTCGCGACCGTCGAGCGCGGCCTTGCCTCGGTCCATGCGCAAGCGAGGGTGGAGGCGCTGGAGACGTTGTTAAACTTCGGCCCGAGCTGGCTCGCCGGACCGTTGGCCCGCCTGCTCCAACCGGAAGAGTTCGACCCCCTGCTCGCGCGGCCGCTGACCCAGGCCGACTTCGAAGCGCTGGCGAAGCACTCCGACAGGTGGGTCCGCGACACATCGGCCGCTGCGGCGCACGGACTGGATGAGCACATGAAAGAGCTGATCGCGCTGAAGCAGGTTCCGCTCTTCAACACGCTGACGCTGGAGCAGCTTGCCAGCGTCGACAGGATGATGGTCACGAGGCACTACGCCAGGGGCGAGCCGCTCTTCCGGAGAGGCGACGTCGGCGGCGAGCTCTACGTGGTGGTCGAGGGCGAGATCCGCATCCACCTCGACCACGCCGGCCGCGAGGTCACCCTCGCCCGCCACGGAGTTGGGGGCGTTGTCGGCGAGATGTCAGTCTTCGACGAGGAGCCGCGGTCGGCGAGCGCACAGGCGGTGACCGACACGACGGTGCGCGTACTGCGGCGTGACCGGCTGCAGGCCATCGTCCACGAGCACCCCGAAGTGCTCCTGGAGTTCATCAGGAACCTGAGCCGGCGCCTGCGCGCGATGGACGAGAAGCTCGAGACCGACCCGGAGCCGGCTACTCGCTAGGCTCGGACTCGGCCCTCACGTCGATCTTTTTGCGCGCGGCCTCGAGGCGCTCGTTGCAGATCTTGAGATAGACGCGGGACGCGTCCACAGCCTTCAGCGCGTCCTCGAGTGAGAGGTTGCCGTCTTCGAGCAGCTTGAGCTGCTCGTCCAGCTTGTCCAGCGCCTGCTCGTAGGTGAGGTCCTCACTCATGGCTCGACCTCCTCGACGCGCGCTCCGAGGCGGCCCTGGCCGAGGCGGATGCGCACGCGCCTGGAGGCGGAGGTGGCGGAAGCCGACCGGATGACGGCGCCGGTCTCCGCGTCCTGGGTGATGCTGTAGCCACGCGCCAGCACCCCGTCCGGGCTCAGGGCGATGAGCCGCTCGCGGCGGTGGGCGAGGGTGCGGGTCGCGCCGGAGAATCTCTCGGCGAGGGCGCGCTCGAGCCTCTGCTCGGCGCGCCGCGCGGCAAGCGCGTTCGTGCTTCTCGCGAGCTGGGTTGACGCCGCGCTCTCGAGCCTGCGGCGCCGCTCGCGCATGCCCTCCTCTCGTCGCGTCACCTGGGCGATGGGGCTCAGCCGGCCCAGCTCGCTCGCCGCGCGGGTAAGCCGCTCCGCGCGGGAGCGGATCAGCGCCGGCACGAGCTGCACGAGGCGCTGGCGCTTGGTGGCCAGCCTCTCCGCATCGCGGGCGATGCGCTGCCCGATCTCGCGGTCGAGCCTGCGCCGCCTCTCGCGAAGCTGCAACAGCAGGTCTGCTTTCTTCGGCACGACCCGCGCGCCGGCCTCGGTCGGGGTGCGGCACTCCGCGTCGCCGACCAGGTCGGCGATCGTGCGGTCGGACGTGTGGCCCAGCGCTGTCACGACCGGCAGCCTCGAGTCCAGGATGGCGCGCGCGACCAGCTCGGTGTTGAAGGCGTACATCTCCTCGAAGCTGCCACCACCGCGCGCGAGGACGATGACGTCGGCCAGCTTCTCGGCGTTGCAGCGGCGGAGCGCGCGGGCGACGCTCATCGGCGCGCCGCCTCCCTGCACCTGCACCGGGTAGACGACGATGCCCATGTTCGGGTAGCGGTCCCATATCGTCTCCTGCAGGTCGTTGATCACGGCCCCGGTCGGCGAGGTGAGCAGGGCGACGCCGGTCGGCAGGAACGGGATGTGGCGCTTGCGCTTGGGGTCGAAGGCGCCCTCGAGCTCGAGGCGGCGCTTCAGCTCTTCGAGCCGCGCCCGCAGCTTGCCCACGTCGTCGAACTCGACCTGGTCGACGACGAAGCTCACGCGCCCGTTCTTGGCGAAGAAGTCCACCTTGCCACGGAAGATGAAGACCTGGCCGTCCTCGGGCAGCGTCGTCACGCGAGCCGATGCGTCCGCCCACAGCACGGCCTCGAGCTTGCTGTAGCCGTCGCCGATCGAGAAGTTGTAGTGGCCGGTGGCGCCGCGCTTCATGCCGCTGACCTCGCCTTTCACCAGCAGGGCCGTCAGCGGCCTGAGCTGCCGCCGGATCTCGTTGGCGACCTCGGTGACCGTATAGGGTCGCGGCGCCTCGTCGGGCTTGAGCACGGGGCCTAGCTTAGAGGCCACTCGGCGATCGGCCGCGACAACCCCCGGTTAGTCGCGACTATCGAGCGTATTGGCGACCGAATGCCCGTGTTAGTCGCGACTATCGCGCTCGGGCCAGACCGAAAACCCTCGTTAGTCGCGACTATCCGGGGTTCGGATCAGCCCCCGATCTGGGACATCGACTTCGCCGGCTTGATGAAACCCGGCTTGTTGATCAGGTGTCCTTCCTCTTTGCGCCAGATCGCGGTCTCGATCACCGACCCGAGGTGGTCGTCCGAGACGCCCGAGCGCATCAGGTCGCGCAGGGGCGTCTCCTGCAGCGAGAACAGGCAGGTGCGCAGGCCACCCTCCGCCGTCAGGCGGACGCGGTTGCACGCGGTGCAGAAGGCCTGGCTCACCGAGGAGATGAAGCCGATCCCGCCGGGCGCGCCGTCGGCGAACGTGTAGCGAGTCGCGGGCCCGGGGCGACTTTCGTCGAAGGGCACTAGCGGGAACTGGTCCTCGATCTGCTCCATGATCCGGCGGCTCGGGACGACCTGCTCGTTGGTCCAGATGTTGTCGCCGTCGAGGGGCATGAACTCGATGAACCGGACTTCATAACCCTCGCTGTGGGCCAGACGCGCGAAGTCGACGACCTCGTCGTCGTTGTGGCCCTTCATCACGACCATGTTCAGCTTGATCGGCCACAGGCCCGCCTCGCGCGCCGCGGTGATGCCGTCCATCACGCGGTCGAACGCGTCGTTGCGCGCCATCTCGTGGAACCGGTCCATGTGGAGCGTGTCGAGCGAGATGTTGATGCGCTTAAGGCCTGCGTCCTTCAGCGCCTGCGCCTTCTGCCGCAGCAGCACGCCGTTGGTGGTCATCGTGATGTCGAGCGTCGGATCGATCGAGTTGATCATCCCGACGAGCTCCTCGAGCTTGACCCGCACCAGCGGCTCCCCGCCGGTGATCCGGATCGTGCGCACGCCGTAGCGCTCGACGAAGATCCGCGCCAGGCGCACGATCTCCTCGTAGCGGAGGATGTCCTCCCGCTTCAGCCACTTCAGGCCCTCGGCGGGCATGCAGTAGATGCAGCGGAAGTTGCACCGGTCGGTGACCGAGATCCGAAGGTCGTCCGCGACACGGCCATATGAGTCCAGAAGGCGACGGCTTCGTCGCTGGTGACCATCGACGGATCTTTGGGTCCCATGCAGCCCGTCTGCGTCGTTGCCGTCTGTGCGCGCTCGGTCACGCATCTACGTGATGCGCTCCCTCGCGTGCTCGACGGCGCCTAGCATCCGGGCCGCCTGGATACCCAAATCTCTCGTCGCTGGCACCATCGCCGAAGCCCTTGGCATTTAGCCGATGATAGGCCGGATGGGGTACGAGCACATCCTGGTCGAGGTCGAGCCCCCGATCGCGACCGTGACGCTCAACCGGCCGAAGGTTCTGAACGCGTTGAGCCCCGACCTGATCCGCGAGCTGACGGGCGCCTTGAGCGAGCTGGACGCGGACGGCAGCGTGCGCGCGGTGGTCCTCACGGGCGGCTCCAAGGTGTTCGCCGCGGGGGCCGACATCGGCGACATGGCCGACCGCGGACCGGTGGACCAGCTGCTGCGCGACCAGACGGGGCGCTGGGCGCCGCTCGCCGGATTCAGCAAGCCGCTGATCGCGGCCGTCAACGGCTACGCGCTCGGCGGCGGGTGCGAGGTCGCCTTGATGTGCGACCTGATCGTGGCCGGCGAGACCGCCCGTTTCGGCCAGCCTGAGATCAACCTCGGCATCATCCCGGGCGCCGGCGGCACCCAGCGCTGGCCTCGGACGGCGGGCAAGTACGTAGCCATGGAGACCATGCTCACGGGCGCGCCGGTGACCGCCCAGCGAGCCCATGAGCTCGGCCTGGTCAACAAGGTCGTGCCCGCGGAGATGACGATCGAGGTGGCGAAGCGCTTCGCCCGCCAGATCGCGGAAAAGCCGCCGCTGGCCGCGCGCCTGGCGAAGGAGGCTGTGCTCAAGGCGTTCGACTCGCCGCTCTCCGAGGGCCTGGCCACCGAGCGCAAGAGCTTCTACTTTCTCTTTGCGACCGAGGACCAGAAGGAAGGCATGCACGCGTTCCTGGAAAAAAGAAAGGGCGTGTTCAAAGGACGATGAACGAGATGGCGACTGAGGTCGAGCAGCACATCGACGTCGAAACAGAAGGCGGCATCGGCTGGATTCGCTTCAACCGGCCCGAGAAGATGAACGCCATCGGCGCGCTCACGCGCCGGCAGCTGGGCGACGCGATCAAGCAGGCCGAGCGCGACGACGCGGTACGCGTCGTGGTGTTGACCGGCGCGGGTCGCGCCTTTTCATCCGGTGCCGATGTCACGGAGATGGTGTCTGGTGGCGGCATGCGGACGCCGGAGGACGTCGGCAACGTGCTGCGAAACGAGTACATGCCGATGCTCCAGCGCCTGCGCACGATGCCCAAGCCCGTGATCGCGGCCATGAACGGCCCGGCGGTCGGGATCGGGGCGAGCTTCGCGCTCGCGTGCGACATCCGCATCGCCACGCCCGAGGCATACATCCTCGAGGCGTTCGTCAACATCGGCCTTGCGCCGGACGGCGGGGTCAGCTGGCTGCTGCCGCGGCTCGCCGGCACCGGCGTCGCTTACGAGATGTTCTTCAGCGGCAGGCCGCTGTCCGCGGCCGATGCCCACCGCCTGGGCATCATCAATCGTCTTGTCCCCGCAGATCGCCTCGAGGAGGAGGTGCGCGACCTCGGCAACCAGCTCGCGGCGCAGCCGCGCCAGGCGATCGCCGGGGCCAAGCGCGCGGTCAACCACGCCCTTACGTCGACGTACGAAGAGGCGATGGAGTTCGAGTCCTATCTCCAGGAGGCGCAGGCCGGCAGCAGCGAGTTCGCCGCGGGCGTGCAGAAGTTCCTCGAGTCGCGAAGAAAGAAGTAGTGCCTGAGGCGGTCATCGTCGCCACGGCGCGGACGCCGATGGGTCGCTACGGCGGACAGCTCAAAGACGTCCGCCCCGACGACCTCGCCGCCATCGTCCTCAGGCAGGCCTGCGACCGCGCGCACGTGAAACCGGACGAGGTCGAGGACGTGATCCTCGGCTGCGCCAACCAGGCGGGCGAGGACAACCGCAACGTCGCGAGGATGGCGCTCCTCCTGGCAGGGTTCCCGGTCGAGGTTCCCGGCCAGACGGTGAACAGGCTGTGTGGCTCGGGCATGCAGGCCACCATCACCGCCGCGCGGGAGATCCAGGCCGGCGCGGCGGACATCGTCGTCGCCGGCGGCGTGGAGAGCATGACCCGCGCGCCTTGGGTGATGGCCAAGCCCGGCGGCGGCTTTCAGCGCGGTCCGCAGACCCTTTACGACACCGCCCTCGGCTGGAGGCTCGTCAACCCCAAGATGGCCGCGATGTACGGGACGCTGCAGATGGGGGAGACGGCGGAACGCGTGGCCCAGAAGTACGAGGTCTCGCGCGAGGACCAGGACGCGTTCGCCCTGCGCAGCCACCAGCGCGCCGTCGCGGCGCAGCGCTCGGGACGGCTCGCCGAGGAGATCGTCGCGGTCGACGGCATCAAGGACGACGAGGGGCCGCGGCCGGATACGTCGCTCGAGGCGCTGGCCAAGCTGAAGCCCGCCTTCGCCGAGAACGGATCGGTGACCGCGGGCAACGCATCGCCGCTGAACGACGGCGCCACCGCGCTGGTCCTGATGTCCGACGCCAAGGCCATGGAGCGCGGTCTGAAGCCGATGGCGCGCCTGGTCGCGGCGGCTCCGGCGGGGGTGCACCCCGACTACATGGGAATGGGGCCGGTGCCCTCGTCGCTCAAGGCCCTGGAGAAGGCGGGGCTCGAGACCGGCGACATCGGAGTGGTCGAGCTCAACGAGGCTTTCGCGTCTCAGTCGCTGGCGTGCATCCGGCTGCTCGGGTTGGACGAGGAGAAGGTGAACGTCAACGGCGGGGCGATCGCGCTCGGCCATCCGTTGGGGAGCAGCGGGGCCCGCCTGGTGGCCACCCTGGTGCGCGAGATGGAGCACCGCGACGTCGAGTACGGGCTGGCCACGATGTGCATCGGCGTCGGCCAGGGCATCGCGTCGATCTGGCAGCGGGTCTGATTCCCTGAACGAACGCGACCCCGCCGCGGTGCGGTCGATGTTCGACCGCATCGCGCGCCGCTACGACTTGGTCAACACCGTCCTGTCCTTCGGCACCGACGGAGGGTGGCGCCGGCGGGCTGCGCGCGAGACGGGCCTCATGCCAGGTGGCTCCGCGCTCGACGTCGCGTGCGGCTCGGGCAAGCTCACGGCCGAGCTGGCCAAGCTTGCGCGGCCTGGCGGACGGGTGGTCGGCCTCGACTTCAGCGCGCAGATGCTGGAGGTCGCGCGACGGCACCATCCGGGCGTCGAGTTCATCGAGGGAGACGCGCTGACGCTGCCCTTCGAAGACGCCAGCTTCGACGCCGCCACGATCGCGTTCGGCCTCCGCAACCTGGCCGACCCGGTGCGCGGCCTGCGCGAGATGACTCGCGTCGCGCGCCGGGCCGTCGTCCTCGAGTTCGTCCGCCCACCGCGAGGCCTGGCCGGCGGCGCTTACCGCGTCTACCTGCGGACGCTGCTTCCTGCAGTCGGCGGCGCGATCTCCGGGGACCGGGCGGCGTATCGGTACCTCAGCGACACCGTCGACTCCTACCGGACGCCCAAGGAGCTCGTCGCCATCGCCGGCCAGGCGGGATGGTCCGACGTGAGCTACATCGAGCTTGCCCTGGGCACCGTCGGAATCGTGTCAGGAGCTGCGGTCGACCGCTGACTTCGCGACGCTGACCAGCACGGGCCGCAGCCCGTCGAGCTCGACCGCCTCGAGCTCGCGCACCGCCTCGTCGATCAGTGCCTGCGCCTCGCGACGCACGCGGGGCAGCGCGTCAGTCGACGTGACGAGCTCGGTGACGCGGCCCACCTCCGGGTCGCCGAGCGTGCCGGCGAGCAAGCGTCTCACCTCCGGGCCCACCACGCGGTCCTCGGCCGCGTAGATCAGCGGCAGCGAGAGCACGCGCTGGCGGATGTCGAGACCGACCGTCTTGCCTGAGCTGGGGCTGAAGTCGATCACGTCGTCGGCCATCTGGAAGGCGGTCCCGAGCAGGTCGCCGTAGCGCCGCAGAGCGGCGACGACATCTGCGTTCGCTTCGGAGAGCAGCGCGCCAGACGCGCACGCGGCCGCGAACAGCGAGGCGGTCTTGCCGCGGATGACGCGCAGGTAGGACTCGCGGTCGCCGGGATACGTTCCGCGCAAGGCGACGTCGTCGATCTGCGACGCGCAGATCGCCTCCAATGCTTCCGCCACGGCCGACGTGACGCCGGGGTTGCCGATCTGGGCGATGAGGCGCGTCGCCTTGGCGAAGTAGTAGTCGCCGACCGCGATCGCGCGCTCGGCGCCCTCGGCCGCCGCGACTGTCGGCCGGCCGCGACGGTGCGTGCTCTCGTCCACGTAGTCGTCGTGGATGAGGGTCGCGTTGTGCAGCAGCTCGACCGCGGCCGCGAGCTCCGCGGCGCGCAGCGGGTCGGTGCGCGGCCCGATCGCCGACGTCAGCTGCACGAGTCGCGGCCGCAAGCGCTTGCCGCCGGCTTCGATCAGGCGGCGCATGGGCGAGGCGATCGGCTCGGGGTCGACGAGCAGCTGGCGGGCGAGCTCCAGCTCCACGAGCGACTCGGCCGGCTCCCGGACGTGCGTGGCGAACACACCCTCGAGCTGGATGGCGACCTGGCGCTGGCGCGGACCGTCGAGCTCGACCGCGAACACCGACTGCCAGCGGCCGAGCACGAGCTGTCCGTCTTCGACGAGCAGCGTCGCGAATGCGCTCAGCAGCAGCTGCCGGCAGTGCGCATGGCCGTTGACCGGCTCGTCGATCCGGATCTCGAACCGGCGTGCGAAATCATCGTGCTCGTAGCCGGCGTGCGCGGGTGCGAGGCGCTCGAGCAGGCCCTCGAAGTCCCGCAGCAGCAGCGGCTCGTTCTCGTTGACGGCTAGTCCAAGCGTGGTGTGCAGCGACTGCAGGTGGACGCGGCCGTCGCGAAGGCCGGAGCGGCTGATCGCCTCCTGGATGCGGGGGGTGATGTCGACGAACTGGGTGGGGGACGTGGTGCTGAACTCGAGCCGGTTGGGGCTCACCTCGCGGCGCCGAGGGATTGCAGGAGCAGCTCGCGCGTCGATGCCGGCGCGGGCTCCTCGGCCGCGGCGGCGGACGAAAGCGACTCGATGGCGCGCGCGAAGGCAACCTGGACCGCGAGCGGCGCGTGGTCGGCCAGGATCCGGGAGCCCCGGGCCAGGCACAGGTCTCCGACCAGGAGCGTGGTCGGAGGCGCGGCGCGGCCGCCGAGTCCCTGCAGGCGCACCCCCACCTCGATGAGCGCCGCGGCGAGGGCGAGCTTGGGCTGATCGACGCCGGGCAGGTACGCCTGGTATGCGTCAGCCAGCCCGTCCGACCACAGGGCCTCGAGGCGGTCGAGCTCAGGCTCGAGGGCGACTTCCACGCTCATTCGGCGGGCTCGATCACGCTGCCGGCCAGCTGGCGGAAGGCGGAGAGGGCGCGCACGCACGACTCGTCGTCGCGGGTGACGACGTAGTAGAGGCCAAAGCCGAGGACGGTGTTCAACACGAGCGGCACCAGCACGTCGCGGGGCACGGTCAGCCGGATCCGGCCGTCCTCCTCCAGCCGGTCGAGCTGTTCCTGGATGACCTCGCGGTAGCGGGTGAAGAGCTCGGGCAGGTAGGCGCGCAGACGCTCCGTGCGCGGCGCCTGGACGAGGAGGTCGAAGGCGGCGAGCTGGACGTCGCCCAGGCGGCGCAGCGAGTCCCACAGGGACTCGACGCCGATCTCGAGGACCTCGAGCGGGTCGGTCAGTTGGTTCAGGGTCCGGCGCAGCTCCTCGACGGACTTGGCGGTGAGGTAGCGCCAGGCCTCGACCAGGAGCTCGGACTTGGTCGGAAACCAGTACTGGAGGTTGCCGATGGCCACGCCGGCCTTGGACGCGATGGCGCGGACGCTGGTGCCGGAGTAGCCGTTCTCGAGAAGGGAGTCGGCCGCCGCGTGGATGATCTGGTCCCGGGTGCTCTCCGTCGCGGTGGCCCCTGTCATACGTATGTACCAGCATAGCCAGGCCCATGAGTCCAATGGGGGCAAGGGATAATTCCGAGCGGCGTGCGGAGCATCCCCGAGGCCTTCCCCACCCGGATCTGCGGCGTGCTTCGGACCGAGAACGCCGAGGTCGGCTTTCAGGCGTGCCTGACTGCCCTGGAGGCGGGCATCGGGACGATAGAGATCACGAAGACCGTGCCCTCGTGCTTCGAGCTGGTGAAGGGCTTGATCGCCAGCACCGGCAATCGCTATCCGATCGGGGTCGGCACGATCTGGGACCCGGGTGCGGTGAAGGAGGCCAAGGAGGCGGGCGCCTCGTTCGTGGTCACGCCGGTTCTGCTTCCCGAGGTTGGCCAGGCGTGCCGCGAGCACGACATCCTCTGCGTCCTGGGCGCGCTGACGCCGACGGAGATCTATCAGGCTCGGCTGGCGGGCGCGGCGCTGGTCAAGGTGTTCCCGATCGCGCCGGTCGGCGGGCCGCGCTACATCGAGGCGCTGAGCGGGCCGATGGGCGGCGTGCCGCTGTGGGTGTCGGGCGGGGTGGCCATCGAGGAGATCGACGCTTACCTGCGCCTGGGGGTCAAGGCCGTCGGGCTGACAGGGTCGCTGTTCCCGGCCGAGGCGCTGGCCCAGAAGAACCTGGAGGTGATCCGGCAGAATGCCGCCCGGGCCGCTCAGGCGGCGGCGGCAGTTCCCGTCACCGGATAGTCGCGACTATCCGCGGCTCTCGAGCCGCAAATGCCTCGTTAGTCGCGACTATCCGGGGTTGTCGAGCCGCAAATGCCTCGTTAGTCGCGACTATCCCCGGGTCTCGAGCCCCAATTTGCTGGTTAGTCGCGACTATCGAGGGTCGGCGCGGGATCAGCAGCCGACGTGGTAGTTGCACATCGTCGCCGTGATGTTCGAGTACAGGTTCGTCACCTGGGCGCCCGTCAGGAGCAGGGCGACGATGACGACGAGGGCGATCAGGGCGAGGATCAGGGCGAATTCGACCATCCCCTGGCCACGCTGGGTTCCCGGTCGGTTCAGCACCCCACGTGGTAGCTGCACATCGTGGCCGTGATGTTCGAGTAGACGTTAATGAGCTGACCGCCGGTCGCGATCAACGCGATGATCACGATCAGCGCGATCAGGGCGAGGATGAGCGCGTACTCAACCATTCCCTGGCCCTTCTGGATGTATGACGGATGATGAATCAACGGGAACCGACCTGAAAGCTTAACCGCCGAACCCCCCCGTCTGGTCGCTGATACGCCCGAGCGCCTCCTCGACCACGACCCTGACCATGCGCTTGCGCCAGAAGTGGCCGAGATCGGCGTTGTCCAGAGGTTTGGCCGGCTTGGCGGCCAGCTCGGCCGCCTCCCGAACCGTCTCTCGATCGAGCTTCCGGCCGGCCAGGAACGCCCCCGCCGCCCGCGCCTCCAGGGGGTGGGAGGCGACCGCCGAGAGCGCGACCCGGCATCTGGTCACCGTATCCCCGTCCAGCCAGGCCGCCACGGCGGCCCCGGCGATGGGGAAATCGATCGACCCGCGCCGGCGGAGCTTGACGTAGGCGGTGCGCAGGTTCGGCGCCGCGCGCAGGCGCAGGCTCGTCACCACCTCCGCCGGCTGCTTGGCCATGTAGTCGATGCCGTCGTCGCGGTACAGCGCCTCGACCGGAAGCTCGCGCTCCCCGTCAGGCCCGGTGAGCGAGACCACGCCCTCGAGCGCGATGGCCATCGGTGCCGTATCCGAAGACGAGACCGCCCAGCACCGCGGGCTGCTCGGCGCGACGAGGCAGATGTCCCCGTCCTTCTTCAGACAGAACCCGGCGGCCTTGCGCCACTCGTGCGTCATGTCGTAGTAGTTGCAGCGGGTGTCGACGCACAGGTTGCCGCCGATCGTGCCGGCGTTGCGCAGCGGTGGAGAGGACACGAGGCCGGCCGCCTCCGCGTAACCGGCGAACGAATCTCTCAGGTGCGGGTCGCGCGACGCCACGCTGAGAGTGACGCCGGCGTCGATCACGCAATCCACGGACCCGTTGCGCACGCTGCGGGGCAGGAAATCGAGGCCGATCAGCGTGTCGACCTCGAACTGGCGGCGCTTGAGCTTGGGGAGGAGGTCTGTGCCGCCGGCGACGAACATCGCACGCGCGCCGTGCTCGGCCGCCATGGCCGCGGCCTCGCGAGCCGCCTTCGGCTGCAGGTATCTAACGCGCGGCAGCCGCAGCATCTCGTGGCGGTGGCTCGACCTTGATGGCCGGTGGATATGGGATCGACGGGAAACGTGGCGGGCCGTAACGCGGCGGTTCGCCCTTCTCCCTGCGGCGGAGCGCCTCGACCACCTTCTCCGGCGTGACGGGAATCTCGTCGATCCACACGCCGAGCGCGTCGAACACCGCCGCGCACACCGCGGGCGGCACCGGCAGCAGCGGCCCCTGGCCCGCCTCCTTGGCGCCGTACGGCCCCTCCGGGTCGTTCGTCTCGACGATGAACGTCTCCACCTCGGGCATGTCGAGGAAGGTCGGCGACTTGTACTCGAGCATCGAAGGCCACTTGTGCAGGCCTTTGCGGAAGACCTGCTCTTCCATGAGCGCCTCGCCGAGGCCCATGTACACGCTGCCCTCGACCTGGCCCTCGACCGACAGCGGGTTGATGGCGCGGCCCACGTCATGGGCGATCCAGACCTTGTTGACGTTGACGAGCCCCGTGCGCGGGTCGGCGTCGAGGTCGACCACGCACGCCGAGAAGCTGTACGCGGGGCTGGGGCCGACCCCCGAGCCTTTGTACGGACCGGCGATCTTCGGCGGGGTGTAGCTGCCGGCCGTCGTGAGAGCCCCGAATCGCGCCTCGCCAAGCACGGCCGCTTCCTCGAAGGCGACCTCTTCATACTTGCGGCCGCTCGCCTCCACGGCCTCGACCAGGAGTGCGCGCATCTTGCGCGCGGCCTCCAGCGCCGCGTTGCCGGCCATGAAGGTCACGCGCGAGGAGTAGGAGCCGAGGTCGATCGGCGTCGTGTCGGTGTCGGCGGTCACCAGGCGGACGTCCGACGGTTGCAGGCCTAGCTCTTCGGCGACGATGGTCGCGAGCACCGAGTCCGAGCCCTGGCCGATCTCCATCGCGCCGCAGTACGCCGTCACGCCGCCGCGGTCCACCTTGATCTGCACCTCGGAGTGAGGCATGTCGTTCCAGTAGATCGCCGTCCCCGCCCCTGACAGGTAGGTCGAGATGGCGAAGCCCATACCGTGGCCCGGCGTGCGTTTGCGCTCCCGGAACCTGGAAGCGGCCAGGACTTTGTCCGCGCACTCGTCGAGCCCGCACGAGGTGACGCGCAGCCAGTTCACCGTCCGCGTGTCCGGCTTGACGAAGTTGCGCCGCTTCATCTCTACGGGGTCGAGGTCGAGGTCGCGCGCGATCTTCTCCAGGTGGAGCTCTAGTGCGAAGCGCGGCTGCGGCGTTCCATGTCCGCGTTTGGGCCCGCACGGCGGCTTGTTCGTGAACACGCGGCAGCCCTCGAAGCGGTAGGCGGGAATGTCGTACGTCACCGTCTGCAGGGCGCCGGTGTAGAACGTGGACGCCACTCCGTAGGAGCCGTACGCCCCGCCATCGAGCGCGCTGCGGAAATGCATCGCGGTGATGCGGCCGTCGCCGGTCACGCCCGTGCGCACCCACATGAGCACCGGGTGCCGGCCGCGGTGGGCGTAGAAGACCTCCTCACGCGTGAGCGTGCACTTCACCGGCCGGCCGGTGAGCATCGCGAGCTTGGCGACGATGATCTCGTGCGCGAACGGGTCGGTCTTGCCGCCGAACCCCCCGCCGTGCGCGGCGCCGATGACGCGAATGCGGTGCATCGGCAGCTCCAGCACCTTGGACAGCGCGCGGTGGACGTAGTGCACGACCTGCGTCGACGACCACAGGGTGACGCGACCGTCGACGTAGGTGGCGACGGCGCTGTGCTGCTCCATCGGCAGGTGCGTGTTGCCCTGGTAGAAGAAAACGTCCTCGCGCACATGCTCGGCGCGCGCAAACCCGCCGTCGACGTCGCCGAACTCCAACGCGACGAGCTTGTGCACGTTGTTCGGCCCGCCGTACTCCTGGATGCGCTCGTCCTTCGGCGCGTCCAGCGCGGCCTCGATCGACATCACCGGCTCGAGCACCTCGTACTCGACCACGATCGCGTCGCACGCCGCCGCGGCGATCTCCTCCTCGGTCGCGGCCACCGCGGCGATCGGGTCGCCGACGTATCGCGCCTTCTCGTGCTCGAGCGCGCGTTCGTCCTGGGTGACCGGCAGGATGCCGAACTTGATCGGCAGGTCGGCGCCCGTGATCACCGCCAGAACGCCGGGGACGCGGCGCGCCGCGGAGGTGTCGATGGACACGATGCGCGCGTGCGGATGCGGGCTGCGCAGGATCTTGCAGTGCAGCGTTCGCGCGGGAAGCATGTCGTCCGCGTAGACGGCGCGGCCGGTGACCTTGGTGGCCCCGTCGACGCGCGGGAGCGGCCTGCCGACGACTTTCATGTCATCCTGCCGGCCGCCAGCTCGACGGCCTCGAGGATCTTGGCGTAGCCCGTGCAGCGGCAGAGGTTGCCGGCCAGCGCCTCCTTGATCTCCTCGCGCGAGGGGCGCGCGTTGTCGTCGAGCAGGGACTTCGCCGCGAGCAGCATCCCCGGCGTGCAGTAGCCGCACTGCGCCGCGCCCAGCTCCGCGAACGCCGCCTGCAGCGGGTGGAGGTTGGAGCCGCCGGCGAGACCTTCGACGGTCGTTATCGCCCGCCCACGAAGCTGCACCGGGAGCGCAAGGCAGCTCAGCATCGGCCTGCCGTCGACGAGCACCGTGCACGTGCCGCACTCACCGAGCTCGCAGCCGTGCTTCGTGCCCGTGAGCTGCATGTCCTCTCGCAGCACCTCGAGCAAGGTCTTGTGCACAGGGACGAGCAGCTCTCGCGCCTCGCCGTTGACGTCGAGCGTGAGGACGACGCGCTGGACGTCGCGCAGCACCTCGTTCTTCATCCCGGTTCGAGCATATCCCTCAGCACCCGCGCGCACTCCCAGAGATCCGCGGCCACGGCGTCCGCGCGACTGGACGCGGGCCTGGGGTCGTCGGGGTGGACCAGGATGGCGCGCATGCCCAGCCGCAGCGCCGGCTCGACGTCGTTCTCCTCCTTGTTGCCGATGACGACGCACCGCGCCGCCGCGACTCGCGCCCAGCGCATCGCCACCTCGAACAACGCCGGGTTCGGCTTGAGGTGGCCTGCGTCGACGGAGGTGACGATGTGGTCGATGTGCTCGGCCATGCCGAGCAGGCGGAAGTCGTCCCAGTAGCTGGCCGCGTCGCGCCAGTACGTGTTGCTCGCGATGACGTTGCGCATGCCCAGGCCGTGAATCACCGCCAGCAGCTCCCTGGCCCCAGGCAGCGGCTGGAAGTCCTGGTCGACGGGGATCGCCATGGCCCGGCGCACCCGGCCGATGGTCTGGGGATCGGGAGCGAGCCCGTGCCGCTCCAGGCAGCCGGCGATCAGCTCCTCGGCGCCGCCCACGACGCGCGCCTCGGTCGACACCGTGCGGGCCTCGTCTTGCGGCCTGCTGCTCCGGAGCAGGTCTTCGACCAGCGCGTCGACCAGGGCGGGGTCATGGCCCTCCATGGCGGCGGCCACCCGCCGCCGGCGGCCCTCGCGGTCCGTCTGCCGGATCGGCCAGGAATTGGGCCACAGGGTGCCGCCCACGTCGATCAGGGCTACCTCGAGGGCTCTGGCTATGATCGCCTCCATGCTCCGGTGGTTGACCTCCGGCGAATCGCACGGACCCCAGCTGACGGTGATCGTCGAGGGGCTGCCGGCCGGCCTGGAGATCTCGGAGGAAGATCTTCGCCGCGATCTCGCCCGCAGGCAAGGCGGTCACGGACGCGGCGGGCGGCAGAAGATCGAGACCGACGTCGCCCGGATCGTCAGCGGCGTGCGCGGCGGCTTCACGATCGGCAGCCCGGTGACGCTCGTCCTGGAGAACAAGGACCACGTCAACTGGCTTGCCCAGATGACGCCCGCCAGAGAGGGCTTCGAGCCCAAGCCGGTCACCAGGCTGCGGCCTGGGCACGCAGACCTGGCGGGGGCGCTGAAGTACGGCCACACCGACATCCGCAACGTGCTCGAGCGCTCGTCGGCCCGCGAGACGGCGACCCGCGTGGCGGCGGGAGGGATTGCGCGCCGGCTGCTCGGCGAGTTCGGGGTCGAGGTCCTGAGCTTCACGCAGTCGATCGGCAGCGTGGACATCGGCTTCGAAGGCGCCGACCCAGGCTCGATCTCGGTCGATGAGCTCGAGGCCTCGCCCGTGCGGTGCCCCGACCCCGACGCCTCGGCGCGGATGGTGGCGGCCATCGACGAGGCGGCGGAGAGAGGGGATACGCTGGGCGGCACCTTCCGAGTCGTGGCGCGCGGCCTGCCTCCCGGGCTCGGCAGCTACGTGCACTGGGACCGCAAGCTCGACGGCCGCCTCGCGCAGGCCGTGCTGTCGATCAACGCGGTCAAGGGTGTCGAGTTCGGCGCGGGGTTTGCGGGCGTGGCGAGGCCGGGCTCCGAGTTCCACGACGAGATCGACTACGACAATGGGCGCTTCACGCACCGCACGAACCGCGCCGGCGGCCTGACGGGCGGTGTGACCAACGGCGAACCCATCGACCTGCGCGTCGCCATCAAGCCGATCTCGACGATGAAAAAGCCAATGCAGTCGATCGACCTCAAGACGAAGGAGAAGACGGAGGCGCACTACGAGCGCAGCGACGTGTGCGTGGTGCCGGCGGCGGGCGTGATCGGCGAAGCGGTGGTCGCCCTGACCCTCGCGGACGCCTTCCTCGAGAAGTTCGGCGGCGACTCGATGGCTGAGCTCGACCGGAACTACCGTTCTTACATGGAGTCGATCGCGCAATAACGTCGAAGGTCATGACGATGGCCGAGGCGGTCGCGCGCTTCGTGCCCGACGGAGCGACGGTCGCGATGGGAGCTGGGCTGGAGGCGCTGATCCCGTTCGCGGCGGGACATGAGCTCATCCGGCAGCGACGTCGCGACCTCGAGCTCGTCGGACCGATCTCCGACGCGCTGTTCGACCAGCTGATCGGGGCGGGCTGCGTGCGCCGCGTGACGGCGGCGTGGCTGGGCAACGTCTCGGAGGGGCTCGGCCACTGCTACCGCCGGGCGTGCGAGCACGGCGTGCCGCGGTCGCTCGAGGTCCACGACCACTCCAACTTCTCGATCTCGCTTGCCCTGTGGGCGGCGGCCTGGAACGTGCCCAGCCTGCCCACGCGCACGCTGCTCGGCAGCGACATCGTGCGCACCAATCTGGACCTCGCGGAGGCCGACGGCCTGGTCCACGTTTCCGCGGTCCGGCCCGATGTCGCGATCGTCCACGCCCAGCGCGCGGACGAGCACGGCCGCGCGCACCTGTGGGGGCCGCTCGGCATCACCGAGGAGGCCGGGCTTGCGGCCGAGCGCGTGATCGTCACCTGCGAGCAGCTGGTGGACGCCGGCGTCACGCTGAGCGATCCGAACCGGATCCTGTTTCCCGAGACGAAGGTAGTCGCGGTCGTGCACGAGCCGGGTGGCGCCCACCCCTCACCGGTGCAGGGATTCTTCAAGCGCGACCACGCGTTCTACCGCGACTACGCGCAGCGGTCACGCTCCGTCGAAGGCTTCGAAGGTTGGCTGCGCGAGTGGGTGCTGGCCACGCCCGACCGGACGACGTACCTGGAGCGCATCGACGCCGACGCTCTTCGCGTCAAGCAACCGCGGCCTTCGGCGCCGGCGGACTTCGGTGTCGAATAGATACACACCGCAGGAGATGATGGTCGCGGTCGCGTCGCGCGAGATCCGCGACGGCGACCTGGTCTTCGTCGGCATGCGCCTGCCGATCCTCGCCTACGCCGTCGCGCGCAACTCCCACGCCCCGACCGCGCGAGGACTGTTTGAGGTGGGACTGATGCGCGACCAGCCGGCGTCCGGCTTCCTCGGCACCATGGGCGACCCGCCGAACGTCGCCGGAGCATTGTGGGCGACCCGAATGTCGAACGCGATGGCCCTGATGGCTCGGGGCGATGTCGACCTCGGCTTCATCGGAGGCGCCGAGGTCGACCGCTTCGGCAACCTCAACACGAGCTACGTCGGCGACCCAGCGCGTCCGCAGGTGAAGCTGCCAGGAAGCGGCGGCGGTGCGGACATCGCCATCCTCAGCCGGCGCTGGGTGACCCTCATGAGCCACGAGCGGCGGCGCCTGGTGGAGCGAGTCTCCTACGTCACCTCGCCGGGACACGGCGACGGTACGCCGGGCTGGAGGAGAGGGCGCGGGCTCCTCGGGGGTGGGCCGGTGGCGATCATCACCACGCTCGCGGTCCTGCGTTTCCCCGAGGACGGGGGGGAGGCTTTCCTCGCTTCGGTCCATCCCGGTCACAGCGTCGAGGAGGTGCGTGAGCACACGGGCTGGGAGCTCCGGGTCGCGGAGGGCGCCGGCGAGACCCCCACGCCCACCGAGGCCGAGCTCGCCGCGATCCGGCGCTTCGATCCCGAGGGCTTCTGGACTCGGGGGCAGTCCGCCTAGACCGTTACAAAAGACTGACTCGACCGCTACGGCCGTTTGACAGCTGCCCGTCAGGCTCACCTCACAAATCTCGTCTGAGGTGAGAACGAAAATGAGCCCGTTTGCAGCAGTCGCCGTCAAAGCCATCGGCGCGGCCGGCGTGGCCGCGCTCCTGAGCGCGGGCGTGGTCAGCGCCGCCACACCGACCCCGAGCCCGTCAAAGCCCACCGCCGCCGGGACCCAGCAGCCATCCGCCGACAGGCACACTGACCGGCGGGCGGTCCGGCGCGCCGTGATCGAGGCCGAGGCGGACGTGCTCGGCATCAAGCCGGAAGAGCTGGTCAAGGACCTGAAGGCGGGCCAGAAGGTGTCGGACCTGGCGAAGGCCAAGGGACTGACCAAGGAGCAGTTCACCGCCAGGCTGATCGCCAACCTCAAGCCGCGGCTCGACGCCCTGGTCGACCACAAGGTCATCACGCGGGCCCAGGCCGACAAGGTGCTCGACTGGATCCAGACGGGTCACATCCCGTTCTGGGACGGTCTGCGTCACCGCGAGTAGATAAGGCTTCACGGCCGTGCGCGAGCACGCGCGGCCGTGATCATCTTCTTCCACTTCCTGCGGTCCTCGATCCGGAGGCGAGCGTCCGATTTGGCCCGGATGGCGCGCAGCTCTCGACTCAGCTTGCGGTAGCTCCGCAGGCGGCCGGGGTCGAGGCTCCCGTCCGCTATCGCGGCCTTGATGGCGCAGCCAGGCTCGGTGTCGTGCGCGCAGTCGGAGAAGCGGCATCGCCGCGCCAGCTGCTCGACGTCGTCGAAGACGTCGCCGAGCGCCTTTTCGCCCTCCCACAGCTGGGCCTCGCGCAGGCCGGGAGTGTCGATGATCATCCCGCCGCGAGGGAGCTGCACGAGCTGGCGATGGCTCGTCATGTGCCGGCCCTCGCCCGAGCCCGCGTGGATCTCGCGTGTGCGCATCAGCTCGGACCCGAGGATGGCGTTGATGAGCGTCGACTTGCCCACGCCCGACGGCCCGAGCAGGACGCCGGTGCGGTTGGGCTGCAGCTCGCGCTCCATGTCGTCGACGCCCTCACCCGTGACAGCGCTGGTCACCATGACCGGCGTGCCGGCTGCAACCGACTCGAGCTCGAGCCGCATCGCGGCTGCCGACCCGGTCACATCGGCCTTGGTGAGGACGACCACCGGTGAGGCGCCGCTCTGCCACGCGATGGTCAGGTAGCGCTCGACGCGGCGGACGTTGACGTCGGTGGCCGCGGCGACGACGAACGCCACGTCGACGTTGGCGGCCAGGACCTGGCGGCGATTCTCGACGCCAGGCGCGCGGCGCGAGAAGACGGTGCGACGCTCGACGATGCCGCGGATCTCGCTCTCGTCGAGCACGACCCAGTCCCCGACCGCGGGATCGACGTGTCGAGCCAGGGCGCGGAGCACGGACTCGCCGTCGTGGACGAGGTAGTCGGCGCCGTAGTCGGCAAGCACGCGCCCGGGCACGGCGCCGGGCGACGGCGCGATCTGTTTGAACTTGGCCGCGAACTGCGAGTTCCAGCCCAGGGAAGCGAGCAACGCAAACCTCCGGTGGAGAAGTGGGTGGGCGAATCGGTCCGCCCAGGCCGGAGGATCGAGCTAGAGCGAAGCTCCGGAGGCGGCCGACGGCCGGGATACGGTCAGCACAACTTCAGCCATCGAGCGCACCTCCTTGTGGTTTGGTGCGCGACAGTCTACTACTCCCCTCTGAACTCGGCCTTGCGCTTCTCCCCGAACGCCTTGATGCCCTCGTTGGCGTCTGCGGACACGAACACACGGCTGATGGCCTCGCGCTCGATCGCGAGGCCGACGTCCAGCGGCGCGCCGTAGCCCTGCGTGACCGCGAGCTTGGCGTGCCCCAGCGCCACGCTCGGGCCGGCGGCCAGCTTCTGCGCGTACTCGATCGCGCCCTCGCGACAGGCCGCCGCGTCCGGAAACAGGCGGTCGACGAGGCCGAGCTCGTGGGCCTTCGCCGGCGGCATGGTCGTCGCGTTGAGGATCAGGTCGAGTCCCTTTGCAAGCCCGACCAGGCGGGGAAGGCGCTGCGTCCCTCCCGAACCCGGAAACAGGCCCAGGTTGGTCTCGGGTAGACCGATCTGGTACGTGCCCTCGGCGGCGAAGCGTAGGTCGCAAGCCAGCGCCAGCTCGAAGCCGCCGCCCAGGCAGTGGCCGCTGATGGCGGCGATGAACACGATCGGCGTGTTCTCCATCTTCCGAAAGGACTCGTGCGCGAGAAGCGCGGTCATGACCCGCGAGCGCGTGGTGCCCGACGCGAACGCGCTGACGTCGGCGCCGGCCGAAAAGAACTTCTCCGACGCGCTGGCGACCACGACCGCGTGCACGTCCTCGTCCGCGCGCACGTCGTCGACCGCGCTCGCGAACTCGCGCAGGAAGGAGTAGTCGTAGCTGTTCGCGGGTGGGCGGTCGAGCACGATGACCCCGACCCCGCCCTGCTTCTCGAGCCTGACCGACATGAGGAACCCGATAACCTTATCGAAGAACTGAATTCACGAACCGACGGGGGTGTCGCATGGCGACGATGATCATCGAGGGCGACCGGACCAAGGCTGCTTCCGGCAAGACCTACGAGGTCCACAACCCGGCCACGGGCGACGTCGTCGACGAGGTCCCGGCCGGCGGTCCGGCCGACGTCGACAAGGCAGCGCAGGCGGCAGCGAAGGCGTTCGCCACCTGGTCGAAGCTCCCCTCCAACCAGCGCCGCGAGATCCTGCACAAGGCCGCGCAGCACATGCTCTCCAAGGTCGAGGAGATCGCGGTCCTGCTGACCAGGGAGCAAGGCAAAACCCTCCTCGAGTCGCGGCTGGAGGCGAGACGCTTCGGCGAGAACATCGGGTGGTTCGCCGACCTGGCCGACAAGATCCACGGCCAGTACGTGCGGCTGCCGGACCTGACCACCTACGGGCTCGTGGTCCGCCGGCCGATCGGCGTGTGCGGCGCGATCGTGCCGTGGAACTTTCCCCTCACGCTCGCGGCCAACAAGGTCGCTCCCGCCATCGCCGCCGGCAACACGGTGGTGTTGAAGCCGGCGAGCACCACGCCGCTCGCGACGCTAGCCTGCATCGAGGCGCTGATCGAGGGCGGGCTGCCCGAGGGCGTCGTCAACGTCGTGCTCGGCCAGGCGACCGGCGAGGCGATCGTCGCCCATCCGTTGATCCGCAAGATCGCCCTGACCGGCTCCACGCCGACAGGGAAGAAGGTCATGGCCAAAGCCTCGGAGACGTTGAAGAAGGTCACGCTCGAGCTCGGCGGCAGCGACCCGTGCATCGTCCTCGACGACGCCGACCTGGAGGGCGCCGCGCGGGCGATCTCCGTCGGCCGCTTCTTCAACTGCGGCCAGCAGTGCCTCTCGACGAAGCGTCTGTTCGTCCAGGAAGGCGCTTACGACGGGCTCATGGAGAAGCTCGTGGCCCGCGCGTCCAAGCTCAAGCCGGGCAACGGTCTGGACAAAGACAGTCGCATGGGGCCGATGCACACCGAGACTCAGCGCGCCGAGGTCGAGGCGCAGGTGAAGGATGCGATCGACCGCGGCGCCAAGGTCGTGTACGGCGGCGAGCGGCCGACCGGCTCCGACTACGATCGCGGCTGGTTCATCCAGCCGACCATCCTCGAGAACGTCCCCGACGGTGCACGGATGTGGACCGAGGAGGTCTTCGGTCCGGCGCTGCCGGTGCGCAAGATCAAAGACCTCGACGAAGGGCTGCGTCTCGCGAACGACACCCAGTTCGGCCTCGGCTCTTCGATCTGGACCGCGAACATGGCCGCAGCGCACCGCGCCGTGCAGGAGCTGGAGGCGGGCTACACGTGGGTCAACTCGATCGTGATCGCCCACGACGAGCTGCCGTTCGGCGGCACCAAGCAGTCGGGCTTCGGCAAGGAGCACGGCGTGGAGGCGTTCCTGCAGTACACGGAGGAGAAGTCGGTCGTCTACGGCGGAATCTGAAGTACCACTGCTGGGTATCGAGCTGACGTGAGAAACGGCCTCGTCGTCCTCGGCGTGCTGCTGCTGCTGGTCGGGCTGGTCTGGGTGGGGCAGGGGCTCGGCTACATCAAGGGCAGCTTCATGACCGGCGACGTCAAGTGGTTCTGGATAGGAGTGCTCGTGGGCGTGGCCGGCCTCGCGCTGGGCGTTGGCGCGCTGCGAGCCGGGCGCCACCCTCACCCCTGACCCCTCTCCCTCGAGGGAGGGGGTGCCTCAACAAACCCTAAGCGGTTCTCCCGTTGAGCCTGTCCCAGTGGGCCTGGCACTCGACGCACCGCGTCGCCGCGGGCTGGTAGCGCAGCCGGGCTTCCGGGATACGCCGTCCGCAGCCCTCACAGATGCCGTAGCTGCCCTCGCGCAGCCTCTCCAGGGCGCGCTCGACCTGCTCCCGGTTCTGGTCCAGGAGGTGGACCAGGATGTCCGTGGTCTCGCGGTCGGACAGCGCCTGGGCGAGGTCCGTCTCTTCGGGGATGCCCGTGATCACGCCGCCCACGACATCGTTCAGCGGCCGGTGCAGGCCCGCCTCCTCGCCACACTGGGCGGCCAGGAGCTCGAGCCTCTTCCTGTCAGCCTCGAGACGTTCCGCCGGAGCGTTTTCCGTCTTCTTTCGGATCGCCATTGCTATATCCCCCCTCCAAAGTCGTTACCGACTCGGCGGCATTTGGACTTCGGAAGCAGAACGCCTGCATCGAGATGCGTACCCGCTCCCGCACAATTAGTCGCCGAATGCGGACCCCGCTGCCATTTCCCCCGGTAATAGTCGCCGTCGCGGTGCTCTTGTTGGCCGGTTGCCAGCCGGGTTCCAACCCGCACCCGGTGCCGAGCGTACCTCAGATCGGCGGCGATCTCAAGTGTTCGCAGGGCGACCACGGCTACTCGGACGCCCAGCTTGGCTGGGGGTTCTGCTACCCGAGCACGTGGAAGTACATCGAACGCTCCCAGGCTGTGGACTCGCCCAAGGGCATCGACCTGACGTTCGACATCACGTGCCTTAGCCAGTGCAAGACCGCGACGCCGAGCGCGACGCCGGCCAACAACCTCTTCGGCTTCATGATCGTGTCCACCTACGAGCGGGCCGGCGCGAGCGATCTGGCGGGCTGGATGCAGGCCAATCTGAAGCCCGTCCCGGAGGTGGACAGGATCGTCTGGGGCAACGCGGTCGAGGCCGACCAGCTGCCGGACGGCCGGCGCATCGCGCTGACGCCGCACTTCGTCGTCATCCTCGATGTGCGCTCTGGACCCCTCGACCTCGAGGGGGAGATGGCCTCGCGGCTCAGGACCTGGAAGTTCTCGGTCTAGGGCTCTAGCTCGGCCGGCGGAACAGGGTCTGCATCTTGATCGCGAGTCCCATGTCGCCCTTGATCTTCAACTTGCCCTGCATGAAGGCGGCGGTCCCGTCGAGCTTGCCGGTCATGATCTTGACCCAGTCGCCGGCGTCAGCTTGCAGGGTCAGGTTCGCCGGCGAGCCAGGTTCGCCCTTGCCCGACTCGGCTTTGCCGTCCTGGATGTGCACCCACCACTTGCCGCCCCCGTCGCCGCTCAGGTCGAACGCGATCACGGCGTTCGTGCTGCCGGCCTTTTCGGCGATGAGGAAGTTGGGCATCGCCTCGACGATCTGGTCGGGGGTCATCTGAACTTCGGACATCGAACCCTCCCTGAGCAATCGGTCACGCTTGCAGTACGTTCAAGTACCAGCAAGTACCCATGTTAGATCTACCCGCTCCACGACAATGCCGGACGTGGCGACCGACCTCGCGCTGACCGAAGTCGCGGCCGGAGTGTTCGAGCTGCGTCTCCCCATCCCGTTCGAGGACGGCCTGGTCAACGTCTTCTTCTTCACCGACGGCCGCGAGGCCGACCTCCTGGACTGCGGCATGAACTCCGAGGAGTCGCTCGAGGCGATCCGCCGCGCCCTCGACCACCTCGGCGCCCCTCGCCTGCGCCGCCTGGTCGTCACGCACATCCATCCCGACCACTACGGCGCTGCCGGCGCGCTCGCCGGCGACGGGCTCGCCGACCTCTACATGCATCGTCTGGAGGTGCCGCTGGTGCACCCTCGGTACGTCGAGCTGGAGCACCTGGTCGAGCAGGTGAGGACATACCTGCTCGTGAACGGCGTGCCCGAGGAGGAGGCGGACGTGCTCAGCAACTCGCAGCGCGCGCTGAGCCAGGTGGTCAAGCCCGCGGATGCGGCCGTTCAGCTCGACGGCGCCGAGCACATCGCAATGGGCCAACACGTGCTGCGCGTGGAGTGGACGCCCGGTCACTCGCCCGGCCACGTGTGCCTGCACGAGGCGCGCTCGGGGCTGCTCTTCGCCGGCGACCACATCCTGCCCGAGCTGTCGCCCAACATCGGCCTGCACCCACAGAGCACGCCCGACCCGCTGCACGACTACCTGCAGGGCTTGAAGCGCATGGCCGCGCTCGAGCCCGCGCTCGTGCTTCCGGCGCACGGCCGCCCCTTCTCCGAGGTCGGGCTCCGCGTGGACGCGCTGGTGTCGCATCACGCGCGGCGCCTCGACCAGATCCTCGAGCTCGTCGGCGATGAAGAAAAGAGCGGTTGGCAGGTCGCTCTCGACCTGTGGGGCCCGCGCGAGAACCTCTACGAGAAGCGCCTGGCCCTTCAGGAAGGGCTGGCGCACCTCCAGGCCCTGGCCGTCGACGGACGCGTGGCGAAGACGGTTACGCCGGACGCTGTGCGCTGGCGGCTGACTTGAGGCCGAGAGGCATCAGGTCCGCGGGGTAGCAGCCGACTCCCACGACGCCCGGCCCCGCGTGCGCACCGACGACCGGGCCGAGCGGCTGGATCATCAGCGTCTCCGCCACCGGCTCGAGCTCGCGCGCGACGCGCTCGGCGTCCGCCTCCGCGTCCGCGTGGCCGACGATGACGCACAGTCCCTTGCCGCGGTCGACCTCGCGTGTCAGCTCGGCGATGCGGTTGAGCGCCCGGTCGAACGTCCGCACGCGTTCGAGCGGCGTGACGAGCCCGTCGCGGATGCACAGCACCGGCTTGACCTGGAGCACCGAGCCCAGGAGCGCGCTCGCGCGGCCAATGCGCCCGCCCCGGCGTAGGAACTCGAGCGTCGCGACCGAGAAATACGTCTGCACGTGCGGACGCATCTCGCTCACGCGCGCGACGATGGATTCAGCGTCGGCGCCGCTCGCCGCCATCTCGCTCGCCGCCAGGGTGATCAGTCCCAGCGACATCGATACGAGCTGCGAGTCGACGACGTGGACGCGCTTCGGGTCCGTCATCTCCGCGCCCTGCACCGCCGACGCGTACGTGCCGCTGAGCTTTTCCGAGATGTGGATGGAGACGACCTCGGCGTGGTCGTTGAGCAGCCGCGAGTAGGTTTCCGCGAACTGACCTGCCGAAGGCTGCGACGTCGTCGGGTGCGTGGTCGCGTTGGGCAGGCGGCGGTAAAACTCGGACGGTCGGATCTCCACGCCGTCGAGGAGCGAGCGGCCCTCGAAGTTCAGCGTCAGCGGGACGACGGCGATGCCGCGCGCCTTGACCAGCTGTGCGGGCAGGTCCGCGGTCGAGTCGGTCACCATGGCGACCTTCTTGTCGCTCACTGCGGGAGCTCGTCTGGTTGAGGGTCGGTCTCGCGGCGGTGGCGGCCGCGGCGGCGGAAGATGCGCTCCTCGAGCGGCTTGACAGCGAAGAGGACGACGACCACGACGACGGTGAGGAAGATCGAGACCCGGTAGTAGCCGAAGCCCACGGCCATCCCCAGCGACGCGGCCACCCAGATCGACGCGGCCGTCGTCAGTCCGCGCACGAGCTCTCCCTGGCGGAGGATGCTGCCGGCGCCGAGGAAGCCGACGCCGGTGACGATCTGCGCGGCGATGCGCGTCGGGTCGACGGTCTTGGCGAAGTCGGGGAGGAGGCCGAGGCCCGTGAACATGCACGACCCGGCGCTGATCAAGGCCATCGTGCGCAGGCCGGCGGGATGTCCTCGGAACTCGCGCTCGGCGCCGATGGCCAGACCGAGCACGAGGGCCACCATGAGGCGGATGGCGAGGTCGAACTCGCCGTTGAGCTGCGTTTTGTCAGCCCCGGCCGGGGCGTCCTCCGGGCCTGTCCTGAGCGCCGGGCTCGTCTTTGGCGCCCGGCTCGTCGGGAAGCTCAGGGAGGTCCAGGCTGTTCACGAAGTCGCGGAACACAGCGAGGCGCTCCTCGTCGACGATGGTCTCGGCCTTGTCCTTCTCGCCGCCCTCGACCTCGTCCGCCTCGGGGATGATGCCGGCCGTCTCCATCACCTCGGTGGCGACGAAGATCGGACACTCGACGCGCACCGCGAGCGCGATGGCGTCCGACGGCCGGGCGTCGAAGTCGAGGTCGCGGCCGTTCTGCTTCACGTAAAGGCGGGCGTAGAACACCTGGTCGGCGAGCCGGGTGACGACGATGCGCTTGACGCTGATGCCGAGGTCGCCGAAGGCGGTCGCCATCAGGTCGTGGGTCAGCGGCCGGCCGAGCGCGTTGCCCGAGATCTTGGTGGCGATGGCCTGGGCCTCGAAGGAGCCGATCCAGATCGGGAGGTAGCGGTCGGCCTCTTTTTCCTTGAGGATCACGAGGTGCTGGGCCGTCGGCATGTGGATGCGGATGCTGTCCACCGACACCTCGATGAGGTTCTTCATCCTCGGGTCCATTCTAGCCTTCGGTCCTCCGCATCCCCTCTATATGAACGCGTGTGGGGCCCCCAGGGTGACGGTCCGAGACGTACGTAAGATTCGGTCGTGGCGAAGGGGAGACGCAGGCGGCTCATCCTGATCGACGCCCACAGCCTCATCTACCGGGCGTTTTTCGCCCTCCCGCCGATGAGCACGTCGGACGGGCGGGTGACGAACGCCGTCTACGGGTTCACTTCGATGCTGGCCATCGTCCTGGCCTCGCGGCCGGAGTTCGCGATCGCCGCGTTCGACCTCGGCAAGCCGACATTTCGCTCCCAGGAGTACGAGGAGTACAAGGCTGGGCGCCGTGCCATGCCCGACGACCTGCGGCCCCAGATCGAGATGGTGCGCGAGGTGCTGGACTCGTTCGCGATCCCCATCTATGGGGTGGAGGGGTTCGAGGCAGACGACGTGATCGGCACCCTGGCGCGGATCGCCGACGAGCGCGGCCACGCGGTGACCATCGTCTCTGGTGACCTCGATTGCCTCCAGCTCGTCACCGAGTCGGTGGAGGCGCTGGTGCCGCGCCGCGGGATCACCGACACGTTCGTCTACGGCCCTGACCAGGTGCGCCAGCGCTACGGCTTCGAGCCCGCGCAGCTGGTCGACTTCAAGGCGCTCCGTGGCGACACGTCGGACAACATCCCTGGCGTGCCCGGGGTCGGGGACAAGACGGCGGCCAAGCTCGTCCAGGACTACGTCAGCGTCGAGGCGCTGCTCGACAGGCTCGACGAGCTGCCCGAGGGCCGGCTCAAGAAGTCGCTCCAGGCCAACGCCGACAAGGTGCGCCTGGGCAAGCGCATGGTGACGATCGTCCGCGACGTGCCCGTCGAGCTCGAGCTCGAGAAGGCGCGGTGGACTCGCTACGACTACGAGAAGACGCGTCGAGTCTTCGACCACCTCGAGTTCCGCCAGCTGCTGAGCCGCTTTCCTCCGCCTGACCAGGCGCCGGTCCAGCCGAGCCTGACTTTCGAGCCGGCGCCGCAATCGCCCGGGCTGAAGATCGTGGACGATCCCACCGAGGCCGCCGCGCTTCTCGACGGCTCCGAGGACGTGGGCGTCTACACGTTCACCGAGGGGTCGGGCCGGGGCTGCCGCGTCTGCGGGCTCGGCGTATCGATCGGCGCCCATACCTTTTATGTGTCGCGCCCCGAAGCCATGGACGCTGTCGCGAGCACCCTGTCGGGGCGTCCGATCTCGGGCCACGACGCCAAGGAGACGGAGCTCGCCCTGCGCTCGCTCGGCGGCGGCAGGCGCGACTGGGCGTTCAGCACGTTTCTCGCGGCGTACCTGCTCGGCGCAGGGTCGCGCGACCCGCGCCTCGAGGACCTGGCGCACGAGTTCCTCGGCAGGGAGCTCGTGAGCACGGAGCAGCTGCTCGGCTCTGGTCGCGCCGCGCGCAAGCCTTCGGCGATCGCGCAGGGCGACGCCGCAGAGTACTCGGCCCGCCGCGCCGAGGCCATCCTCAACCTCAGGCCGCGGCTCGAGGCCGAGATGCGGAACCTTGGCGTCGACTATCTCTTCCACGAGATCGAGCTTCCGCTCGCCGGCGTGCTCGCGGACATGGAGACCGAGGGCGTGGCCATCGACGTGCCCTACCTGAAGCAGATGCAGGAGGAGCTCGGCTCGCAGCTCGCGGCAATCGAGACCGAGGTCGAGGAGGTTGCGGGCCAGAAGTTCAACCTCAACGCGCCGCAGCAGCTGGCCAAGGTGCTGTTCGAAGACCTGCGCCTGCCGGTGGGAAAGAGGACGAAGACTGGCTACTCGACCGACGCCGACACGCTCGAGGCGCTGCGCGAGAAGCATCCGATCGTCGGCCTGATCCTCGAGCACCGGCAGCTGTCGAAGCTCAAGTCCACCTACGTGGACGCGCTTCCCCAGCTGGTCGACCCGCTCAGCGGGCGCGTGCACACGTCGTTCGGGCAGGCGAGCACGGCGACCGGACGGCTCTCGTCGTCCAACCCGAACCTGATGAACATCCCGATCCGGACCGAGCTCGGGCAGCGCATCCGCCGCGCGTTCAAGGCTGGGCGGCCCGACCACGTGATGGTGTCGGCCGACTACTCACAGATCGAGCTGCGCATCGCGGCGCACCTGAGCGGTGACCCCAAGCTCCTCGGCGCGTTCGCGGCCGGGCAGGACATCCACACCGCCACCGCGGCGGCCGTGTTCAAGATTCCGCTCGAGCAGGTCAACCCCGACCAGCGACGCCTGGCCAAGGTCGCGAACTTCGGCTCGATCTACGGCCAGGGCGAGTACGGGCTGTCGCAACAGCTGGGCATCACCGGCGACGTCGCGCGCGAGTTCCTCGGCCAGTATTGGTCCACCTACGCGCACCTCCGCGAGTATCTCGACGAGGTGCGGCGCAAGGCGCGCGAGGAGGGCTTCGTCGTCAGCGCCACGGGCCGCCGCCGCGCGATCCCCGACCTGCGCTCGCCCAACTACCAGCTGCGCAGCGCCGCCGAGCGCATGGCGATCAACTTCCCGATGCAGTCGCTGGCCGCGGACATCATCAAGATCGCGATGGTGCGCCTGCATCGCGAGATCGAGGCCGACGAGATCGAGGGACGGATGCTGCTCCAGGTTCACGACGAGCTGCTCTTCGAGGTGCCGCGCGCCGAGCTGGACCAGTTCGCGGAGAAGGTGCCGCGGGTCATGACCGGCGCGTATGAGCTGGAGACGGGGATCGAGGTGGAGATGAAGGTCGGGCCGAACTGGGCCGACATGAAAAAGCTCGCGGTCGTCCGCGCCTGAAGATGCCGGCTTTCCACGATAGTCGCGACTATCCGATGTGCCGGCCGAGCAAACCCCTCGTTAGTCGCGACTATCGCGGGTTTTCGGCGCCCATGACCCCCGTTAGTCGCCACTATCCGAGCTGTGCCTGAGCTGCCCGAGGTCGAGACCATCGTCGCCGACCTACGGCCACACCTGGTCGGGCGGACCATCGTGCGCTGCGAGCTGTCGTTCCCGACCATCGTCCGCCACCCCGAGCCGGAAGAGTTCGTCGATGCCGTGGCGGGAATGGGCATCGAGTCGGTGGGCCGGCGGGGCAAGTACATCCTCATCCACCTCTCGTCGGACGTTGCCCTGGTCGTGCACCTCGGCATGACGGGACAGCTGCGCCTGCTCGACGACGTCGCGCCGCTGGAGAAGCACACGCACGCCGTCTTCTTTCTCGACGACGGGCGCCAGCTGCGCTACCGCGACCCGCGCCGCTTCGGCCGCCTGCTCGTGGGCTCCGAGGAGGCGCTGCTCATCGCGAAGAAGATGCCGCGCCTCGGCCCGGAGCCGATCGACGCGAGCTGGGAGGCCGAACAGCTCTATCGCGAGCTGCGTCGGCGCCGGGCGCCGCTGAAGGCGGTGCTGCTGGACCAGAGGGCGATCGCGGGCGTGGGCAACATCTACGCCGACGAGTCGCTCCACCGCGCGGGGCTGCGGCCGACGCGCGTCGCCTCGACGGTGAGCAGGAAGTCGGCGCGGCGCCTGCACGAGTCCTTGCGCGAGTCGCTCCAGGTCGCGATCGCCAATCGCGGCAGCTCCGTGGATACGTATCGCGACGCGTGGGGCGAGGTCGGGGCGCAGCAGGAGAAGCTGCTCGTCTATGGCCGCGCGGGCGAGCCGTGCTTCACATGCGGGCGCCCTCTGACCTCTGTGCGCATCGCGGGCCGGACGACCGTGTACTGCCGCCGTTGCCAGCATTAACGGCCCGCCTTTTCGGCATCGTCGTCCTCGGGGTCGCGTTCATCCTCCTGACGATCGCTATCACTGCCGGCGCATTCAACGACCTCGACCTCCAGGTCGCGCACGCCATGCACGACCTCTGGCAGCCGTCGCTGCATCCGGCGTTCCAGGTCATCGCCGAGCTCGGCGGCTTCGAGCTCACGACCCTGCTCATGCTCGGCCTGTGCTGGTACCTGTGGCGAAGCGGGTTCGGCTCGGATGCGCTCGTGTTCGTGGTCTTCGTCGCCGCGCAGGCGTTCGAGCTCTACTACAAGCTCAACCTCTACCAGCCGTCACCTCCGGCCTCCCTGCGCGAAGGGGACGGGCCGAGCATCACCGAGCTTTTCTGGTTTGGCATCGGGACAGGAAACAGCTTTCCCAGCGGCCACGTGCTGCGCGCGGTGATCGTCTACGGACTGCTCGCGTTCGTCATCCGGCGCCTGTCGACATCGCCGCGCGTGCCCGCCCTCGCGGTGGCGGGCGCGGTCGCGGCGGTGGTCCTGATGGTCTTCGACCGCCTGTACCTCGACGTGCACTGGGAGTCGGACGTGATCGGCGGCCTTCTCCTCGGCGCCATCGCCCTCCTCGCGGGCACGGTCTGGCTCGACCGACCGCGAAAAACCGGACAATAAGCCGCGTGGGGGACAGGGCGGTGCTGATCCTCGTCACCACGGGGGCGCGCGACGACGCGGAGAGGCTCGGCGAAGCTCTCGTCGTGGAGCACCTGGCGGCCTGCTGCTCGGTGGTGCCGACGGTCCACTCCATCTACTACTGGGAGGGCCAGCTGCAGCGCGAGCACGAGGCGCTCCTCATGGTCAAGACGCTCGAGTCGAGGGCCCAGGCCGTGCAGGAGTTCGTCCAGAGTCACCACGACTACGCCCTCCCGGAGGTCCTCCAGATCACGATCGACGGCGGCTCCCCGAAATACATGAGCTGGCTCGAAGAGCAGGTAGCGAAACCGGGTCGGTGAGCGTTAAGTAACTCGACCCCGAACACGTAGACTGCCGGGGGAAAGGAGGGTTGGGCTGGCCGCGATCGTCGAAAACCCGAGCGAGCCGGGCGGCTCTCGACGCCGCCGCAGCCGCGCGCGCCGGCGCGACGCCGTAGCCGCGACGGGCGACGGCGAGCACGCGGGCGCCAACGGCAACGGCGAGGCGGCCGTGACCGTGGTCGAAGGCGCGCCCGTCGCCGTGGTCGCGGAGGCGTCGCCTGCGCCCCCATCCCCACCGCCCCAGGTCGACGAGTTCCGCGACCTCCTCGGCCAGGCAGTCGGTCTCCGGATCGACGCCGTGTCGCGAGAGTTCGGCGGCCGGAACGAGATGCACGTCGCCGCCCTCCGCGAGGTCACCCTCGACGTCGGGCCTTGTGAGTTCGTGGCCATCATCGGCCCGTCGGGATGCGGCAAGACCACTCTCCTCTCCCTGATGGGCGGACTCGACCGGCCGACGTCCGGCCACGTCTACGGCGCCGGGCTGGCGCTGGGCGAGCTGCCCGACCGCGACCTGTCCGACTACCGGCTGCAGCGGGTGAGCACGATCTTCCAGACCTTCAACCTGATCCCCTCCATGACGGTCGAGGACAACGTCGCCCTGCCGCTGACGCTCGCCGGCGTCGAGCTCGAGGAACGCCGGCGGCGGGCCCGCCACCTGCTCGAGCTGGTCGGCCTCGAGAGCCGCGCGCGTTCCCGGGCCGGACGGCTCTCGGGAGGCGAGCAGCAGAAGGTCGCGGTCGCGCGCGCCCTTGCCAACCGGCCGGGCCTGATCCTCGCCGACGAGCCGACCGGGAGCCTCGACTCGACCGCCGGCGAGAGCGTGCTCCAGCTCCTCAACGACCTCAACCGGCGCGGCGCGACGGTCGTCCTGGTCACCCACGACCCCGAGGTGGCGCGCCACGCCAAGCGCGTCGTGCGCATGATCGACGGCCGCGCCGTTGAGCTGGACGCCGGCAAGCCGACGGTGCGCAGCCAGGAGCCGGTCGACCCGGCGCCGCGCATGCACTGGCGCGACACCCTGAAGGTCGGTCTGGGGAGCGCCGGGCGACGGCCGCTGCGCACGGCCCTGACGACGACCGGCGTGGCGATCGGCATCGCGGCCCTGAGCCTCATCGTCGCCCTGGCGGGAGGCCTCCAGGACGCGCTCAACGCGCCCGCGCTGGCCACGAGCCAGGTGCACCAGGTCGCGGTCTTTCCGGTGGCTGACGCGTCGACTCCTGCCTTCAACCAGGGCACGCTCGACACGCTGTCCGGGCTCCCGCATGTCAAGGCGGCGTGGGGCCAGGTCGGGATGAACGGCACTTTCACGAACGCCACACAGCCTCTGGGCGTCACCAGGCCGGCGACGCCGCCGTCGGGCGCGCTGGTCTCGCTGCCGCTGCTCCGGGGCTCGAGCGCGCTCCCCACCCTGGCCGCCGGGCGCTTGCCAGCCTCGGATGATGCGACGGAGGCGCTCCTCACCGACGGCGAGGCTGTCGCCCTGGGCTACGTCTCACCGAGCGGCGCCATCGGTACGCAGGTCCAGTTCAGCGCCACCTCTGGCAGCCTCGTCCCGGCGCTGGTCCGCAACCCGGTCACGAAGCCGCTGACCCTCAACCTGGTCGTGGTCGGCATCGTGTCGAGCAACTACATGCCCGCCGGTTCCCCGGGCGCGCTCGCGCCGAACCGGCTGATGCGCACGTACTGGACCAGCCTCGCCGGCGTCAACGGCTGGAAGGGCGGCGAGTACGCCAGCATCACGCTGCTCGCGGACTCGGGCCTGTCGGTGGAGAGCCTGCGGCAGCGCGTTGATGCGCTCGGGTTCCAGACCCAGACATTTGGGGATCAGTTCCGCAACTTCGAGGACCTGCTGGGCAAGATGCGCGTGGCCCTCCTGGGCCTCGCACTGGTGGCCCTGCTGCTCGCGTGTCTGGGGATCGCGAACACCATGTACACGGCCGTGCTCGAGCGCACGAAAGAGATCGGCGTCCTCAAGGCGCTTGGCGCCCGGTCGCGCGACGTGCTGCTGCTGTTCCTCGCCGAGGCGCTGGGCATCGGGCTCGCGGGCGGCATCGTCGGGGCGCTCGTGGCGGTCGGACTTGGACGGCTCGGGAACGCCGCCGTCGACCGGCTCACGCAGTCGGTCACGGGAACGGGGTTCGACGTCTTCCGCACCGACGTGCCGGTGGTGCTCGTCGCGGTCCTGCTCGCGGCGGTGCTGAGCACCGTCAGCGGCCTCCTGCCCGCGCTCCGGGCCGGGCGCCAGGACCCGGCGCGCGCGCTCCGGTATGAATAGGTCGGTGAGCGAGGCCGACCTGCCGGACGAACGCGACCATCCGGGGTTGTAGTTGCGGGCATCCGCCTATCCGCTGATCGACGCCGGCGAGGCCGCCGCGCTCGTCCTCGAGCGCACGCCGGTGCTCGGAACCGAGACGGTCGCTCTGGCCGACGCGCCGGGCCGTGTGCTCGGCGAGGACCTCGTCGGTGAATCCGCGCTGCCGCCCTTTCCATCCAGCGCCGTCGACGGCTACGCGGTCCTCGCCGCGGACGCGGGCAAGTCGCTGCGCGTCCTGGGCGAGTCGGCGGCGGGCCGGCCGTTCACAGGACGCGTCACCGCAGGCACCGCGGCCCGCATCCTGACCGGCGGCGTCGTGCCGGATGGTGCCGACGTCGTGGTCATGGTCGAGGACACAACCCTCGCCGGCGACCTGGTGACAGTGCCCAGCCGGCTGGTGGCAGGATCGAACTTCCACCAGGTCGGCGCCGACCTCCGGCCTGGCGACCTGATCCTTCGCGCCGGGACGCAGCTCGGCGCGGCGGAGATCGGCATCGCCGCGGCGACGTCTCACGCGCGACTTGCAGTCCATCGCCGCCCGCGCGTGGCGCTCATGTCGACGGGCGACGAGCTTGTCGAGGTGGGGAAGACCCCGCGTCCCGGCCAGATCCCGGACTCGAACCGCTGGGCGCTGCTGGCGGCGCTGCGCGAGGCCGGCGCCGACGTGGACGTCCTCGGCATCGCCCCCGACGAGGCGGGTGCCTTGCGCCGCTTCGTCACCGGCGCGCTGGAGCGCGTGGACGCGCTCGTGACCTCAGGCGGCGTGTCGGTGGGGACGCACGACCTGGTCAAGCCTCTCCTGGAGGCGCTTGGCACCGTGCACGTCGGCCGGGTGAAGCTGAAACCCGGAAAGCCGTTCACGTTCGCGACTCTGGACCGAGGCAAGGTCGCGTTCGGGCTGCCGGGCTTCCCGGTGTCGTCGCTGGTGACGTTCGAGGTCTTCGTCCGGCCCGCGCTGCGCAAGATGCAGGGTTTCGCGCAGCTGCAGAGGCCAACGCTGCAAGTGCGCCTGGGCTACGACGCCAGGCCGACGGCCGAGCGCACGGAGTACCAGAGGGTGATGCTGCGGCGCGAGGGACGAGAGCTGGTCGCCGAGACGACGGGCTCCCAGTCCTCCTCGCGGTTGATGTCGCTGGCCGGGGCGCACGCGCTGGTGCGCGTGCCCGCCGGCGATCAGGTGATCAGGGCCGGGACCGTGGTCGCGGCGATGATCCTGTCTCTTCCGTAGCTACCAGGACCGCTTTTCGCGGACGGTCTCCGCGTCGCGCTCCCGCTCGCGCTCCCTGGCCTGGTCGTCCATCTCGTCCGCCTTGTCCTTGACGTCGTCGCGAATGTCGCGGGCGTTGCGGCGCAGCTTGTCGCCTTCCTGCTCCATCTTGCCCTTCAGCTCCTCGGCCTTGTCGCCCGTGAGCTTGCCCTTGAGTTCGTCCGCTTTGCCCTTGATCTCGTCCTTCATAACCTGGTAACGCGTCCCCTGCCGAATCGACCGCCCGCGAACGTTTGTGCGCCTTAGAATTGAGGGCCCAGCCCAAATGCCCAACCGATTCCGTGTCGACGCACCCTTCCGGCCTGCCGGCGACCAGCCGCAGGCGATCGCCCAGCTGGTCGAGGGCGTGCACGCCGGCCTCACGCAGCAGGTCCTTGCGGGCGTGACGGGAAGCGGCAAGACGAACGTCATGTCCTGGGTCG
>Ga0209157_1000380_pt1 | contig 38305 bp, 38 predicted proteins | sample GraSoiAngelo_135_FD_185892 | JGI IMG/M metagenome (GOLD analysis project Ga0209157, IMG submission 185892) | Grasslands soil microbial communities from the Angelo Coastal Reserve, California, USA - 14_0929_05_40cm (SPAdes) (version 2) | ecosystem: Environmental > Terrestrial > Soil > Grasslands ...
CTCAAGCATGTGGCGCGCCGTCGCCTGTGCGCACAGGAACGCGCTCACGAGGTTGAGCTCGAGGATGCGCATCCAGTCGGCGCTGCTCTTGTCGAAGAACGGCTTCGGGTCGATGCCGCCAGCGTTGTTGACCAGAATATCAATTCTCTGAAATTTCCCTATGAAGGCGTCGAGCGCGCGGTCGACGTCCTGCTTTTTGGTGACGTCGCCGACGATCGGCTCGATGCCGCGTCCTTTCGAAACCGTGTCTGCGAGCGTCTCCTTGTGAGGACCGACGATCGCCACGCGCGCCCCCTCGCGCGCGAAGCGCAGCGCGATCGCCTGCCCGATTCCCCTGCCACCGCCGGTCACCAGCGCGGTCTTCCCGTCGAGTCTTCCAGTCATCCTTTGATCCCTCCTGATCCCCAACCCGCCACGAGGTACTTCTGAATGAAAACAAAAACGGCAAGCACCGGCAGCAGCACCAGCATCCCTGCCGACATGATCATGCCCCAGTCCACCACCGAGGCGTTGTACAGGTCGGCGATGCCGACCGGCAGCGTCTTCAGCTCGTCGGCGGCGAGCAGCACCCGCGCGAAGATGTAATCGTTCCAGGCCAGGATGAAAGTGAATGTCCCGGTGGCGACGACCCCAGGAAGAGCGAGCGGCAGGACAACGTACAGCACCGCGCGCGGGCGGCTCGCGCCGTCGACCAGCGCCGCCTCCTCGAGATCGAGCGGGATGCTCTGGAAAAACGTGCGCAGCAGCCACAGCGCGAACGGCAGGCAGAACGCGGTGTACGCAAGGACCAGCCCGGCGCGCGTGTTGGTGAGCTCGAGCGTGCGCATCAGCACGTAGAACGGGATGATCACCATGATCGGCGCGAACATGTACGTGAACAACACCGCGGCCGAGATCGCCTCGCGGCCCCGAAAGCGGAACCGCGTCAGCGCATACGCTGCGGGAGTGGCAATCGCCAGTGTAAGCAGCACCGTGCAGGTGGCGACGAGAACACTGTTTCCCAGATAGACTGCAAAACGTGTTTGCTCGAACAGCCGCGCCACGTTCTCGAGCGTGAGCGATTCCGGCAGCAAAGTGGGCGGTGTGGTGAAAATCTCGTGGGAGCGCTTGAAGGCCGTGGCGGTCATCCAGGCGAACGGGAACGCGGTGAAAAACAGAAGCACGCTTACACCTGAAAACAAGATTCCGCGCTTCACAGCTGCTCCTCGCGCCGCCAGAAATGAAAATACAGCGCGGCCGCCGCGACCAGCATCAGAAACATGATCACCGCCATCGCCGACCCGCGTCCCGCCTCGTAATAGGCGAAGGTGCGCTGATAGGTGTAGATCGGCAGCGTGCGGATGTAGGTTTCCGCGCCGCCCCCCTGGATCATCAGCCAGGGCGTGTCGAACTTGGTGAACATCCAGATCGAGCGCAGGAGCACCACCACGAACAGCACGCTTTGCAGCTGGGGCAGGGTCACGTGAACGAAGCGCCGCCAGGCGCCTGCGCCGTCGACCGTGGCCGCCTCGTAGAGCTCGGGCGGAATGGTCTGCAGCCGGGCGAGCACGGCGAGCAGCACGAACGGGAAGAACTGCCAGACGCTCACGATGATCAGGGACACCATGATCCAGTCGCGCCCCATCCAGCTGACGGGAATACCCAGCAGATAATTGACCAGCCCGAACTGGCTGTTCAGCAGCCATTTCCAGATGATCACCGCCACCACCGTGGGAACCACGTAAGGAAAGATCGATACCGCGCGCGCGAGGCCCCGGCCGGGGAAGGCTTCGTTCAGCAGCAGCGCCGCCGCCACGCCGATCACGAGCTGCAGCGCGATGGTCGTCAGCGAGTAAATCAGCCCGAGCTCGAGCGAGCGCCAGAACTCCTCGTCGGCGAGCACCGCGGCATAGTTGCCGAGGCCGACGAATTGCTGCTCGGGAAAGAACGAATGCTTGCTGAAAAAGCTGATCCAGATGCCATACGCGACCGGGTACACCGTCAGCGCGGCGAGCAGCAGCAGCGCCGGCAGGACGAGGAGCCACCCCGTCCTGGCCGCAGTCATTACTTCAGATAGCCCTTGGACTTGAGGAGGTCTTCGAGCCGCTTTTGCGCCCGCGACGCAGCCTCCCGCGGCGCCTTATTTTCCAGCGCCACATCCATCACCATGTCGCGCAGGATGCCGCTGCCGAGCACTTCCATCAGGTAGGGCTTGGAATTCATGTCATCCCAGTCGATCACCAGCGTCGGCTTGCCCTGGTCGTTGTTGAGATAGCCCTCCTGCACCTCGATCCAGCTCTTCCAGCGCTGGATCATCGGCGTCGCCTGGTAGTCCCGGTCCGCGCGCAGCGACTTGGTGATCGGGAACAGGTGGATCGGCACCGTCTGCACGTACTCGAGGTAGTTGTCCTTCTGGTAGAAGAACTTCAGGAACTCGACGGCCTCCTTCGGATTCTTCGAGCCCTTGAACAGCATCCACGGCTCCTCGTCGACCTGCGCCGCCGGCTCCCTGCCGCTCGGCCCGACCGGCTTCACCCAGACGTCGAAGTGCTCGGCATTCGCCATGCTCGGCGGTGCGCCCTTCTCGATGAGACCCGCGCCGCGGCCGTAACCCTGATACATCATCGCCGCCTTCTGGCCGTAGAGGTTGGTGAAGGTCTCCAGATATCCGTGCCCTTCCCATCCCGGCGGCGCGTAGCGGGTCAGATCGCGGATGAATTCGAGCGTCTCGAGCATCGGCTTGGAGCTGAGCTGCGGCCGGTTCTGCTTGTCGAAGAAGATGCCGCCGTTCGCCTTGAGCAGCTCGCCGAGCAGGATGTTGATGAACAGGTTGTCGCCGGGAATCGTGATGCCGTACATGCCGCCGGTGGTGAACGCCTTGGCGTTGGCGACGAGATCCGCCCAGGTGCGCGGCGGCTTGAGGCCGAGCTTCTGCGCGAGGTCCTTGCGGTAGATGAGTAGCGAGGTGCCCGCGGCGTGCACCAGGCCGTACTGTCTTCCGCCCACGCGGCAGACGCGCTTCACCTGGTCCCAGATGTTCGCTTCGCCGAGCGCCTGCACCACTTCGTCGAGCGGCAGCAGCAGCCCTTTCGACTGCAGCGCCGCGCAGGTGATCGGCTGGCCGTGCGAGAGCTCGGGCGGCGTGCCGGCGGCAAGCGAGGCCATGATCTTGCCCTCCAGGTCACCCCACGCGAGCGCCTCGACCTCGACCTTCACGCCGGGATGCTTCGCCTCGAAGCGCTTGGCGATGTTCCTGACCGCTTCCTGGGAATTGGGCTGCGTCTCGGTATGCCACACGCGGATGACTTTTTGCGCGTGGGCACTGGAAAGGGCAGCTGCCAGCAGCAATGCCGCAACGCTCGGAATCGTCTTCATATCCCTCCTCCGAGGAACGAGGAAATCTTAAACCAGATAGCGCGCCCCGCCGCAGACCGAGAGCGCCTGGCCGGAGATGTGCTTGCCGGCATCGCTGGCGAGGAACAGCGCCATGTTCGCGATGTCCTGCGCGGTAACGGTCGTATGCATGCTCACGCCTTCCAGCAGCCGCCGGCGCACTTCTTCCTTGTCCACGCCGAGGCCCTTTGCCTTCGCCTCGATCACGCGCTCGATGCGCTCGCCCTCGACCACGCCGGGCTGGATGCAGTTGACGCGCACCTTTTCGGGGCCGGCCTCCGCCGCCAGGCTCTGCGTGAAGCCGACCACCGCCCATTTTGCCGCCGAATAGGGGGTGCGCATCGGGAAGGCGAGCCGCCCGGCGGCCGACGACAGGTTGATGATGCTGCCGCCGCCCGCCGCCTTGATCATCGGCATCGCCTTGCGCGTGCAATAGAACATGCCGTTCAGGTCCACCGCGATGCAGCGGTCCCAGTCCTCCGGGCGGATGTCCTCGACCCTGGCGGTCGGTCCCGCTATGCCGGCGTTGTTCACCAGCACGTCGAGCCCTCCGAGCTTGCGCTCGACGTCGCTGAAGAGCCGGTCGACGTCGGGGAGCTTCGCCACGTCGGCGACGGTGTACGGGAGGTTCGCTTGCCTGAGGGCCGTTTCATCCACGTCGCAGACGTGCACGCGGGCGCCATGGTCGGCAAAGGTCCGGGCAATGACCCGGCCGATGCCTGCGCCGCCCGCCGTGACCAGCACGCGCAGCCCGTTGGCGGATGTTTCCATGGCGATGGATAATACACGCAACAATAATCGCGCATGCCCGTCCACGTCTCGATCGAGCAGGAGGAACTCCGCGGCATCTCGCGCACCGTCGCCGAGATCCACTGGCTGCTCCTGATCCTGATCCTGGTGTACCTGATCTTCGGCGGCGTGGCGAAGGAGAACGAGCCGGCGATCTCATCTTCGCTGTTCTTCTACGCCGCGCTGGTGATGGCGTTCCGCTACGCGAATTTCTTCCGCACGGAGAGCCGCTGGAAGATCGCGGTCGAGACCTGGGCGATGGTCGCCGTCACCACCTGGGCGCTGTGGTTCACCGGCAGGCTGCAGAGCCCGCTGCTCAACGCCTATCTGCTGGTGGTGATCACCTCGGCGCTGACCCTCGGCAAGCTCGCCACGCTGATCGAGGTGGCCCTGATCGCCGCGTGCTACGTGTTCCTGGCCGACGCGTCGTACGTCGAGCTCGCCTCGCTCCCCTTCGTCGGCGCGCTCGCGGCGCAGTTCGCGCCGGTGGTGCTGGTCGCCTACATCACCACCATGTTCGCGGCCGACATCCGCTATGTGCTGCAGCGCGCCAAGCTGCTGTCGGAGCTGGACGAACTCACCGCGCTGTACAACACGCGCGGCTTCGCGATCGCCTCCGACCGCCTGTTCGGGCAGGCGCTGCGCTATACGCGCCCGGCAAGCGTGCTGATGGTCGATCTCGACAACCTGAAGGCGGTCAACGACTCGCACGGGCATGACGCCGGCAACCGGCTGCTGCGGCACACGGCGAACGCGCTGCGCGCGGAGCTGCGCTACACGGACCTGCCGGCGCGCTACGGCGGGGACGAGTTCATCGTCCTGCTGCCCGAGACGCCGCCGCGCGGCGCGCTCGACGTCGCCGAGCGCATCCGCAAGGCAGTGGCCGACCGGCCGCTCGACATGGACGTCGGCAGGATCGCCTCCTCGGTGAGCATCGGCGTGGCCTGCTTCCCCGACGACGGCCGCACGCTCGACGCCCTCGCCACGCGCGCCGACCGCGCGCTCTACGAGGCCAAGCAGAAAGGCCGCAACTGCGTGGTCAGATACCGCCCGGAGTAGCCCGCGCGCTGCGGCTCACAGCGCGAGTTGCCAGAACTCGCCGACGAGATCGTAGCCGAAGCTCGCGTGCCGCTCCTTTCTCACTCGCCTGAATCCGCACCGCCTGTAGATCGCGCGCGCCGCGGTGAGATTCGACTGCGTCCACAGCGCGAGCCTGCGGTAGCCCTTGGCGCGCGCAAAGGCGATGCATTCCTCGACCAGCCGCCTGCCGAGGCCGCGGCCGCGCGCCGAGGGCTCGACGATCAGCAAGCGCAGCTTGGCGGTCGATCTCGACTGCTTGACGACGAGCACCGCGCCGACGCGCTCGCCGCCGCTCTCGGCGATCCAGCAGCGCTCGCGCGCCGCATCGAAGTGCTTGACGAACTTGGCGACGATCCCGGCCACCAGCGCCTCGAAGCGCTCGTCCCAGCCGTATTCCTCGGCGTAGAGCGCGCCGTGCCGCTCCACCACCCAGCCCAGGTCGCCGGGACGATGCTCGCGCAACAGGATCTGCGTCTCTTTTTTTTCTCCACCTAGTAATGTCTCGACAGCTTTCATGGCGCCGACCAGGCGCTCGCGGTCATGCTCGGGCAAAGGCGCCAGCATCGCACCCGTCGCGTCGCGCGAGCGCGAATCGAGCACGGCGAACGCCTGGCGCCCCTTGGCGGTGAGGGCGAGGAGGCTTTGCCGGCCGTCGTGCGCTGCACGCCTTGCGCGCACCAGGCCGCGGCGCTTGAGGCCCTGCAGCAGCCGGCTGAGGTAGCCGAGGTCGAGGCCGAGGTCCCTGCCCAGGGCGCTCGCCGTGGCCTGCCCGCCCTGCGCCAGCTCGTACAGCAGGCGCGCCTCGGCGAGCCGGTAAGGGCTGCCGAGCAGCCCGGCGCGCAATACGCCGATGCGCCGTGTGTAGAATCGGTTGAAGCGGCGCACCGCGTCGATGTGCATGCCGCCATCCTGGCCAACTATTTGCTTTTGTCAAGTATCTATGTTCGAGCTGAGGGGAAGAGCGGCGCTGGTCACCGGCGGCAACGGCGGCATCGGCCTGGGCATGGCAAAGGGACTTGCCGCAGCGGGGGCGACGCTCGCGATCGCAGGACGCGACGAGAAAAAGAATGCCGCTGCGGCCAAAGAGCTGGGCGGCCGGGCGATTTCGATCAGGGTGGACCTGAGGGACGAGAACGCCTGCCGCGCCGCGGTGGATCAGGCGGCGCAGAAGCTCGGCCGGCTCGACATCCTGGTCAACAACGCCGGCACCAACATCCGCAAGGCGCCGCAGGACTACACGCTGGAAGAATGGCGGCTGGTGCTCGACACCAATCTCACCAGCGCGTTCATCGCCTCGCAGGCGGCGTACCCGCACATGAAGCGCGCCGGCGGCGGCAAGATCATCAACATCGGCTCGATGATGTCGCTGTTCGGGGCTTCGTTCGTCGCGCCTTACGGCGCGAGCAAGGGCGGCATCGTGCAGCTGACCAAGGCGCTCGCCACGGCCTGGGCGAAGGACAACATCCAGGTCAACGCCGTGCTGCCCGGCTGGATCGATACCGCGCTCACGCGCCAGGCGCGCAACGACGTGCCGGGCCTGCACGAGCGGGTGCTGGCCCGCACGCCCGCCGGGCGCTGGGGCGCGCCGGAGGATCTCGCCGGCGTTGCAGTATTCCTGTCCGGCTCCAGCTCCGATTTTGTCACCGGGGTGGCGATCCCGGTGGACGGCGGCTACTCGGCGCAGGGCTAGAAGGTCGTCTCGACGTAGCCGTAGATGTAGTTGGAGCCGCCGCTGACGTTGCCGAGCAGGCGCGACGAGCCGAAGATGCCGGAGCGGTGGGCGACGCCCAGGCCGACGTAGGTATCGCGCAGCGAGCGCGCGCCGAGCAGGTCGCCGACGCTGACATCCACGGTCGGATCGAAGGTATTGAGCAGCCTCGACGTCGGGCGGCCGCGATCGGCCAGATCGCGCACCTCCATCAGCGGGATCCTGCGCGCGTAGGCGAGGCCGATGCCCAGGCCGACTCGCGTGCGCACGTGCGAGTCCCAGGGAAAGCCGTAGTAGTACGCCTTGATATAGGCGTTGATCTGGTAGAAATCGGGCTGGAAGCCCGCCTCCTTGTGGCGCGCCAGGCCGACGAAGCCGGCGAAATCGAGCGGCCAGCCGTTGAGGCGCTCGATGAACGGCCGCCCGACCTCGAGCGCGGCGATGCTCGTCTGGTCCCTGGTGTGCGTGCTGGTGCAGACCAGGCGCATGATGTGAGTGACGTTGCAGTCGCTCGACGCGCCGTAATACGCGCGCGCAATGAGCGGGGCGTGCTCAGGCCAGGCCTGGTGGTCGGGGGAGATGTCGTACATCAGCCCAAGCGTCACGCCGCGCTGGACGCGGCTCTCCACGACGGGGCTCAGCGCCACGACGTCCGGCCAGCGCACCCAGGTGACGCCGCCGATCAGGCGCCAGCGCTCGGTCAGGCGGTAGGCGCCGTACAGGCCGAGCTGCGTCATGGCGCCGCTGCCCGCGGAATAAGCCGGCCGCAGCGGCGTCGCCTCGCCCGGCCGCACGCCGTAGTAATAGTTGTTCAGATTCGCATCGCGAAACCCGAGCATCGCCTGCGGTTGCAGCCACAGCCGGCCGCGGCGGAACGGATATTTGTAGCCGAAACGCAGCTCGCTGCCGCGCGAGATCTCGGAAATGTCGTGCAGCAGCTCGGCATAGGCGATGCCCCATCCGCCGCCCGCCTGCGCGCTGAAGCCGGCGTCGATGCCCGATTCGCGCGGCCGCATGCCCGCAAGGCTCTCGGGCACGCGATCGCTGGGATAGCCTTCGAAGCGGTACCTGAGGAACAGGTCGAAGCGCCGGCCGCTGCTCAGCTCGCCGAACTTGGCGCCGGCGGCGTACGAGTGCATGTAGAACCGCTCGCCTTCGTACAGGTAGAGCGGCAGAAAGTCGGTGCCGCTGCCGGCGCCGCGGTAAGGCGACTGCTCGAAGCGCCGCGCCGCGCCGATCGCCGCGCTGTCCGGCGCCGCGATGCCGCTGAGCCAGTCGCTGTTCGCGCTCGCCGCCGGCGCCGCGAGCGCCAGCGTCAGGCTTAGCAGCCTACAGCGCAATCAGTGGTGTCCCCTCCCCTGGGAAGGGCATTGTCGCCGATAAACGACCGGCTGTCGCTAGCCGGCCGAGCGCTGCCAGGAGGCGCGCCGGAAGCGCTTGCGCCGGGAGAGCACCGCCAGGCGCCGGCCGGCGAATTCGTGCATTTTTTCTCTTACTTCGCGGCGCACTTCCTCGGGCAGAGTGGCCGCTGCGTCTTCGAAGCGCGAAAACACTTCCTGCGGCGCGGGCGGGCCGTCCTGGAAGAAGCCGCGTTCCTTGTCCCAGACCAGGGCGCGCTCTGTTGCGTCCGCGCCATAGCAGACCTGGATCAGCGTCACCTCGCCGCCGGCCTGCCACACGAACAGATCGAAATAATCGTCGTGGAACCAGCGCCGGCGGGCCGGCGGGTCGTCGGCCACTCCGAGGATTTCTTTCAGCATTGCGGCGTCAACTCTTTGACCATAGCTCCGTTGGACCGTTCATAAGGCACGCGGCACGATGGATCGCGGGCACCGAATCATGATCTAACAGGTCAGAGGGAATATGATGTCCCAGGAGAGGTGCGGCCATGAACATTCCGGCATCGAGCTTCAACGATAGCAGCGAGCGGCGCTCGAGTCTCCTCCGGTCGCTCAGCGACTACAGCAAGCAGCATCGCGCGGCGCACTGGACCGGGTCCTTCGCCAACTTTCTCGAGGCCATATTTCCCGCCGATCCTCATGGACTTGCGCGCAGCAGCCACCAGTACGCCTGGGACATGATGCGCGCCGAGGGCTTCGATGACACCAAGGGCCGGCTGCGCTGTCAACTGTTCGAGGACGAGCTCTACGGCATCAACGACACGATCGAGCGGCTGGTCGACTACTTCAAGGCGGCGAGCGCCGGCTCGGAAGTTGGCAGACGGCTGCTGCTGCTGCTAGGCCCGCCCTCGGGGGGCAAGTCGACCCTGGTGATCCTCCTCAAGCGCGGCCTCGAGGAGTACAGCCACACCGACGCCGGGGCGATGTACGCGATCCACGGCTGCCCGGTGCACGAATCGCCGCTGCACCTCGTGCCGCACACGCTGCGGGCGCAGTTCCGCAACAGCTATGGCATCGACATCGCCGGCGAGCTCTGCCCGCGCTGCGTCAGCCGGCTCGCCCAGGAGTTCTCCGGCGATTTCATGCAGATGCCGGTCGAGCGCCTGTTCATCTCCGAGGCCGGGCGAGTCGGCGTCGGCACGTATGCGCCGCACGACCCCACCACCGCGGACATCGCCGACCTCGTCGGCTCGGTCGACCTGTCGAAAGTCTCGGAGTACGGCGACGAGGGCGACCCGCGCGCCTGGTCCTGGTCGGGCGCCGTGTTCGCGGCGAGCCGCGGCATGCTCGAGATGATCGAGATCCTGAAGGTGAAGCGCGAGTTTCTGTACCTGCTGCTCACGCTGACGCAGGAGAAGAACGTCAAGGTGTCGCGCTTCCCGCTGATCTATCTCGACGAGACCGTGGTCGCGCACACCAACCTCGCCGAGTTCCGCAAGTTCCTGCAGGAGGCGGAGAACGAGGCGCTGCTCGACCGCATGGTCATCATCCAGGTGCCCTACACCCTGTCCTACAAGGAAGAGGCGCGCATCTACCGCAAGCTCACCTCCTCGACCCAGGCGTTCCGCGAAGTGCACCTCGACCCGCACGCGCTGCACGTGGCGGCGGTGTTCTCGGTGCTGACGCGGCTGCAGGAGGGCGAGGAGCGCGACGCCGACAACGTCAAGAAGGTGCGGGTCTACGCCGGCGAGGACGTCGAGGGCGTGCCGCAATCCGAGATCGAGAAGATGCGCGCGCGCAGCCCGGACGAGGGCCTCTCTGGCGTGTCGCCGCGCTTCGTGATCAACGCGCTGTCGAACGCCATCATCCAGTCGCACGCGAAGAGCCTGACCACGATGGACGTGCTGCTCGCGCTGAAGGACGGCATCGAGTCCGACGTGCGCATCGACGGCAAGAAGAAGCGCAAGTGGGTCGATTTCCTGGTGATGGTGCGCAAGGACTTCTACAACCGCTGGGTCAAGGAGGACGTGCACAAGGCCCTGTTCGTGTCCTTCGAGCAGGAAGCGCAGCAGCTGCTCGACAAGTACCTCGACGAGGTCGAGGCGACGCTCGACAACCGCAGCGTCAAGGACCCGATCACCGGCGAGGAGCGCAAGCCCGACGAGCGCTTCCTGCGCTCGGTCGAGGAGAAGATCCGCATTTCGGAGTCCGGCAAGCTGTCGTTCCGCCAGGAGGTGGTGCGCAAGGCGATGGGCGCCTACAAGCGCAGCGAGAAGTTCACCCTCGACAGCCATGCGCCGCTGCACGACGCGGTCGAGCAGTACCTGTTCGAGCAGCGCCGCGACGTGCTGCGGCTGGTGAGCTCCACCACGCGGCCCGACGACGAGACGCGCCAGAAGATCTCGGTGGTCGAGAAGCGGCTCGTAGACGAGTACGGCTACGACGCGCACAGCGCCCGCGAGGCGCTCAACTACGTGACCAGCCTTCTCGCCCAGGAATAGCCTTGATCAGGATCGCTGCCGAAACCCCCTGGTACGACCTGTTCTCGCGCGGCGCACGCGATTGGCTGCGGCACAACCAGAAGGTGCGCGAGGCAGTGAAGGAGACGCTGCCCGCGCTCCTCGCCGGCGCGGACCTGATGAGCCAGCCGGGGCACCGCACGGTGCTGGTGCCGGTGAAGATCCTCGAGCACGCGCGGCTGCGCCTGCTCGAGCCCGAGGTGCGGCAGGGCGCGGGCCAGGGGCGCGGCGAGCCGGGCGAAGTGCTGCAGCCGGGACGCGAGGAAGGCGAGCGGGCCGCGCAGCCGGGCGGCACCCAGGACGGCGAGATCCGCTTCGTGGTCGAGCTGAAGATCGACGAGATCGTCGACTGGCTGTGGGAGGAGCTGAAGCTCCCCGAGCTCAAGCCGCGGCGCGCGGCGGCGCTCGACGAGCCCGACTACGTGCGCGAGGGCTGGGACAGGCACGGCGCGCGCGCCCGGCTCGATCGCCGCCGCACGGTCAAGGAAGCGGTGAAACGCCGCGCCATCCAGGACGACCCGGTCGCCTTCACCAACGACGACCTGCGCTTTCGCCAGCTGGTGAAGCGCGCGACGCCCTCGATCAACGCCGCGGTCATCTTCGCGCTCGACGTCTCGGGCAGCATGGACGAGGCGCAGCGCCGGCTCGCCAAGACCTTCTTTTTCTTCGCGCTGCAGGGGATCCGCAGGCAGTACGCTCGGGTCGAGACGGTGTTCCTCGCGCACGCCGCGCAGGCCTGGGAATTCGAGGAAAGCCAGTTCTTCCAGGCCGCCTCGAGCGGCGGCACGCTCGCCTCCAGCGCCTTCCGCCTGGCGCTCGAGGTGATGCAGGCGCGCTATGACCCGTCGCGCTACAACGTCTACTTCTTCTACGCCTCCGACGGCGAGAACGCCACCGAGGATCGGGAGGGCGCCGCCTCGCTCCTCGCGGATCTCACCGGGCAGGCCAATTACGCGGGCTACGTCGAGACCGGCGGCGGCGCCGCCTACCGGCCGCGCGAGACGCAGCTCGCCGAGATCTTCGGCGAGATGAAGGCGAAAGGGCGGCCCGTCGGCGCGACCCGGCTCGGCTCGCAGGACGACGTCTGGCGCGCCATCGGCGAGCTGTTCCGCGAGCAGGCGAAGAATGACTGAGCTCGAGGACTATGCCGGGCGCCTCGAAGCGCTGGCGCAGCGGCTCGGCCTGCAGCACTACGCGGTCGACTTCGAGCTCGCCCCGGCGAGCCTGATGACCGAGATCGCGGTGTACGGGCTGCCGATCCGCATGCCGCACTGGTCCTACGGCGTGCGCTACATCCACCAGCTGGTCCGCCAGAGCATGGGCCACTCGAAGATCTTCGAGGTGATGTTTCCGGGCGACCCGTGCCGCGCTTTCCTGATGGACAGCAACTCCCTCGCCGAGAACACCTTGGTCGCCGCGCACGTGCTCGGCCATGCCGACTTCTCGAGGAACAATCAGCTCTTCGCCCGCTTCCACGCCATGGCCGGCGGCAACATCGTCGAGCACGCCGCGGCGCACGCGCAGCGCATCCAGCAGGCGATCGAGGCGGCGGGCCTGGAGCGCGTCGAGGCGGTGCTCGACGCGGCGCTCGCCCTCGAGTCGCACGTCGACGTGAGCGGCGAGCTGCGTCGCCCGCCCTATCCCGAGTTCGTGCCGGAGAAAACGGCGCCGACCGAGACCGTTTTTCAAAAGCGCTTCGGCCAGCTCCCCGGCGCGGCCGAGAAGGCGAGCCCGTCAGCCGGGCCTTTGCGCACGCGGATCCCGCCGCATCCGGAGTACGACCTGCTGTGGTTCATCGCGCATTACGCGCCCGAGCTCGAGCAGTGGGAGCGCGACATCTTCCTCGCGGTGCGCGCCGAGTCGCTGTACTTCTACCCGGTGTTCGCCTGCCAGATCATGAACGAGGGCTGGGCCTCGTACTGGCACGCGCGGCTGCTGCGCGAGGCCGACTTCCTGCCGCAGCCGCTCTATCTGTCGGCCATCAAGGCGCACTCCGACGTGGTGCGGCCGTTTGCCTCCGGCGAGCAGACCGCGCTCGCCGTCAATCCCTACCATCTCGGCTTCACCCTCTGGGAGCACATCGTCGAGAAGCACGGCCTCGAGCGCGCGCGCGAGGTGATGCGCGACGAGGACGACTTCGGCTTCATCCGCAACTGCCTGGACCGCGACCTGGCGGAGAAGGCGGGCCTGTTCGTCTACGAGGCGCGGCCCGGCGGCGAGCTGCGCGTGGCGAGCCGCGACCTGGAGGCGATCCGCGAGGCGATCCTCGCGCCGAAGTACAACTACGGCGCGCCGCGCGTGGCGGCGACCGAGCTGAAGAGCGACGGCACGCTGGTCCTAACCCACGAGCACGCGAGCGACGGCCGCGGCCTGGACGCGGCCCGCGCGAAGAAGGTGCTCGAGTACACGCGCCGCGCCTGGCGGCGCGCGGTTCGCCTGCACACGGTGAACGAGCGCGGCGAACCGGTAGAACTGACTTCTTAGATCAGCAGCAGCAGGATGATGACGAGGCAGATGAGCAGCAGGGTCTGGCTGCTGATCTGGCCGCCCGCCGGCAGCGCATCGAGCCGGCCCGCCAGGCTGCGCACCTCCTCGTCGGTCATCGCGTCGACGCGCGCCAGGGCCTCCTTCGCCGGGATGCCCATCTTCTCCATCTGCTGCGCGACTTCCGGCCGCTCGATGAGGGCCTTGACGCGCTCGCGCTCCGTGGGCACCAGCCCGGCGTAGGCCTGCGGCAGGGCAAACGCGAACGCCAGCAACAACCCTCCGAGAATCTTCTTCATTTGAGCTCCTTTGAAAGGGACGGCGCAACAGCCTACGCCAGCCGCAAGAACGGAATCAAGAGCAGTAAGCCACACCCGCCCCCTTCCCCGGGAATAAAAACGCGCTCCCGGCAGTCTTGCATCGCATGAACCGCAGAAACTTCGTCAAGCTCGCCGGCCTGGGCGGCGTCGTGTTCTCCTCCGCGCTGGCGCGCGGCGCCGGCACGTACGGCTCCAGCCAGGACGAGTTCTTCTTCGTCCAGCTCTCCGACACCCACTGGGGATTCCAGGGCCCCACCGTCAACCCGGATGCCGCGGGCACCCTGCCGAAGGCGATCGCGGCGGTCAACGCCCTCGAGACGCAGCCGGACTTCGTGGTCTTCACGGGCGACCTGACCCACACCACCGACGACCCCCGCGAGCGCCGCCGCCGGCTGGCGGAATTCCGCGACCTGGCGCGCGGGCTGAAGATCCGCAATGTCCGCTTCATGCCCGGCGAGCACGACGCGGCGCTCGATGACGGGGCGGCCTACCAGGAGCTCTTCGGGCCGACGCATTACGCCTTCGATCACAAGGGCGTGCACTTCATCGCCCTCGACAACGTGTCGGATCGCGCCGCCCGCATCGGCGACGAGCAGCTGGGCTGGCTCAAGGCCGACCTGGAGAAGCGCAAGCGCGACGACCGCATCGTGGTCCTGGCGCACCGGCCCCTCTTCCCGCTCTATCCGCAATGGGACTGGGCGACGCGCGACGGCGAGCAGGCGATCGATCTGCTGATGCCGTATCGCAACGTGGTCGTGTTCTACGGCCACATCCACCAGGAGCACCACTACAAGACCGGGCACATCGAGCACCACTCGGCGAAGTCGCTGATCTTCCCCCTGCCGGCGCCGGGATCGATGCCCAAGCGCGAGCCGGTCAAGTGGGACCCGGGCCAGCCGTACCGCGGCCTCGGCTACCGGGAAGTGGAGGCGGAAGCCGAGCCGGTGGCCTACCGGATCACCGAGCTGCCGGTGATCAAGGCCTGATCGTGTCTCCCCAACGGCGCCGCATGCTTCTTGCCCCGGTCGCTGCCGCGCTCGCCGCGAGCGGGTTTTGGGCGCTCGCCCAGCCCCAGGAGCGGGTCGTGCGCATTGCCGCCCGCAAGTTCGTCTACCTGCCGCAGGAGGTCACGCTGAAAAAGGGCGTTCCCGTGGTGCTCGAGTTCACCGCCGAGGACGTGGTGATGGGCTTCAACGCGCCCGACTTCAACGTGCGGGCGGACATCATCCCCGGGCAGCCGGCGCGCGTGCGCTTCACGCCGGACAAGCTGGGCGAGTTCACCTATCTGTGCGACATTTTCTGCGGCGACGGGCATGAGCGCATGACCGGCCTTCTCCGCGTCGTCGCCTGACGCGCCTGGAGTTAAGATCGGCCTGCCTTGACCGATCGCCGCCGCTTCGAGCAGCAGGTGCTCCCGCACATCGATGCGGCGTTCAACCTTGCGCGCTGGCTCACCCGGAACGCTCACGATGCCGAGGACGTGGTGCAGGACGCCATGCTGCGCGCGTACCGCCATTTCGAAGGCCTGCGCGGCGAGGCGCGGCCCTGGCTGCTCGCGATCGTGCGCAATGCGTGCTTCAGCTGGATGCAGCGGAATCGCCCGGCGGAGCTCGCCGCCGGCCCGGACGGGGAAGCCGCCGAGGCCGCGACCGCTCCGGCCGATGGCCCGGAGGCCCTGCTCGCGCGCGAGCTCGACCGGCGCATGCTGAACGAAGCGATTGCCGCGCTGCCGTTGCAGTTCCGCGAGGTGCTGATCCTGCGCGAGCTCGAGGATCTTTCCTACCGGGAGATCGCGCGGATAACTGACGTGCCGATCGGCACGGTCATGTCGCGCCTCGCCCGCGCGCGGCGGCTGCTCGCCGAGTCCGTGCGGGTCATTACCCTCGCCTCACGGCTGCAGACCGAGAGATGAAGCCCGAAGAAGCCGCTCGGCTGCTGCACGCCTACGTCGACCGCGAGCTCGATGCGGCGAAGAGCCTCGAGCTCGAGGCGCAGCTCGCCGCCGATCCTTCGCTGCGGGAGCGTTTCGAAAGGCTGCGCGACCTGTCGGCCGGGATCCGCGAGAAGGCCGATTACCACGCCGCGCCGTCCTCGCTCACGGAGCGCTTGAGCGCGGCGCTTCCAGGCGCGGCGAGCGCCGCGCCCCGCCGCACGGTGCGCTGGATCCTGCCGGTCGCGGCCGCCGCCCTCGTGGCGTCGCTCGCCGTCGGCATCGCGCTCATGCGCCCCGGCGACGAGGACGCGCTGCTGCGCGAGATGGTAGCGAGCCACGTCCGCTCCACCCTCGGCAACCGCCTCATCGACGTGGCGTCCTCGGACCAGCACACGGTCAAGCCCTGGCTGAGCGCCCGGCTGCCGTTCTCGCCGCCGGTCGCGGATTTTTCGCCGGAGGGGTTCGAGCTCGCCGGCGCCAGGCTCGACTACGTCGGCGGCCGTCCCGTCGCAGTCCTCGTCTACAAGCGCCGGCAGCACCTGATCGATGCCTTCATCTGGCCGGGAAACGGGCCGCGTGACGGCGCGTATTCGCGCGACGGCTTCAACGTAGAGCGCTCCTCCGCCGAGGGCATGCGCATCTGCCTGGTCTCCGACCTGAACCGAAACGAGCTGTCGGACCTTGCGCGTCTGCTGATCGCCCGCAGGTAAACTGGGCGCGCCATGCGTGCCTACTTTCTGGAAGCGAGCGGTACCGAAACCCGACTCGCGCCGCGCGACGTACCCGTTCCCGAGGAAGCACCGGGACAGGTCCTGGTGCGCGTGCGGGCCGCCGGCTTGAACCGCGGCGAATTCATCCTCGGCCATGGCCGCGCCAAGCCGGGCGCTGCCAGGCCCGCCGGCAACGAAGCCGCCGCGGAAGTGGTGCGTACCGGCGAGCGCGTGATGGGCCGCTGTCCCGGCGCCTTCGCCGAGTACGCCCTCATGGACGCGCTGGAGGCAATTCCCATTCCCAAGACCCTCTCTTGGGACGAGGCGGCCGCCATTCCGCTTACCTTCATGGTGGTGCACGACATGCTGGTCGCGCAGGGCCAGCTCAAGGCAGGCGAGTGGCTGCTCGTCACCGGAGTGTCCTCGGGCGTCGGCGTCGCCGCGCTGCAGGCTGCGAAGGCTCTCGGTGCCAAGGTGATTGGGACTTCGGGTTCCGACAAAAAACTCTCCCAACTGGCAAGGCTCGAGCTCGACTTCCCCATCCAAACCCGTAAAGGCGATTTCCACGACGCCGTGATGAAAGCGACCGATGGAAAAGGCGCGAACCTGGCGGTCAATACGGTCGGCGGCTCGGTGTTCGCCGAATGCGTCCGCTCGCTCGGCTTCGAGGGCCGCCTGGCGATCGTCGGCTACGTCGACGGCGTGCTGAAGAGCGAGGTCGACCTGGAAGCCGTGCACGCCAGGCGCCTGCGCATCTTCGGCGTGTCGAACAAGCTGCGCGACGCCGCGCAGCGCGCCTCCACGGTGCAGGGCTTCGTCGCCGATTTCCTGCCGCTTTTCGCGAGCGGCCGCATCAGGCCGCTCATCGACCGCGTGTTCCCCTTCGCCGAGCTGCCGGCGGCGAAGGCCTACATGGAATCCGACGCCCATGTGGGAAAGATCGTCGTTACTTCCGAGCCCGTGTCTTGAGATACTCGGCGGTCAGCAGCAATACGTCGAACGGCGGAAGAAATTCGCCACGCACCGTACCGTCCGGCCCCATCAACAACAGCGAGCCGTGGTAGCTCTTGCTGCCAGCGCTGACCATTTCGGGCGACTCGGGCAGGCGCGCAGACATACTCAGATCATCGGCCAAGCGTTTCAGGGTTTGCCAAGGCGCCGTGGCGCCGATGAAGCGGCTATCGAAAGGCGCCAGGTATTTCTGCAACAACGCCGGCGTATCCCCCTGCGGATCGAAGGAAACAAAGAGCACCTGCGTGGTAGTGATGGCTTTGGTACCGCCGATGCGCTGGTACATTCCGGCCAGCGCCGACAACGGCGCTTTGCAGCGCTCGGCGCAGTGGGTATCTCCCAACAATATGAACGTCCACCGCCCCTGCACCCGCCGCGTAGTGAATGTCTTGCCGTACTGATCGGTGAGCGCGTAATCGCCGACGGGCCATGCTTCAAATGCACGATTGACTTGCTGCAATCTGGCGTGATCGGCATGTACCGGCGTGATCATTTCCAGGCCGAGTACGCAGAACACGACAGCAACAAGTGGATATCGATTGGCGCGCAGGGAGCGCATGACGACCAGCAGGCTCGAACCGGCCATCAGGCCGGCGGCGATCACCGGTTGCAGCATCCCGGCGACGGCAAGCGACAGGGCGATCGCGTTGTAACCCAGCGCCCAGGCCAGATTCTTCAGGATCGATCGGCGCACACGCGCCGCCAACCCCAGGAGCCAGGGCAGGCTTTTCAGCGCTCCCAAGGGCAACGTGACATCGGCGCTTTCCCGGGCGAGATCGGTGGCGCCGCCGACCGCGATGCCGACCGATGCGGCGGCAAGCACAGGGCCATCGTTCAATCCATCGCCGACCATGGCGATCGCGCCGCGCCGCTGGGTCCATTGCTGCAAGGCCTGGACTTTACCTTCCGGCATGAGCTCCGAGCGCCACTTGGCGATGTTCAAGGCAGCGGCAACGCGCGCCACCGCCTCTTCCCGGTCCCCGCTCAGCAACAGGGTTTCGAGGCCGCGTGCGCGCAGCGCCGAGATCACCGCGGCCGCCTCGGGCAGCATAGGGTCGGAAAGCGCGATCAAACCGCGCGCGCGGCCGCGCCAGCCCACGTAGACGACCGTGTTGCCTTCGGCGTCGGCTTTCATCGATCCTTGCCCGATCGTCCAGCCCAGAGACGCCATGAAGGCGCGAGAACCCATGGCGCAATACTCGCCGTCGATGTTGCCGGTAATGCCCGCGCCTGGATGCGCCTGGACTTCACCCGCAACCGGGATGGCCGACCCCCACGCCGCGCGCTCGCGAGCGATGGCGCGAGCGAGCGGATGCTCGGAGGCAAGCGCGAGCGCGGCGGCGCGCCACAGGACCTCGCGCTCCGTGGCGTCGTTAACCACGATGGTTGCTAGTTCCGGCTTGCCCTGGGTCAGCGTTCCTGTCTTGTCGAAGGCGAGCGCTTTCAACCGGGCCAGCTTTTCCAGCACGCCGCCGCCACGGATCAAAATGCCGCGTTGCGCCGCCTGACCGATGCCCAGCGTAATGGCCAAGGGCGCCGCCAGGCCGAGCGAGCAGGGACAGGCGACCACCAGCACGGCGAGCGCCGTCAGCAACGCCTGATCGAAGGCAACCCGACCGCTCCAGAACCAAAGGCTGCCGGCGGCGAGCAGCAGAACAAAGGGGATGAAAACCGCCGCAACCCCGTCGACCATGTCCCCGGTGAGCGACTTGCGCGCCAGCGCTTCGCGCACCAGGCGACTGATTCGCACCCACTGGGTGTTGGTCCCCGCGCTCGTGGCACGGACCAACAACTGTCCGGCGCCATTGATACTGCCCGCATGGATGCGCGCCCCGGGCGCCTTGGGCTGCACTTCGAATTGGCCGGTCAGGATGGCCTCATCGCAGTGAGAACGGCCTTCGACGACGATGCCGTCCACCGCGATGCGTTCGCCGGGAAGGACGCGCACGACCGCCCCGGGTTGTACGGCCGAAACCGCCTGGGTCGTGTCCTTGCCGTCGATCACGGTCCGGACCTCGGCGCGCTCGGCGGCCAGCATCGGCACCAGGCTGCGCGCGGCGCGCACGCGGCCCTGGGCTTCCAGGTAGCGCCCCAGCGTGAAGAGGACAAGTATCATCGTGGCGGTGTCGAAATACACCGTGCCCGAGCCGAGCACGACCTGGTAGGCGGAATAGCCGTAGGCCGCCAATACGCCAATGCTGACCAGGGTGTCCGTCGTGACCTGGCCTTGTTGCGCCGCCCGCCAGGCGCCCCCCATGAAGGGACCGCCGAGAATCAGCAGCAACGGCGTGGCAAGGATCCACAACAACCAGTGAATGGGACCTGCAAGCCATTCGTCCGCCGCACTGAAGGTCCCGGAATACAGCAACAGGCTGAACACCATGATGTTCATCGCGAGGAAACCGCCGACGCCCAGGCGGATCAACAGGGACGCCGCCTCCGGTTCCTCGTGCTCCCCGTGGTGCACCTGGTAGGCGAGACAGCACCCATAGCAGCAAAACCGATGTGTCTTGCCGTTCACCTCCCGTGCCTGCCCCAGCCGGCCGATCGGCAACCAGCAATGGCTGCAGGTCGCCGCCGTATTCATATGCCGTGCACGTGGGCGGTCATGGGCAACACGCCGCGGGCGAGCGTAATGAGGCCGAGCACGACAATGAATCCACCGGCCACGCGCATGCCCTGTACGCGCCAGCCGGAGCGAAGCACTGCGCCCCGGGCCGGGTGAAGGCTTACCGGGACAGCGCCGGGCTGGCGAAAACCTGGGCGCCACCAGATTCCGATCCCGCCCATCATGAGCATGGCCGGGAAAGTGCCCAGGCCAAACGCGGCCATGGTCAGGAAGCCGGACGCGGGACCGCCGCTCGCCGCGGCCTGCGCGGCAAAGGCGTACACCAACGGGCACGGCAGAAAACCGTTCAGCACGCCGAAGGCGAGCGGCGCGGCGATGCCGGAGGTTTTCAATAGCTCACGCAACGCGGGGACGAGCAGCTCGCCGCCGACGCCCGTCAGCCCCGGGCTGAAGCGGCGGAAGAACCCGAAGAACTGCAAGCCGATGAACACCATCAGCAGACCGGACACCACCGCCAGCGCGCGCTGCGCGAGACTCGCCGGGGTGCTTTCTCCACCATGCCCGACCAGCAATACGCCCAGATAGCCGACCAGCGCGCCGAGGAAACAATAGGTCATCACCCGGCCCAGGTTGTAGACGAGATGACGGCGCAAGGTGGCGACCGGGCCGCGCGGATCGCTGCCCATGGCGCAGGCAAAACCTCCGCACATCCCCACGCAGTGAAAACTTCCGGCCACACCGGCGAGAAAAAGCAGCAAGTACTGCGTCATGCCTGATTCACTTCTTGAAGGCGAGATACCCCACCCAGACGAAAAAAGCGACCGTCATGATGATGAAAATCCAGAACGCGATGGCTTCAGCCAAGGTCATGACAGCTCCTACAAGAACGCCGAGATCGCCACGCCGAACACGTTCAGGGCGATCTCGGTGAGGAGGAAGAGCAGATTCAGTATTGCCAAAGTCAATAGAAATTTCGCCACCATGATGGCCCTCCCGCGTGCTACGCCTAAAAACCCAGCCCCGGCCCGAGTCCGCCCCAATAGATGTAGCCGTAATAGAGCGCCCAGACGAACATGACGAAATAGACGACCAGCAGCCAGGCATTGATGCGTCCGTGGCGGGCCTGGATATGACCGCCCCCGTAGTCTTCCAGCTGCTGGTCATGCGGGAGATTCTCGGCCGGACGGGTCGCGTCGCGCGTCTTGTCACTCATCGTCATTCACCTCGGCACGGTAGGCTCGGTACTTGACGGCTTCCACGTCGTGAAACAAACCGGACAGTACACCCCAGACAAACAGGCAGACCGCCCCCAGGCCCATGAAGAGAGCCACCAGGAATTGAATCAAAGTCAGCTCGGCCATATTGGCGCTCCTTATTGCGGCCGCGGCGCGGCCCGTCTCGATTCGACGATCGAACGAGGCGCGAGCGCGAAATCAAAGCCATGCTTCTTCGCCCAAGCCTCCCCCGCGTAATAGCCAGGTTTCTCCTCCGTCTGCGACTTGTAGGCCAGGCGCGACTCGGATGCCTGCAGACCCGGGTCGTTGAGCGCCGTCCGGTCCTCACCCGAGATCTTCATGGGCTCGCCGGTCAACGGGTCCTTGAACGCGGAAAGCGAGAGCACGTAGTACGACAGCGCCCAGCGGTCGGCCTCGGAAACCGAGTCGCTGTAAGACGGCATCGGCGTACCGGAGAGCCCGGTGCTCATGGTGCGATAGATATCTTTCACGTCCGGTCCCGACTTGAACTGGCCGGTGGTGAGATCGGCGGGCGGGATTGGGAAGCCGAAATCGTCCTTCAATCCGGCGGCTTTCTCGCCATCGCCCTTGCCTTCCTGACCATGGCATTCCCAGCACTTCGCGTTCTTCCATACCGTCTGGCCGCGGCGTACCAGGTCGACCGAGGGCTTGGGCGGCGCGGGTATATAGATGGGCGCCTTGGGCGGCTCTTCCACGAAAAACAAATAGGGCTTGCCCGGGCTGCTGCGGTCCACGGCCAGCTCGTACTTGATGTACTGGATCACCGCGAGCCGGTCCTTCTCCGGCAACTCATGCCATGAGGGCATCGCCGTTCCGCGCACGCCACGCGTGATGGTGCGCAGCAGGTCGCCTTCGTCGGGGAGCGAACCCGATGGCGTGAGCCGGAACTTGAACACGGCCAGCGTGAAATTGCGCGGCCGGTCCTTCTGCATGAAGGCCGCGGCGGGGCCGTTGCCGTCGCCCTTCACACCGTGGCAGCCCAGGCAACGGCGTTCGTAGACCCGCTTTCCGTGATCCGTCCACTCTTCCGAGCGCGGCACGGTGACCTGGGAGGCTTCCATGAGCTGGGGCTCGAAGCGGTCGCGCCATTTGCCGCGATTGGTGCCGAGCTTCTGGAGGTAGGCGACCAATCCTCTCAGGTCCTCGGTGTCGGCCAGCAGGGTCACGGCGTCGCCGGTGTATTCCTTGTTGGGCGTGTGGATCACCGGGTACTTGCCGCGCTCAGGAACGTAGAGCAGGCCTTCGGCGTTGGGGGTGAGCAGGATTTGCTGATCGCTCTTGAAATCGAACAGCTTTTCGGTGGCCGGCGTTTTTGCCAGGGTCCGGTTGCCGCCGGCATCGGTGACGATTTTCGCCGTGTGGGGACCCTCGAACAACGCCGTAAAGCGCGGCATGATCGAATCGGGCGACAGCATGCGCGGATTCCAGAAATGGGCCAGATGCCATGCGTTGCTGTATTTCAATCCGACCCGCGACAGGTCCGGTCCGATGCGGCGCGTGGAAAACATGTGCGGCAAGTCGTAGGCGTATTCGCCGGCCTGGGTCACCGGCCCCCAGCGGCGCGTTTCGCCGGTGACCGGGCGCACGTACTGGGAGTGGCAATACCAGCAGCCTTCCCGCGTATAGACTGCGCGCCCGCGAAGCTCCAGGGGCGTGTAGTCGGCTGCCCGGTGCTGCATCCATTTCAGCTCGCCCAGATCGGTGCGCACCACCTTGGTGACCTTGTCGGTGCGCGACTCGGGCTCCAGCATCGGCAACACGCCTTGCACGAAAGCGGCGAGCGAGATGCAGAAAAAGCCGCCCCCCAAGGCATAAAAACGCAGTCCGTAACGGTTCGTACTCATGGCGCCACCCCCAAAGCGCGGCCACCGGTGGCAGGTTGGGCGGCGCCTCGCGGGACAGTACCGGATAGCACGGTGCGCATCAGGTTATAGACGAGCAGCGACATGCCGATGTCCATGGAGATGCCCGCCAGCGTGCGCACCAGCCAGTACGGCCGGATGGCGACGAGCGAGTCCAGCCATTCGACACCGGCCATGAGCATGTAGCCCTGCTGCAGACCCGCGAGCGTCAAGTCCAGGCCCATGAGCGAGATGCCGAACGTGATCAGCCAGAACGACCAGTTGCCCAAGGTGAAGGACCACAGCGGCCGCCCGAGGAGCTTGGGCAACACGTATACCGTCCCGCCTATGGCCCATACCACGAAGGTGCCGAACACCGTCAGGTGCGAATGGGAGATCACGAAATCACTGAAGTGGGTGGGTTCCTGAATCGAGCGCAAGGCCTCGGTCGAACCCTGGAAGCAACCCACCAAGTACATGAGCGAGCCCATGATGAAGAACTTGGCGGGCAGGTTTCCCCCGAAGGTTTGCCAGCGTCCGATCATGGTGCCGAAAAAGTTCTGCAGCACGGTCCACACCGGGACGATCAGCAACATCGAGGTAATGATGGACAGCGTCTCCGCCCAGTCGGCGATCGGGCTGAACAGATAGTGGTGGATCCCGACGAAGGGGTAGAACAGGGCCAGCGACCAGAACCCGACCAGCGACAGCTTGTGGCTGTAGATCGGGTTCTTCACGCTGGCGGGGAGGAAGTAATAGATCAGCACATAACCCGCCGGCGTGATCCACAGACCCACGATGTAGTGGAGGAACAGCCCGTGAAACGCCGCGCTGTTGATCCCGGTAATGTAGTAAGGCAGGATGAAACTGCCCAGGATCAGGTTCATGACCGTCCACACATACGCCCCGATCAAATACCATAGCGCCACGTAGAGCTGCGGCTCGCGGCGCTGGGCGATCGTCACCAGAAACTGCACGGTGAGGACGGTCACCACGACGAAAATCACGATGTCGATCAAAAGCGGAAATTCTCCCGCTTCCAATCCCTGGTTGTAGCCGAGCAGCAGCGACACCATCCCGGCGATGAGCCCCAGGTTCCACACCCATACCAGCCAGTGGCCCCACTGCTCTTTCCATACGCGAACGCCGGCGAGACGGGGCACCAGGTAATAGCACAGCGCGATGAACAGCGTCGAAAAGGCGCCGAAGATCACCCCGTTGACGTGCATCGGGCGCAGCCGCCCGAAGGTCAGGTATTCCGAGGTGCCGAGGTATTCGGGATAGTTGAAGAGGCTCGAGATGGTCACGCCGATGCTCGGCGTGGCGATGAGCCAGAACAACCCCCAGTACAGCCATTTGAGGACTAATTCTCGATCGATCAGCGAATCGAGGTCAGGAAATTCGCCCTGCACGGGTTTCGCATTGGCCATATCGCCCTTTCGTTCTTGATCGCGGGCATGCAGTTTCCCCCGGCGACCCCTGGTCGCGGGCGCAACCGGCTCTTCCGTCTTGCGTCAGTGCCTTCCGGGATCCAGCCGCGAGCCCTTGTTGGACCAGTAGATGTAGGTCTCCAGGGCTTTCATGGCCTCGCCGTCCGGGTCGATCTTCTCACCCTCGTTCGGCTTCTCAATGCACCAATTGATCATGTCGCGCAACGTCGCGAACTTGTTGATCTGCTCCTGGAACTTGGGAAACTCATGCGGGTGCGTGTCCGACGTGAAGGGATGGCACATGGCACAGGCGAAACCGGTATTGGAAAGCTTCACATCCAGGCGTTTTTCGGTAGCGGCGTCGCCGTGGAACAGCAAGTCACCGGTTTTCACTTCCTCCATGAAGGCCTCTTCGAACGCCTTCAATTGATCCGGGGTGTGTTTCTCCTTGTGGCCAAGCGCCCGTTCCGCGTCGAAGGCGAGAACAAACAACAGCGCCACGCCAGCCGCAATGATCGGGTTACGCAGTTTCTTGCTACTCATGGTCATCCTCCACCTTATGGGCGATCGGCTATACGGGGAGTCAGCACCTGATTGCGGTTGTCGCCGGTGCCGGAATCGTCCCTCGCCGTGGCGAAGATGTCCTTCCGCCACATCTTGTACTCATAGTTGACGCGCGCGGCCGAAGTCATCGTGTGGGCGGCCCAGCCCACGCCGTCGAAGTGATCGCCCGGGTCCGCCCGCACCATGGGCCGCGTGAGCTTGGGAACCCCGGTCGGCGCATACGGCCACGGCCAGGAGGTGGCCAGCATGCCGATCGAGCGCATCTTGCCGATCTCGTTGTACAGCACTTGGTGCGTGTGGCCGTGAATGTTGGTGACATTGCCGTACGGCCTGACAATCTCATGCACCTGCTTCCAGTCGCGCACCCAGAAATTCCATGGCGGGTAGTACTCGTAAAGGGGGTTATGCGTGAAAATAACCACCGGCTTGTCCTTGGGCCAGTCGGAGAGCTTGCTATTGAGGTACTTGAGCCCATCGGACCCCACGGCAGCCCAGTCGCCTCCGAGCGTCCCGTCCAGGGTGGCCATGTGGCCCATGCGCTCCTTGTCGGACATTTTCCGGCTGGTCCAGAAATCCCGCGCGCGGCTGACGGTATCGAGTCCGATGAACCGCACACCTTTGTGATCGAAGGTCCACGGCGACTCACCGAACATCTTGCTGTAGGTCGCGCCCATGTCCAGATACCAATCGTGCTCGCCCGGGATGAAGACCTTCTTGATTGCCAAGGTGCTCAGGAGCTCCGCGCCGAGGCGCAGTTCGACCGGGTCGCCCAGTTGAGCCAGGTCGCCGCCGAAGATCAGAAAGTCCGCAGGCGGACTCATCGCCTGAATTTCCTTCACCGCGCGCACGGTCTTCTCGACGAAGCGGCTGTTCAGTTCCTTCGGATACAGGTGGGTGTCCGAAAGCCACGCGAACGTGAAGGCCGCGCCGCCCTGTGCGAAGGCCATCTCGATGGTGCTGATACACGGGAACAACCCGCAGGCGGCCGCGCTCGCCCCGTAAATTGCTGACTTATGCAGGAACACGCGCCGGGTCATCATCGTCGAGCCGTCAGGGCGCTCTCCGGCTGGACGCAGCGTCCGATCCATTTCCCGCCGCAAGGACTCAAGATCACTCATGGAACGCCTCCTATTGAAATTGGTGAAATCGGCCGCTAAAAGAGGAACTCGCTATTTCTTCTTCAGCTCGATGGAAAGCGTGACGGTCTTGCTCCCGGTTACCTCCACCATCGTTTCGGTATCGCCGGCGAAATACTGTGTTGCCACCACGGCATATTTGCCCGGGGGAATGTTCGTGATGCTGAAACCGCCGTTCTTGGTGGTCAGCGCGTAATAGGGGCTGTCGGCGACGTAGATGTGCGCCAGCATCCAACCGTGCGCGTCGCATTCGACGCGCACCAAGCCCGGCCTTTCCAGTTCCCTCGTGACCCTGGCGCCCTTGTCCGGAAGGGCCAAATTGAACGCGGTGCGCTTTCCATAGAACCCATGGGTGTTGTGCAACACGGGATCCGAGTTGAGGATATCGATGGCACCGGGGCGGATGACCTGAACGGGCGGATCGAACTTGCACTTCTCCTGATCCAGCACCGGCGTCTTGTCCGGCTTGCCCCAGGCCTTGCCCTTCGTCACGTCCTTGAGGTACACCACTGCGTCCTGCACGCCCTTGTCCGGCCCGACGCTGATTTGCGGTTCGTCGCGGGGACCTCCGCAAACCTCTCTGTTTTTGGTGGGAATGATCTTCTTGATCGGCACCGTGCCCTGAAAGACGACCTTGCCCTCGATATTTCCGCCCCCGGAAACGGGAACCACATCGTAGGAAAACACTGGAACGCAAACGAAGACGGACAGGAGTGCTGCTGACAGTTTCGCGACTGCCACTGTCACTTTCATCGACAAAGCTTCCTCCTCCTTGTGTACGCAAATAAAACAGCATCCCGATTGGACGACAAGTTCAAAGTTTAAATACTGGTTATCGATATTCGGCGATGCTGTTGCCTTGGTGATCGAAAACGTGAATACTGATCGGCGAGGAGACCCATGACCCTGCAGGAGTTACGCTATCTGGTCGCGTTGGCCGATAAGGGGCATTTCATTCGTGCCGCGGAATCCTGCCATGTGTCCCAGTCGACGGTCAGTAACCAGTTAAAAAAACTGGAGGACTACCTCGGCGTAACCCTGTTCGAGCGCAACAAGCATCAGCTGATGCCGACTCCGATCGGCAAGGAGATCATCGAGCGCGCCAGAATGGCGCTCGGCGTAATGGGGCAGATCCGGGAACTCGCACGCCAGGGCCATGACCCGATGAATGGTCCGCTGAGTCTCGGCGTCATACCGACTCTCGGTCCTTACCTGGTGCCCTACCTGTTGTCGACGATCCGCGACATCTACCCGACGCTCCAGCTGTTATTGCGCGAGGATTTGACCGCCAATTTGCTGGAGCGGCTGCGTCAGGGCAGATTGGACGCGCTGCTGCTTGCCTTGCCAGTTCACGGCAATGACATAGAGACGATGCCGCTGTTCCGCGAGGCCTTTGTCGTGGCGGTACCCGCCGGTCATGCGCTTGAACGCAAAACGCATATCAGCGAAAACGAGCTCGCCAATCAGACCGTGTTGTTGCTGGAGGAAGGACACTGCATGCGCGAGCAGGCGCTATCCATCTGCGGTTTCAGCTCATCCAACGAGCGGGAGGAGCTCAAGGCGACCAGCATCGAGACCCTGCGCCAGATGGTCGCGGTAGGCGTGGGCTGTACTCTCTTGCCCGCGCTGGCGGCCCTGCCCGGCGTGGGTTCGATTCAGAACGGCATGGTGCAGGTCCGTCCCTTCCCGCCACCCGCGCCCGTGCGCACCATTGGCCTCGCCTGGCGCCATCACTACCCCAGGGAGGCCACCGTAAAGCGCCTCGCCGAGTTGATACTTGACAATCTGCCGGCCGGCGTCGAAGCCATCGTGCCGCAGACCGGCGCGACGGCGAACTATCGGGCAGCGGAAATCGAACCGCGCGTTTACGGCAGCGCCGTGTCGATGACCACGGCGACCCCCGTCGCGCCGACCTTGACCGGTTTGGAGACGCCCTGCAAGTCGCCGCTCTGAGGCGCCGCTCCGCCTGAGCGCGAGACGCGCGCGCCGATGACCACCTCGGCGAAGTACGATAGCTTCAGGCTCGGCGCCATCGCCATCGAATCGTCGAGCGTGAACTCCAGCGGCAGGTCACGCACCTGCTTGCGCAGCACGGCGAGGGGCATGGGCGGGCCGCCGTCGGCTCGCGCGAAGATGAACACGGTGTGCGTCGGCGCCGCCCGCGCGGCGAGCCCTTGCGCGAGGCTCACCCTGCCCGCCACTCTTCCGGAAGCGGCAGCGTCCGGCGCCTTCGCCGCGCGCTCGTAGGCGCGCGCAGCCTCCGGGTGGCGGCCCAGGACGGCATAGGCGCGCCCCAGGACGCGCCACCCCTCGGGATCTTCGGGCGCCTTTTCGAGGCGTGCGGCGAGCCGCGCCACCATCTGCTCGACGCGTTTGCGAGTCATCTCGTGCTGCGGTTCCGCTCCGGGCGACAGGGCGGAGGGGGTGCCGATTGCAAGGTACAGGGCGAGCGCGCCGATCGGGATCGCCGCGGCGAGCGCCGCAGCGGTCCAAGCGCTTGCTGGCTGCGGCGCACTCGCTGGCGCGGGATCACCCTGTGCCTCCTCCAGCACACGCCGCTCCAGGTCGGCGCGGGCCTGTTCGTAGCGCTCCCTTGGCAACACGCCGCGCGCGACGTCGGCTTCGAGCTCGGCGAGCTGGTCGCGCAGGATATCGAGGTTCGCGGCCTCGGGCGCGGGTCCCGCGTGCGCGCGGCGCACGAGCAGGGGCACGAGCACGCAGGCGATCGCCACGACCACCATCGCCGCTGCGATGGCCATGAACAGGGTCACGACCGTGCGTCCGGCCCGCGCAGGAGCAGGCGCTCCACCCGCGCGCGCTCTTCGGGAGTCAGCGCCGGCTGTTCGCGCCGGCGCCGCGCGCGCAGTTGCCGCACGAGAACCACGCACCCGGCGGCGACGAGCAATGCCGGGCCGAGCCACAGCAGCAGGGTGGTCGCCTTGAACGGAGGACGGTAGAGCACGAAATCGCCGTAGCGCGCCACCATGTAGTCCACGATCTCGGCGTCGCTCCTGCCGGCGGTGATCTGCTCGCGGATCTGGCGGCGCAGATCCACCGCGAGGCCTGCGTTCGAGTCGGCGATGGACTGGTTCTGGCAGACGAGGCAGCGCAGCTCGCTGGCGAGCTGCACCGCCCGCGCGGCGGTGACCGGGTCGTTCTCGGTCGGTACCGCCTCGCCCGCGCGCGCCATGAGGGGCGCGGCCAAAAGCAGCGCAGCAACCGCAGATAGACGCAGATACACGCGGACGAACAATGAGAACCTACAGTTCACCGCTCTATCCTGCCGCGGCGGCGCCGGCGACCATCTCGGCGCGCGCCGAGCGCACGCGGTAGCGGCGATCGGACAGTGCGCAGAAGCCGCCGAGTGCCATCAGCAGGCAGCCTCCCCAGATCCAGGTCACGAACGGCTTGTGGTAGACGCGCATCGTCCAGGCGCCTTCGCCCACCGGCTCGCCGAGCGACACGTAGAGGTCGCCGAGGATGCCGGTCGCGATGGCAGCCTCGGTCGTCGGCATCTGGCTCTGCGCGAGATAGACACGCTTCTCGGGGTAAAGAGTGCGCACCAGGCGCCCGTCCCGGCTCACCTCGACCATGCCCCGCACCGCCCGGTAGTTCGGCCCGGGAGCCTCGCTCACGCCCATGAATCGGAACGCGTAGCCGCCGACCGTCACCGCATCGCCGGGCGCCACGCGCACGTCGCGCTCGATCTCGTAACTCTTCACCACCGTCACGCCGGTGACGAACACGGCGACGCCAAGGTGGGCGAGCGTCATCCCCCACCACGCGCGAGGTTGCTCACCGAGGCGGGAAAGCCAACCGCCTTGCGCGTTCCGGATCCGCTCCCGCACGCCGGCAACCGTCGCGGCCGCGATCCAGGCCGCAAGCCCGAAACCGAGGCTCGTGAACGGCGACCACTTGCCCGCGATCGCCGGCAGCAGCAGCGCAGTGGCGATCGCGATAGCAAGGGCCCACTTCAGCCGCGCCCAGAGCTCCGGCGGGCTTGCCTGTTTCCAGCGCGCGAGCGGCCCGAGGCCCATCAGGAACACGAGCGGCGTCATGAGCGGCACGAACACCGAATCGAAATACGGCGGGCCGACCGAGATCTTGCCGAGGCCCAGCACGTCGAGGGCGAGCGGATAGAGCGTGCCCAGCAGCACCGAGCCCGCCGCGGCGAGAAGAAGCACGTTGTTCCCGAGCAGCATGGTTTCGCGCGACACCGGATCGAAACCGCCGCCGCCGCCGACGCGGTGCGCGCGCGCCGCGAACAGCGCGAGCGAGCCGCCGATCACGAAAGTGAGGAACGCGAGGATGAACACGCCGCGCGCCGGGTCGGTCGCGAACGCGTGCACCGAGGTGAGCACGCCGGAGCGCACGAGGAACGTCCCGAGCAGTGAGAGCGAAAAGGCGAGAATCGCCAACAGCACGGTCCAGCTGCGGAAGGCGCCGCGCTTCTCGGTGACGGCGAGCGAGTGGATGAGCGCGGTGCCGACCAGCCACGGCATGAAGGAGGCATTCTCGACCGGGTCCCAGAACCACCAGCCGCCCCAGCCGAGCTCGTAGTAGGCCCACCAGCTCCCGAGCATGATCCCGCAGGTGAGGAAGCACCACGCGGCGGTGGTCCACGGGCGCGACCAGCGTGCCCACGCGGAATCGAGCCGCCCTGCGAGGAGCGCAGCGATGGCGAACGAGAACGCTACCGAGAAGCCCACGTAGCCCATATAGAGCATCGGCGGGTGTATCACCATGCCCGGGTCCTGCAGCAGGGGATTGAGATCGCGCCCGTCGGGCGGAGGCGGGAAAACGCGCTCGAAGGGATTCGAGGTGAGCAGCATGAACAACAGGAATCCGCAGCTCACGGTTCCCATCACGCCCAGGACGCGCGCGACGGTCTCCTCCGGCAGATGCCGGCTGAAAAGGGCGACGGCGACGGTCCACGCGGCGAGCATGAGCACCCACAGCAACATGGATCCCTCATGCGAGCCCCAGGTCGCCGCGAAGCGATAGGGGACGGGGAGGCGAGAGTTCGAATTCGAGGCGACGTTGGCGACCGAGAAATCGTTGGTCACGAACGACCAGGCGAGGCAGGCGAACGCGACGGCGATGAACAGGAACTGCCCTCGCGCAGCGGAACGCGCGAGCGCGATCCATGCCGGGACGCGCCGGGCGACGCCGATGAGCGGCAGCGTGGCCTGCGCCGCAGCAAGAAGCAGCGCGAGGATGAGCGCGAGCTGGCCGATTTCGGGAATCATTGCGCCGGAACCGCCATGATCCGGCCCTCGTCATCCAGCAGCGGCACGCCGTAAACGGCGAGGATCGCCTGAATGCGGCCGCGGTTGGCCTCCACCAGGCGCTCGATCCTGTCCTTCCACTCGCGTTCGCCGAAGCGCACGCCCATGGCGATGCGAAAGTCGAAGTGGATCTCCGGGCTCGGCTCGAACGGCACGACGGCCAGCTTGGCGGACGCGGCGTTCTTCGCGAAGTAGCCGGCGATCGGCCCCCACACGAACGCGACATCGATCTTCCCGGCCACCAGGTCCTTCTCGACGATCTCGCCCGGATAGCGCTCCGGGTCGCCGGACTGGAGTTGATAGGGAACGACCTGATCGAACAGGCGGTGCCTGAGCAGCCAATCCGCCGGCGGCGTCTGACCGACCACGCCGAGCTTGAGCGATTTCAGCTTCGCCGGCTCGAGACCGAGCAAGCCCTCGGGAGCCGTTACGCCGTCGAGCCCTTTGCCTTTCACGTAGACCAGCGCGTAGGTCGAGCGGTAGTAGGGCTTGGTGGTCGATGCCAGCTCGAATCCGACCGGTACGCCGATGACCAGGTCGCACTTGAAGCGGTTGGAGCCGGGATCGCGCCCGCGCAGCGTGTTGCGAATGAATCCCATGCGCTGCGGGAACCAGGTGTACTCGAGCGTCCATCCCAGCTCGCGCGCCAGGAGCTCGGCGATCTTGTTCTCGAAGCCTTCGCCCGCGCGGTTCGAGAAGGGAAGGTTGTTCGGGTCCTGGCAGACGCGCAGCACGCGCTCATCGCCTGCCGGCTGATCCTGGGCGAGTCCTCTCACGCTGCGCAAGACGGCCGCGGTGAAATCCGCGCCGGCAAGATTGGCGCCGGTGAAATCGGTATCGATGAGCTTCGCGCCGCTCAGATCGGCACCGGCAAGGTTCGCGCCGCGCAGATCGGTGCCGCTGAACTCCGCCCCGCTCAGCCTGGTGCCCGCCAGGTTGGCACCCGAGAGGTCCGAGAAGCTGAAATCGGCGCGGGAGAAATCCGACCCCGAGAGATCCGCGCCTCTCAGGTTCGCCGAGACGATATTCGCCCGCATGAGGCCCATCGACTGGTTCTTCATGTCGGCCGCGCCATCCATCTTCGTGAGCACCGACCCCTCGAGATTCGCCTTTCTCAGATCGCCGATCAGGCGCGCGCCCGAGAGGTTCGCCCCCTTCAGGTTGGCGCCTTGAAGCTGCATCGAGAACATCATCGCGCCGCGCAGGTCCGCGTTGGTCAGGTTCGCGCCCTCCGCGAAGCTGACCGTGAGATTGCACCGGGAGAGGTTGGCGCCCGTCAGGTTGCTGCGGTTCAGCACCGCCGCGGTGAGGTTCGCTCCCTTGAAATCGATGCCGGAGAGATCCAGCCCGGAGAGGTTCTTCGAATAAAAATCGGCGGGGGTCGACGCCGACGCTTCGGCCAGCGCCGCGACCACCTGTTCGCGCGTCAGCTTCTCGTAGCCGGGCCAGTCGGCGGCGCTTGGCAGCTGTGGCAGCAGGAGAACTGCCGCTACCACGAGCCGGGCGATGCGGTTCATTTCAGCTCTTCGAGACGCCCCGGCTGAATCGCGCCATCGGAGCGTCCCTTCAGGTACGCGTAGAGGCCGTCGATATTTTCGACGACCATCTTGCTGCCGTCGAAGTTCGGCATGCCCTTCTCCACACGGCCCTTCAACACGGATTGCTTGAACTCATCCTTGGAGAGCTGCTTCAAGCTTTCGATCAGCGACGGACCGACCATGCCTTCCTGCCGCGCGCCATGACAGCGCTCGCAGGCGAGCGCGCGCCAGGTGCGCCAGCCCTCGAGCGTGGTCTTGTCGACCTTGTTGCCCTCGGCGACCTGGTAGGGCTTGTCATCGGCTGCTACTGCCAGACCCAGCCCGAGACCGGCGAGCGCGATTGCCATGGCGGCGGCCCATCCCGTCTTTGTCACGTTCAACGCACTCTCCAATCAGAAAAAAGGGCTGACACCCCGAAGGATGTCAGCCCTTGAACGTTCGAAACCGCTACGAGGTTTACGGCAAAGAGAACACCGTGAGGACGCCGCCGAGCTCGGTGTAGTTCTTCAGCTCCTTGTAGCCGCCCACGGCGCCCAGGCCGTCGGTGTCCTTCTCCAGGCCCGCGGCAAGGCCGATGCCGGCCCAGCCGCCGATGCCGGAGAGCACGCCGATGTACTGCTTGCCCTTGTACTCCCAGGTATTCACGTTGCCGATGATTCCCGAGGGCGTCTTGAACTTGTAGAGCTCCTTGCCGATGTCGTTGGCATCGACGCACTTCAGGTAGCCCTCGAGGGTGCCGTAGCACGCGACGCCTCCGGCCGTGACGAGCGCGCCGCTCCAGACCGAGAACTTCTCGGGCTTGGACTTCACGATCTTGCCCGTGCCCGCATCCCAGACGATGAAGTTGCCCATGCCGCCGTGGCTGCCCGGCGCCGGGAACATCGAGAGCGTCGCGCCCACGAACGGCTGGCCCGCGGTGTACTCGACCTTGAACGGCTCGTAGTCCATGCACACGTGGTTGGTCGGCACGTAGAACATCTTGTTCGCCGGGTTGTACGCCGCCGGCTGCTGGTCCTTGCTGCCGAGTGCCGCGGGGCAGATCCCCTTGGTGTTGACGTCTGCACCCTGCGCCTGCGTGCTGTACTTGGATACGACCTGCGGACGGCCGGTCTTCATGTCGACGTGCGTCGCCCAGTTCACCTTCGGATCGTACTTCGCCGCGACGAGCAGCTCGCCGGTGGTGCGATCCAGCGTGTAGCCGAAGCCGTTGCGATCGAAATGCACCACGACGTTGTGCGGCTTGCCTTTCACGCTGATGCCGTCGGCGAGGATCATCTCGTTGATGCCGTCGAAATCCCACTCGTCGTGCGGCGTCATCTGGTACACCCACTTCGCCTGGCCGGTATCGACGTCGCGCGCCCAGATCGTCATCGACCATTTGTTGTCGCCGGGCCTTTGCACCGGGTTCCAGGTACTGGGATTGCCCGACCCGTAGTACATCAAGTTGAGCTTCGGGTCGTAGCTATACCAGCCCCAGGTCGTGCCGCCGCCGATCTTCCATTGATCGCCCTGCCAGGTCTTGAGCGACGAGTCCCTGCCCACCGGCGCCATCCTGCCGTCGGTCCAGGTCATCGTCTTGTCCGGATCCATCAGCATCTCGGCGTCCGGCCCGGTGCTGTAGGCCTTCCAGACCTGCTTGCCGGTCTTGATGTCATAGGCGGCGACGTAACCACGCACGCCGAACTCGCCGCCCGAAATGCCGGTGATCACCTTGTCCTTGAAGACGTGCGGGGCGTTGGTGTTCGTTTCACCCTTCTTGGGATCCCCGTTCTTGACCTTCCACAGCTCCTTGCCGGTCTTGGCGTCGAGCGCGACGAGGTTGGTGTCGGCTTGCTGCAGGAAGATCTTGCCGTCGGCGTAGGCGAGACCGCGGTTCACCGTGTCACAGCACATCACTGGGATCACCGTCGGGTCCTGCTTCGGCTCGTACTTCCACTTGATCTGCTGATCGGCGAGGGCGATCGCGAAGACCTTGTTGGGAAACGGGCTGTGGATGTACAGCATGTCGCCGATCACCAGGGGGCCGCCCTCGTGGCCGCGCAGCACGCCGGTCGAAAATGTCCACGCGACGCGCAGGTCCTTGACGTTGTCCGTGCTGATCTGCTTGAGCGCGCTGTAGCGGTGGTTCTGCATGTTGCCCGCCTGCATCGCCCAGTTCTTCGCGTCCTGGCTGAGCTTGATGACCTCAGAATTGGCGAGCGCGAGTCCCGGCAGGGCGGCGAGGCCGAGCAAAACGCCCCACGTGCACGTGCGTGTCAGTACCATCTCATTCTCCTTTGCGTGTTGCCTAGCGGATCACGGAAGAACAGCAGCGCGAGGCGCGCTCCTCTCGACGCACTATATACCCGCGCCAAAAAAAATAACATGCGCCTCTCGAAGAGAAGGGCGCTGCTACTGTTCCAAAACCGAACAGTGATGGCTTCGCTGCGCTGCCACAAACCCGGGTCAGCGCGGCACGTCGCAGCGCTTCATCGCGTCGCTCCGGACTTGCAGATAACGCTTCGCGGCATCCCGCGTCTGCGGCGGATCGCGGAACACGCCGCCGCGCTCGCCGCCGAGGCTCTGGAAGCGCGCCGCGGTCGAAGCTTCCACGAAATCGTCATAGGTGTATTGCCTGGCGATCTCGTCGATCACGCATGCGCACTTGTAGAGGAACTCCTGCTTGCCGGCGTTCCTTTGCATGCACTCGAGGACATACTCGACCCGGTCTACGGTGGGATAGTCATGCCTGTCAGCGGCCTGGGCCGGGGCACCCCCCGCCAGCACCGCCAAGGCAAGCGCCACATAGTGGGTCGTCTGCATGCGTTCCGATGCTAGCACGCAGCAGCGTGGCATAATTTGTCCCGAGGAGGACGCCATGCTGCCGAACGGCGACCACGCGCGTCTCGTCTACTCCGTGATTCGCGGTGCGTCGCCCGACGCGGCCGCCCCCGAGCATATCAGGCGCTCCTGGCAGCGCTGTGTCGACGAGTACGGCCTCGATCCAGAGTCCAAGGCGCAGCCGGTGCTCGTCTCGCACCAGGAGCTCCTGGTGCGCAAGGAACAGAACCTCGAGCTGGTTTCCCTGGCTGACGCCGAGATGGCGCACCTGTACGGGCAGCTCGCCGGCTCCGGCCACTCGATCATCCTGACCGACCGCGACGGCGTGCTGCTTTCCTATCGCGGCGACCCGAGCTTCAGGGGCGCGGCGTCACGCACCGGGCTCGCGCCGGGCGCGGTGTGGAGCGAGCGCTACGGCGGCACCAACGGCATGGGAACCTGCCTGCTCGAGCGCCGGCCCCTGATCGTGCATCGGGAGCAGCACTTCCTCGCCCGCAACACCGGGCTCACGTGCTGTGCCGCGCCTATTTTCGATCATCGCAGCGAGCTGGTCGCGGTGCTGGACGCCTCCGGCGAGTCCGACCGCGCGCAGCAGCACACGCTGGTGCTGGTGAACATGTCGGCGCAGATGATCGAGAACCGCCTGTTCCTGCACCGCTTCCGCGACGCCTTCGTGATGCGCTTCCACAGCCGGCCGGAGCTGGTGGGAACCTGGAGCGAAGGGATCATCGCGCTCGATCCCGCCGGCGCCATCGCCGCAGCGGACCGCAACGCGCTGTTCCAGCTCGGCTGCAAGAAAGAGGACGAGCTGGTCGGCGCGCCGCTCGAGCGGGTGTTCAACATCTCCCTGCCGGCCCTGCTCGGGCGCAGCCGCAGGAAGTCGTTCCACGCGCTGCCGCTCTACGAGGCGCGCCACGGCGGGCGCTTTTTCGCCGTGGCGCAGGAACCCGAGTCGGCGCCGCGCAGCGGCGCATTGCTCCCGCGCGCGAGCCGCAGCGCGCTCGACGAGCTGGACCTCGGCGACGCGTCGATGGCGCGCAACATCCGGGCGGCGAAGCGCGTCGCCTCGCGCGATGTCCCGATCCTGCTGATCGGAGAAACCGGCACCGGCAAGGAGCTTTTCGCCCGCGCCTTGCACGCCTCGAGCGAGCGCGCCGAGCACGCTTTCGTCGCGGTCAACTGCGCCGCGATCCCGGAGGCGCTGCTGCAGAGCGAGATCGTGCAGGCCCACGGCGGCACGCTGTTCCTGGACGAGATCGGCGAGCTGCCCGGGGCGCTGCAGGCCCGGCTGCTCCAGGTGCTGGAGAAGCGTGAAATGCGCCTGATCGCGGCGAGCCCCTCCAGCCTGGAGGAGAAAATCGACCGCGGCGAGTTTCGCGAGGATCTCTTCTATCGGCTGCAGGGGCTGGTGCTGACGCTGCCGCGGCTCGATGACCGAACCGACAAGCGCGCGCTGATCGCGCACGTGTTCGCGCAGGAGACAGCCGACACGCCTTCGGTGTCGCTCAGCGAGGAGTTGATCGACGCGCTCTGCGCCCATCACTGGCGGGGGAACATACGGCAGCTGCGCAACGCGCTGCGCGCCATGATTGCGCGGCGCTCGGGCGACAAGCTCGACGTGGCTGACCTGCCGTCCGAGTACTGCCTTGGCGCGCGGACTGCCGAGCGCGGGGCTGCGCTTGCCGAGACGGACTCGCTCAACGCGCTCGGCAGAGCCGAGCGCGAGGCGTTGCTCCGGGAGCTGGATCTCGAGCACGGCAACATCAGCCACGTCGCGCGCAAGCTCGGCGTCGGCCGCAACACGCTGTACCGGAAAATGCATCGGCTGCACATCAAGCGGCCGGTCAGGAAGCCGCTGCATCGAGGGTGAAAAACAACGGCGCCGAAACGGCGCCGTTGTTACCGCTGCATGTCATTTCAGAAGAAGAGGATGGCCCCCAGGGCAATCACCTTGTCCTTGACCTCTTGCCCCGCCTGGTTCTGGGCCGTGGTCGGAATATACTCGGCCACCAGATTGAGGCTTGGGGTGAGGCTGTAGTACAACCCGAGGACCAGGGATTTGTTGCTTTTCACCAGCGTGCCGTTCGCCGCTTCGTTCGGCGCGAGGTCAAGCTTGCTCTCGCCGTAACTGATACCCGGCTTCCACTTCCCCATCTTATAGGTCCCCTGCGCGTACCAGCCCTTCGACTTCCGCTTTTCCAGCGTAACGCCGTTGAACGCTGCCGCGTCGAAACCGATGGCCGTCGTGCCTATGCCATCGCCGGTGTAGGCGTATAGCACGCCTTCGAGGCCGCCCGAATTCACTTTTGCGCCGATATCGAAAGCCTGCCCCGAAACGCTCGAGCCTGCGGGCGCGATATCGGTGCTGCGCGCTTTGACTTTCTGGGTCAGGCCACCCACCCACGCCTTGCCGCTGATCGATCCGCCCCATTCGTAGCTCGCCTTGGCTTGCAAACCCGGCGTTTCGTGTTGCGTCAGCGTCGCGCTGTTTGCATTGCCAGAGAACCTGAAAACGTCCATACCCTGGAACACGCCGGCGGCATACTGGAAACCGCCATAATTCGGCGAGGAATAGCTGATCTGCGGAATCCAGTCGG
>Ga0209157_1000382_pt1 | contig 38268 bp, 31 predicted proteins | sample GraSoiAngelo_135_FD_185892 | JGI IMG/M metagenome (GOLD analysis project Ga0209157, IMG submission 185892) | Grasslands soil microbial communities from the Angelo Coastal Reserve, California, USA - 14_0929_05_40cm (SPAdes) (version 2) | ecosystem: Environmental > Terrestrial > Soil > Grasslands ...
TTCATCCGCAAGGAACAGTTTCCATACCACTCCGCGACAGGCTGGGTCTACGACAGCGGCGACTACCACAAGGCGATGGACGTCGCGCTCGAGCAGCTCGGCTACGACGAGCTGCGCAAGGACGTCGAGGCGCGGCGCAAGAAGGGAGAGGTGACCGGGATCGGCATCGCGAGCTTCACCGAGGTAGTGGGCGCCGGGCACGGGGCCGACTTCGACATCCTCGGCCTGCGCATGTTCGACAGCGCGGAGCTGCGCGTGCACCCGACCGGCAAGGCCATCCTGCGCATGGGCACCAAGTCCCAGGGCCAGGGGCACGAGACGACGTTCGCCCAGATCGTCACCGAGGAGCTCGGCATCCCGGCCGCCGACGTGGCGGTCGAGGAGGGCGACACCGACACCGCCCCGTACGGCCTCGGCACCTACGCGTCGAGGAGCACGCCGGTCGCGGGCGCGGCCACCGCGATGGTGTCCCGCAAGCTGCGCGACAAGGCGCGCAAGATCGCGGCCCACCTCCTCGAGGCGGCCGACGAGGACCTCGAGTGGGAGACCGGGCGCTTCTACGTCAAGGGCTCCCCGGACAAGGCGAAGACGATCCAGGAGATCGCGTTCGCCGCCTACACCAACGTGCCCGAGGGCATGGAGGCCGGGCTCGAGGGCGTGCACTACTACGACCCGCCCAACATGACCTACCCGTTCGGAACCTACGCGGTCGTGGTCGACGTGGACAAGGGCACGGGCCAGGTGAAGGTGCGGCGCGTCGTCGCGGTCGACGACTGCGGCGTGCGCATCAACCCGATGATCGTCGAGGGCCAGATCCACGGTGGCCTCGCCGAGGGCTACGGCATCGCGTTCATGGAGCTGATCACGTTCGACGCGGACGGCAACTGCATCGGCTCCAACTTCACCGACTACCTGCTGCCGACTGCGGTGGAGACGCCGCGGTTCGAGCTGGGCGAGACGACGACGCCCTCGCCGCACCACCCGCTCGGCGCCAAGGGCGTCGGCGAATCGCCGACGGTGGGCTCGCCCGCCGCGTACGTGAACGCGGTGATCGACGCGCTCGCGCCGTACGGCGTGCGCAACATCGACATGCCCGTAACTTCGGACAAGGTGTGGGCGGCCCTCCGGGCCGCGGGGGTGAACGAATAGGCGACGAGATCTTCGAGCTGCTGAGCGAGTACGAGGCCGCGGGCACGCCGTGCGTGCTCGCGACCGTCGTTCGGGTCGAACCGCCCACGTCGGCTCGGCCCGGAGATCGGGCGATCATCACGGCCGACGGCCGGCTGCGCGGGTGGATCGGGGGCAGCTGCTCGGAGCCGGTCGTGCGCCGGGAGGCGCTGCGCGCGCTGGCGGAGGGCAAGCCTCAGCTGGTCCACATCGTCGGCGGGGACGAGGTCAAGGAGTCACGCAAGGGGGGCGAGCTTTCGATCTCGACCACCTGTCCAAGCGGCGGTTCGCTGGATATCTTCATCGAGCCGAGATTGCCCAAGCCCCTGCTTCTCGCGTTCGGGGACGGACCCGCGGCCGCCACCCTCGTCCGGCTGGCGGAGCTGACCGGGTTCCGGGCCCGCGCCGTCGGCCAGGCCGAGCTGGCGACGCTGGAGGTGCCTCCGGGCGAAACCTACGCGGTAGTGGCCACCATGGGCCACTTCGACGAGGACGCGCTCGAGGCCGCGCTCGCACACCAGGACGTGCAGGTCAGCCTGATCGCCAGCACGCGACGCGCGGCCGCGGTGCGCGACGAGCTGCTGCGGCGCGGGCTGGACGAGCGAAGCATCGCGCGCGTGCGCACCCCGGCGGGCAAGACACGCGGCGGTACCCAGGAGGAGATCGCGCTGCTGGCGCTCGCCGAGGTGGTAGCGTCACGGAGCAGGGGCGCAGCTAAGCCGGTAGCCGTTGAGGTCGCGCCCGTGACGTTCGTCACCGACCCGGTCTGCGGCATGACAGTGGATCCGCTGACGAGCTCGCACAAGCTGGTGCGCGGCGACAGGACCTACTGGTTCTGCTCCGCGGGCTGCAAGGCCGAGTTCGAGAGCCACCCCGAGCGCTACCTAGCCGCCGGAGTCGTTCCCTCCTAGCACCCCACCGGCGCGCAGGCGCTCCAGGCTCTGCATCCGCGCCTCCGCCCGCGCGCCCAGCTCGCGCAGCACGGCGGCGATCACCGCCTCGACCACCGCCACCGCCCCGACTAGGGAGTCGAACGGGCCGACTGTCTCCACGCTGGTGACCAGCACCTGGCGGGAGAAGGCCGACACGGGCGACAGCCACGGGTCGGTGAACAGGACTATGTCGCAGCCGCGGCCTGCGGCGACCCGGGTGGCCTCGATGGTGTCCTGCTGGTAGCGCCGGTAGTCGAAAACCACCAGCACGTCGGTCTTGCGCATGTCGATCAGCTGCTGGGCCGGGGCGCTGCGCTCGGCGTCGACCAGGTCGACCCCGGGCCGGAGCAGGTGCAGCTGGCCCGCGAGGTAGCGCGCGAGCGGCGAGCTGACGCGCCCGCCCAGGATCATCACCCGCCGGCGCACGTCGGCCAGCAGCGACACCGTCTCCTTCACGTCCCGATCGGAGAGAAGCTCCAGCGTGCTCTTGAGGTTGTGGCCGGCGACCTCGAGCGCGTGCTCGACCGCGGAGTCGCGCCTGGGCTCGTCGCGGTAGCGCGCCAGGGGCGAGCTGAGCCGGGACTGCACCTCCAGGCGGAGGCTCTCCTGGAACTCGGGGTAGCCCCGAAAGCCGAGCTTGGTGATGAATCGGGTGACCGTAGGCGGGCTGACCCCCGCGCGCTCGGCGAACCGGGCCACGCTCTCCAGGCCGGCGAGCGGGTACGTGGCCAGGAGGACCCGAGCCAGCCGCCGCTCGGCCGGACTCAGCGAGTCGAGGCGCTGGCGGACGACCTCTCCAACTCGATGCTCAGAAACAGCCATTACAGGCATGTCCGATTGGGCTGGTTCTGGCACGGCGTTGACAACCCCACGCTCGTGGCCCGTAATCTAGTCGCAAATCGATGACGCGTGAAGACCGGCCTCGGATCGGTATCACAACCAGTCCCCGCCGAGGCGACGACTACTACGACCCCTACCGCCAGGCGGTCAAGGCGGTGGGCGCCGAGCCCGTCGACCTGCCGCCGGGCACACCGAGCCTGCCCGACGTGGACGGGCTGCTCCTTCCCGGCGGCTGGGACGTCGACCCGGCCCTCTACGGTGAGGACCCCGACCCCAACCTCGGTCCGGTCGATCGAGAGCTCGACGACACCGAGCTTCGTCTCTTCTCCCAGGCACACGACAAGGGCCTGCCGGTGATGGGCATCTGCCGCGGGCAGCAGGTGATCAACGTCGCCATGGGTGGATCGCTGCGTCAGCACCTCGAAGGCCACGAGGTGAGACAGTTTGGCCGGAACCACCTCGCCCACACCATCGACGTCGACCCTCGCTCCGAGCTCGGGCGCGCGGCGGGCGATCACCGCATCCGCGTCAACAGCCTTCACCACCAGGCCATCGACAAGCTTGGCGCCGGCCTCGTCCAGACCGCGAGCGGCGACGACGGCACGGTCGAGGCGGTCGAGACCACGGACGGCCTCATCGTCGCCGTCCAGTGCCACCCAGAGGAGCTGACCACCGACCTGCCGTGGGCCCGCCGCCTGTTCGAGCGATTCGTCGAACGCGCACGGAGCCGCAAACCGGTCTGATCGTCGCCGCCTGACGTCAGGAATCGGGTGCATTAGTAACCAACAGCTCGATCACGCTCCGCATCGTGACGATGCCTCGAGACGTGCCGTCCGGACCCATGACGACCGCAAAGTGGCGACCCGCCGCACGCATCAGCTCGAGCGTCGCGACGACGCCGGCCGACTGGTCGACCTGGACCACCTCGCGCACGACGCCGGCCGGAATCGGCTCGCCGCGCTTCGAGGTGGGGACGTGGGCGAGGTCGCATGACTTCACGTAACCGACGATCCGCTCGCCCTCCGCGGCCCGGATCGGCAGCCGTCCCCTCCTGGTCTCGGCAAACCGCTGCTCGAGCTCGGCCACCGAGGCGGTGATCGGAACGGAGGTGACCTGTGGCCAAGGGACCATGACCTCGGTCGACTGCTTCTGTGAGAACGTCAGGATCCTGCTGAGCAGACGCTCGTCGTAGGCGCGAATCGTGCCTTCGGCGCGCGAAGCCTCGAGCATCGTATGGATCTCGTCGGCCGACCTTGCCAGCTCGATCGTGTCCGGCGTCTCGATGCGCAGCAGCCGCAACGCCAGTCGCGTGCTTCCCCACACGAACGGGATGAGCGGGGTCGACAGCCACGCGGCAAACGAGGTGGGCAGCGCGAGCCACCGCACAAGCGACTCCGGCGCCGAGATCGCAAGGTTCTTCGGCACCATCTCCCCGAACAACGTGTGCAGACCTGACACTAGCGCCAGCGCGAACACCGCGAGGACGACGTCGACGGCGACGGTCAGCGCGGGTGGCACGTATCCCACCACCGGCTCGACTGCGGTTTCAACGATCGACTCGAGCGTGAAGCCGAGAGCGATCGACGCGGCGCTGATCCCCAGCTGAAGAGCAGCCAGCATCTTGGGCAGCTCGCTTCCATGCCGGATCGCGGAGGCTGCGAGCGCGTCACCCGCGGCCGCCATCTGCTGGAGGCGTGGGCGGCGCGCCGCCACGGTCGCGAACTCGGCGCCGACGAACGTCGCGTTGGCAAGCAGCAAGAGAACCGCCAGGACCATGAGGGCCACGATCACGAGCCCGCATCCTCGTTGTGGGCCGGTCGGGTGGGACGCCGCACGCGCACCCAGGCGATGCGATGCTCGTCCATCTCTACGATCTCGAAGGACCAGCCCTCCGCGCTGACGGTCTCACCGGCCGAGGGGATGTGTCCGAAATGGCTGAGCAGGAAGCCGGCCAGGGTCTCATACGCACCCTCGCCCTCAGGCATGACGAAGCCCGTTTCCTCGAACAGCTGCTCCGCGTGCGCCCAGCCAGGCAGGAGGCCGGGCTCGCGCGCCGACTCCGTCCCGGGGCCGCCTTCGTCGATCTCGCCGACGATCTCTTCCAGCAGGTCCTCGTCCGTGACGATGCCCGCGAGCCCGCCGTACTCGTCGATCACGGCGGCGAGCTGGATGTGCTGCGCCCGCATCTCGCTGATGAGCGACAGGAGGTCCTTGGACTCGGGAACCAGGAGCGTGTCGCGGGCGATCGAGGCAACCTTCGTGTGCCTCCGATCCATGAGCGAGAGTGCGAGAGCGTCCTCGACTCGCGCCACGCCGACGACCTCTTCCGTGCTCGAGCCGTGGACCGGGATCCCGGTGTGGCCGCTTCGGGCCGCGGCGATCAGCATCGCCGAGGCCGTCGTCGTTTGGGGCACGGCAACGACGCGAGGCCGCGGCGTCATCGCGTCGAGCGCGGTCTTGTCGCCGAACCTGATCGCGCGAGAGAGCAGGCGGGCCGTCTCGCGGGAGAGGGTGCCGTGTGCCGCAGACTCGCGGATCACGACCTCGAGCTCCTCGATGCTTCGCGCCGCGGTCAGCTCGCTTCGTGGTGTGACGCCGAGCGTGCGGACGATTCTGTCGGCGAGGCCGTTGAGCAGCTGGATCGGCGGCCCAAAGAGCCAGGCAAACGCGGTGAGGGGACGGATGACGAGCAGCCCCGTGGCCAGGGGCTTTGCGATGGCGACGCCCTTCGGCACCTGCTCGCCGATCACCAGCTGCAGGTAGGTGGAGACGAGCAGCGCCGAGGCCACCGATAGGCTCAGTGCCAGCTCCTCCTCAGGCAGCGGAAGGCCCGCGAGGAGCGGGTGAATGAAGCTCGCCACCAGCGGCTCGGCGACGAAACCGATCAGCAGCGAGGAGAGGGTGATTCCAAACTGAGCCGCCGACAGGTGGCGAGTGAGCTGGGCCGTGGCGCCCAGGAGGGCGGCCGCCCTTCCGTCACCTGCATCGGCCATCTCCTCCAGGCGGCCCCGGTCGACCGTGATGAGGGCGAACTCGCCGAGGACGAAGAACGCATTCGCGAGCACCAGGGCGAGGAAGGCCAGCAGCCCGAGGCCAAACATCCCGGGTCAGGCTAGACGCCCCGCTCGTAGCGCGACCTCTCCCAGTCGGTCACGGTTTGCTGGAAGGCCTTGAGCTCCCAGCGCCGCGACGTCGCGTAGTAGTCGCTGAAGGTCGCTCCCAGCGCCTCGCGGAAAGACACGTCCGCCGGCGACACGGCGACCGCAGCCAGCGCCAGGTAACGCTGGCCGGCGTGGCGCCGGGCCCCGTGACGTTTGTTACATCCTGCCCCAAACCCAGCGCTCCTGGAACATTCCTTGACAACAGCCAAAACCTGAGATAGGTTCCAGCCGAAGCCGGCCAAGGGGAAGGCTACAAGGGAGGAGCGCCTAATGAGCGTGCAGGCTCACAGTTCGGACGTCGAAACACTCCACGGCCTGGGCTATGCCCAGGAGCTGCGGCGCCGGATGGGCACGTTCTCGAACTTCGCGGTCTCGTTCACGATCATATCGATCCTTTCCGGCTGTCTGACGCTGTATGGCTACGGCATGAACACCGGCGGGCCGGTGATCATGAACATCGGCTGGCCGGTCGTCGGTCTGTTCGTCCTGATGGTCGGCCTCGCGATGGCCGAGGTGTGCTCGAGCTACCCGACTGCCGGCGGTCTCTACTACTGGGCGGCGAAGCTCGGCGGCAAGAACGGCCCCGCGTGGAGCTGGTTCACGGGCTGGTTCAACCTCCTGGGCCAGATCGGCGTCACGGCCGGCATCGACTTCGGCCTGGCGCTGTTCGCCGACGCCTTCTTCAATGCTCTTTTCAATTACCCCAGCACACCGTTCGCCATCATCGTCGTCTACACCGTGGTTCTCTTCCTCCACGGCCTTCTCAACACATTCGGCATCGGCCTGGTGGCGTTGCTCAACGACATCTCGGTCTGGTGGCACCTCGTCGGCGTGGCGGTCATCTTCCTCGTCCTGTTTTTCTTCCCGGCGCACCACCAGTCGGCCGGCTTCATCTTCACCAAGTTCGTCAACAACACGGGGTTCGGTTCCGGCATCTACGTCTTCCTCATCGGCCTACTACTGGCGCAGTACACGTTCACGGGCTACGACGCATCCGCGCACATGACGGAGGAGACGCACAACGCGGCCGTCGCGGGACCCCGTGGGATTGTCTGGTCCATCGTCGTCTCGCTGATCGCGGGCTGGATCCTGCTCATCGCCGTGACCGGGGCGATCCAGGACTACGAGGCCGAGCGCACAGCGGTCACCCCCGGGGCCCAGGTGTTCCTCGACGCGGTCGGCCACAACGGTGGCCTGTTCCTGCTGTTCATCATCGTCGGCGCGCAGTTTTACTGCGGCATGTCTTCGGTGACCGCGAACTCACGCATGATCTACGCCTTCTCGCGCGACGGCGCCGTGCCCGGCTCGCAGTTCTGGCACCGCATCAACCCACGGACGCGGACTCCGACCAACTCGATCATCTTCGCCACGGTCGGCGCGTGGCTTCTCGGCCTGCCCTACCTCTGGAGCCCGGTTGCGTACGCCGCGGTGACGTCGATCGCCGTCATTGGCCTCTACATCGCGTATGGCATGCCGATCCTGCTCCGCCTGCTGGCGGGTGAGAAGTTCCAGCGCGGGCCATGGCACCTCCGCCAATGGAGCTACGTGGTCGGCTGGATCGCCGTCGTGTGGATCGCGTTCATCGCGATCCTCTTCATCCTGCCTCAGGCCGCCCCTGGCAACACGCTGACCACCTTCAACTACGCCATCGTCGCTGTCGGCGTGGTCGTCCTCTACTCGGGCGGCTACTGGTTCCTGTCGGCGAAGAACTGGTTCAAGGGTCCCAAGGTCCAGGGCTCGATGGAGGAGCTTGCCGCGATCGAGCGTGAGCTCGAGGTGGTGGGTTCGCCGGCGCCGATGCCAAGCAGGTAGATGTCGGAAGAAAGGCCCAGGATCGCGATCACCGTCAGCCCCAGGCGGGGCGAGACGTACTACGTGCCCTATCTCAAGGCGGTGGAGGCGGCGGGAGCCGAGCCGGTCGCGCTCCCGGCCGGCACGCCCACGCTGCCCGATGTCGACGGCCCTTTGCTTCCGGGCGTGTGGGACGTCGACCCCGCGTTGTACGGCGAGAACAATGACGAGCAGGTCGGCCCGATCGACCGCGAGCTCGACGAGACCGAGCTCGAGCTGTTCCGGAAAGCGCGCGACCAGGAGCTCCCGGTCCTCGGGATCTGGCGCCCGGGCTTCAGCAGACGGCTCGGGGCGAGGACGGCACGGTGGAGGGCGTGGAGTCCGACGACGGCCTTATCGTTGCGGTGCAGTGTCACCCGGAGGAGCTGACCACCGACCTGCCCTGGGCGCGGAAGCTGTTCGAGCGCTTCGTCGCCCGCGCCCGGAGTCGGCGGAAAAGGTCCCGACGCTGAGGCAATCATCGTGCTGACCAAAGAGCACCTCGCCCACCAGGTCGACACCGGCGAGATCGACACGGTCGTCGTCGCGTTCACCGACATGCAGGGCCGGCTCATGGGCAAGCGGGTGGACGCCGAGCACTTCGTCGAGACGTCGTACCACGGCGAGCCGACCGAGGGCTGCAACTACCTGATGACCGTGGACATGGAGATGGACCCCGTCCAGGGCTACGACATGGCCAACTGGGCGGCGGGGTACGGCGACTTCGAGATGGTGCCCGACTTCAACACCCTCCGCCAGATCCCCTGGCTCGAGGCCACGGCGATGGCGCTGTGCGACGTCGCCTGGCACGACGGCAAGCCGGTGCGCCCTTCACCGCGACAGGTGCTGCGCGCGCAGATCGAGCGGGCGCGCAGTCTCGGCTTCGAGCCGATGTTCGGTTCCGAGCTCGAGTTCTTCCTCTTGAAGGAGACGTACGCCGAGGCGCACGCCAAGGGCTACAACGACCTCACGCCGTCGGTGCCGTACATCCTCGACTACCACGTGCTCGCCACGACCTACGACGAGCCCTTCATCCGCGCGGTGCGAAAGGGCATGAAGGCCGCGGGCATCGGGGTCGAGAGCTCCAAGGGCGAGGCGTGGCCCGGCCAGCAGGAGATCAACTTCCGGTTTGCCGACGCCCTGACGATGGCCGACAACCATGTGATCTACAAGAACGGGATCAAGGAGATGGCCCACCAGCATGGCTGCGCCGTCACGTTCATGGCGAAGCCGGACCACACGTGGATCGGTTCGTCGTGCCACGTGCATTCGAGCCTCTGGAAGGACGGCCGCAACGCCTTCGACGGCGAGTCGCCGGTTTTCAAGCAGTACCTGGCCGGCCACATCGGATACGCGTCGGAGCTTGCGATCTTCCTCGCCCCGAACGTCAACTCCTACAAGCGATACGCCGCGGGTTCGTGGGCGCCGACGACGCTCGCCTGGGGCCATGACAACCGGACGTGCGGCTTCCGCATCGTCGGCCACGGACAGCACCTGCGCACCGAGTCGCGGATCCCGGGCGCGGACGTCAACCCCTACCTCTGCTTCGCCGCCCTTCTGGCGGCGGGGCTCCGAGGGATCGAGGAGAAGCTGCCCCTCCCGCCCGAGTTCAAGGGCAACGCCTACGAGTCGGACGTGCAGCGCTTCCCCCACGCTTTGCGCGACGCCATCTCGTGCCTCGAGCAGGGCCGGATGGCCCGCGAGGCGTTCGGCGACGATGTCGTCGACCACTACCTCAACTACGCGCGCACCGAGCAGGCCCTGTTCGACAAGGTGGTCACCGACTACGAGCGGAAGAGGCTGTTCGAGCGTGGCTGACAGGCTCGACGGCAAAGTCGTGGTCATCACCGGCGCCGCGGGCGGCATCGGCCGCGAGGCGGCGCTCCTGTTCTCTTCCGAAGGCGCCCGTGTGTGCGTCGCCGACGTCGGCCGGGAGGCGGGGGAGGAGACAGCCTCGGAGTGCCGGGACGCGTTCTTCTTCCAGGCCGACGTGTCGATCCCGGAGAGCGTGCAGGCGATGTACGCCGAGACCGAGAAGCGCTACGGGCGCATCGACGTCCTCTACAACAACGCCGGCATAATGCCGCCCGACGATGACTCGATCCTGACCACCGAGCCCGACGCGTGGGATCGCGTCCAGGCCGTTAACGCGAAAGGCGTTTACCTGTGCTGCAAGCACGGCATCCCCTACCTGCTGAAGGCCGGCGGCGGGTCGGTCATCAACGTCGCCTCATTCGTGGCCCTGGTTGGGGCGGCGACGTCGCAGATCGCGTACACCGCGTCGAAGGGCGCCGTCCTGTCGATGTCGCGCGAGCTGGGCGTGCAGTTCGCGCGCCAGGGTGTGCGCGTCAACGCGCTGTGCCCCGGGCCCGTGGAGACACCCCTTCTGATGCGGATCTTCAACGACGACCCTTCTGCCTACCAGCGACGGCGCATCCATCTCCCGATGGGGCGGCTCGCGAAGGCGCGTGAGATCGCCAACGCGGCCCTGTTCCTCGCCAGCGACGAGTCGTCGTATGTCAACGGCGCCACTTTCCTGGTCGACGGAGGATTGACCGCGGCGTACGTGACGTCCGAATAAAAACGCCCTGTTAAGGGCGTTGCCTTCCAAACATATTTTTGGGATCGTGGGCGTGTGGTTGACCCCACCTCTCACGGCGAAGATGTTGCCCTCCGGCTGATCGAGCTCCGGCGGCGCATCGATGACCTCGAGCTCGAGTTCTCGCGCCTGGCGACGGAGTTCGACAAGACGGACTGGTGGGACAACGAGGGTTTCAACACCGCCGCCGACTGGATCCGCTTGAACTGTCACATGAACTCGCACGCGGTGTGGAACGCCTTCGCGGTGGGCGGTCGTGAGCACGATATGCCCGCCACCACGACGGCGATGCGCTCGGGCGAGATCGGCTTCGCTCACGTGGCCACGATGGCCCGGACCGCGATCGAGGTCGGCGGCGCATTCGATGAAGATCGGCTCCTGCCGCTGGCGCTCGAAAACTCGCCGGGCAAGTTCTTTCACAAATGCATCCACTACCGGCACGCGGTGGACGCCGAGGGCTACAGCCGCGACCAGGAGAAGCTGGTGGAGGAGCGTGGCCTGCGCCTGAACACCGCGCAGGACGGATGCCTCCTCATCAGCGGCCTCCTCGACCCAGTCGGCGGCGCGGCCGTGCGGACGGCGCTCGAACCTCTCGCGCAGCCATCCGGCGCGCATGACGACCGGAGCCGCGAGCAGCGCTCCGCCGACGCGCTCGTCGAGCTCTCGACCGCCGGCAGGCCGGCCGAGATCCAGGTGACCGCCACCATCGAGACGCTCAAGGGCATGGCCGGCGCGGCCGCCGCGGAGATGGAGTTCTCGCTGCCCATCTCTTCGGCGACGGTGCGCCGCCTCGCCTGCGACTGCAGCGTCACGCGCGTGCTGCTGAGCGAGGACTCGAACGTGATCGACGTCGGACGCTCCAAGCGCCTGGTCGACGGCGCCCTGCGCAAGGCGCTGGCGGTGCGGGACAAGCACTGCCAGTGGCCGGGCTGCGAGCGTCCCGCCAGCTGGTGTGACGGTCACCACATCGTGCACTGGGTAGAAGGCGGCGAGACCAACCTCGCGAACTGCCTCCTCCTGTGCAAGCGGCATCACCGCATGGCCCACGAGGGCGGATGGAGGCTCGTGAGGGTCAACGGCCGGGTGGTCCCGGTCGCGCCGACGATCACTTTTGGGCTTCCGCGCGTCGCTGACGACTCAGCTCGGGCGCCAGCAGGCGCCGTGTAACCCAGCCAAGTATCCGGTGCATGCAACCAAGAACGCTCTTCGCCGGAGCCCTTTCCGTCCTGGCGTTGCAACTCGCGGCCTGTGGTGGATCGAGCCCGTCGACGGCAGCGTCCAGCCCGTCCCCGAGCGAAGCCGCTACCGGCATGAAGATCGCCGTCGCCGACAACGCCAAGTACGGCAAGATCCTGGTCGACGAGAAGGGCATGACCGTGTACCTGTTCGTCAAGGACACCGGCACCCAGTCCACTTGCTACACGCAGTGCGCGGTGTTCTGGCCTCCCGTGCTCACGACCGGCAAGCCGCAGGCGGGCGCCGGGGTCGACGCCTCGCTTCTCGGCACCACCACGCGCACCGACGGCACGGTCGAGGTCACATACGCCGGACATCCCCTGTACTACTTCCAGAAGGACAAGGCCCCCGGCGACACGACCGGGCAGGGAGTCAACGGCTTCGGCGACCTCTGGTGGGTCCTCAACCCGAAGGGAGAGGCGATCACCACGAAGTGAGCTGACACTCCGGGACAATCCCGGAGGTGACGGCCAATAGAGCGATCGTCCGGGACGCGCTCGGCATCGCGGTCGCGAGCGGAGCGTACGCGATCGCATTCGGCGCGATCTCCACCGCCGCCGGTCTCTCCCTGCCTCAGACGATGGTCATGTCCGCAGTCATGTTCACCGGCGCGTCGCAATTTGCGATGGTCGGCGTGATCGGAGCCGGAGGCGGCGTGTGGCCAGGCGCGCTCACTGCGGTCCTGCTCGGAACGCGTAACGCCTTCTACAGCCTGAGGCTCGCCTCGCTGCTTCAGGCTCGAGGGTGGAGCCGTCCGCTCGCGGCCCAGTTCGTGCTCGACGAGACCACGGCGATGGCGATCGCCCGGGACGATCCGCGCCTCGGGCGCTTTGCCTTCTGGGCTACCGGCGCCGCCCTGTTCACGTGCTGGAACGCCGGCACCTTCATCGGCGCGCTGGCGACCCAGGCCATCTCGGATCCGAGGGTGCTTGGCCTCGACGCTGCCATCCCCGCCGCCTTCCTCGCGCTGCTTGCTCCACGCCTTCGCGCCCGTGAACCGCTCGCCATCGCGGTCTGCGCCGCCATCGTCGCCCTGGCGCTCCTCCCCTTCGTGCCCGCTGGAGTCCCGCTGCTGGTCGTGGCGGCGCTCGTCGGCCTGTTCGGGATGCTGCGCAGGTGACCTGGACCGCCGTCATCGTGGCGTCGGTCGCGTGCTACGGCTTGAAGCTCGCGGGCCTGGCCCTTCCGGGAAGGTGGCTGGAGAACGCTCGAGCGCAGCGCACGGTGCAGCTAATACCGATCGCGCTGCTCGCCGCGCTGATCGCCTCGGGCACGTTCGCGACCGGCCGGCACCTGGTCCTCGACGTTCGCGTCGTCGCGCTGGGGGTGGCCGTGGTGGCGGTGCTGCTGCGCGCGCCGTTCCTGGTCGTGGTCGCCGCGGCGGCCGCGACGGCGGCGCTGCTACGGCTGGTACATCTTTAGCGTCACCACCTGGAACGGCCGGAACTCGAGCTCCAGCGAGGTCTCGGCGCGGTCGCGCTCCAGCAGGTCGCACACAGAGATCCGGCTGTGCGCGATGGACGTGGAGACTCGCGCTCGGCAGCGCCGGCCCCAGGCTTCGTAGAGACGCACGATCACCGCGTCCGAGTCCTCGGCACGCTTGATCGCCTCGACCCTCACCTGCGGCGTGTCCACCGACACCAGCGATGGCGGCGTGCCCAGCAGGTTGTTGAGATTCTCGGCCGCTTCGATCACACCAGCCTGGCGGAAGTCGCCCGGATGCGGCATCAGCGCGTAGTTGAACTCATGCGACCCCTGGTCCGCGTTCGGGTCGGGGTGGGTCGGCGCGCGCAGCAGTGAAAGCCGCATCACACCGTCGTGGATGTCGTATCCGTGCTTGCAGTCGTTGAGCAGCGCGACACCGTAATCGCCGTCGCCGAGGTCTGCCCAGCGCTGGGCGCAGACCTCGAACATCGCCCGGGCGCGGCTGTCTTCGAAATGGGTCGGGCGCATGACGTGCCCAAACTGGACCTCGTACACCGCCTCGCCCGCTGTCACTGAAACCGGGAACGCGACCTTCAGGATCTTGTGGCGTTCGTGCCAGTCGACCACGGTCTCGAACCGCACGACTCGACCTTCGAGCGTCATCCGTTGTCTCACCGCCGAGTCACCGAAGCTGTGACCGACGACCACGAACGATTCGCGATGCTCGACATCGAGGTCCCACGCGTCCCAATTGCGGGGGTTGTCGTCGTGCAGCTCGAGCACGTTTCCAGGTCCGCTGAGCACCTCGCGACGCGCTTCCTTGTCCCAGATCGACGTAACCACCCCGTCCTCGCCCAGCTGGACCCGGAGGTACGCGTTCTCCAGGATGCCGTCGGAGTCAGCGGGCGGTCGCTTGGCCAGGGTCGAGCCGACCTTCCCAGCCGCGTTGCGGGCTATTGCTTTAGCGCGCGTCAACACCCCTTCGAGGTCGCGTTCGGCCTCCTCGTAGACCCAGTCGATGCTCGAGCCGGGCAGGATGTCGTGAAACTGGTTCAAGAGCAACGTCTTCCAGAGCCGGTCCAGCTCCTCGCGCGGATAATCGCCGGCGGCCACGCACCACATCTCGGCCTCCTTCAGCGCCTGTTCCGCCAGCCGGTTCAGACGCTTGGTGTGGGACTGTGTCGTGTAGGTGCCGCGGTGGAGCTCGAAATAGAGCTCGCCCTTCACGGTCGCCAGGTCGTGCGCCTCGACCGCCGCGCGGTCGAAGAAGTCCGACGCCCGGCCCATCGGCACCGCCAAGGCATGCGCGGCCTCGATCATCTCCGCGGTCGGCCCGCCGCCCCCATCACCGAACCCGAACAGGTAGAGCGAGCGGTCCGAGCGGCCCGCTTCCTTGAAGCTCCGGACGCTCCCCTCCAGCTGCTCCGCGCTGAAGTCGCCGTTGTAGGTGTCCGCCGGCGGGAAGTGGGCGAAGACCCGGGTGCCGTCGATCCCCTCCCACCAGAAGGTGTGGTGCTCAGGCTTGTTGGTGTCGTTCCACGACAGCTTCTGGGTCAGGAAGTAGTCGCAGCCTGATTCCTTGATGAGCTGCGGCAGGTTGCCCGGGTAGCCGAAGACGTCGGGCAGCCACAGGATGCGGGTCTCGACGCCGAATTCGCGCATGAAGAACCGCTTGCCGTGAAGCAGCTGGCGCACCAGCGCCTCGCCTGACGGCAGGTTGCAGTCCGCCTCGACCCACATCGCGCCAACGGGTTCCCACTGCCCGCGGGCCACCTTCTCCTTGATCCCCGCGTAGAGCTCGGGGTAGGCCTGCTTGATCCACGCGTACTGCGCGGGCTGCGAGCAAGCGAAGACGTAGTCTGGATTCGCGTCCATCAGCTCGAGCTGGGTCGACCAGCTGCGCGCACACTTGCGCATCGCTTCGCGCAGCGGCCACTCCCAGGCTGTGTCGATGTGCGCGTGGCCGACCGCGGTGATGAGGTGGGAGCCAAGGTCGAGGCGGCCGTCGGATATGGACGGCGGTTCCCACACGGCGAGCTCCGCCTGACGGAGCACGAACGCAGGCCGTGGCGACTGGCGCAGCGCCAGCATCGACAACGACGGCTCTTCGCCCTGCTCGGTGACGCCTGGGTTGGCCGCCGCCTCGAGGTAGAAGTCGACGCGCCGTCCGTCGATCGGCAGCCATCGGTGGTTCGGGTCGACGCCCCGCCATGGCCGGCCGTCCTTCCACGCCAGCGCTTCGCAGGTGAAGCCGGTCGCGCCCTGGAACCCCAGGTCGAACACGGCCACCACGCGCTGCCCGGACCACTCTTCAGGGACCTCGCCCTCGACGTGGAACCACGTCGTGCTCCAGGGCGGGCCCCAGCGGTCGCCGATCGAGAAGGGCCGATACGAGGCACGCACGGCGTCGGCGTAGGGGATGGGTTCGCCGCGCACCGCGTGAGCCGTCAGCCTGAGGTTCAAGCGGGCCCTAGTGTGTGGCAATGCGAATCGAAGTCGTCCGCGAGGCGACGCCCGAGATCCACGCCGCCCTCGCGCGCCTGCTTCCGCAGCTCAACCCGACGCTCCCGGTGCCCGACATGGAACGTCTGGAGCGGCTGATGCGGGACCCAGACGTGACGCTGCTCGTCGCCAGAGACGGCGACGCGATCGTGGGCACGACCACCGTCATCGTCTACACGACGCCCTTCTGGATCAAGGCGAGGCTCGACGAGGTCGTGGTCGACGTGTCGGCGCGCGGCAGGGGCGTGGGGGAGGCGCTCATCGGGGCCGCGCTCGACGTCGGCCGCGCCAGCGGTGCGCAGGTCGCCGAGCTCCAGTCGGGCCGCGGCCCGGCGCGCGACGCCGCGCACCGGCTCTACGCGCGGCTCGGCTTCAAGATCCGCGATTCGGACGTGATGCGGATCGTTCTTTAGCCGTCAGCGCCTCGAGCCGGTCGACCATCGACGCCAGCGTCTTGAACGCGGCCTCCACGGGCTCGGCCGAGGTCATGTCCACGCCCGCCATCCGCAGCCCATCGAGCGGGTACATCGAGCCTCCGCTCTGCAGAAACGCCAGGTAGGACTCCACCGCCTTCCGCTCGCCCGCGGCCACGCGCCCGACGAGGTGGTCGGCAGCGGCGATGCCGGTCGCGTACTGGTAGACGTAGAAGTTGCTGTAGAGGTGGGTGTGGAACTGCGCCCACGTCGAGCCGATGCGTTCGCGGTCGCGCGCGTTGACGTCCACCTCGTCGCCGTAGACCTCGAGCATGAGGTCGGCCATAAGGCCGTTCAGATAATCGGCCGTCAGCGCGGCGCCGCGCTCGACGCGCTCGTGGACCTCGAGCTCAAGGCGCGCGAGCGAGGGCATGATGAAGAAGTAGCGGTAGAAGTTGGACATCGCCTCTTCGACCACCGCGAGCTGCAGCGCCGGGTCGGTGGCCGTGGCCAGCAGGTGACGGCGGGTCAGCGCCTGGTGCATGTTCGACGCCACCTCGGCCTGGAACAGCCCGTAGTTGGAGTACACGTAAGGCTGCGTTCCGCGCGTGTAGTGGGAGTGCATCGAGTGCCCGAGCTCGTGAGCCAGGGTGCTCATCGAGTAGATGTCGTCGTTGTAGCTCATGAAGATGAAGGGCCTCGTGTCCATGGCGCCGGTGGAGAAGGCGCCCATGCGCTTGCCCTTGTTGGGATAGATGTCGACCCACCGCTCCTCGCCCGCTCCACGGCGCAGCACTTCCACGTACTCCTCACCCAGCGGAGCGACACCCTCTGCGATCCAGTCGACCGCTTGCTGGTAGGGCACCTTCAGCACCTGCTCGCTCAGCTGCGCGCGGGTGTCGTAGGGCTTCAACACCTCCAGCCCGAGCGCCTCGCGCCGTATCCGCCAGTAGCGATGCCACGTGCCTACGTTGTCCCGAAAGGTGCGCACGACGTTGTGGAACACCTCGACCGGGATGTGGCTCGGCTCCAGCGCGGCCTCGAGCGAAGAGGCGTAGCCGCGCGCGCGGGCGAAGAACACGTCGCGCTTGACTCCACCCGCGAGGCTCGCTGCCATGGCGTGGCGCATCGCCAGGTGCTGGTCGGCGTAGCTCTCGAAGGCGGTGCGCCGCAGCTCCCGGTCCGGGTTGGTCAGCAGGGCGGCGATAGTGCCCTGCGCGACCTCGTGCAGCTCGCCGTCCTTGCCCACGGCCGGGGCGAATGTGAGGTCGGTGTTGGCCAGGACGCTGTGCACCGACAAAGCGCTGGCCAGCGGGTCGGAGACCTGGGTCAGCAGCTCCTCGACCTCGGCGCTGCGGATGCGCTTCTGCAGCTTCTCCAGGCGGTCGAAGTAGTGGCCGAGGTTGGCCAGCCGCGGCGACTTCGCCACCCATTCGCGCAACCTGGGCAACCCGATCTCGAGCATCTCCGGGACCGCAAACGCGGCCGCCGCGCCCAGCTGGGCCGCCACCGACCGGGCGCGGTCGCTGCGAGCCGCCGCCTCCTGGTTGCCGACGTCGACCGAGTAGGACATCGTCGTGTAGACGACCACCTTGGCCAGGAGCCGGTGGGCGCGCTCATTGGCGTCGAACCAGTCGGCCAGGGACTCCGGCGAGTCGCCCAGGTGGCCCTCGAACTCGCCGAGGTCGGGGAGGCTGGAGAGGATGGTGTCGACGGCCTGCTCCCAGTCCGCGGGCTCGGGAAAGACGCTCTCGGCGTCCCAGGTGTAGCGCTTGTCGACGTCGGCGCGCGGCGGTAGCGAGCTGGGCACTGCCGATTAGTAGCATGGTCTCGATGCCGCGTGCCAGCGCGAACGGGATCGAGATCGAGTACGACACCTTCGGCGACCCGTCGCAAGCGCCGCTGGTGCTGATCAACGGCCTCGGCGCCCAGATGGTCGGCTGGGACGAGGACTTCTGCCGCCTGCTCGCAGACCGGGGCTTCAGGGTCATCCGGTTCGACAACCGCGATTGCGGCTTGTCGACCTGGCCGGAGGCGCCCTACACGCTCGACGACATGGCCGCCGACACGGTCGGGCTCCTCGAGTCGCTCGACATCCCCGCCGCGCACATCGTCGGCGCCTCGATGGGCGGCTTCATCGCCCAGCTCGTGGCCCTCAACCACCCCGAGCGGGTGCTGACGCTCACCTCGATCATGTCGGGACCAAACGGGGAGGAGCACGTGCAGCCCACCGCGGAAGGCCGGGCCGTGCTGTTCATCCCGGCCCCCGAAACGCCCGAGCAGCGCATCGAGGTGGGCATTTGGGCGAAGAAGACGTTGCTCGGCCCCGCGGATCCGTTCGACGAGGCGTACGAGCGCGAGCGCATCGAGCGCGCCGTCGACCGCGCCTACAACCCCGCCGGTTTCGTGCGTCAGCTGCAGGCGATCGCCGCGGCGCCGGGCCGGCTCGAGCGCCTGCGCTCGCTGGGGGTGCCGACGCTGGTCATCCACGGCGCCGCCGACGTCCTCGTCCCGGTCGAGAACGGCCGCAACGTCGCGACGGCGATCCCCGGCGCGAGGCTCGTGGAGATCGAAGGCATGGGCCACGACGTGCCGAAGCGTGTCTGGACGCGAGTCGCGGACGAGATCGCGGCGCTCGCCCGCCAGGCCGCCACCGCTTGCTGAACGGCCTCAACCCGCTCATCGCTTTTCTCGCCGGCCTCGCGTCCTTCGTGTCGCCGTGCGTGCTGCCCCTGGTGCCGGCGTACCTCGCCTACCTGGGCGCGAGGAGGGCGGGCGCCGACTCGATCGCGGTGGCCGGCGCAGCCTTCGTCGCGGGCCTGTCCCTCGTCTTCATCTTTTTCTTCTATCTGTTCTCGCTCGCCGTGCAGCCGATCCGCGCCTACGTGCCGGTCGTGGCGGGGATCTTCGTCATCGTCATGGCCCTGCAGGTCGCCGGCCTGATCCGCATCCCGCTGCTCGCGGGCGAGTACCGCATGATGAAGACCGCGCCGCAGGGCGGGGGCCCGGCGGGCGGCTTTCTGCTCGGCATGGGCTTCGCCAGCGGCTGGACGCCGTGCATCGGCGTGACCTTGAGCGCGGTCCTCAGCTCGGCCGTGACGGTGGGCGCGACGCCGCAGGGTTTGAGCCTGATGATCGCCTACTGCCTCGGCCTCGGGGTCCCATTCCTCGTGCTGGCGCTGGGCCTGGCCAACACGCGGCCGCTGCTCGACTACGTCAACGCGCACCGGCGCGCCATCGACATCGCCTCGGCGGCGGTGTTGGTGGTGATGGGGGTGCTGCTGCTCACCAACCGCCTGACGTGGCTGTCGGCGGGCCTGGTGCAGCTCATACCTTCGTGGCCGTCACCCAGCCTCTGAGCCTTCTGACTGCGCCTGCGAAGAAGGTGCTGACGCTCGCCCAGCAGGAGGCCAGGCAAGGCCGTACGAGCGCCCTGTTAAGAACACTTGTTTGTAGCTCCAGAAGTCTCTAACGTGTCAGGCGTGGGGCAGGTTCTCGACGCGCTCGACCTCTTCTCGGCGCCGGCACGCGAGTGGTTCCGCGCCTCCTTCGCCGAGCCGACGGCCGTCCAGGAGCGAGGGTGGAGGGAGGTCGCGGCCGGACGTCACGTCCTCATGGCTGCGCCCACCGGCAGCGGCAAGACGCTGGCGGCCTTCCTGTGGTGCCTGGACCGCCTGGCCTCGGAGCCGATGCCGTCCGAGGGTGAGCGCTGTCGCGTCCTTTACGTGTCGCCCCTCAAGGCGCTGGCGCACGACGTCGACCGCAACCTGCGCTCGCCGCTCGTCGGCATCCGCCGGCAGATGGAGGCCCAGGGTTTGCAGCCGCCCGACATTCAGGTCGCCATCCGCACCGGCGACACGCCCACCGACGTCCGGCGCTCGATGGAGCGTCACCCGCCCGACATCCTCATCACCACGCCCGAATCGCTGTTCCTCATCCTCACCAGCGCCGCCCGCCGCATCCTCGCGCCCGTGCGCTGGCTGATCGTCGACGAGATCCACTCCGTGGCGTCGACCAAGCGGGGCAGCCATCTCGCGCTGAGCCTGGAGCGCCTGTGCGAGGTGACCAAGGTCCAGCCGCAGCGCATCGGCCTGTCCGCGACGCAGCGTCCACTGGAGGAGGTCGGGCGCTTCCTCGGCGGCGCCGGCCGCGAGGTGTCGATCGTCGACGCCGGGCGGCTGAAGACGATGGAGGTCTCGGTCGAGGTCCCGGTCGAGGACATGACGCGTCTCACCGACCAGGACGAGGATGGCGCCAAAGGCCAGAACAGCATCTGGCCCGCCATCTACCCGCGGCTGCTGGAGCTGATCCGGCAGCACCGCTCGACCATCGTCTTTGTCAACTCACGCCGGCTCGCGGAGCGCATCGCCGCACGCATCAACGAGCTGGCCGACGAAGACCTGGTGCGCGCGCACCACGGCTCTATCGCCCGCGAGCAGCGCCTGCTGATCGAGGACCAGTTGAAGTCGGGGTCGCTGCGCGGCCTGGTCGCGACCTCGACACTCGAGCTTGGCATCGACATGGGCGCCGTCGACCTCGTGCTGCAGATCGAGGCGCCTCCCAGCGTCGCCGCCGGCATCCAGCGCGTGGGTCGAGCCGGCCACTCGGTCGGCGAGATCTCGCGCGGAGTCGTGATCCCGAAGTTCCGGGGTGACCTGCTCGAATCAGCAGCGGTAGTCGAGGGCATGCTCGAAGGTCGCATCGAGTCGACAGTCGTGCCGCGGAAGCCGCTCGACGTGCTTGCGCAGCACATCGTCGCCATGTGCGCGCTCGACGAGTGGGACGTCGAGGAGCTGGGGCGGGTCGTGCGGAGGGCGTATCCGTACAGCGACCTGGGCCCGCGCGCGTTCGAGTCCGTGCTGGACATGCTCAGCGGCCGCTACCCCTCCGACCAGTTCGCGGAGCTGCGGCCCCGCATCGTGTGGGACCGCGTCACCGGCAAGCTGCGTGGGCGGGCGGGGGCGCAGAGGCTGGCCGTCACCAACCCGGGGACGATCCCCGACCGTGGCCTGTACTCAGTCAACCTGGCCGAGGACGGCCGTCGTGTTGGCGAGCTCGACGAGGAGATGGTCTACGAGACTCGCGTGGGCGAGACCTTCGTGCTCGGGGCCTCGACCTGGCGCATCGTCGACATCACGCCGTCGCAGGTCGTCGTCACGCCGGCGCCCGGGGAGCCGGGCAAGATCGCGTTCTGGAAGGCAGACGCGCCCAGCCGTCCGGTCGAGCTGGGCGCCGCGCTGGGCAAGATGGTGCGCGAGCTCCGAGCGCTGCCGCCGGCCGCTGCCGCGTCAAGGCTGCGCGAGCGCGCGGGCTTCGACGACCTCGCGATCAAGAACCTGCTCACCTACCTGGACGACCAGGCCGCTGCCACCGGCTCCGTACCGGACGACCGGACCATCGTCGTCGAGCGGTTTCGCGACGAGGTGGGGGATTGGCGGGTGTGCGTGCACACTCCGTTCGGCGGTCGCGTTCACGCGCCGCTGGCGCTCGCCCTGGAGGCGCACCTGCGCGAGAAGCTCGGCGTGGACGCGCGGTCGCTGTGGACCGACGACGGGATCGCGATGCACCTGCCCGAGGTCGAGGCGCCGCCATCGCTGGAGGAGTTGATCCTCGACCCGGAGGAGGTGCAGGCGCTCGTGTCGGCGCAGCTTCCTGCCTCGGCGCTCTTCGCCGCGCGGTTCCGCGACAACGCGGCTCGTTCGCTGCTGCTGCCGAAGCGCCGGCCTGGCCAGCGCACGCCGCTCTGGCAGCAAAGGATGCGCAGCGCGGGGCTTCTCCAGGTGGCGGGCCAGTACCCCGACTTCCCGATCCTCGCCGAGACCTGGCGCGAGGTGATGAGCGACCACTTCGACATGCCTGCGCTGACCTCGCTCCTCCGCTCCATCCGCTCGCGCGAGGTCCGGGTCGTGGCCGTCGACACCGAGAAAGCGTCGCCGTTCGCGTCGTCGCTTCTGTTTTCGTACGTCGCCGAGTACATGTACGAGGGAGATCAGCCTCTGGCCGAGCGGCGCGCCCAGGCCCTGACCCTCGACCGTGACCTCCTGGCCGAGCTGCTGGGGAGCGAGGACCTGCGCGAGCTCCTCGACCCGGAGGCGATCGCTGCGGTGGAGCTCGAGCTGCAGGGCTTGCTGCCCGAGCGCTTTCCCCGCGACCCGGACGAGGCGCACGACCTTCTCGTCCGCCTGGGCGATCTCTCCGACGACGAGGCGCTGGCGCGAGGCGTCGGCCGGGAGTGGCTGGAGGGACTGGAGAAGGAGCGCCGCGCGGTCGCTACGCGGATCGCGGGGCAGGCGCGATGGATCGCGGCCGAGGACGCGGGCCGCTACCGTGAAGCGCTGGGAGCAAGCCTGCCCGTCGGCCTGCCCGACGTCTTCCTCGAGGGAGGTCCCGAGCCACTCGAGTCGCTGCTCCGCCGCTACGCGCGCACCCACGTACCGTTTATGACCGCGGAGGCGGCGAAGCGTTGGGGTCTGCCCGCGAACGCGGTCGAGGCGGCGCTGTCGCGCCTGGCGGCGCGCGGCGACGTCATCGCCGGCGAGTTTCGTAAGGCCGCCGAGGGCCGCGAATACTGCCATCCAGAGGTCCTGCGCACCCTTCGCCGCCGGTCGCTGGCGGCGCTGCGGCGCGAGGTCGAGTCGGTGCCCCAGGAGGCGCTGGCCCGGTTCTTGCCGGCGTGGCACGGCATCGGCGTCCGCGCGCGCGGCATCGACCGGCTGATGGAGGTCGTCTTCCAGCTCCAGGGCCTTGCCCTTCCCGCGTCGGTGATCGAGCGCGACGTCATCGCCTCGCGCGTCGGCGACTACACGCCGCGGCTGCTGGACGAGCTCATCTCCATGGGCGAGGTGGTGTGGGCCGGCCGAGGGTCCTTGGGCGCCAACGACGGACGCGTCGCGCTCTACCTTCGCGGCGACGCCCCGCGCCTCATCGTTCCGCCTGCTGATCCGCCCGATGGCGACCTGCACAACCGGCTCCGCGCCCACCTCAAGTCGCGAGGCGCGAGCTTCTTCCGCGACCTCTACAACGCGTGCGGCGGAGGGGACGAGGAGGTAATGCTGGACACGCTGTGGGACCTCGTCTGGGCGGGCGAGGTCACGAACGACACGTTCGCGCCGCTGCGGGTGCTCGGTCCGCTGTCCCGCCGGCCGGCGCGCAAGCCGCGCATGCCGCGCCTCGTCCAGCCCCGCGCCACCGGCCGCTGGTCGCTGGTCGCGGACCTGGTGGGCGAGGGGGCGAACGCGACCGAGAGACTGCACGCCGAGGCGGGTGTGCTGCTGCAGCGGCACGGTGTCCTGACCCGCGAGGCCGTGGTCGGCGAGGCCTGGCCGGGCGGGTTCGCGAGCCTCTACCCGGTTCTGCGGGCGATGGAGGAGTCGGGCCGGATACGGCGCGGCTACTTCGTCGAGGGGCTGGGCGGCTCGCAGTTCGCGCTGCCCGGCGCCGTCGACCGGCTGCGGTCGCTCCGCGAGTCAGGCGGCGGGATCGTGGCCGTAGCGGCCACCGACCCGGCCAACGCCTACGGCACCATCCTGCCGTGGCCCCATCAGGGGTCCCCGCGAAATCACGGCGAAGCCTCAGATCTCGTGGGGATCAAAAGCGACGGGCGCATGAGCCGCGCCGCCGGCGCCTACTGCGTGCTCGATGATGGCCGCCTCGTGCTCTACCTGGAGCGTGGCGGGCGATCGTTGCTGACGAACGGCGAGGTCGCGTCCGCGCACCTGCAGGCGCTGATCGCCGTCGCCACCGCGGGCGGGCGAGTCGAGCTGCAGAAGGTCGATGGGGTGGGGGTCATGGATTCGCCGCTGAAGAACATGTTGCGCGAGGCGGGATTCTCCGCCACTCATCGCAGCCTGGTCGCTTACGCGACGAGGGCTTGACCCTCGCACCGGGGCGGCGCGCATAATCGGAACTGGTTTCCGTCAGCTGGTGGCGTATTGGAGGTAGACCATGCTGAAGATCAACCGATCCGCGGCTGCGATCCCCGCGCAGGACATCAAGCGGGCACGCAGCTTCTACGAGCAGAAGCTTGGGCTCAAGCCGAGTGAGGAGCAGGCCGATGGGAGCGTCTTCTATGCGGTAGGGGAGACGATGTTCTTCGTCTTCCCGAGCATGGGCAAGGCTTCGGGCGACCACACGCAGCTGGGGCTCGAAGTAGACGACGCCGAGGCTGCCGCCAACGAGATCAGAGGCAAGGGCGTCAAGCTCGAGGAGTACGACACGCCCGACTTCAAGACCAAGAACGGCATCGCCGAGGTGGGCGGCGGCAAAGGCTTCTGGCTCAAGGACACGGAGGGCAACCTGATCGCCGTCATGGAGAGGGTGCCGGCCGGCGCCACAACCAGCACGCGTCAGGGAACGTCCACCAGCCGCTGAGCGACACACCCGCGACCACCGTCCCCTTTCGAGCCCTGGGTACGATTACTGCTCCATCGGGGAGTAGCGCAGCCCGGTAGCGCACTTGACTGGGGGTCAAGTGGTCGCGGGTTCAAATCCCGCCTCCCCGACTGAATCGTTTGACTCACCGCGATTTGGTCAAATCCCGTGGTCGTGGAAGCGGCAGGTGACGCGACTTGGTCAAATCGCGGCTGTTGGGCCCTCACCGCCAGGCATTTGTCTTCCGCGTGAGAATTGATTCCCGTGGCTACCAGCCCTCGCCGATGACGGCGACGTCGCGGGGGCCGAGCCGGACCAGGCCGGCGTGGACCTCGGAGCCGTCGACCAGGTTAGTGCCCGCCCGGGCGATCGGGACGTCGACCCAAAGGTCGCGATGGTTTAGCAGGAACAGGAAAGACTTGCCGCGAGCCCAGCGCCGGACGGCCTCCACGCCGGCGGGCGCCTCCGCAGTCGGCTCGACCCCTGCCGACGAGCAGGCAAGCTCCAGCAGCCGCGCCATCGTCTTGGCGTCGGGCTGCGTGCCGAGGTAGAACGCCGTCCCCTCGCCGAAGCGATGGCTCGTGATCGCGGGCCGGCCGCCCAGCGGTAGATCGGAGAACGTGGCGAGCGACTCCGCGCCGGCGAGGACGATGTCCTCGCTCCAGATCGTTCCTCGGCCGAGGGCTCCGTCGCCGAAGCGCAGCGCGACCTCGTGGTCGGCCGCCAGCGGGAGGAAATCGATCACGTCGAGGCCGAGCATCTTCCGGAACGGCTGCGGATAGCCGCCGAGGCGGATGTGCTCCGCGGGGTCGACGATCCCGCTGAAGAACGACATCACGGCGGTTCCCCCGCCTTCCACGTAAGCCTCTAGGCTCGCGGCGGCCTCGTCCGAGACCAGGTAGAGATTGGGCGCCAGGACGAGTCGATAGGAGCTGAGGTCGTCGCCCGGGCGTGCGAAGTCGATGAGCTGATTGGCCTCGAACAGCGGCTGGTAGTACGCCTCGACCTGGTCCAGCTGGCGAAGACGCGTGGAGGGTTTTGACGGCAGCTCCAAAGCCCACCAGGACTCCCAGTCGAAGAGCATCGCGACCATCGCCCGGCTCTGCGCGCCGCGTACGGCGTCGAGGCGGCCGAGCTCACTCCCGAGCCGGACGACGTCCCTCCACGTCGTAGACGACTCGACCGGGCCGTGTGGGACCATCGCGCTGTGGTGCTTCTCGGCTCCCGCGCGTGACTGTCGCCACTGGAAAAACATCACCCCATCGGCGCCTCGCGCCACCGCCTGGAAGCTCCACAGCCGCATCTGGCCGGGCGCCTTGGCGACGTTGATCTCCCGCCAGTTGACCCGGTTGGTGGTCTGCTCCATGAGGATCCACGGCCGGCCGCGGCCGAGCGATCGCATCAGGTCTCCCGCCATCGCCGCACGCATGCCTGACCGCGCGTCGGAGGGGTCGGGGTAGGAATCGTTGCTGACGACGTCTTCCCGCTCGGCCCACTTCCAGTAGTCGAGCGGCTTGAAGAAGCTCATGAAGTTCGTCGTCACCGGGACTTCGGGAGTCGCCCGCTTCAGGACCTCGTGCTCGATCTCGTAGCACTCGAGAAGCGCGTCGGACGAGAAGCGCATGAAGTCGAGCTGCTGGCTGGGGTTGGGCCACGTCGGCGTCCGCCGCGGGGGGATGATCTCCTCCCACGACGAGTACCGCTGGGACCAGAAGTCGGTGCCCCACCCCGCGTTGAGCTCGTCGAGAGACCCGTAACGCTCGCGCAGCCAGGCGCGGAACGCGGCCGCCGAGACATCGCACCAGCAGGCGGGGACGTGGCATCCGTACTCGTTTCCCACGTGCCACATCGCCAGAGCCGGGTGCTTGCCGTACCGCTCGGCCATCGCCGTGACCAGTCGCTTCGCCGCATCGCGGTAGACCGGGCTGCTCGGGCAGTAGTGCTGCCGCGCGCCATGCCACAGCTTCACCCCGTCCGCGAGCACGGGCAGCATCTCCGGGTGCCCGTGTGCGAGCCATGGCGGGGGAGATGCCGTCGCGGTGGCAAGGTTGGCCTGGACGCCGCCGTCGTGTAGAAGGTCGAGCACCCGGTCGAGCCACCCAAACTCGAAATTTCCCTCCGACGGTTCCAGGCGAGACCAGGAGAAGATGCCCACCGAGACGAGGTTGACGCCCGCCTCCTGCATCAGGCGGACGTCCTCCTCCCAGACGTCCTCGGGCCACTGGTCCGGGTTGTAGTCGCCGCCGTAATAGATGTGAGCCGTCGTCAGCCCTTGGACGAGCCCAGCGTCAGGCCGGCGATGAACTGCTTCTGCAGGAAGATGTAGACCAGGATGGGCGGGATGGCGACGAGCATCGCGCCCGCTGCGATCAGGTTGTTGTTGACGAAGAACTCACCCTGCAGGTTGTTGAGCGCGCTCGTGATCGGGCGCTTGTCGCCTGTCTTCATCAAGAGCAGCGCCCAGAAGAAATCGTTGTAGATGAACGTGAACAGCAGCGTCGCCATGGCCGCTAGCGCCGGCCGGCACAGCGGCAGCACGATGCGCCACCAGATCCGCAGGACGTGCGCGCCGTCGACGATCGCAGACTCGGTGATCTCCTTCGAGATCGTCTTCATGTAGTTGCTCAGCACGAAAGTCGCGAACCCGGTCTGAAAGACGATGTGGATGAGCATGATGCCGATGTACTGGTCGTAGAGGAGCGTGTTGTCGGTGAAGAAGGGAAAGCCGAACTTGCCGACGTCGAGCTCGCCCAGCATCGGCAGGGGCGTGCTGAGGTAGATCCGGTACAGGGGCACGATGATGACCTGCGGCGGCAGCAGGTTGCCCGCGGTGAAGATCATCAGCGTGGTCAGGTTGAAGCGCCAGCTGAACTGCGTGCACGCAAATGCGACCAGTGAGGCGAGCAGCAGCGTCAGCGTGACCGCCGGGACCGCGATGACCAGGGTGTTGAGGTAGTAGTAGGGCAGCTCGGCCTGGGTCCAGACGGTCTGGTAGTTGATGAGACTCAGGCCCCCGGTCGGCCAGGACAGATACCCGTTCTGGATCGTGTCGCTGACCGGCCGCAGGGAGTTGTAGACCGCCCAGAACAGCGGAAAGATCCAGACCGCAACCATCGAGAGCAGGAACGCGTGCAGGACGATCCGGCTCGGGCGGATGCGGCCCGGACGTGCGAGCACGGCCATCACCTGGTCCTCATGACGCGCGACAGGAAGATCACGATGGGCACGAGCGAGATGAGGAGCAGGATGACGGCGATCGCCGATCCGAATCCAACCAGGCTCGCCTCGCTGATGCTGTTGTTGGTGATCAGGATCGACAGCAGCTCGAGGCCGTTCTTGCCCTGGTTGATGATGAACGCGATGTCGAAGGCGCGGAGCGCCTCGATCGACGTGATCACGACGACCACGATGTTGATCGGCGCCATTACGGGGAAGACCACGCGGAAGAAGATCTGGATCTCGTTCGCGCCGTCCACCTTGGCAGCCTCGCGCAGCGTGGGGTCGACGCTCTTCAATCCGGCCAGGTAGATGACCATGATGTAGCCGACGTGGCGCCACGTCGCCGCGATCAGGATCGCGTAGAGGTTGATGCGCGGGTTGCCGAGCCAGTCGATGATGTTGGTCGAGCTGGTTCTCTGCAGGACGTTGTTGATGAAGCCTTCGGTCGGACTGAACTGCAGCTCCCAGATGAAGCCCACGATGACGAGCGACAGCACGACGGGCAGAAAGAACACGCTCTGGTAGAAACCGACTCCCCGGATATCCCGGTCGAGCAGGACCGCGAAGAGGATGCCGAGCGGCGTGGCGATGAACGCGAGCCAGGCCAGCCAGATGACGTTGTGCAGGAACGCGGGCCAGAACAGCGTGTAGCCGGAAAACATGAACTGGTAGTTCTTGAGACCGATGAAGTTGTTCCAACCCACCTCGCCGACGCCGTTGTAGTTCGTGAAAGAAAGGAGGATCGACGACAGGGTCGGCCACCAGATGAACACGATGTCGAGCAGCAGCGGGATGCCGACCATCAGCATCAGGACGCGCCGGTCGTAGCGCGTCAGGACGTTATAGCGGCCCTTTGTTGTGGCTACGAGCTCCCCCGCCTCGGGCGAATCCTCCCTGGCGGGGGTGATGCTCGTGGCCACGTTTTTCAGATCGTAGGGTCTACGGCTTACTCAGGCGGCAGCGAGTCCCAGAAGCTCTGCATCTTGCCCTGGAGGCTCGAGGTGTCTTGCTTCGGGTTGGCGAGGTAGCTGAGCAGGAATCCCTGCATCGAGTTCGGACCCGAGAAGTCCGGGCGCGAGTCGCGGTCGAAGAACTGGGTGATGCGCTTGGCGCCGCTCACGATCTGAGCCGCCTTCTTGGTCAGGGCCGGGTACTGGCTCTGGTCCGCGTCCTTGGCGGTCGGGATCGCGCCCGGCGAGGCCTTCCAGAACGTGATCTGAGTCGACCCCTTGGACATGAACTCGAGGAACGCCTTGGCCTGGCCGGAGTCGGCGCTAAGGGTCGGCGACTTCTTGGCCATCATGAAGACGTCGATCGGCGCATCCAGCGCCTTCTCCGAGTCGTAGTTGGTGCCGAGATCTGGGAAGGGGAAGAAGTCGAGTTGTGCCAGGTCGTCGGGGTTGCCGCTGGCGACGAACTGCTCAGAGACGAACAGACCCAGTAGGTACATGCCTGCCTTCTTCTGCAGGAGCTGCTTGGCCGCCTCCTGCCAGGTCAGACCCGCGAACGCAGGTGAGTAGTAAGGCGTGATCTCGCTCCACTTCTTGAAGACGTTGGCGACCCTCGAGTCGGTCCACTTCTGCTTGCCCACGCAGAGCTCGGTGTGGAAGTCGTAGCCGTTCATGCGCAGGTTCAGGATGTCGAAGGTGCCCATCGCAGGCCAGCCGTCCTTGTCGGCGAAGGCGATGGGGGTGAGCCCGTCCTTCTTCATCTGTTCCGCCAGCTTCTTGAAGTCGTCCCAGTTGGTGGGGATGTTGTAGCTGTGCTGCTGGAACACATCCTTGCGGTAAAAGATCGCCCACGGGTAGTAGGACGTGGGGATCGCGTAGACGTGGCCGTCGTTGCCCTTGACCGAGTTGGCGAACCCTTCGGTGAAGTTGCCCTTGACCTCGTTCCAGACGTCGTCGATGGGCGCCGCCAGGCCCTTGTCGGCGAAGAACCGCATCCGGTGTCCTGAGAACCAGGTGAAGACGTCCTCGGGCGTTCCTTGCAGGTAGGAATTGATCTGGTTCTGGTAAGTGCCGTGGTCGACGGTGTTGACCTTGACCTTGGTGCCGCCGTTCGCCTTGGTGAAGGCGTCGACCACGTCCTGCAGGCCCTTCTTGGGCACGGCGTCGGACAGGTAGCTTCCGAGCGACATGCTGCCGCCCTTGGCCGTCACCGACGTCGTGGTGGTGGCCGTGCCACCTCCGCAGGCGGCGAGGAACGCGGCCAGGCTTCCGTACCCGGCGATCTTCAGGACGTCGCGACGGGTCAGGTCGAGGTCGAGCGGAAGCTCGATCGTGGTGCCGGGGAGGACGATCTTCTCCCCTCTCGGATCCCGCGAACGTGTCATTCGACTTCCTCCTCCACGCCCGGCGACTAGCCGGGGCACGCGCTGGACAGGGGATCGAGGCTCGTGGGGGAACGATACATACCCCCCAATCAGTGTCAAGGGGCCGGGCGGCGGCCGCCCACACCGACAGCCTGGAGCGTGCTCAACTATGCCGGTGCCGAAGGTGACTTTCATCGGCGCCGGGAGCGCCGTGTTCGCCCGTCAGCTGATGACCGACATCCTCGCCATCGACGGCCTTGACGAAGGCGTGTTCGCGCTCGTCGACATCGACGGGTCGCGGCTCGACCTCGCGCGCCGGATCGCCGACCGTCTGGTCGAGCTGACGGACAAGCGCTGGAAGGTCGAGGCGTCGACCGACCGTGCGGAGGTGCTCGCCGGCACCGACTACGTCATCAACTCGATCGAGGTGGCCGGTCTCAAGAACGTACGCCACGATTACGACATCCCGCTGCGTTACGGCGTCGACCAGTGCATCGGCGACACGATCGGGCCGGGCGGCATCTTCAAGGCCCTGCGCACCGGGCCGGCCTGGCTGGAGATCGTGGCCGACGTCCAGCGGCTGGCCCCGAACGCCCGCATCCTCAACTACACGAACCCGATGTCGATCCTGACCCTGGCCGCGATTCGCAAGGTCGACCTGCCGGTCGTCGGCCTGTGCCACAGCGTGCAGGGGACGTCGCGCCAGCTCGCGGGCTACCTCGATATCCCTTACGAGGAGATGGACTGGGATTGCGCGGGCATCAACCACAACGCATGGTTCACCAGGCTCGAGCGGCGGGGCGAAGACCTCTATCCCCGGCTTCGGGAGAGGGTCCACGATCCCGAGATCTACGAGCAGGACCCCGTTCGCTTCGAGGTGATGCTGCACCTGGGTGCGTTCGTCACCGAGTCGAGCGGACATTTCTCCGAGTACGTGCCCTACTTCCGCAAGCGGCCGGACCTGGTCCAGAGGTACGCGAGGGCCGGCTACCTCGGCGAGAGTGGCTTCTACGCCAACAACTGGCCGCGCTGGAGGCGCGAGAACGACGAGTCGATCGAGGCGATGCTTCGCGGTGAGAAGGAGGTCCCTCTCACGCGGAGCTTCGAGTACGGGGCCGACATCATCGAGGCGATCGAGTGCCGGCGTAAGAAGTCGATCCACGGCAACGTGCTCAACAACGGCGCCATCGACAACCTCCCCGGCGGTGGATGCGTGGAGGTCGAGTGCGTCGTGGATGGGAGCGGCATCGCCACGAAGCGCTTCGGGCCGCTGCCCGAGCAGCTTGCAGCCCTCAACCGTGCGCACATGGCGGTGCACGAGCTGGTCGTCGAGGCGCTGCTGAAGCGCGACAGGTCCACGGCCAAGTACGCCCTCATGCTCGACCCGCTGACGGCCGCCGTCTGCTCGCCGGAGGAGATCGACCGCCTCTTCGAGGAGATGTGGGCGGCGGAAAAGGAGAGCTTGCCGGCCTTCGACTAGGACACGGTTCTGCCGAACACGCGGCGCAGGCCACGTGTCCGGATCATCGCCTCAGGCTCGGTCTGGGCTCCGTCCATCGGACGAGATTTTCCCGGAAGCAAGATGCTGGCCGCCGGTGACGAACGTCCAGAACGCCTCCTGCGCCGGGCCGCCGCGGCCCGGGCGGCGGACGGCGGTGATGGCGCGCACCATCGGCGGCACGGGCAGGACCTTCAGCAGCCCGCTGCGCACGTCGGCGACGACGGCGCGCTTGGGCAGGGCGGCGAAGCCCAGACCGGCGATGGTCGCCGCGCGTACATACTCGTGATGGCCGAGGTTCAACACCTCGAAGCGGTCGTAGGTCTCGCCGATCATCTTGCGCACGTGGCGCTCGGCCGAGAACTCGGGCCCGCGGCGCATGTAGCGGTACTTCGCAAGGTGCGTCGGCGTCACCCGCTTCATCTGGGAGAGGGGATGGTCCGGGTGGGCGACCAGGATCAGCTCGTCCGGCGAGAGCTCGACGCTGACCAGGCCCTCGGCGACCTCGCCCTCGATCAGCGCGCAGTCCAGCGAGCCCGCGAGCACCCGCCGGTTCAGCTCTGTGGTCGGCGCCACGGCCACATCGAGCTTGACCGCGGGGTGGCGGCGTGTGAACTCGGCGAGATGCGTGGGGAGGTAGTAGGTCGCGCAGGTCGGGCTGGCGCCGACGTGCAGCGACCCGGCCTCGAGCTCCCGGATCGCCCTGGCGGTGTCGTCCATGACCTGGAGCGCGCGGAGAGCTCCGCGGCAGGCCTCGGCCAGCGTGCGGCCGGCGTCGGTCAGCCGCACCCGCCTGCCGCCCCGCTCCAGGAGCTGCAGGCCGACTGCCCGCTCGAAGTGGCGAACCTGCTGCGTGACCGCCGCCTGGGTCAGGTAGAGGGCCGCCGCCGCCCGGGAGATGTGCTCCGTCTCGGCCACCTCGACGAAGGACCGAATCTGCTCCAGGGTGAAAGACGGACGGCGCACGGCCGGATATTAGCTCGGCTTATCAAAAACATCACAAACTATTAGTTGGGAAATGCTTAATGAAACTTGAACACCTGCGTTGTACCGCTAAGTTTCCACAGAGACTTTCATCCACAGAAAGGAGGTGAGGAAGGAATGGGAAGCTGGTCGCGTCGCCCCGAGAGCGGGCAGGGCATGGTCGAGTACGCCTTGATCCTCGTCCTGGTCTCGATCGTCGTCATCGTGATTCTTCTGACCATGGGCAACCAGATCAACAACGTCTTCTCGAACGTCGTCGCCGCGCTAGGCGCCTGACTTCGCCCGCCGGCCAGGCTGGGGCATAGTTAACGTCCGTGCCCCAGCCGTGGTGGCGAAGCGCGGTCTTCTACCAGGTCTACGTCCGCAGCTTCGCCGACTCCGACGACGACGGCATCGGCGACCTGCCTGGCATCACCTCCCGGCTCGAGTACATCCGCGACCTCGGCGTCGACGCGATCTGGCTGACGCCCTTCTACCCCTCGCCCCAGAAGGACCACGGCTACGACGTCAGCGACTACTTCGGCGTCAACCCCGAGTACGGCACGCTGGAGGACTTCGACCGCCTCCTGGCGCGAGCCCATGAGCTGCGCCTGAAGGTCCTCGTCGACATCGTCCCCAACCACACCTCGAGCCAGCACGATTGGTTCCAGGCCGCGGTCTCCTCCGCCGACAACCCGATGCGAAGCCGCTACCACTTCGCCGATCCCAGGCCGGACGGCTCGCCGCCCAACAACTGGACCTCCTCCTTCGGCGGCCCGGCCTGGTCACCCGAGCCGAACGGCAAGCAGTGGTACCTACACCTGTTCGCGCCCGAGCAGCCGGACCTGAACTGGTTCGACCCGGCGGTCCCGGCCGAGTTCGAGCGCATCCTCAAGTTCTGGCTCGACCGCGGCGCCGATGGCTTCCGCATCGACGTCGCCGCGGCGCTGTTCAAGCGCCAGGACCTGGCCGACCGGCCGTACATCACCGACCGCGTCACCGGCGCCCGGCGCTTCGACTCGACGTTCCAGATCATCGAGCAGCCGCAGCTGCACGACGTCTACCGGCGCTGGCGGCAGATCGCCAACGGCTACGAGCCCGCCCGGGTGCTGGTCGGCGAGATCTTCGAGCCGCGCCGGCACTCCAAGTACATCGTCCCCGACCAGCTCCACATGGCGTTCGCGCTGATCCAGCAGCCGTGGGACGCGGCCCTGTGGCGCCGCTCCATCGACGCGAGCCGCAGGGCGCTGCAGGGACCCGGGGCGGAGCCGACCTGGACGCTGGCCAACCACGACGTGAAGCGCCCGGTGACGCGGCTGGGCGGCGGGTCGACCGGCCGGGCGAGGGCGCGAGCAGCGCTGCTCCTCCTCGCCGGCCTGCCGGGTCAGGTCTTCCTCTACCAGGGCGAGGAGCTCGGTCTGGAAGAGGTCGACGTGCCGGACGAGCGGCGCCAGGACCCGGTCTTCCTGCACAGCGGCGGCAAAGAGAAGGGCCGGGACGGCTGCCGGGTCCCTTTGCCGTGGCGTAAGGGCGAGCCAAACGCCGGCTTCTCGACGGCCGGGCCATGGCTCCCCATGCCGGAGGGCTGGGGCCGATATGCCGTCGACGTCCAGGCCGCAGACGGCGGGTCCACGCTTGCCCACTTCCGTCGGACGCTGGCCGAGCGCCGCCGGCTCGCCCGCCGGCTCGCGCGGCGCCTGCTGTGGCTGACGGCGCCGGCGGACGTGCTGGCCTACTCGCGGGGGCCTCTGACGGTGGCTTGCAACTTCCGCAACCGGCCCGCAAGGCTCGCGGCGCCTGGAGGCTTGCTCCTGGGCAGCGACCCCCTGGTGAGCGTCCGCCACGGCGTCCTGACCCTGCCGGGGAACTCGGCCGCCTGGCTACTCTAGGTAGGCAGGCGATAGCATGCGGTCGGCGCGGGCGGCCTTAACCGGCTCCTAACCTAGGTCCTCAGACCACGAGTTAAAGTTCGCTCGTGGCCGTCGGAGCCCACCCCGAGCCCGAGCCGACGCCCGCCCTCGCCCCTCCCGCCTCGCGATACATCAACCGGGAGCTCTCCCGGCTCGATTTCGACGAGCGGGTGCTGGCGATGGCCGAGGACCCGCGCCTGCCGCTCCTCGAGCGCGTGCGCTTCCTCGCGATCTTCAGCCAGAACGTGGACGACTTCTTCCAGGTCCGCGTCGCGGGCCTGAAGGAGCAGGTCCTGGCCGCGATCTCGGTCGCTTCGCCGGACGGCCTCTCGCCGGTTGAGCAGCTGAAGGCGATCCGAGCCCGGGTCGAGAGCCTGGTCGACCGCCAGGTCGGGCTCTACAAACGCGAGATCGTGCCCGCGCTCGCGCAGTCCGGGATCGCGATCGTGCGCGCGGACGAGGTGAGCAAGCGTGAGCTCGCCCAGCTGCACACCGTGTTCCGGGAGCAGATCTTCCCGGTGCTGACTCCGCTCGCGGTCGACCCGGGGCATCCTTTCCCCTACATCTCTCACCTCTCGCTCAACCTGGCCGTGCGCGTGCGCGACCCGCAGCGCCCACGCCAGCCGCGCTTCGCGCGCGTCAAGATCCCGCCCGTGCTGCCGCGCTTCATCCCGCTCGTGGACGGCGAGCGATACGTCCCGCTGGAGGACGTGATCGCGGTCCACCTGCCGGCGCTCTTCCCGGGGATGGAGATCGTCGCCCACCACCCGTTCCGCGTCACGCGCGACGGCGACCTCGACGATGTGGACAGCGACGCCGAGGACCTGCTCGCGGCCATCCAGACCGAGCTGCGCCGCCGGCGCCGGCACGCCCGCGTCGTCCGGCTCGAGGTCGACCCTGGCATGTCGGCCGAGGTGCTCGACCTGTTGATGCGCGAGCTCGAGCTCCAGCCCGGCGACGTGTACCAGCTCGACGGCTTGCTCGACATGGGCAGCCTCTCGGTGCTGACGCAGCTCGACCGTCCGGACCTCAAGGAAGAGACGTGGACGCCGACGACCCAGCCGCGGCTCCGCGGCATCGGCGCCGAGGCACCGGACCTGTTCGCAGTCCTGCGCAGCGGCGATGTGCTCGCCCACCATCCATACGACTCGTTCGCAACCTCAGTCGAAGCTCTCATCGACCAGGCGGCGAGCGACCCCGACGTCCTCGCCATCAAGCAGACGCTCTACCGCACCTCGGGCCCGGCAAGCCCGATCGTGCGCGCTCTCATCCGCGCCGCCGAGCGCAGCAAGCAGGTGGTGGCGCTGGTCGAGATCAAGGCCCGCGGCGACGAGCAGGCGAACATCGGCTGGGCCCGGGCGCTGGAGGAGGCGAACGTCCACGTCGTGTACGGGCTGCTCGGCCTGAAGACCCACGCCAAGGTGACGCTCGTCGTGCGCCGCGAGGGCGGGCACATCCAGCACTACCTGCACGTGGGCACCGGCAACTACAACCCCAACACCGCCCGCGGCTACGAGGACGTGAGCCTGCTCTCCGCGGACTCCGACCTCGGCGCCGACGTCACCGAGCTTTTCAACCTTCTCACCGGCTACAGCCGGCAGAGCCGCTACCGCAAGCTGCTCGTTGCGCCGACAAACCTGCGCACCGGCATCACGCAGCTCATCGAGCGCGAGGCGGTGGTCGGCGGCCGGATCATCATCAAGGTCAACAACCTGATCGACCAGGAGATCATCGACGCCCTATACGCGGCGTCGCAGTCGGGAGCGCAGGTCGACCTGCTCGTGCGCAGCATGTGCTCCCTGCGACCAGGGGTGCCGGGGCTTTCGGAGAGGATCCGGGTGCGCTCGATCGTCGGCCAGTTCCTCGAGCACTCGCGCATCTTCATGTTCGGCAACGGCGGCCGGCCCGAGTACTACCTGGGGTCGTCCGACCTGATGCCGCGCAACCTCGACCGTCGCGTCGAGGCGGTGGTGCCGGTCAGCGATTCCAGGCTCCGACACCGATTGCAGCAGATCCTCGATATCTCACTCGCCGACGACGTGCTCGCGTGGGAGCTCGGTCCCGACGGCGCGTGGCGCAAGGTGCCCACCGTCCTCGGCCTCAACTCCCACAACCGCTTCAAGGAGCTTGCGATCGAGAGCGCGCACGGCAACGGGGTGCACGGCGTAGCGAATGCTTGAAAGAGAGGTGAAGCTCGGGGCGGGCCCCGCGTTCCACCTCCCGGACCTGCAAGGCGTCGTCCAAGGCGTCGCCGTCGCACCACCCGAGACGCTTCGCCTCGAGACCGTCTACTACGACACTCCCGACCTGCGCCTGGCGCGCTGGGGCGTGTCCCTCCGGCGGCGCGCGGGCGAGGGCTGGACGTTGAAGCTGTCGCCGTCGCAGAGCGGCGCGGTGCTGGAGCGCGACGAGATCACCTTCCAGGGCGGCACGAAGCCGCCAAAGCAGGCGCTCGACGTGGTCAGGGCCTACGTGCGCCGGTCGGAGCTAGTGCCTGTGGCGCGGCTCTCCACGATCCGCAAGCGCGTGCGCCTGGTCGACGCCGCCGGCGCGCGAGTGGCGGAGGTGGTCGACGACGAGGTCTCGGTGCGCGACGGCCGGCGGGTGGCGGCGCGCTTCCGCGAGATCGAGGTCGAGGTCGGGGGCAACAACCGCGGGGACGGCATCATCACCCCGCTGGTCGCTCTGCTGCGGACCGCGGGCGCGGGCGCCCCCGACCCGACCCCGAAGCACATCCGGGCCCTCGGACCGCGCGCCACCGAGCCGCCCGAGGTCGCCCCGGAGCCGCTCCTTCCAGCGGCGCCGGCGCGTGACGTCATCCGCCACACGCTCGCGGAATCGGTGGCTTCGCTCCTGCGTCACGATCCCCTCGTCCGGACAGGCCGCGACCCCGAGGCGGTGCACCAGGCACGCGTCGCCACGCGGAGGCTGCGCTCGAATCTGCGCACCTTCGGTCCGCTGCTCGACGTGGAGTGGACGGAGCCGCTGCGCTCCGAGCTGGCCTGGCTGGCGACGGGGCTCGGCGCGGTGCGCGACCGCGAGGTGCTGCTCGAGCGCCTGCGGGAGCGCGCGAAATCGCTGCCCGACACCGACCGGCGCTCGGCCGCCGCGCTGCTCCACCTGCTGGAGCTCGACATCGAGTCGCTGCGCCAGAACCTGGCGACGGACCTCGACTCCCAGCGCTACCTCGACCTCCTCGAGCGCCTGGTCGAGGCCGCGCACTCGCCCGCCACGATCGGGGGCGCGGAGCAGCCTGCGTCCACGGCGCTGCCCCCGCTCGCGACCACGCCCTGGCGCAGGCTGCGCGCGGCCGTGCGCCGGCTGCAGGTCATCCCGACCGACGCCGAGCTGCACCGCATCCGCATCCTCGCCAAGCGCGCGCGCTACGCGGCCGAGGCGGTGGCGCCGGTCGCCGGTCCGGACGCGGCGAGCTTCGCGAAGGCCGCCGCCAGGCTGCAGACGGTGCTCGGCGAGCACCAGGACAGCGTCACGGCGCAGGCGTGGCTGCGGGCCGCGAAGGTGACCGGACGCCGCGCGTTCGTGGCCGGGGAGCTGATCGCGCTGGAGCGGATCGCCGCCGCCGACGCGCGTGCCGCCTGGCCGCAGGCGTGGCAGTCGCTCGACCGCAAGAAGCTCCGCGACTGGATGTCGTCTGCGGCCGGCACGTAGAGGTTGCGCACCTTCTACGTCGTCCGGCACGCGAAGGCCGGCAGCCGCGGCCACTGGACGGGCGACGACCGCCTGCGTCCGCTCAGCAAGAAGGGGCAGAAGCAGGCGGATGAACTGGTGTCGGTGCTCGAGGCGCTGCCAGTCGCGGCCATCTTCTCCAGCCCGTACCTGCGCTGCACGCAGACGGTCGAGCCGCTGAGTCGCGCGCGCAAGGTGCCCG
>Ga0209157_1000385_pt1 | contig 38174 bp, 34 predicted proteins | sample GraSoiAngelo_135_FD_185892 | JGI IMG/M metagenome (GOLD analysis project Ga0209157, IMG submission 185892) | Grasslands soil microbial communities from the Angelo Coastal Reserve, California, USA - 14_0929_05_40cm (SPAdes) (version 2) | ecosystem: Environmental > Terrestrial > Soil > Grasslands ...
TTACTTCCTGCTCTACGACGACCTGGGCGCCGTCATGCGCGACGCGCAGGCGGTCATCGAGAGGGACCGCGTGGATTACCTCGAGTCGACCTGCGTCCCGTGCCCGCAGGGGTTCCGGAGCGCGGGAGCGATCAAGGAGGCGTTCGCCGCCTGGTTCTTCCCTCTACAGCTCACCGTCGAGTTCGACCCTCAGTCGCCGCCCGACGACGCCCAGGTGCTGCAGGGCCTCGCTCCCTATCGCAGGACGCATGTCGAGGACCAGGAGACCTTCGGCTTCGCGGCCCGCCTGGAGCCGCTGTTCGCCCTCTGGAAGCGGATCGGGAACTGGGCGATGCCGCATCCCTGGACCGAGACCATCATTCCCTGGGGGGCGGCCCATCCGTTCATCTCGCAAGTCCTGGCCAGCCTTCCGCCGACCGCGCTGGGCGGCGGACACGTCCTTCTCTGGCCGTGCCGTGGCACGGTGTCGCGCATTCCGTACTTCATGTACCCCCCGACTCCCCTGGTCATGGGATTCGGCATCTTGCCCGGAGTGCCGCCGGATGTCCTGCCGCAGGCGCGCCAGCGACTCAACATGGTCTCGGACATGAGCATGGCGGTCGGCGCGAAGCGCTACCTCTCCGGCTTCATCGAGTTCGACCGCCCGCGCTGGAAACAGCACTTCGGGCCGCGCTGGGACGAGATCCGCCGCCTGAAGAAGACGTACGACCCGGACGGAATCCTGAACCCGGGATTCATCGACTACGGTCCCTAGCTGATGCCGCCCGGGCAGAGGATCTGAGAACCATGGACGCTACGCCGGGCGCGCGCCCGTATCAGCAGACCCCCCGGACGGTTTCCTGGCGCCGCGCCGCCGGCCACCTGGGGCGCGTCGCGCTGGGTATCGTCTTTCTGGCGGCCGGCTTTCTGAAGGGGCTCGACCCCGCCGAGTTCGTCCACCAGGTCGCCGCCTACGGCCTGATCGGAATGCGACTGTCGGGCGTGGCGGCGCCGGCCCTCATCGTGCTCGAGATCGTCCTCGGTGTGACGCTCGTCGCCGGTGTGCGACCCCTCTTGACCGGCCTGGCGTCCATTCTCCTGCTCCTGATGTTTATCGGCATCGAGGCTTACGGCATCGCCGCCGGACGGACGGAGGCCTGCGGCTGCTTCGGCGCCTACGTGCAGAGGACTCCCGCCCAGGTGATCGGTGAGGACCTCCTGTTCGTGGGGCTGGCGATCCTGGCGATCGCAGGGCTGCGGGGTTGGGCCGGCACGAGGCCCGGCCGGGCGGCGGCCGTCCTGGTCGCGGCCATCGTCCTGTCCGGCGCTTTCGTGGTCGCTTCCCCCTCTCTGCCGATCGACGATTACGTCACGCGCCTGCGCGCGGGCCGGACCCTGGCCGACCTGGATCTCGCGGCGCGCCTGCCGGAGCTCCTGCGCGGGCGTCACCTCATCGCCCTGATCGACGTCACCGACCCGCGCGCCGCCGAGATCGCCTCCGCGCTGGACGCTCTGGCCTCCCGGCCCGGGGCGCCGGTCGTGGTCGGCCTGACCCCCGCAACCGAGCAGGAGATCGACGCGTTCCGCTGGACCGTGGTTCCGGCGTTCGAGGTCAAAAGCGTCGACCGGGTCGTGATCAAGAGGCTGTACCGGAGGCTTCCCCGTTTCTTCGTGCTCGATTCCGGCCGGGTGATGGCCGTCTACGACGGCGCTCCTCCCGAAGCCGGAGACCTGCTATCATCGGAGGCATCATGACAGTCAAGCGTACGGCTCATCGGATGCTCGGTGTTCTGCCCGTGGTCGCGGTCGCGCTCCTTCTGCCGTGTTCCGCGCGGGCACAGGCCATGGTCTGCAAACCGAATTACGACTATAGCGTCGAGGTCGACGGTTCGTTCCCGAAGAACGCCACGCTCTATCAGTCCACAACACCCGGCATGTATTTCATCGATGTCCCGACATGCAAGACCGGTCTCCTCATGGATATGAAGGCGCGGAAGGTCGTCGCCGTGCCCCGCGACCTCGTCAAAACGGTGGACGGCGGTCTTCAGCTGAGCGACACGGTTCCTCCGGCCGCCGCCGCGTACGCCCTGGCGGTCGATGGGCCCATGGTCCAGTTTCAGGCCGAGGACAAGAAGGTGCGCATCCTCCGGTGCCTGGACCGTCCGCCCATTGTCGGGGCCGTCGACCTGGACGCGCTCGTCACCGATCGGCCGGAGTACCGGGAGGGGATGAAGGCCTACTCCCCCGACCCGGCGTCGATTGCGACCATGGGCAAGTACGCCAAGAGAGTGCAGATCGACGCCTTTTTCGCCACCTGGTGCCCGCACTGCAAGGAATACATGCCGAAGTTCCTGCGGGTCATGTCGGAAGCGAAGAACCCCAACATCAAGCTCAATCTCTACGGTGTGCCGAAGGGGTTCACCCAGGCGCCGGGGCCATGGCAGGGCCGGAACATCAACTCCATCCCCACGATTATCGTGAAGGTCGACGGCCGGGAGATCACGCGCATGGCGTCCCAGCCGGGGGCGGAGCCCGAAAAGGAGTTGGCCGGAATTTTCGACGCGGTCAAGTAGGCAGGTCGGGCGGCGCGAAGCGTGGTGAAGCCGTGCAGGAGCGCCGTGCGCGGCGCCGTCACGGCCCGTACCGTCCGGCGCGGAATCGGCCTCGCGGTCTCCTGCGCCGCCGCTTTGCCCACCGCCGGAGCGGCCAGGTGGTGACCCGAGGCCAGGAACCCCAGCCCCAGCGCCGCGACCAGCATTTTGGCTTTCGGGCCGGCCCTCTTCTTGCGAGGAATTCGCGGGCCGGCGGCCCTCGCCGCCTGGATCGCCCGCTCCCGCTGCGCCTCGATGCGCTGCCTGTCCTTGACGTACTCCTCCTCGATCTTCTCCAGCTTCTCCTCCCCTTCGGGCTGTGACAGGAGCCCGGCCCGCTCCGACCGGTACAGGATCTCGCGCTCGGCGAGCCGGGCCTCGAACACCTTTCGGATGTCGGCGATCACCTTCTTCTGCTTGTCCGTCAGGGCCGTCGGGGCGGTCTCGCCGCGCTCGCGATCGCGCCGTTTCAGCTTCTCCAGGGCGATTTCGTAGGCGCTCTTCGGTGCGTCGTCGCTCATGAGGCTCCCTTCACGCTATAATGGCGCCATCCTGCGGATGCGGTCGCGCCGATGCCCGAGAATCTGAAAATCGTCTGCCCCTGTTGCGACACTCTTCTGACCGTCGATCCCGAGACCGGGGCGATCCTGCTGGAGGAGCGCCGCAAGCACCGCGAGCACGCGTCGCTCGACGAAGCGCTGGGGCAGGTCAAGGCCCAGCGCAAGGAAGCGGAAGGGAAGCTCGCCCGGGCGATGGACGAGGCGCGCCACCGCGAAGAGATCCTGGAGAAGAAGTTCCAGGAGGCACGCAAGAAGGCCGCCGAGTCGGACGAGCCGCCGCCGCGTCCCTTCGACGCCGACTGAGAATCGCCCTGTCGCGGGCCACCCGGCCTCCCTCAGGCGCTCGCGGGGGCCGGCGCCTTTCGAAATCGCTTCATGATCAGCCTCCCGAAAAGGGCGACCGCCCCGAGGACCACCATCCCCAGGATGCCCAGGACCCAGGAGCGGGAGAGCGCGTCCGCCATCGTCTCCTTGATCTTCAGCCAGCGCCCCAGCCCGAACGCCGGGTCGGACGGCTTCGGGTTCGCCGTGGCCTTGACCCGCGCCAGGCCGTAGAGCTCCGCGCTCCGCTTCGGCGAGCGGAAGAGCATCAGGTCGGCCGTCTTCTCCAGGGCGGCCGCGGCCACAGGCGACGAGGGGTTCATCGAGACGTACTTGGTGAAGTAGTCGGCCGCCTCGGCATCCCGCCCGAGCTCCATGAGGACCAGCCCCAGCTCGAAATGGGCCTCGATCGCCGCCGGCCTCCCCGGGAACTTTTCGATCAATCTCTTGTAGATCGCCGCCGACTCCTCGAACTTCGCGCGCTCGCGGCTCGAGGTGGCGACGTCGTGGTCGGCGATGGCCATGGTGTAGAGCACGTTCGGAAGCAGCCGGTGTTCCGGATGGTCTTTCTCGAAGTCTTTCAGAAGATCGATGACCTCTCCCGGCCTGCCGAGCAGGCGCAGGGCCTGGGCGATCTGGAACTTGAGCGCCGGCACGATGTCCTGAGTCGGGTTCCGGTCGAGGGCGCGGCGGTACAGCTGGATCGCCTTGTCGGCTTCGCCGGCCCGCTGCGCGGCGAGGCCGGCCTGGTACAGAAGGTTCGAGGCGCGCGGGTCGTCCGGGAAGCGCGTCGCCGCCTCGTCGAGGAGGCCAACCGCCGGCAACGCCTCATCCTGCATCAGCCGCCCCTGCGCCTCGCCCTGCAACGCCGCGACGATCTCCGCCGGCGTCGGACAGAGCGTGCGCGCCTCCTGGAACTGCACGATCGCCTCCGCCGTCTTGCCCTGCGCCAGGAGGCTGTCGCCGCGCACCAGGTGGTCCGCCACGGTCCCGCCGAATCCCTGCGCGTACGCCACCGTGGCAGGGCAGAGGAGCAACGGCAGGACCGCCAGAGAGCGGGCGCGGTGCACGAGGCGGCGAATCATCGCCGGGTATTGTAGGGCATTTTCAATCTGGACGAGAATGAACGGCGCGTCGTGGAGGCACGGTCATCGTCAGCGTTGATGACGGCCCCGGCGGGAGTCCCGGCCGGGCGCAGAGCCTGTCGATTCAGATCGCCCACCTGGCACTTGGGCGGCTGAGCCGCGCGCGCCGGGCCCTGGGCGGGCTGAGGCGCGCGGCGGCGCCGGAGACGGAGGCGGTCTTCGACGCCCTGGCGGAGACGCTGCGCGCCCTTCCCGCGCCGATGCGCGTACGGATCCTGACCGGGCCGGACGTTCGCGGCTTTCTCGCGGAAGCGGAGATCTGGATCGAGGTCCGGCGTCTGGCCCTGTCTCTTCTCAAGTCGCGCGGGCGAGACGGTCGTCTGGCCGGCGGACCCCCCGGGCGCGCCCGTCTCCAGGCACGTCTGTTCGATCTCCTCAGCCGGACGCAGCACCTCACCACACTGGTCCCCCGGGGCCGCATCGACGCCGCCCTCCCGGCGCGCTGTCTCCGCTTCGCTCGCCTTCGCCTCGACGACGCGACCTTTGACCTCGCGGCGCTCGTCCTCGGCCTCGGGCTCCTCCAGCCCCGGCCCGCCTCCCTCGCGCTCGTGCTGCAGTTCCGCGAGGACGCCGAGCAGGGTCGATCCCGCGACCGGATCGACCTCGGAACCATCGCGGGACCGGCGGGGCCGCTGGCCATCGCGTTCACGGGGACGACACGGGCCGTGAGCACCATTCGTCCACCGACACGCGTGCGCGCGGAGCTGCGGGGGGCGACCCTGAGCCTGAAGGCCCGCGGCGCGCCAGTCGTGGTCATCCCGGCAGCCGGGACGCGCCTGATCGCTCCGGACCTGGAGCGAGGACGGCAGGCGCGCGGCGGCCCGACGCGTCGCGCTGGGCTCCGGCTCGTTCGCCGGGACATGATTCCCGGCACATCGATCATTCTCGCCCCGGTCGTCGAGTCGCGCCCGCGGTGCCTGCGCGTGACGCGCGAAGCCAGGGGGCTGACACGTCTCCTGGCGCGCGCGCTTCGAATCGTCCTGGTCGCGTGGCCGGAGGCGCACCGCGAGATCGAGCGGCGCACGTTCATGGTCGTGCCGATCCGCGAGCCCGGCACGGTCAGCTACTCGATGGCCGCGCGTCCGGGGATTTCGTTTATCAACGTGTTCGGCAAGTCGCGCCTCGACCTGGCCGATGACCTCCTGCACGAGACCGCCCACCACCGACTGCACGACCTCCAGGAGACGGCCGATCTCCTGAGGCCCGGCCCGGAGACGCTCGACGTGCAGGCGTTCGACTCGCCCTGGCGCGGCGCGCGCCGCCCTCTTCACGGCCTTCTGCACGGAGCCTACACGTTCCTGTACCGCGCCGAGCTGTTCCGCCGCGTGCTGCGCGTCGCCCGCGAGCACCCCCGTACGCTCGCGTCGGAGCTCGGCTCCGCAAGCCGCGCCTTCGTCCGCAAGGAGCTGCGCCGCGAGAAGCGGATGATTGCCTCCGCGCTGCGCGATCTGCAGGCCGCGGCCCGCTCCGGTCTCCTCGCACCCGCCGGCCGGCAACTCCTGAAGACGATGCGCGCCTGGTTTGCGCGTCTCGACCGGGCCTGACGACTTCCGCTCACCGCCCTTCAACGCGCCGCGGCCGATGGCTCCTCGATGACGTGAAGGCGGCCGGCCTCGACACCGGTGATCGTCTGGGTCGCGCCGTCGGGCCAGGTGATGCGGAGGTCGGAGAGTGGAGCGCGGCCGTCGCTCGCGGGGCCGAGGCCGAAGGTGAGAATGGTCTCGCTCTGCGAGGCGTACGAGGCGGCGGATCGGACCGTGCGCGTGGCGGCCACGTCGCCCGCCTTCAGGCGGACGACGGCGCCGATCGCGTCGCGGTTCGACGTCCGTCCGACGAGACGGAGCCGGACCCAGCCTGAGGCGCTGCCGCCGTCGTTGCGCAGCAGCACGGCGGGGCCGTTGTTGGTGGTCACGGCCACGTCGAGATCGCCGTCGCCGAAGTCGGCATACGCGGCGCCGCGCGCCACGAGGGGTTGCTGGAGGTCCGGACCCGACCGCCCCTCCACCTGCTCGAAGCGTCCGCCGCCGAGACCGCGGAAGAGGTGCGGCGGCTGCGCGTAGGTGACCGACGGCTGCACCCGATTGATGTCGTTCTCGACGTGGCCGTTGGCCACGAAGATGTCCAGCCGGCCGTCCAGGTCGAAGTCGAAGAAGAAGCAGCCGAAGGCGAGGGTCAAGAGGCTCGGCTGTCCGATGCCGGCCATCGCCGCGTCGTCGATGAACAGGCCGCGTCCCTCGTTGTGGTACAGGGCGAGCATCTCGTTGGAGAAGTTGCCGATCACCAGGCTGTCGCGCCCGCTGCCGTCATAGTCGGCGGCGTCGATGCCCATGGCGCCCCGCGCCTTCCCCTCCTCGCTGAAGGCGATGCCGGCCGTCTTGCCGACCTCCTCGAACGTACCGTCGTGCCTGTTGTGGTAAAGGAAATTCGGCTGCGTGTCGTTGGCGACCGCCAGGTCGGGCCAGCCGTCTCCGTCGTAGTCGAGGGCGACGACGCCCAGCGACTTGCCGGTCGGGTCGAAGACGCCCGCCCGGCGCGTCACGTCTTCGAAGGTGCCGTCACCCCTGTTGCGGAACAGCCGATCGGTGGCGCCGCGGTACGACTCGGGGGTGCAATACGACTTGCTGACACCGTCGAGAGTGCAGAAGATGTCGTCCTTCGGGGACCACTGCACGTAGTTGCAGGAGAAAAGATCCAGCCGGCCGTCCCTGTCGTAATCGATCCAGGTGGCGCTGGTCCCGAAGCCGGGGTCGGAGACCCCCGCCTTCTGCGTCACGTCCTCGAACGTCCCGTCCCCTTTGTTGCGGAAGAGGCGGTCGGGACCCAGGGCGTTGATGAACAGGTCGACGTGGCCGTCGTTGTCGTAGTCGGCGGCAGCGACTCCGATGCCGTACATCTCCACCGCCAGCCCGGCCTTCCGGGTGGTGTCCTCGAATGTCCCGTCGCCCCGGTTGCGGTAGAGCGTTTGCGTCGTTTTCCGCCGGCGCTTCTCCGGCCAGTCGGCGCTCTGGACGAAGAAAAGGTCCTGGTGGCCGTCGCCGTCGTAATCCAGAAACGCCACGCCCGAGCCCATCGTTTCCGGCAGGTATTTCCTTCCGAAGGCGCCGCTGTTGTGGCGGAACGCAACACCGGCCGCGCGGGTCACGTCGGTGAAGAGCACCGGGTTTGCGGGAGTCGGCTGGGAGGGGGACGCGGCCGTCGGCGCGTCGCTCCTGCGGCCGCAACCCAGGAGCGCGAGCGCGGCGAACGCCAGGGTGGCCTCGATGTTCCTCATCGGTCGGCCGTCCTGCCGCTCTTGGCGACCGCTCCGGGCCCGGCCGGACGGAGGGAGGCGTCCCTGGCGTCCGGCACGAAGCGGTTCGGGTGCTCGTGGATGGGCTGGCGCTCCAGGTTCATCTCGGCGTTCAGGCGGCGGTACGGTCCGGTGATCGACTGCGCCGCCTCGTCCGCCTTGAAGCGGGTGTAGAGCACCTCCTCGCGCTTCTCGTCCTTCTCCCGGCCGAGGGCGCGGTAGCAGAGCATCAGATTGTAATGCGCCGTGAGGTCTTCCGGGTCGACGCGCAGCGTGTTCTCGAACTCGGCGATGGCCGCCCGATGCTGGCGCTTCAAGAAGAGGATGCGGCCGATCTGGTTGCGCACGACGCGGTCGCGTGGAAAGCCCTCCGCGGCGGAGCGCAGGTGCCGGAGCGCCTCGTCATAGCGCCCGCGCGCTTTCAGCGCCAGCGCCATGAAGTAGTGCCCGCTCGCGAGGTCGGGCCTCAGGGCCAGCGCCCGCTCCAGCACCGGCTTCGCCGCCTCGTGGCTCCCCTCCTGGATGAGGACGCGGGCGATGTTGACGTAACCGTCGGCGTACTTCGGATCGAGCGCCACCACGGCCCCGAACGCCTGTCTCGCCGCCACGAGGTCCCCTTGCAGGAGCATGCCGATGCCGTAGTCGTTGAAACGCTCGCGGTCCAGGGTCTGGGGCCGTGGCGCACGCGGGCCGGGGCTCCGGTCGCCGGGCGGGAGCACCGGCAGTGTCACCCGGTCCTCGGCCACGACCACGACCGGAAGGTCCGGCACCTCCCTGATCTGACCCGAGACGCGCGACGTGTCGCCGGTGAACAGGAACGTCCGGTCGTCGAAGTCGGGTGACACGGCCCCGGGGTCCGCGGCCGGGTCAGCCACGCCGGCGTACGAGAAGTGCGTGTTGTACCAGTGGAACTTGCGGTAGTTCATCCGTGCCGTGAAGCTGATGGGACCCTTCACGTTCCTCGGGATCGACACGCGGAACCGGCCGACGTCGGCCGCCCCCGGCGGGATGAGACGCGCGTAGACCAGCGCCCGCGCCGCCCAGGCGTTCCGCTTGTTGATTTCGTTGCCGTGGGCGTCGATCAGGAGCGACCGGTACCGGTGCGCGCCGGCCTCGACCGGCCCTTTGCCCCCGTCCTCGATGAATCCGCTCCAATAGATGATCCTTCCACGGGCGTCCTCCGCCTTCAGCTCCAGCCAGACGTCGAAGGCGTCGACCGTACCGCCCGGGAAGAAATGCCCGACGCCGCGCGTGCGCGCCACCACGTCGATGCGGTAGGTCTTCCCGGGCCGCAGGAACGGATCGGCGCGATCGAGCGGCGCTATCAGGACCGGCCGTTTCGCGGCCGGGACCCGCGCGGGGGAGACCGGCGATGCGCCGACCTCGGGTAGATCGGGGAAGAAGGTCGCCACCTGCGGCTCCGCCGTTTCCTGGGCGCCCTTCCCGGGTCTGTCGCGGCCCGCCGCGCCCGCGGCCGTCCGTGTGTCCGGTGCCATGGCCTCGCTGGCCGCGAAGATGTCGAGCGTCAGGATACCGGCCCGCAGGAAGTCGGTCGTCGTCTGAAGCTGCACCTCGTCGTGATTGACGAACGGCACGGCCGTGTTCGCCCCGGGGAAGCGGTGCGAGTGGACGAAGCCGTCCTGATTCCCCTGGTCGTCCGAGCGCACGAGCGGCATGTGGCAGTCGGCGCAGTCCTTCGCCTTGTCGGGGTAGTAGAAGGCGCGCGCCCCCTGGCGCGACACGCCGCTTCCCTGCCAGGCGTCGTACTCGTTGAAGCCGCGGAACCAGCGATAGTGGTTCACCGGCACGTCGAGATGCACCTTGTGGCAGGCGGAACAGAACTCAGCGCGGCTCGATCGGTGGAACGGCTTCAGCATCGTCGCTTTGTGCGGCCCCGGGTCCAACCGAGTCATGGTGTCGTGCAGAACGTGCAGCAGCCGGTTTCCGCTCGCGACCAGCCGGTGCATCTGGGGGTATTCCAGCACGTAGCCGCCCTGTCCCATCGTGTCCTTCACCGCCACGATCGAGTGGCATACCAGGCAGCCGATGCCTGCCTGGGCCTGCGGGGTGTCGATCTGCCGCACGATGGGGGTGTCCATACGTCCCGTGAGGAGCACGGCCTGGTCGTGGCAGCCGCCGCACCACTTCGACGGCTTCGTGCCGGTCACCTCCTGCATGTACTCGATCGATTTGCGGTACCACTGGTTGTTGAACGACGAGAAGTGGTGCATCGAGGACTCCCACTGCGCGGTGATGTCCGGGTGGCAGCCCTTGTTGCCGCAGGCCCTCGACTCCAGGAAGAAATCATGCGGGATCAGACGGTCCCCGACGGTCGAGACCGATGACGGGAAGAACGGACTCTTCTCTCCGCCGCCCTCCTCGAACGGTGTCGAGGGAGGCGTGATCGGGTTCACGATGGTCGCGGCGGGAGGCGGGAAGAGCCAGCGTCGCGCCCGCACGGAGACGGGCAGGACGAGGACGACGAGGAGCGCGATGGCGAGGCGCCGCGCCCCGGCACGATTCCCGCGCGCCGCCTGCCAGGCGATGCCGGCGGCGAACGCCCCCACGGCGGAGCCGATGTGCGTGTAAAGGAGCGGCCTCCACTTCGTGGCGGTGCCGGTGACCGCGAGCACCAGGCTGGTCGCAACGGCGACGACCGAGGCCACGCCGACGACGACAAGCCACGCCCGGGCCGTGGCGTTGCCGCAGCGGGCCCGGAGCCGCCGCAGGGCCGCAGGGCCGCGCGCGATGAGGACCAGGACGAGCAGGAACCCCGCGAGGACGTGCGCCACCACCTGCACGTGATAAAAGATCGTCGCCGAATCGAAGGCGGCCAGATAGGCGGCGTTCACGAGCTCGAAGATCACCAGGGCGCGCAGGAGGACCGTGCTCCGGCGCGGTGTGTGTCGGCGACGGTCCGTCATCCCGCGTCCCGGGCCAGGGTCCTTCCTCCTGTCCACCTCGCGCAGGTCCGCCATGTCAGCCGGCCGACTCGTCGGGATCGATGTCGTGCTTGCGCAGGTAATAGGCCAGGTTGCGCTGGTCGATTCCCAGGAGCCGCGCCGCCTCCTTGCGCACGCCGTTCGATCGGCGCAGCGCCTCGATCACGACCTCCTTCTCGCGCCGCGCCACAACCGATCGGATATTCAGGTCGTCGCCGTCCGGGACTGCGGCCGAGGGGGATGCGGCCAGGCCGCCGACCGGCGGCAGGTCGAGCGACGCGAGAGCTGTACTGGGGTCGAGGATCAGGGCCCGCTCGATCACGTTGCGCAGCTCCCGCACGTTCCCCGGCCATGAGTAGGCCATGAGGTCGTCCAGCACGTGTTTCGTGATCTCCGGCGCCGGCCGCCCCAGCCGCGCCGCCACCTCGCGTGCGAAGCGCTCGGCGAGGAGCGGGATGTCGCTCCTGCGCTCCCGCAGGGGTGGCAGCTCGATCCGCACCACGTTCAGTCTGTAGAACAGGTCCTGCCGGAAGCGCCGGTCGGCGACGAGAGCGTCGATGTCGCTGTTGGTGGCGGCAATGACCCGCACGTCCACGCGCGTCGGACGCTCGTCTCCGACCCGGTCAAACTCGCCGTCCTGCAGGACGCGCAGGATTTTGGCCTGCGCCTGGAGCGGCATGTCCCCGATCTCATCCATGAACAGCGTCCCCCGGTGGGCCAGGCGGAAGCGTCCCTCGCGGTCGGCCGTAGCACCGGTGAACGATCCCCTGCGATGGCCGAAGAACTCGCTCTCCCACATCTCCAGCGGGATGGCGGCGCAGTTCACCCGCACGTAAGGCCCTTTCGACCGGCGACCCTGGCGGTGGATCAGCCGCGCCACCAACTCCTTGCCGGTGCCCGACTCGCCTAGCAGGAGGACCGTCGAGTCGCTGGGCGCGACCGAACGCACCATCTCCAAGACCGCCGTCCAGGAGGGCGAGGCTCCGACCGGCGAGTCGTCGACCACCCCCTCGCCCCCGCGCAGGTAGTCCACCTCGCGCTGCAGCGCCCGCGTGCGGAGCGCCCGCTCGAGCGCCACCTCGAGGGCGTCCGGGTCGGCCGGTTTGAGGATGTAGTCGCTCGCACCCGCCTTGATGCACTCGACCGCCGAGGCGATCGTCCCCTGGCCCGTCAGGATCACGACCGGGAGGTACGGGTAGGCAGCCTGCATCTTCTTGACCAGATCGAGCCCGTCGCTCCCCGGCATCCTGAGGTCGGTGAGCACCACGTCCACGGGCCAGCGGGACAGCGAAGTGAAGGCGTCGGCGACGCTACCCGACAGGTCGACGTCGAAGCCTCGCTGACCCAGGAGCTCACCCAGGGAGGTACGGACGTACGCCTCGTCTTCCACGACCAGGACCCGGCCCCGCGCCGGCTTTTTCTCAGGCATGTCCGTTCCCTTTCCCTTCTCAGGCAACGCGCGCCTCGGCCGCCGGGAAGCGGATCCGGAAGATGGCCCCGCCACCCTCGCGGTCCTGCACGGCGAGCTCGCCGCCATGCTGCGTCACGATCGAGTAGCAGATCGACAGGCCGAGCCCTGTCGATTCCTTGGTGGAGTAGAACGGCTCGAAGATGCGCGCGCTCTCCTCCGCGGGCACCCCGGGACCGCGGTCGGCGAATTCGGCCACCACCCGCTCGCCGTCGCGGCGCGTCGTGACCCGCACCTCGCCCCCCGCCGGCTGCGCTTCGCAGGCGTTGAGGATCAGGTTCAGGAACACCTGGCCCAGAAGCGCCTGGCTCCCCTGCACGCCGAGCGGCGCGGGCGCGAGGTCCTGCTCGAAGCGGATCGAGCGGAATTCCGGGCGTGAGCGAACGAATTCGACCGACTGCCGGAGGACGGCGTTGAGGTCGAGGACGGCGCGGGGGGCCGTCGCAGGGTCGGCATGTTGCAGGACCTGTCGCACGATGTCGGCGGCGCGCCGCAGCCCTTCCTGGGCCATCTCCAGTCGCCGGGCCGCCGAAGGCGCGTCGCCCTTCGCCAGGTCCTCCCGAGCCAGGCCGAGATAGTTCGACATCCCTTCCAGCGGGTTGTTGATCTCGTGCGCCATCCCGGCTGCGAGCCGGCCGACCGTGCTCAGCCGCTCGGTGTGGAACAGCTGGCGCTCGAGATCGCGCACGCGGGTCTCCTCGCGGGCCGCCGCTTCCAGCGCCTGGCGCCGCCGCGCCTCCTTGACCGCGAACATGCCGAGCAGGAGCGCCAGGCTCATGACCGCCACATTCAAGAGGAGCGTCATGCGGTAGCGCGCCGACAGCGGCGCGACCAGCGCTTCCGCGGGTCCGTGGTTTTGCCAGCAGAGAAGGCGCCACGGAGACGGGGCCGACCAGCTCTCGGTGCGGACCGACGCCTCGGTGTACCGGGGCTCTGCGCCCCCGTTCGTCGCGGCGGTCACGGCACCCGCCCCGGCGACCGCGTCCCTGGCGCCACTCTCCGCGGCCAGGAGCGCGCCGTCCCGGTCGAGCAGGGCGCAGGCGCGCGCCGGATTCTCGACCGCATGATTGTGGGCCAGAAGACGCCCCGCGTCGATGGTCGCTTCGAGCGTGACCGCACCGGACACCCGCCTGACCCCCGTGGTGAACTCGAACCGTCCCGTGATGACCCGTTCCGCGACCGGGTCCCCCCCGGGTTCGGGGCCCGCGGCGCTCTCCACCCGGGGGCGTCCCTCCTCCTCGCCCGGCTTCCACAGGACCGGAATGCCGCCGCGCCGGCCGGCCGCCACCAGGATCTTCCCCTCGCCCGTACGCGCCGCCAGGTGCGCCGTCTCGGGGTGGCCCCGGAGAAACAGCAGCAGCGCGCCCTCCGCTTCCAGGCGTCGCCAACGGGCCTCGCGCGGGTCGCGCGACACCAGGGCCGACTCCAGCCCGAAAAAGATCGGCGAGCCGGTCAGAAAAGCCAGATCGGCCCGCGTCGAGGCAAGGACGCTCTCGAGCGCCCCGGCCCGCGCCTCGGCCTCCAGACGCAAGAGCCTCCTGGCCTCCTCGATGACACCGCGCTGCGCCACCGCGATGGCGCCGATGCCGGCCAGATTGATGGCGATCGCGGCGAGGACGGCGACGGCGGTCAGCCATCCCACCCCCGGCCGCCATGCCCGCGCCCTCTCGTCCTGTTGCGCCGTGACCATCCGCTTCAATATAGCGCACGCCGCCGGTCTGGTGAGCGTACGACGGCCGGCCTCAACCTCGCGTGCGTACTGCGCGCCTCAGGCCGCGACGGCCGCACCGTTCATCCTCGAGCCCACCAGGTCAATCCGATGGAGCCGGCCTAACCGTGGCTGACGACGCAAGACCCGGGCCAGGTCGGGTCCGGGCGGAAAGAACGTCGGAGCTTGATTCGCGATCTCTGCGGGCACAAGAAAAGGGCCGCGTCGCCGCGGCCCCTGGGAGTCACCGGTCTTCGTGATTCTGGGCGCCGGGCCCTTGTGTCACGCCGGCGCCCCCTGACTCAGCCCTGTTTCACGACCTCGATCGACGCGACTTTGATGATCCCGTTGGCCTCGTCCAAAGTACCCGTGACCTTCACCGGCACGCCGAGCTGGTTCTCCGCCACGCTCGACTTGTCGAGGGTATAGAGCTTCTCGTTGGCGTAGAGCTGGACCTTGGCGCCCTTCTTGATGCAGTCGGCGGCGCAACTCTTCCCCTTGGCGTTGGCGTTCGCGGCCCCGCAGGTGGAGTCGGTGAGGTAGCCGGTGAAGGCGACGTCTCTGACCCCGGTGGATGGATCGGACACGGCGGCCTGGGTATTGGACTTCTTGTCCTTGTCGCAGGCAAAGCCCGCCGAGAGGGCGACGAGCGCCATCAGAACGAAGAGCGTGGCGAATTTCTTCATGCTGGCAACCTCCCTGTTGTCCCGGGGGTGCGCCCCCGTTGCGTTCTCCGCGCGACGTGCCGCGCGGACCGGCAGTGAGTTCGGTGCGATGAGGCCCCCTATGTTAGGGCGCTTCGGCCGGCGAGTCAAACCTCGGGTCCGCGCAGGCCGCGGTCCTCGGGCCCTTCGTGCTCGATCCGGACGCTCCACGGGCATCCGACTGAGGCGCCCCGGCCGGCGCGCCGAAGCGGTGCGTGAAGCCGACGAGGAAGATGACGTTCGGGAACGTCGCGTCTCCCGCGTTGCCCGTGTACGGGTCGGGCCGACGGTTGCGCTTCAATCCGATCGGTACGCTCAGCGACCAGGTGTCATTGCCGCGCGAGTAGTAGAAGCCGGGCTCCGCGAACGTCTCGTAGCCGGGGCGCCGGAAGCCGTGGCTGCCGCCGATGAAGTCGTATCTCGGCAGCCCCTCCATCCTCAGTCCGAGGGCCGCGGCGAAGGGGCTCTTCCCCAGGGCGACCGCCACCCCGGTGCGCAGGACATACTGGTCTGGCACCGAGTTGACCGCCCGGGGGGCCTGGGCCGGGGTCACGACGCCCCCCGGGGAGAGCCCGACGACGAGCGACGGGGTGCCATTCGTGTCCCGGGGGTTGACCAGGTACGTGCCGCTGCCGTAGTAGGACGCGCGGCCGATCCGCTTGAACCCGTTGATCTCCACGATCGCCCCCCAGCCGCCGTCCCCGGGCTGAATCGATTGATCCACAGCCTTGTCCTGTGGATTCGCTCCGGTGCGGTCGGGGTAGGTGTCGGTCACATCGTACTGCCCCGTGGGCGCCTTGAGTCCGAGACCCAGGGAGAGGTTTCCTCGCTGATGCACGTCCGGATTGAACATCCAGTACCGGCCGGTCAGGGTCACGTCTCCGATCCCCTGGCCGTTCTGCTCGCTGCGCGGTCCGGCGGGGTTGATCGGGAGCGGAATCGACCAGGAGGCGCGCACCAGCGGCAGCGCCAGTCCCACACTGAAACGGCGCGTCACCGCGTAGCTGCCGGACAGATCGAGGGAGTACTGCTCGTTGACGACGTAGTTCCTGTTCTGCTGCCGCTGCACTTGCTCGGCCGTGCCGCTGTAGTGGTCGTGCGAGCGCAGCCCACGCGCGGCCGTGCCGAAGAGCCATTCACCTCTGCCCAGGTAAGGGTCGGCGGACGCGCCGAACACGGGCGCGTTCTGACGGATGAGGATTCAGCCCTGCGCCCAGGCGGACCCCCGCCACGGAAGAAGCGAGAGGACGAGTCCAAGAACGGCCATGGGAATGCGCTTCATGTCGATCGGGTCCTCCGTGTGTTCGGGTCCGCGAGCTTCCTAAAGGTTGCAACCCGCGCGCCAGGAGCCGTGGCGGGTGGGAACACGGTCCGCAGAGCAGATAGCGGCCTGGGTTTGCGGAGGTTACGCGCCGCGCTGCCGTGGACCTGGCGGGGTCGCGCGGGCGGAGTCCTCATAGAGAGTATGGGGTTCGGGGCCGCGCATCATAAGTCCTACGCGAACCCGCGTCATTGTCTATGCAGGCGAGGGGCGCCGGGCGGGAGCGAAAGGGTCAGTTCCGGCTGGCAACGAGACGAGGTCCCTGCTCGAGGGCCTGCCGCACGACGCGCGCCAGGGAGTCGACGTCGTAGGGTTTCTGCACGTACGCCAGGGCGCCCTCGCCGAGCAGCTCGGCCGCTGTGCCCTCCGCGGAGTAGCCGCTCGAGATCAGGACGCGCACCCCCGGGTCGATCCCCTTCATGCGTCTGAAGCACTCGCGCCCGCCCATCACGGGCATCGAGAGATCGAGCAGGACGAGATCGATCGTCCCGGTGTGGTCGGAGAAGACTCGAAGGGCCTCCTCGCCGTTCCGCGCCGTGAGGACGCGGTAGCCGTGCATCTCCAGGATGTCGCGAGCCAGCGCCAGCACCGTGGACTCATCGTCGACCGCGAGGACCGTGTGCTGCGCCTTAGGAAGCGAGGCCGTCGCAGGAGGCCGGACGGCGGCGCCGGGCAGCGCCTGCGGCAGGACCCCCGCGAGGCGATCCAGGAGCACGGCGGGGGACTCGGCCGCTAGGCGCGCCGCGGCCTGTGCTTCGTCCCAGACAGGGAGGTAGACCACGAAGGCCGAGCCGCGCTGAGGCTCGCTCACGACCTCGATCCAGCCGTCGTGTCCCTTCACCACACCGTGCACCATCGACAGACCGAGACCGGCGCCCTGGCCGAACTCCTTGGTCGTGAAGAACGGTTCGAAGATGCGCGGCCTGATCCGGGGGTCGATGCCGCGACCGGTGTCGCGCACCGTCAGGGTCACGAAGCGCCCGGGTCTTGCCTCTAGATTTCCCTGCGCTTCGCCCGGCGTGAGGGCGCGGTTGCCGGTCGCGATCGTCAGGCGACCTCCTTGCGGCATCGCGTCGCGGGCGTTGGCGCACAGGTGCAGCAGGATCTGCTCCGCCTGCGCGGCATCGACCGCGGCCGTCCACAGGCCGGGCTCCCACTCGAACGCGACCGTGACGCCCGATGGGAGCGTCGGGCGCAGTTGCTCCATCACCCGGGCCGCGGTCTCGTTCAGGTTCACGGGCGCCTTTCGGGTGGCGGCCCTGCGGCTGAAGGTCAGGAGCTGCGCGGTCAGCTCCGCGGCCCGCATCGCCGACTTCTCGATCAGCTCCATCTTCTTGCGGTTCGGATCCTCAGCCGCCATGCGGATCTTGACCAGACGCGTGTATCCGAGGATCCCGGTCAGGAGATTGTTGAAATCGTGCGCGATGCCCCCGGCGAGCGTCCCGACGCTCTCCATCTTCTGCGCCTGGCGCAGCTGGTCCTCGAGCGTGCGTCGTTCGGTCGTATCGCGCAAGATCCACTCGGTCACCGTACGGTTCTCCAGCGAGATCGGCCCGCCACGCACGTCCGCCAGAAAGCGCTCGCCGTTCTTGCGCACGCACGGGAGGTCGTGGAACGCGCGCTGCCCCAATTCGGAGACCGACCGGTAGGCCTCCATGAGGCGATCGCGCTCTTCCTCCGGGTGCAGGTCGCGCAGGGTCAAAGGGCCCGTCTCCTCGGGGGCATAGCCGAACAGGCAGCAGAACATGTTGTTGACCTCGAGGATGCGTCCCGACTCCGGGTCGGCGGTGACGATTGCGTCGTAGGCCCCCTCCATGAGACGGCGATGCCGCTCCATCGAGGCGGCGAGGGCCGCCTGCTTTTCCTCGAGGTCGCCGATCATGCGGGTGACGTCCTCGGTGAGCTGCGCCACCTCTCGCGGCCCGGCGATGCGCGGCGCCGGTCCCGAGGCGCCGGCGGCGAAGTTCCTGACGAACGACGCGATCCGCAGGAGCGGCCTGGCCAGGTGCGCCTGCACCCACAGCAGCAGGCCGAGACTGACGAGGAGCAGCCCGAGCGCCGACACCATGCCGCGCTTGAGGATCGCGGCGTAGATCTCGTGAAGTTGCCGCTGCTGGTCTATCTTCAGATAGAGAAGACCGCCGAGATTGGACAGGTTCGGGTTGACGCTTTCGAGCAGGAGAGGCGAGGCCAGGATCATGCGCTCGCCGTCGTCAACCAGCCGGTGCTGGACACGGGCGGTGGCCCGCGCGGCGGCCGCGATCGCAGTGAAGTCCGGGTCCGGAACGACCGACTCGTCGCGGCCGATCCAGTCGCGCTTGTTGCTGGCGATGATCTTGCCGTCCTTGCCGATGAGCGCGACCGCCAGCACCGACCGCTTGCTGCCGGTCTCCTCGATCATCTCCTGCACGGCCGAAAGCGACCCGAGGCGCAGGAAGCGCTGCGAGGCCGACAGGAGCTGATCGGCGAGCATGTCGCCATAGCGCACCCCCTCGTCCGCCAGGAACCGGCGCGCTCCCAGCGAGTGGTAGAAGAGGACCAGGCCGGAGATGAGCATCGCGGGCAGGGTGAAGGCGAGACCCATCAGGGTCGAAGTCGGAAGACGCCTCAAGATGCCGCGCACGGGGGTGGTACTGTCGTTCACGCTACATCGCATCCAGGAAATCGGCCCGGATCAACTCGGCTCCCGAGGCCGCCTTCCCGGTCAACTTGTGCCGCACCAGGAACTCGGCGAGGCGTGTGGCCGTGTCGTGGAGCCGCCCCTGCGATGAGGCGCTACCGAGCAGGACGCGGTTCTCCGCAAGGTCCGGGATGCGCGCGCCCCTCAGGGCCTGCAGGAACTCCTCGACCGTCATGCGCTGCCGGCCGGCCATTTCGGCGGCGGCCGCATGAGGGTGATCCTTCAACTCTTCGACTGCCCGGAACCAGGCCCGGATCGCGCGCCGGACCTCGTCGGCGCGCTGGTTCAGGACCGAGCGGCGCATCGCCATCACGTCGACGATCTCCCCGGGGATGTCGCGCGACGAGAACAGAATCCGCGCACGCTCCGTGCGCAACAGGCGCCCGAGACCCGGCTCGTAAGTGATCAGACCGTGCACCCTCCCCTTGTGAAAGTCCTGCTCCGCTTCCTCGGGCAGGCGGCTGATCGCGATGATCTCTTCCGGCTTGAGACCGCCGATCTCGAGGATGCGCTCCAGCTCGTACGAGCCGAGCGCCGACTCTTCGAACGCGATCCGCTTGCCGCGCAGTTCCTTCAGGTGGGTGATTCCGTCCCGCACGACCAGGGCATCGCCGCCGAACGAGTAATCCACCACCAGGATCACCGCCGGCTGGTCCTGGAAGTTGTCGGCGATCTGGACCTCGTTGAGCGTCGCGAGGAAGCCGTCGATGTTACCCTGGTGGTACGACCTCAGGATGCCGGTGTAGGAAGAGAAGTCGACCAGGTCGACATCCACGTTCTCGGAGGCGAAGTACCCCCTGCCGCGCGCCAGGTCGAGGAGCTCGAACGGCGGCCAGGCATTGACGCCGATGCGCAGCGGCTCTTTCGGCCTGCTCAGGCACGAGACGATCGGTGAGAGCAGAAACGCAACGAACCCGGCCAGGAACAGCGCAGACTTCACCTCCCGCAGCCTCCCGTCCACCTGCGCGCCTCCGTCGATTCTCCCGATGGGAAGCCCCCAAGAACACCCCCAGACGCCGGTAGGGCTTCCACTTACATCGACTCAAAGTTAAGCCCCAGTGGAGTGGAGTCAAGGAGCGAAACGGCGGGAAAGTGTCCGTGAACTGGGCACTCTTCAGGAAAATGCCCTGCTGCGGCAATCGCTTGAGCACTTGAGGGATCGCCCGCCGGGACCGGACCCGTCGCCGGCGACTTCCCCGGGCCCCGCGAGGGCCGCCATTCCCGCGGGAGGCTTCCGTTCCCGGGGACACGGTTACAGGGCGCCGTCTCTCGCTATACTGGAAGCATGACCCCTCTCCCCCCCCTCATCCTCGAACTCTGCCGAAGCCTTCGCGCCGAGGGAGGCCAGGCCTTCCTGGTCGGCGGGTGGGTGCGCGATCTGGAGATGCTGCGGCTGCAGGGGGTCCCCGGGATGCCCGCCGCCGAGGAGTTCGATCTGGAGGTGTACGGGCTGCCGACCGACCGGCTGGCGTTCGTCCTGGGTCGCTACGGAGAGGTGAGGCTTGTCGGCCAGTCGTTCGCCGTGTACAAGCTCGTCCCGCGGCAGCCCGAACACGCGGGTGGCGCGGCCGTGCCGGCGATCGATATCAGCCTGCCGCGCCGCGACACGAAGGTCGCGCCGGGGCACCGGGGCTTCGAGGTGCAGGGAGACCCGAACCTGTCCCAGAAGGACGCGACACGGCGGCGCGATTTCACGGTCAACGCGATGATGTACGACCCGCTGGCGGGCCGCACAATCGATCATTGGTCAGGTCTGGACGATTTACGATCCCGGGTCCTGCGGGCCGTGGACCCTTCGACATTCGTCGAGGACAGTCTTCGAGTCTTGCGTGCCGTCCAGTTGGCCGCCCGCCTCGAGTTCAGCATCGACCCCGCCACGGTCGACCTGTGCCGCAGAATCGACCTCTCCGACCTGCCGGCCGAGAGGATCTGGGGCGAGTTCGAGAAGCTTCTCCTGAAGGCGCGGCGCCCCTCGATCGGGCTCGAGTGGGCCGATCGTCTCGGCGTGGTCGGGAGCCTCTTTCCCGAGCTCCGAGCGCTCAAGGGCTGTCCGCAGGAAAAGGAGTGGCACCCTGAGGGCGATGTCTGGACCCACACGCTGATGGCGATCGACCGGGCGAAGGCAGAGATCGACGGTCTGCCGAAGGAGAGGGCGCTGGCCGTGATGCTTGCGGTGATCTGCCACGACTTCGGGAAGCCCGCGACGACGGCGGTCGTGGACGGCCGCATCCGATCCTACGAGCACGAGGAGGCTGGTATTCCGCCGACGCGCGCCTTTCTCGACCGGCTGAACGTCCGCACGCTGCACGGCTACGATCTGCGCGAGCAGGTGGTACAGCTCGTGTCCCATCACCTCACGCCGAGCCATTACTTCAAGAACAGGGAGAATGTCGGCGACGGAGCCTTCCGGCGCCTGGCGCGCAAGCTTGAACCGGACCTCCTGTACCGTGTATCGCGCGCCGACTGTCTGGGCCGCACCGGCGACTTTTCGACCGAGGCGCAGGAGTGGTTCATCGGGAAAGTGCGCGCGCTGAGCGTCGAGAGCAGACCCCCCAGGCCGATCCTGATGGGGCGGCACCTCCTGGAGATGGGGCTCAAGCCGGGGCCGATCATCGGGCGCGTCACGAAGGCCGTCTACGAAAAGCAGCTCGACGGCCAGGTGAAAGACCTCGAGGACGCGACCCGGGAGGCCCGGCGCCTGCTGATGGAGGAGGGGCGGAGCGCGCCCTAGGATTCTCTCCGGAAGTTGGAGGAATCCCTCGACGGTCGGCGCAGATCAGGAGGAGGCGCCCCGGGCCGCGCGGCGCACCTCCGGGGACAACCCTCTCCGCGCCACGCGGCGTTTCCCCGGAAGCCCGGCGAGGGTCTCGTCGATGCGCGCCAGACCGCGCCGCATGTAGTCGGTGTCCGATCCAAATCCGATCCTGATGTGGCGAGCCATCCCGAATTGATCTCCCGGCACGATCAGCACCGACTTCTCGACGCGCAATGTCTCGACCAGAGCCACCGAACCGAGAGGCAAAGTATAGCGCGCGAACAGGATGGCCCCGGCCTGCGGCGGCACGTAACCGAAGACATCCGCCCGCGCGCGCATCCACGACTCCAGGACCGGCAGGTTTGTGCGGATGATGGAGCGCGTCCGGGCGAAGATTGCCTCGCGCCGCTCCGGCTCCAGCGCGATGCGGGCGAGGTAGTCCGACAGCACGCCAGGGGCGATCGTCGTGTAATCGCGGCACGACCACAGCCGCTTCACCAGGGCCGCGGGGCCGACCACCCAGCCGATCCGCAGACCCGGCAGGCCGAACGCCTTGGAGAGGCCGGACGTGATCAGCACGCGATCGTAGCGTCCCCAGAAGGTCGGGGTGGTGGTCCCCGAGATCTCGGCGCCCCGATAGATCTCGTCGGCGACGATGAAGGCGCCGCTCGTGCGCGCGGCGCGCACGATCTCCTCCATTTCTTCCTCGGTGAGGATCGCCCCGGTCGGGTTGTTCGGGTTGGTCACGAGGATGACGCGCGTCTTCCGCGTGACCGCCCGTCGCAGCGACTCGACGTCGAGGGCCCAGCGCGTCGCGTTCCCCTCGCGCCGCGGCACCAGTCGGAAGGCGTCGGCCGCCGAGCCGAAGGCGCGCGCCAGCCCCCAGGCCTGGAGGTAATTCGGAAGCATGAACGCGACGCGGTCGCGGCGTTCGAGCAAGGACCAGAACGCCGTGTAGTTCGCCTCGCTCCCGCCGTTGGTCACCAGAACGTTGTCGCGCACGGCCCCGGCGTAGAAGGCTGCGATCCGGTCGCGCAGCTCCTCGGTGCCGTTTGACTGGATGTAGCCCAGCTCGGCGGACAGGAAGGGCTCCGCACCGCCGGCCTGCTGCAGCAGGTCCCGCGCGCGCATCGGTTGCACGCCGCTTTCGGACAGGTTGTAATCGACGTAGTTCTCGTAGGTGGACTGAAGCCTCTCCATCCGGAACGGCTCGATGCGCACGGCGATCCCCTCCCGGCGTGCAGATTACCAGCGCCCGACGGAAGCTGTAAAGCGCGCATGGCCTTTGGGGAGGACGGCCGGTTCCCCGGGGTGACGGGATGATCCGCCGGCGGCGGTCGCGCGATGGCGCCGAAGCGCCCGGCGATGGTAGTCTGGGTGCATGGTGCGGAATGCCCTCGTTCTGCGCGAAGGAGAGATCCGGGGCCTCCTCGATCCCGCCTCCTGCTTGAAGGCGGTCGAGGACGCGTTCACCGCCTACGCCACCGGCGGGGCGTCGCTGCCCGCGGTCATCAACCTCGAAGTCGAGGAAAGCCGGGGGGAGATCCACATCAAGGCCGGCTATCTGCGCGGCACTCCGCATTACGCCGTGAAGATCGCCTCCGGCTTCTATGACAATCCCGAGCGGGGGCTGCCCCAGAACGACGGCATGGTCCTGGTCTTCGACGCGAAAACCGGTGCCCTCGCGGCGCTGCTTCTCGACAACGGATTCATCACCGAGCAGCGCACGGGAGCCGCCGGGGCGGTGGCGGCGAAGCACCTGGCGCGGCGCGATGCGCGCGTCGTCGGTGTCGTCGGCTGCGGCAGCCAGGCTCGCTTCCAGCTCGAGTCGCTGGCGCTCGTGCGACCGTTCGGCGAAGTGCGCATCTACGGCCGCCGTCCCGACAGGGCGCGCGCCTGCGTCGACGAGCTTTTGGGCCATCCTGGGATCCCGGAGGGATGCCGGGTGACGGCCGTCCCGGAGGTCCGCCAGGCTGTCGAAGGGGCCGACATCGTCGTGACGGTCACGCCGAGCCGCGAGCCGCTGGTGCGCGCCGAGTGGCTGGCGCCGGGGACGCACGTCACGGCGGTCGGGTCGGACGGCCCCGACAAGCAGGAACTGCACACCGATGTCCTGAAGCGCGCCGATCGGATCGTCGCCGACAGCAGGGCTCAGTGCCTCAGGCTCGGCGAGATCCACCACGCCGTCGCCTCCGGGGCGATTTCGGAGAGCCGTATCGACTGCGAGCTGGGGGAGATTACCGCCGGGAAGCGCCCCGGGCGCCGCTCGGACAGCGAGATCACGGTGTGCGACCTCACAGGCGTCGGGGTGCAGGACGTCGCGGCGGCGGCCGTCGTCCTGACGCGCGCGCGCGCCGCCGGAGCGGGACAGACGATAGGCTTCTGAGACCGAAGCGCCCTGCCGGCGCGGTGCTTTCGGCGCGGAGTGTATAATGTTCGCGCCATGGGCCAGGACGTCGCCTTCGAATACACGGTCCGCACCCTCCAGAAGACCGATGAGACCTACGCGATCGTGGTCGAGCAGGCACCGGGACACTGGATCGCGCAGATCCGGCTGCCGGACGGGACGTTCTGGACCATGAACCGGAGCGAGCCGAAGGCGCCCGCCCTGCCGAAGCAATGGGTCGGGGCCACTCCGGCCGCGGCGGCCGACTACGCCGCACGCATCCTCACCAACTACTTCGCGAACGAGGGGATGGAGGTCATCCGGCGCCGGTATCTCCTGGAGAACAGGCCCCAGGACTCCTAGGCGCCTGAAACGGCGGCGCGCAAGGGTGTCGTGAGAAAGCTCTCCAGCCTGACGTTCAGCGAGCGTGCGACCCTGGGCTGGGGCAAGGTGCGCCGCTTCTACCTGGCCCACTTCCGTCCCACCTACGTGCGTGAGAGCCTCGCCCGCCGGGTCGGCCACTGCAACCGCACCGGTGCCTGCTGCAATCTGATGTTCACTTGCCCCCTCCTCGACCGGCGATCCGATCCGGTGCGCTGCACCATCCACGAGATCAAGCCCAGGGTCTGCCGCCTGTTTCCGATCGACGAGCGCGACCTGAGCGACCGGGATATCGTCTCTCCGGACGCCCCATGCGGCTTCTCCTTCATCCCTCGCGATGAGTTCCTCGAGCGGGGTGTGCCCGCGGCCCGCGCCGCGGTCGACCGGATCCACGTGGAGACGATCGATCTCCCCAGGGATTGAGCCTCGCGGCCTCCCGACCACTCCGGACGCCGGCGTGTCTCCGGGGCGGCAGCCCCTGCCCTGCGCGCCGCGCGGGGCCCCAGGGGTCGTTGATCTTTGCAGGCGGGTGCCCCATATTGACACGCGCCGGCATCCGTCCGTCGGCTGACTGACACGCGGGCGAGGCAGGCAAGGCCGAGGACCCTACTGAATGCCTGGTACCGATCTGGTCCTTCACGAAGAGGAGTTTGCCAGGATCCGCGAGGTGATCTCCCGCCTTCGGACCGAGTGCAACGCCAAACTCATTTTCCTGGTGGACAAGAACGGACAGCAGATCGCCGCGAACGGCGAGCTGAACTCCATCGACACGACCGCACTGGCCTCGCTTGCCGCCGGCAATGTCGCGGCCACCGACTCTCTGGCCCGTCTCATCGGCGAGAAGGAGTTCTCCGTCCTGTTCCACGAGGGCGAGCGGGACAACCTGCACATCTCGGTGGTCGGCGGGCGGGTGATCCTCGTGGTCGTCTTCGACGAGCGGTCCTCCCTCGGCCTGGTGCGGCTACGGGTCAAGAAAGGTTCGACGGAGCTGGCGGCGATCCTGGACGTGATGTTGAAGAAGTCCGCGCAGCCGCGCAAGTCCGCGGCGGGCGGCTCTCCGTTCGCGGAGATCACCGACGAGGACATCGACAAGCTGTTCAGCGACTGACGCAGGCGTGGAGCTGCCACCGGGCCCATGACGTTCATCAACTACGCGGCACGCGAAATCAATTGCAAGATCGTCTACTACGGCCCCGGCCTGGGCGGCAAGACGACCAACATCAAGTACGTCTACGAGAAGACCAACCCCAACTCCAAGGGGAAGCTGATCTCCCTGGCCACCGAGACCGACCGCACGCTGTTCTTCGATTTCCTGCCCCTCGACCTCGGCGAGATCCGCGGCTTCCGCACCCGCTTCCACCTGTACACCGTCCCCGGTCAGGTGTTCTACGACGCCTCGCGCAAGCTGATCCTGAAGGGCGTCGACGGCGTGGTCTTCGTCGCCGATTCCCAGGCGGCCCGCATGGAAGCGAACCTCGAGAGCCTCCGGAACCTCGACCTCAACCTCAAAGAGCAGGGGTACGATCTCCGCGCCGTCCCTTACGTCCTGCAGCTCAATAAGCGCGACCTTCCCTCCGCCCTGCCGATCGAGGAGATGAAACGCCAGCTCGTGCGCAAGGGCGAGCCGGTCTTCGAGGCGGTCGCCTCCAAGGGGACCGGCGTCTTCGAAACGCTCAAGACGATCGCCAAGATGGTCCTCCTCGAACTCCGCAAAGGCCGCTGAAGCGGGGCGGTTTCATGGGACGCCGACGGGTGGCTCGGACTGGAGCCGCTCGTCCCGGCGGCGCATTCTCTCGAGGACGTCTTCGGCGCGCCGGCGGCCGGCACTGTTCGCGGGGAAGAGACGGACGGCTTCCATCAGCTCGGCTCGGGCGCGGTCGCGCCGTCTTTGTGCCCGGGCCACGAGACCCGCGGCGAGGTGCGTTTCGGCGAGGTCAGGGCGGACGGCCACGGCGCGCTCGCAGTACGCCTCCGCGACCGCGATCACATCGTCGTCGTAGTAGGACAGGCACAAGTCGGCGAGGGCCAGGTTGACCGCGGTTTCCCATTCACGCCGCGCGTCCGCCTTGCGCCCGAGAGCGAGATAGGCCTCTCCGAGGCTGCGCCGCACATCGGCGAAGTCCGGTGCAATCTCCAGGAGATCCGCGTAGCGTCGCGCCGCCTCGTCCCAGCGCCCCTGCTCCGCCGCCATGGTCGCGAGAGAGTTATAAGGATCGATCCGGCGCGGATTCAGCTCCATCGCCTGCAGATAGGCGTCGCGCGCTTCCTCCATTCGGCCCTTCATCCTGAGAGCGTATGCCTTATTGAGCGCCTCCTCCTCCGGATACGACTCGCCCGGCCGGAAGGCGTCCAGGTTGAACAGGACGAGCCCGAAGGCGAGGGCGGCGATCGCTTGGGGACGCCTCAGGCTGGACCTCAGGGCGCCCAGGAGATTGCCGGCGCACAGGGCGGCGACCGGGACCAAGGGCAGCCGGTAGCGATCGGTCGGGAAGAACAGCAGGATCGAGAGCGCGTACGCCGCGGCGTAAAGGAGCAGAAGCCCAAGGCCGTCCCGGCGGCCTTCCGGGGCGGTCTTCGGCGTGCCGGAGGTTGCCGTGTCGCGCGCGCGGGCGAAGGCCGACGCCACGGCCAGGGGCGCCACGAGGCCGAACGGGAACGACACGCCGAAGCGCCACACGAGAAGCGCGAAGAGGGGCGAAAACCCCCGGTAGACATACTGGTCCTGGTTGCGCGGGATCTCGCGTCCCGCGATGAGATCCTTCGCCTTGCGAATATAGAGGCGCCATGCCTCGGCGGGGTATCCGCGCAGGAATTGCCAGGCGCGGGAGGCGAAGTAGCTCGACCGGGCGGAGGCCTTGACGATGCCGATGTTCTCGGGCTCCTGCGCCAGGCGCTCGAACTCTCCCCCGGGCCGCAGGCGGACCGTCCTGTCGTAGTCCGGGTTGTTGCCGACATAAAAATTGATCCCTCCGTTGCTCGAGATGAGCACCGTATCGCCGGCCACGAAGTAGTTGCGCGCCGTGACGACGACGATCGGCAGCACGACGCCCAGAAGGAACAGCCGGGCGGCCGCCGCACGAATTCGGCGCCAGGCCCACCAGGCGGCCGCGGGGACCGCGAGAAGGATGTTGGGGGTCGCGGTGGCAGCGAGTCCCCAGAGGACCCCGGCGCCGAGGCAGCGGCGGCGAGACCGTGCTGATGGGGCGCCGCCCGGCGGGATCGGCCCGATCGGAGGCGCCGCCCCCCCAATCCCGGCGGCCCGCAGTAGCATCAGGAGCCCGCCCAGGATCAGGACGATGTGCAGGACCGGGATGAGCGGCTGGGCGTCGAAATGGATCAGCGGGCCGTAGAAGGCCGTGACGAGGGCGGCGCACAGGGCGCCGTGCGCGCCGAACAGCCGCCGGCCGATGAAATAGACGAAAACACACGACAGCGATCCGACGGCCGCCTGGACGGCGTAAATCGCCTCCATGCGGGTGCCCACGGTCACGAACAGAAGCGCCAGGAAGTAGGGATACAGCGGGGGCTGCCAGAAGACCTCCCGGCCGGCGGTCAGCGACCCGGCGGCGATGGCGGTCGCCATCCGGAAGTAGTTCGGCCCGTCCACCAGCGGGACGTCGAAGTACGGCGCGCGCCGGATCTGCACGACGTACAGAAGCCGGACGGCGTACGCCAGAGCGAAGACTAAGAGCGGGCGGAGATCGAACCTCCTTGCCCACCGGATCGCGGCGCTACCCCTTGATCGAGGCGCCGGCCCTGCGCCTGCCGGGGACGGGTCCGGGTCGCTGCGCGACCCTCCCCTCGGCTCGCCTCGCTCCGCCCACCGCGCTGTCCCTCCAGCAGACGTGGCAAAGTTTTCAGCGATTGCGCCCGGCGCGACGTGCCTCCGTGAGGTGACCCGCGGTGACGGGCGGGCCGCGCCGCGATGCGGCGATTTCGAGCCGCGCCATGCGCGCCGGAGGGCCGCCGACTCCGCCGCGCGAGCGAGCATGAGCCGCAGGGCGGCGCGGCCCGCCTCGCGGACGCCGCGGACCACCTCGGGCAGATCCGGCGTTGACACTTCCACGGGGCGGCCAGTATAATCGCCGGTCCATCCAGGGAAAAGAGGAGCGAGCGTGAGCTACGCTGTTATCAAAGCCGGGGGCAAACAACACAAGGTCGCCGTCGGAGACCGAATCAGGGTCGAGAAAATCAAAGGCGAAGTCGGGGACAAGGTGACGTTCGACCAGGTCCTGGCGCTCCAGGCGGACGACGGTCTTCAAGTGGGTCGCCCGGTCCTGAAAGGCGCGCGAGTCGTCGTTCGCGTGGTGGCTCACGACAAGGCCAAGAAAGTGCTCATCTTCAAAAAGAAGCGCCGCAAGCAGTACCGGCGCACCCGCGGCCACCGGCAACCGTTCACGGCGGTGGTCGTCGAAGAGATTCACGCGGGCTGATCAGGGGACGAACGAGGAAACGTCATGGCCCACAAGAAAGCCGGAGGAAGTTCACGCAACGGCCGCGACAGCAACTCCCAGCGCCTTGGGGTGAAGCGCTTCGGCGGCCAGTTCGTCACCGGGGGCTCGATCCTGGTCCGGCAGAGAGGAACGCGCTTCAAGCCGGGTGACAACGTCGGGCTGGGACGGGACGACTCCCTGTTCGCCCGGATCGACGGGTTCGTGAAGTTCCAGGATCGCGGGCGCATGGGGAAGTTCATCAGCGTCCTCCCTGCGCAGGCTGCTCCCGCCAGGTCGTAGCCACGCGCCGTTCCCCAAGTCGAACCTCTTGGACAGGCTCCTAGAGTCGTGAGGGCCGGCCGGGCTCTCGCGAAGGGCGCAGGCACATGCTGATCGATCAGGCCGAGATCGTGGTCGCCGGCGGGGGCGGAGGCAACGGGTGCGTCAGTTTCCGGCGCGAAAAGTACGTCCCGCGCGGCGGACCGAACGGCGGCCCCGGCGGTGACGGTGGCGCCGTATACCTGGTCGCGGACGCCTCGCTCAAAGGGCTGAACGCCTTTCGCTTCCGCAGACGCTTCGAGGCCGAGCGCGGGCGGCACGGCGAGGGGAGCGACCGGGCGGGGCACGACGGCAAGGACCTCCGCATCAAGGTTCCGCCCGGTACCGTTGTGCGCGACGCGGAGGGAACGATACTCGCCGACCTGTCCCGCGCGGGCGACGTGGTCCTGGTGGCGGCGGGCGGGCGCGGCGGGCGCGGTAACGCCGTCTTCGCCACCCCCACGCACCAGGCGCCGCGCGAGGCCGAGCCGGGGACGCCCGGTGAGGAGCGCCGGCTCCGTCTGGAGCTAAAGCTCATCGCCGACGTCGGGCTCGTGGGCTTTCCGAACGCGGGGAAATCGACCCTGATCTCGCGAATCTCTTCGGCGCGGCCGAAGATCGCGGCGTATCCTTTCACCACCCTCGAGCCGAATCTGGGGGTGGTCGATCTCGGCGAGTTCCGGACCTTCGTGGTGGCCGACCTCCCGGGGCTGATCGAGGGGGCGCACCAGGGTCAGGGGCTGGGGATGAAGTTCCTGAGGCACATCGAGCGCACGCGCGTTCTGATTCACCTTGTGGACGTGTCCGAGATGTCGGGGCGGGTTCCGGAAAATGACCTGGAGGTTGTGAACGGTGAGCTGCGCGCCTTCAGCCCCGAACTGGCCGGAAAGCCCCGGATCGTCGCGGCCAACAAGGTTGACGCGCTCGCCGACCGAACCCGTTTGAAAGACCTGCAGGCGCGGTGCGACGCGGCGGGCGTTCCGTTTCATGCGGTGTCGGCCGTGAGCGGCGAGGGGATCCGGGGTCTTCTGGAGGAGGTCTGGGCCGTCCTGGCGGCCCGGGGGAACGCCGCGGCGGCGGGCTCGACCGCGGGCCCGTGCGAAGCCGTGCGCGCGCCCGGGTCCGAGTCTGCGGGGCGCGAAGGGCCCGGCCGCGTCTGACGGCGAGAGGAGGCGCTTATACAGCTTAAGACAAAGGTCCTGATGGTGCTCGAAGCCGCCACCGACAAGAAAGCGGAAGATCCGGTCGCCCTCAACCTGAAGGGGATCGCGTCGTTCACCGATTGCTTCGTGATCGTCGGTGGCACCCAGAGACGGCAGACCCAGGCGATCTGCGACGCCATCATCGAGCGTCTGGCGGCCAAGGGACAGCGCCCGGGACACCTGGAGGGATACAATCTCGGCGACTGGATTCTGATCGACTATGCCGATCTCGTCGTGCACGTGTTCACCCGCGAGACGCGCGAGTTTTACGGCCTGGAGAACCTCTGGGGCGACGCGCCGCGCATGAACCTGGCCCGTCCTGAAAGCCGCAGCAGCAGGGACACTTCGGCCGCGCGCAAGGGTTGACTTTGGGCGGGGTGATCCGTACATTACCCGCCTTATTGGCGGAAGGACACCCGCGTGAACGCGATCGCCTCGGACGTCACGGCGGTCCCCCTGGCGCACCGGTCGGCGCTGATGGCGCGCGTCGTGGACTTGGCGCGGCGGGTCGCGTCGAGCGACGCCAACCTGCTCGTCGCGGGCGAGAGCGGAACCGGCAAGGGTCTTTTGGCGCGGTTCATCCACGAGACCAGCCCGAGACACAGCGGGCCGTTCGTCACGATCACCTGCGCCAACATCGCGGCCGATCTTCTCGAAAGCGAGTTGTTCGGCCACGAGAAGGGCGCCTTCACCGGTGCTGTCGAGCAGAAGAAGGGGCGCTTCGAGCTGGCGGACGGCGGAACGATCTTGATCGACGGCGTGAGCGAGCTCCAGCCTCCGCTGCAGGGCAAGCTCCTGCGGGTCGTGCAGGAGCGATCGTTCGAGCGCCTGGCCGGTACGCGGACGATTTCGGTGGATGTCCGGATCCTGGCCTCGACCCAGGCCGATCTCGAGGCGCTCGTCGCCGCGGGGAGTTTTCGCAAGGACCTGTTCTACCGGCTGAACGTCATCCGAATCGAGATCCCGCCGCTGCGGGATCGGCTGGAGGACGTGCCGGTCCTGGCGGAGCAGGTGCTGCTCGGCATCGCCCGGAGACGGGGCTCCGCCCCGAAGCGCCTGACGAAGGGCGCGCTCGACCGGCTGATGGCACACTCGTGGCCGGGAAACGTGAGGGAGCTGCAGAACGTGATCGAAAGCGCAGCGATCCTGGAGGACGGCCCGGAGATCCGGGCCGAGGCGATCCGCGTCGGGGTCACCCGCCCATTCGCTCCGATCGCGGAGGCCATGCACAGGCGTTACTCACTGGCCCAGCTCGAGGAGGCGTACATCCGCGAGGTCCTGCGACTGACCGGCAACAATCGCAGCGAGGCCGCCCGGATCCTCGGCATCAACCGCAAGACCCTCCTCGAGAAACGCAAGCGTTACGGGATTCCCTGAGGCTGGCGCTCGGCCTGCGGGACCGAAAGGAAATCTCCGCGATGGCGATGGCAAAGAAGCAGCTCGAAGCGTACAAGAAGCGCCTCCTCGAGAAGAAGAAGGGCCTGGCGGAGGCGTACAACAAGAACAAGACCTACGGTCGGCTGACCGAGGATGAAGGGACCCAGGACCTGGCCGACAAGGCCTCGAGCGCCTACACCAAGGAGTTCCTCTATTCCCTCTCCAATACCGATCGCGAAATCCTGCAGCAGGTGGACGAGGCGCTGCACCGAATCGCCAAGGGGACCTACGGTGTCTGCATGGAGTGCGGGGAGGAGATCGAGAAGAAGCGCCACGAGGCGGTGCCGTGGGCCAGTCACTGCCTCTCCTGTCAGGCGAAGGTCGAGAAGGGGTTGCTGTAGAATCCTGCTCTGAACGGGCGCCTGCGCGCCCCGCGGGACCGCGATGAAGATCCGCACCGTGCTCTATCTGATGTTCGGGGCGATCGTCGTCATCGTCCTGTCGATCCTGTACGGCACCAACCAGCAGGCCCTCGACGCCAGGATCATCATCGGCGAAAACTTGGCGATCCCCGTCTGGTTCGCCCTTCTCCTGGCGAGCGGCGTGTCGATGCTCGTGCCGCTGCTGTTCGGCGTTCTGCGCGACCTGCGCCGCATGCTGCGCGACTTCACGGTCCGCCGCCAGGCGCGCTCGCAGCAGGAGGCCGAGGAGTTCTACCTGCGCGGCGTCGAGTCGATGCTGAACGGACGCGAGGAGAAGGCGCTCGAGCACTTCAATGAAGTGCTGGCGCTCGAGCCAAACCACTTCGAGGCCCTCCTGAAGGGCGGCGAGGTGCTGCGGGCGCTGCGGCGCTACGGGGAAGCGATCGAATACCACCGCCGCGCGGCGCGCGTGAAGGAGGACAGTCTGCATCCTCTTTATTCGCTGGTATCGGACTACGAGGAATCCGGAGCGCTGGAGAACGCCAAGGCGGTGCTCAACCGTATCATCGAGCTGAATCCGAAGCGCTCGCTGGCGGCCAGCCGGAAATACCGGGCCATCTGCGTCAGCGAGGGGGCGTGGGAGAAGGCCTGGGAGATCCAGCAGCGCATCGAGGACCAGCTCTCCGAGATGGGCCGCTCGCGCAAGTCGGAGAAGAAGTATCACCTCGGTATCCGCTACATGCTGGCTCAGAGCCTGTTGCAGCAGGGCAAGCCGCGCGAGGCCATCGGCATATTGAGGAGGCTGGTCGGCATGGAGGCGTCGTTCGTCCCGGCGCACCTCGCGATGGGCAAGGCGCTTCTGGCGATGCGGCAGCCGGAGGAGGCGGTCGAGGTGTGGGAAAAGGGTTACGAGGCCACGGGCCACCCCATCTTCCTGGCGACCCTCGAAGACCACTACCTGCAGCAGGAGCAGCCGCGCCGTGCGATCGAGGCGCTGAAGGCCGCGATCTGGAAGAGCCGGAAGGACATCATCCCGCGCTTCTTCCTGGGAAAGCTGTATTACCGGCTGGAGATGATCGACGAGGCCTTGCAGCAATTCTCGCAGATGAAGGGTCAGGTCACCTACTTCCCCGCCCTGCACTACTACCTCGCGAAGATCATGGAGCGCCAGGGAAACCTGCGCGAGGCCCTCAAGGAGCTCGAGCTCGTGCTGCGCCAGGCCGAGGTCCTCAAGATCGAGTACGTCTGCGCCACATGCGTCCGCAAGTTCCCCTCCTGGACAGACTACTGCGACCGCTGCGGCGAGTGGAACAGCGTCGTGGTCGACTTCCAGGAGGAGCGCCCGATCGAAGAGCTCGGAATCAGCACCGCGCCCGTGTACACGGCCGAGACGGGCGAAGTTTAGGTCTAGGAGCCGCTTCTGGCCTCGCACTCACGGTCGCTGCCCGCCGTCCTCATCGTTCTCGATGGCTGGGGTCACAGCGACACGACCGAAGGCAATGCCATCGCCAGGAGCGCGCCGCGCTTCATGGAGTGGCTCGGCCGCACCTACCCGTCGGCCCTCCTCGCGGCCTCGGGCGAGGCGGTCGGCCTGCCGCCGGGCGTCATCGGCAATTCGGAGGTCGGGCATTTGTGCCTCGGCGCGGGCCGCGTCGTGCTCCAGGATTTGTCGCGCATCAACCGGGCGATCCGAAGCCGCGAGTTCGACCGCAACGAAACGCTCGGCCGCGCCTACGACGCGGCGGCTCGTCAGGAGGCGGCGCTTCACGTGATGGGCCTCCTGAGCGACGGCGGCGTGCACAGCCACATCGACCACCTGGAGGCGATCGTCCGTTCGGCGAAGCGGCGAGGCGTTGAGCGCCTCTTCGTTCATGCCTTCATGGATGGCCGCGATACGCCGCCCAAGAGCGGCCTGTCCTACGCGCGGAAGGCGGAAGAATTCCTGCGCGCCGCCGGGCTGGGCCGCATCGCGACCGTCTCCGGGCGCTACTACGCCATGGACCGGGACACCCGGTGGGACCGGACCGAGAAAGCCTTCCGCGCGCTGGTCGCGCGCGAGGGCCCGTGCCATCCTACCGCCGAGGCTGTGGTCGAGAGCGGCTACGCCAAAGGCGTCACCGACGAGTTTCTGGCGCCGTCCATCGTCGGGGAGCCGGGAGCCGACTCCGGGCGTGACGCGCGCGTCCGGGACGGTGACAGCATCGTGTTTTTCAATTTCCGTGCCGACCGGGCGCGCCAAATCACGCGCGCTTTCACCGAGAAGGGATTTGACAAGTTTCCTATCCCGGCCCGGCCTGTCCCCGCGATGTTCGTCTGTTTCACCGCCTACGACCGCACTTGGCCGCTGCCGGTGGCGTTCCCGCCGCAGCACCTCACCGGCATTCTCGGCGAGGCCATCAGCCGAGCCGGTCTCGAGCAGTTGCGCATTGCCGAGACGGAGAAGTACGCGCACGTCACCTATTTCTTCAATGGCGGCGAGGAGCGCGTCTTCCCGGGCGAGGAGCGCTGCCTCGTCCCCTCGCCGCGGATCGCCACATACGACCTGAAGCCCGAGATGAGCGCGCCGGAGGTGACCCGGGAGGTCCTGGGACGGTTGGCCGCGAAGCCCCGCCGTGTGGTCATTCTGAATTACGCCAACGCCGACATGGTCGGCCACACGGGGACATTCGAGCCAACCGTCGCCGCCTGCCGGGTGATCGACCACTCCGTCGAGGTCGTGGTCCGTGAGACGCTGCGCCTCGGCGGCTTCGCCGTCGTGACGGCGGACCACGGCAACGCCGAGCTGATGATCGATCCGAAAACCGGCTCTCCGGTCACGGCGCACACGATGAACCCCGTCCCGGTGCACGTCGTCGCGGAGGGGCTCGCGGGCATGGCGTTACGGGATGGCGGGCGACTGTCGGACGTCGCGCCGACGATGCTCGAGATTCTGGGGTTGCGCCCACCCGAGGAGATGGAGGGCCGGTCTCTGTTGCCGGCGCGCTAGGGGCCGGGCCGCGCCCGAAGCTCCCGCGCCTGACGAAGGACCGGTTGAAGACCGCGACGCGCGCTGCCGGGCGCCTGGTCGAGGCGATCCTGTCGGCGATCCTGCCGGCTGATTGTCTCCTGTGCGAGCAGACGCTCCCCTGGCGCCAGGAAGGCGGGGTCTGTCCGCCCTGCTGGGAGCGCCTTCCCTGGGCCCCCGGGTACCGGCCGCGACGGGGCGTCCTCGACGCCCTGCTCTGGGCGGCCGATTACGATGGACCGATCCGCAGCCTGGTCCACGGATTGAAGTTCGCCGACATGGACGCTCTCGCCCCTGCCCTCGGCCGCCGCATGGCGAGTCGGCTCGGCCCGATCATCTTCGGGCACCGCACCGACCTCATCGTGCCGGTTCCGCTCCACTTCTGGCGGCGCTTCCGCCGGGGATACAACCAGGCGGAACTGCTGGCCCGGGCGATCGCCCGACCCGCCGGTCTTCCTCTCGACATCCGGGCCGTCAGACGGCGCCGCGCCGGACGCCGCCAGCTCGGCCTGTCGCGGCTGGAGCGGCGTCGATCCCTCGCCGGCTGCTTCGCCGCGCGGCCCTCCCGGGTGCGCGGCCGCACGATTCTCCTCGTGGACGACGTCGTGACAACCGGCGCCACGCTGGAGGCCTGCGCCCGGGTCCTCCTCCACGCCGGCGCCCGCCGCGTCGTCGGCTGTGTCCTGGCCCGCACCCCGAAGAACATGTGAGGGGCGCAGGAGACGAATCCAGCTACCCCCGTCGTGGAAGGGGCGGGTGGTCGGTCCGTGGCACCGCCTGGGGAGCGGCGCTCCGTGTCTCAGACGTTCAGTTTGCGAAGGAAGCGCTTGCGCTCGAGCTGTGCCAGGTAGGCGTAGTACGTCCCATTTTCACGCAGCAGACGGTCCCACGTGTCGATGAACAGGACCAGACGATCGATGCCGTCCTTGGGGACCCAGACGCCGTGGTCGTTGATGCACTTGTAGATGGCCACCCCGGAGTTCGCCGAATAATTGACGGGACGCATGATGCCGATGCAGTACGGGCATTTGACGATGCGCCGCGTCTCGTCCTCTCCAAGGCGGTAGCTCGGCGCCATCGCCCGGGAGTAGGTGGTGAGCTGCTTGACGCGGTCGGCGGGCAGCGACTTCGGGCCGATCTCGATGATCCACTTGAGGCGACCCTCTTCCAGCCAGGTCCCCCCGCACGCGTCGCAGGCGTCGACGGGAACGTTGAGATACCTGGTGTCGGTCATCGCCCCGCCGCACCCTGAGCAGAACATCCCCTCCCCTCCCGAATCCGCCTCCATATACGACTAAAACCCGCATCCCGCAACGCTTTTCATAGAATGTCGTTTCAGCATTGGCCCGGGGCCTGTGCCATCGGGCGGCGGGCTGATGTCCCGCGGCCCTGGCGGCCCCGCCACGCGAGGTGCTTGGAGTTTTCCTTGCCGCGGGACCTCCGGCGTGCCAGAATGCAGGAATCCGGAGCATGACGCAGGTGCGATCCCGAACGCGAGACGAGACGCATCGCCTGGAGAAGGCCGGGGCGAGGGTGCGCCGTTTTCCGTGCCCGGGGACCCGCCCGTCCCGGGTACGTTCCGCGATCGGGGTGGCCCTGGCCCTCGTCGCCCTCCTCGGTTCTCTGGCCGCCGCGACCCTGGGACCGGCGTTCGGAGAGGCGCTGCCGTATCCCCTTCTGGTCCTGCTGATGTTGATCCGTGGTTGATCATCGATCCGGATTCGTGACGCCGGGGACCCCGCCGGGCGGCGGTTTGACAGTCCCTCCGTCCTGTCGTAGCATGATCCCGGCGCGCGGCCGTATCGCCGCGCGTCGCCGTTTGAGGGCCCGGGTTCTGAGGGTCCTGCCGGCAGTCTCCGGTCACCGCGAAGAATCCATCGTGAATGATGAGGTGCAAGTGATGACTGCGTGTCCCCAGATCAAGCGAAGGGGGCCGGCCGCGCGGCTTGCCGGCATCCTGGTCCCCGTGTTCCTGGCCGTTGCGGCCGCTCTCCAGGGCGTGCCCTCGGAGGCGCTCGGCGAGGACACGGCCAAGCTGTACGTCCACATCGAGACACCCGGACGGTTCTCATACTTGGGCGACCCGACGCAGGTCTCAATCCTCTTGAAAAACGAGGGGGCTGCGCCGTGGCTCAACCCGGGCCTCGACATCGAGGGCGGCTTCCAGGTGCTCGACAGCGAGGGGAACAAGCTGGAGAAGGCCAAGATCCCGCCGATGTTGAAGGACGGGCAGCCGAAGGTCCTGGAGCCTAACGCCTACTTCGGCAAGATCGTCAATCTGAACCAGTACTTCCCGAAGATCGCCGCCATCGGCACCTACCGCATCACCTGGTCGGCTGCCGGCATCCCCGAGCAGAGCCTGGCGACACGCATCATCAAAAAGTACGACCCCGCGAGGGACTATCAGGCGGTCATCGACACGGACTTCGGCAAGATCGTCATCGAGTTCTACAAGGATCTCGCGCCCTACCACACCAGGAATTTCATCGACCTGGCCAACCTGAATTTTTACGACGGTCTCCTGTTCCATCGGATCGTGAAGGGCGAAATGATCCTGGGAGGATCCCCGACCGGCGACGAGCGTGGATCACCGGGTTACAACGTCCCGCCCGAGACGAACGGCCTCAAGGTCCTGCCGGGGGTCGTCGCGCAGGTACGCAATTCCCAGACCGGCCCCGACGAGTCGGGGAGCATCTTCATGATCGCGGCCACGGCACAGCCCGACCTCGACGCGCGGGTGACGGTGTTCGGGAGGGTCGTCGAGGGTCTCGACACGGTCAAGGCGATCACCAACGTGCCGACCGTCGGCAGTGCGCCGCGAGCCGCCAGCCGTCCGATCAAGGACGTGACGATCAAGAAGATCGAGATTCGGGAGAAAAAGGCCAAGACCTGACGCGGAGGCCCCTCAGGGGGTGCTGCGGATCGGACCGGAACATCATCTCGTCGAAGTCCCGCCCCGACACGTACGTCTTCAAATTCACGCAACGCCTTGCGCTTCCTGTCCGGCCGTCGCGCGTCGCTCGGGGACGCCACACATTGGGATCTGTCACCTTGAATGCGCCGGAACGGGCGATCTAACATAGACGCACCCGACACCCTTCGGAGACGTTGATGCGCGGCGCTCCTGCGGTCCTTGCGGTCCTGGCTCTAGCCTTGGCCTTCGCTCCCGCCGCGACGCCCGCGTCAGG